>PJUK01000493.1_pt1 | contig 12859 bp, 13 predicted proteins | sample 1512211 | NCBI WGS metagenome assembly PJUK01 (sample SAMN08177668, study PRJNA422409) | Feces metagenome, whole genome shotgun sequencing project.
CCGCGGGGCTATTGGTCCTGCCCGTCCGTGGGACAGCCGGGTCCAGGGTTGAAACAGCACCCGCGCCTCCGGCCCTCCGGAATAACGACGCGGCGGAGCGGCAGGTGAAGCCGAAACGCTAAAACACATCACGGTCTCCGGGCTCCGCCCGGCCGCTCCGCGCCTCCCCATCAGCTTTCGTGGATTTCCACGGGAGTGTGAGAACGCATGCCTGCGCCGCCCCCTCAGTCGCTCCGCGACAGCTCCCCCAGAGGGGGAGCATCTCGAAGAGCGCCGGCGCCAACAGATCCTCCCCCTCTGGGGGAGGTGGCCCGGAGGGCCGGAGGGGGTCAGCGCCGGCGTTAAGACCCCTCATCCCCCTCCAGGAACAACACCCTCACCCTAGTGCGAAATGCTCTTCCACACCGCGCTGGCCGCATCGACGAAAGCCTTGGCCGCGGCGCTTTCGGGCGCGGCCAGCACCGCGGGCCGGCCTGCGTCGCCGGCTTCGCGCACGCTCATCTCGATCGGCACCTGGGCCAGCACCGGCGTGCCCAGCGCCTGGGCCTCGGCCACGCCGCCGCCCGAGCCGAAGATCGGGATCGGCGCGCCCGTCGCCGGGTCGGCGAAGAAGGCCATGTTCTCGATCAGGCCCAGGATCGGCGTCGCGGTCTTGGCGAACATCGCCGCGGCCCGGCGCGCGTCGATCAGGGCGATCTCCTGCGGGGTGGTGACCAGCACGACGCCGTCGATGCGCAGCTTCTGCACCAGGGTCAGGTGGATGTCGCCGGTGCCCGGCGGCAGGTCGACGACCAGCACGTCCAGCGGCTCGTCCTCGGTTCCCCAGGCCACGTCGTGGATCAGCTGGCGCACCGCCGACGAGGCCATCGGCCCGCGCCAGATCATCGCCCTGCCCTCGTCGACCATGAAGCCGATCGACATCAGCTTCACGCCGTGCGCCTGCATCGGCAGCAGCTTCTTGTCCTCGAAGGTCGGCTCGCCCTCGACGCCCATCATGCGCGGGGCCGAGGGGCCGTAGATGTCGGCGTCCAGCAGGCCGACCTTAAGGCCCAGCCCCGCCAGGGCGCAGGCCAGGTTGGTCGAGACCGTCGACTTGCCCACCCCGCCCTTGCCCGAGGCCACGGCGATGACGTGGCGCACGTGAGCCGGCTTTTCGGAGGCCGGCGGCGGACCGACCTGGGCCTGGGGGTCGTCGGCGACGCGGGCGCCCTTGCGCACCCGGGTGGTCTCGGCGGCCGCCTGGGCGGTCAGCACCACCTGGGCGCGGGTGATCCCCGGCAGCGCCGCCAGGGCCTTTTCGGCGGCCTCGCGCACCGGTCCGTAGCCGCCGACGCGCGCGGCCGGAACCTCCAGCACGAAGCCGGCCTTGCCCTCGCGCACCACCAGTCCCTGCACCAGGCCGGCCTTCACCAGGCCAAGGCCGGTGGCCGGATCCTCGATGCGGTCGAGGGCCTCGCGGGCGTCGTCGGGGGTGGCGGAAGGGCTCGCGGTCACGTCTTTGTCTTGCCTTGTCGTGCGGGGGTCCTCATATCCGCGTACGGGGGGGCTTTTACAACCCCGCCATCCGCAAGAACGAGCGACGGGAAGATAGCGCCGCCCATGCCCTGGAACGACAACGCCGGACCCGGCCCCTGGGGATCGCCCCCGCCGGGCGACGACAAGAACGACGGTGGGCGGAACAAGTCCGACCCCGGCCGCCGCCCCTCCGGTCCGCCTGGCGTTCCGCCGCCTCCGATCGACGTCAGCGAGCTGGTCGAGCGCGTCACCGAGCGCCTGCGCGGAATCTTCGGCGGCCCCGGCCGCGGCAAGGCGATCGTGCTGGGCGCCGGGGCCGTGGTCGGCTTGTGGCTGCTGACCGGGACCTATGTCGTCCAGCCCAACCAGCAGGGCGTGGTCACCACCTTCGGCGCCTACAGCCGCACCAGCGATCCTGGCCTGCGCTATCACCTGCCCTGGCCGGTCGAGGCCGTGCAGCGCGTGCCCGTCACCTCGATCCAGACGCTCGACATCGGCGGCGTCCCGGGCGCCGAGGTGCCCGCCGAGCGCCTGATGCTGACCGGCGACGAGAACATCGTCGACCTGTCGTTCACCGTTCAGTGGCGCGTGTCCGACGCCGGCAAGTACGTGTTCAACGTGCGCGAGCCCAACGTCGTGCTCAAGGACGTGGCCGAAAGCGCCATGCGCGAGGTGGTCGGCAAGACCGCCCTCACCCCGATCCTCACCAACGGCCGCGGCGAGGTCGAGGCCCAGACCCGCATCCTGATGCAGCGGGTGCTCGATCGCTACGACATCGGCGTCCACATCGAGGGCGTCCGCATCCAGGTGGCCAACGCCCCCGAGCCGGTCGTCGACGCCTTCCGCGACGTGCAGCGCGCGGCCCAGAACGCCCAGTCGGCCGCCAACGTCGCCCGCGGCGAAGCCGCCCAGGTGATCCAGCAGGCCAAGGGCTATCGCGAGCAGGTGGTGCGCGAGGCCGCGGGCGACGCGGCCCGCTTCAACCAGGTCTACGACCAGTACAAGCTGGCGCCGGCCGTCACCCGCGAGCGCCTCTACATCGAGACCATGCAGCGGGTGCTGGCCAACTCCAACAAGGTCATCGTCGACAACAAGGGCGCCAACGCCCCGGTGATCCTGCCGTCGGACACCTTCCGCGCAAGGTCCGTCGCCCCGCCGGCCGCCGCCGCCCCTGCCGCCACCGACGGAGCCGCCCGATGAGCCGTCCCGCCAACAACACGCCCCTGATCGCCGTCGGCGTCGCCGCGGTGGGCGCGCTGATCCTGGTCAGCACCACGGTCTACAAGGTCGACCAACGCCAGCAGGCCCTGGTGGTGCGCTTCGGCAAGCCGGTGGCCGTGGTCACCTCGCCCGGCCTGCACCTGAAGTCGCCGATCGACAACGTGCTGCGCTTTGACAAGCGCAACATCGACCTGTCGGCCAACCAGGAGGAAGTGACCGCCGCCGACCAGCAGAAGCTGGTGGTCGACGCCTTCGTCCGCTACCGCATCTCCGACACGCGCCAGTTCTTCCGGGCGCTGGGCAGCGAGACCGTGGCCCGCGACCGCCTGGACCGCATCGTCAACGCCGCCCTGCGCGAGCAGATCGGCCGCGCCGACTCCGGCGACGTGATCGCCGGCAAGCGCGCCCAGATCATGGCCGCGATCCGCGACGAGGTGGCCCGCCAGGTCAAGGCCTCGAACCTCGGGATCCAGATCATCGACGTGCGCATCAAGCGCGCCGACCTGCCCCAGCCCAACCAGCAGGCCGTCTACGAGCGGATGCAGACCGCCCGCAAGCAGGAGGCCGCCGAGCTGCGCGCCATCGGCGACCAGCAGCGCCGCGAGATCGTCGCCACCGCCTACGAGGAGGCCGAGAAGATCCGAGGCGAAGCCGACGCCCAGCGCGCCCAACTGTTCGCCTCCAGCTTCGGCCGCGACCCGTCCTTCGCCGCCTTCTACCGCTCGATGCAGGCCTACGAACAGTCGATGGGCAGGGGCGACACCACCTTCGTCCTGTCGCCCGACAGCGCCTACTTCAAGTATTTCGAGAAGGGCCCGGGGGGCTGACCCCCTCAGTCGGCTTCGCCGACAGCTCCCCCAGAGGGGGGAGCATCTGCTCGGTAGATCCTCCCCCTCTGGGGGAGGTGGCCGGGAGGGCGGGGGGGGGCTCACCCCGCCCGCTTCAGCAGGTCCAGCACCACGTGCAGGCTGTCGGCGATGTGGACGCACTTTTCGTGCATCTCCTCGGTCGGATCGAGGATGTCGGGCACCATGATGGTCATCATCCCCGCCCCGTGCGCCGCGCGGACGCCGGGATGGGAATCCTCCAGCGCCAGGCAGGCCAGCGGATCCACGCCCAGCCGCTGGGCGGCCAGCAGGTAGGGATCCGGGTGCGGCTTGTGCCGCGTCACGTCGTGGTGGGCGACCACCGCGTGGAAACGGGGAAGAAGATCGAAGCGGCCCAGATACCGCTCCACCGCCGGCAGGCCGTTCGAGGTGGCGATGGCCCGGGGCAAGCCCGTCTCGTCCAGGTGGTCGAGGATCTCCTGCACGCCAGCCTTCAGCCGGATCTCCGCCTCCAGCAGCAGCTCGACGTCGGCCCACAGCCGCTCGAAGAACGGTTTGACGGGGAAGGTCTCGCCATAGAGGTCGCGCAGCATCACCGCGCATTCGGGATTGGTCTTGCCGACCATCGAGGCGTAGGTCGCCGCCGTCACCGGGACCCCGAACGCCTGGCCCGCGTCGATCATCGCGGCGCGATAGACGGTCTCGGTGTCGAGCAGCAGGCCGTCCATGTCGAAGACCACCGCCTCGACGCGGCGGGGGAAGCTCACCGCCAGAACTCCTCGGCGCGATAGCCCTGGAAGTAGAGCAGCGCGGTCAGGTCGGCATGGTCGACCTTGGCGTCGGCCTGGGCGGCCACGATCGGCTTGGCGCGGTAGGCCACGCCCAGGCCGGCGGCCTCGATCATCGCCAGGTCGTTGGCGCCGTCGCCCACGGCCAGGGCGTCGGCCGGGGTCAGGCCCAGGGCGGCGGTCTCCTCCTCGAGGGCGGCGAGTTTCGCCTCCTTGCCGAGGATCGGGTCGCCGACCTCGCCGGTCAGGGCCTCGCCCTGCTCGATCAGCGTGTTGGCGCGGTTCAGGTGGAAGCCGGCGGCTTCGGCCACCCGGCTGGTGAAGAAGGTGAAGCCGCCCGAGACCAGGGCGCAGCGGGCGCCGTGGGCGGCCATGGTCCGGACCAGCGTCTCGGCGCCGGGATTGAGCCGCACGCGTTCGTCGAAACAGGTCTGCAACGCCGTGGTCGCAAGGCCCTTGAGCATGCCGACCCGCTCGCGCAGGGCGCCCTCGAAGGCCAGTTCGCCACGCATGGCGCGCTCGGTGATCTCGGAGACCCTGTCCTTGACGCCGGCGAAGTCGGCCAGTTCGTCCAGGCATTCGACGTTGATGATCGTCGAGTCCATGTCGGCGATCAGCAGGCGCTTCCTGCGGTTGAGGGCGGGCTGGACGGCGAAGTCGACGGGCCTGTCGCCGATGGCGGCGATCACCCGCTCGCGGACCGCAGCAACCTCGCCCTCGAAGGTGACGTCGACGGCGTTCGGGCCGAGCGGAACGATCTGGCCCAGCGCAAGAGCGGCGGCGAGAGTTTCGGCCTCCGGGCCGACGAGGGTCAGGACGTGCATGGCGGGGCGGCTAAGCCAGTCGCCCCCCGCCGTCAACCCGCATTAGTCCATCTGGATGCCGGTGCAGCGCTGCATCAGGGCCATGGCCGCGCGCCGGCCGCCCTGCTCGGCGGTTTCGCCCTCGACCGGCTGGGCGTTCTCGAACAGGAAGCTGAGGCCTTCCTCGTACACCTTCGAGGGCTTGACGCCGCGCTGGGCGCCGTCCTCGAACGCCTCGTCCATCATGATCCGGCCCTTGGCGCCGAAGGCTTCCAGCACGAACTGGATGCCGCGCCCGTCCTGGCCCTGCTTGGCGAACAGCTGCGGATAGCTGGTCGAGACCTGGCCCAGGATCACCAGCACCGCGCCGCAGCCGGCCTTCTCCTCGCTGGACATCGCCTGGGCCGGCGCCGCGGGAAGGCGCGAAGCCGCCGACGGGGCGGGCGCCTTGGACTTGGCGGTCTCGGGCGTCGCGGCCTGGCCCGAACCCGCCGCCAAGGAGGCGACCAGCGCCGCTGCGATCATGTATGTACGCTTCATGGACCGTAACGCCCCCAATGCAACCGTCGAAACGCCCTTCGCGCCCGACTCGCGCGTCTGGATGATCGCCGGGCCCACAGCCAGCGGCAAGTCGGCCTATGCGCTGGACCTGGCCGAACGCACGGGCGGCGAGATCGTCAACGCCGACTCGATGCAGATCTACGCGGGCCTGCGGGTGCTGACCGCCGCCCCCTCGCCCGAGGAGGAAGCCCGCGCCCCGCACCACCTGTTCGGCGTCGCCGACGCGGCCGAGGGCTGGTCGGTGGGTCGCTGGCAGACGGCGGCCGTCCGGGCCCTGCACGACATCGCCGCCCGCGGCCGGCCGGCCATCGTCGTCGGCGGCACCGGCCTCTACTTCCGCACCCTGACCCATGGCCTGGCCGACGTGCCGCCGGTGCCCGAAAGCCAGCGCGAGATCTCCGGCCTGCTCTATGCGGCCCAGGGCGAGGCCGCGTTCCGCGATCTTCTGCGGCCGCTGGACCCGGCCGCGGAAGCCCGCATCGAAAGCGGCGACCGCCAGCGCCTGGTTCGCGCCCACGCCGTGGCCGTGGCCACCGGCCGCGCCCTCTCCGACTGGCAGGCCGACACCCGGCCGGTGCTGCAGGCCGGCGAATGGAGCGGCGTCGTGCTGGATCCGCCGCGGACCGACCTCTACGCCCGCTGCGACGCGCGCCTGGGCGTCATGGTCGAAAGCGGCGCCCTGGACGAGGTGGCGGCGATGGAAAGGCGCGGCCTCGACCCGGCCCTCCCCGCCCTCAAGGCGGTCGGCTATCGCGAGCTCGCATCGCACCTGCGCGGCGAAACCAGCCTGGAGCAGGCCCTCGACGCCGCCCGCCAGGAAACCCGGCGCTACGCCAAGCGCCAGCTCACCTGGTTCCGGAACCAGACGCCGGACTGGACGCGGGTTTCGTCGGCGACCGCTCCGTCAGCCTGACGCCGGAGGCCAGAAGCCCCGGGCGGACCCGCTGCTCGTACTCGGCCTTGAACAGGGCCGCGCTGCGCGCCTGGACGATCGCCCCCAGCCGCTCGGACGCCCGCGAAATCTCGGGCAGTTCCAGGCTGCACGGCGCGCCGGCTCCGCTCGGGGTCTCTCCGGTCTCGGTCTCGGTCAGGATGCGGGTCATCGGTTCGGTGCAGGCCGTCTGACCGGTGATCGAGCTGAAGCAGAAATCCCGCTGGTGATAGGCCTCGATGACCCACCGGCACTTGAAGGCCAGCCCATCGCCCTGGGCCGCCGCAGCCGCCTCCTCTCGAGCCGACATCTTCAGGAAGACCGCCTGACGCGCGAGGGCGGCTTCCGAGCGCCCCTCCTTGACCAGCACCAGAGGCCGATCCTCCGTCGCGATGGACACCAGGCGATGCATCGCCGGCGGCTCGGTGGCGACGGCGGGCGGCGTGTCGGCCTGTGGCATTTTGATCCCCCTCTGAACTCTCGCCTCAGCTTGGCCCGCGGCCACGAGCCGCGGCAAGTCCGACGCCAGGCGGCGCCCGCATGCCCGCAGCCGCAAGATTGCAGGCAGGGTGTGACCGACTGACGGCCATCGCGAGCAAGCTCATTGCGCATTGCATGGCAAGGCCGGAGCAAGTTGCCGCCCACAATCGCGCCAGCGCGGCCGGCCGAGGTCTTTTATTGCGCCAAAGCGCGCCTTGACGCCCTTTCGCGAGCATGGCATTCCCCGATCATCCATTTGGAGCAACACTCGTGCGCAACACCATGATCGTACTTATGGAGCGGCCGTTCACGGCGTGACCTCGAAGTCACGCTGATAGATCGGTCGCGCGCACAAAGGTCCTTCGGGGCCTTTTTTCTTTTCCGCCGCCTCCAAAGCCCAGTTTCACGTCCATCCGGGACTTCCGCCATGACCGCCCACCAGACCATCGAGAGCAACGCTCCCGCAGACACCGCGAACCGCGCCATGACCGGCGCCGAGATCGTGGTCCGCGGCCTCGTCGATCAAGGCGTCGAGGTGCTGTTCGGCTATCCCGGCGGCGCGGTCCTGCCGATCTACGACGCGATGTTCCACGAGCCGCGCCTGCAGCACATCCTGGTCCGCCACGAGCAGGGCGCGACCCATGCCGCCGAAGGCTACGCCCGCAGCTCGGGCAAGCCGGGCGTCGTCCTGGTCACCTCGGGTCCGGGCGCGACCAACGCCATCACCGGCATCATGGACGCCCTGATGGATTCGATCCCGATGGTCGTCATCACCGGCCAGGTTCCGACCCACCTGATCGGCACCGACGCCTTCCAGGAAGCCGACACCGTCGGCATGACCCGCTCGTGCACCAAGCACAACTACCTGGTCAAAGACGTCCGCGACCTGCCGCAGATCATCCACGAGGCGTTCAAGATCGCCACCACCGGCCGTCCGGGCCCGGTGCTGATCGACATCCCCAAGGATGTCCAGTTCGCCAAGGGCGAGTACTACGGCCCGACCGAAGTCGCCTCGAACCACGCCTATTCGCCGCGCATCAAGGGCGACGCCGGCCGCATCGCCGAGGCCGCCAAGATGATCGCCCAGGCCCGCCGGCCGATCTTCTACACCGGCGGCGGCGTCATCAACGCCGGCCCCAAGGCCAGCGAGAAGCTGCGCGAGTTCGCGGCCCTGACCGGCGCGCCGGTCACCTCGACCCTGATGGGCCTGGGCGCCTTCCCGGCCGCCGATCCGGCGTGGCTGGGCATGCTGGGCATGCACGGCACGTTCGAAGCCAACAACGCCATGCACGACTGCGACGTGATGATCTGCGTCGGCGCACGCTTCGACGACCGGGTCACCGGCCGCCTCGACGCCTTCTCGCCGGGCAGCAAGAAGATCCACATCGACATCGACGCCTCCTCGATCAACAAGAACGTCCGCGTCGACCTGCCGATCGTCGGCGACGCCGGCAGCGTCCTCGAGGATCTGATCGAGGCCTGGAAGGCCGCCGGCCATCAACCCAACAAGGCCGCCCTGACCGACTGGTGGGCCCAGATCGACGCCTGGCGCGCCCGCCAGTGCCTCGCCTACAAGCGCTCCGACACGGTCATCAAGCCGCAGTACGCCATCCAGCGCCTGTACGAGCTGTCCAAGGACAAGGATGTCTACGTCACGACGGAAGTCGGCCAGCACCAGATGTGGGCCGCGCAGTTCTTCCGCTTCGAGGAGCCGAACCGCTGGATGACCTCCGGGGGCCTGGGCACCATGGGCTATGGCCTGCCGGCCGCCCTGGGCGTGCAGTTGGCCCACCCCAAGAGCTTGGTCGTCGACATCGCCGGCGAGGCCTCGATCCAGATGTGCATCCAGGAACTGTCGACCGCCATCCAGTTCGACCTGCCGGTCAAGATCTTCATCCTGAACAACGAATGGATGGGCATGGTCCGCCAGTGGCAGCAGCTGCTGCACGGCGAGCGCTACAGCCACTCCTATTCCGACAGCCTGCCCGACTTCGTGAAGCTGGCCGAGGCCTATGGCGCGGTCGGCATCCGCTGCTCGGACCCGGCCGAGCTGGACGCCAAGATCCTGGAGATGATCAACAGCGACAAGCCGGTGATCTTCGACTGCCGCGTCGAGAAGCACGAGAACTGCCTGCCGATGATCCCCTCGGGCAAGGCCCACAACGAGATGATCATGGGCGAGGTCGAGGACATCGGGAACGTCATCGGCGAAGAGGGCGCGGGGCTGGTCTGATCGACCTCGCCCTTCGCCTTACACTGTTCTAGGCTTGATTCATGACCGCCAACGTTCAACCCGCCCCCGCCTCGGCCTACGATCTCAGCCCCAACGAGCAGGCCGAGCAGACCGCGACCTTCGCGCTGCTGGTCGACAACGAGCCGGGCGTGCTGCACCGCGTGGTCGGCCTGTTCGCCGCCCGCGGCTACAACATCGAAAGCCTCACCGTCGCCGAGACCGACCGCAAGGCTCACACCAGCCGCATCACCGTGGTCACCCGCGGCACGCGCCAGGTGCTCGACCAGATCGAGGCTCAGCTGAACAAGGTGGTCAACGTCCGCCGCGTGCATGACGTGACCCGCGACCCGAACGGCGTCGAGCGCGAGCTGGCCCTGGTCAAGGTGCGCGGCTCCGGCGCCGAGCGCGTCGAGGCCCTGCGCATCGCCGACATCTTCCGCGCCAAGCCTGTCGACACCACGCTGGAAAGCTTCGTGTTCGAAATCTCGGGCGCGCCCTCGAAGATCGACAAGTTCCTCGACCTGATGCGTCCGCTGGGCCTGGTGGAACTTTCCCGCACCGGCGTCCTTTCCATCGAGCGGGGCTTCGAAGGGATGTAAGCCGCATGGGCGTCATCGGACCGGCCATTATCGCGGGAGCCCTGGCGCTCGCGGCCCAGGCCCAGCCGGTCACGCCCGTGGTTCCCCCCGCCCCCGCGCCGCCGCCCGATCCGGCCGTCTGGTGGTCGAACGAAATTCCACGCCCCGCCTCGGAAGTCGATCCGCTGGCCGGCCGCCGGCTGGGGCGCAAGGAACAGCCCATCCCGATCGACAACGGCGTCGATCCCCTCCTCTATCGCCTCTGGGGCCTGCAGCCCCTGCAGACCCAGCTGGTGCGCGGCGGCGAACTGGTGCTGGAAGCCTGGGCCCGGCCCGCGCGCGGCGTCCGCCAGGCCGTCGTCCGCGTCACGGTGCGCCGCGACGGCCGCGCCTTCGTCCAGGCCCGCGCAGGCCTGGGCTGCTGCACGCCGGAGATAGGCCGTCGCGTCGACATCAACGCCGAACTGCCCGACGATCGCATCCCAGCCCTCAAGGCCCTGGCCGGCGATCCGGCCTGGGGCCAGCCCCGCAGCGTCATCGTCGACTACGGCGGCGGGGCGGTCGAAGGCGTCTGCGTCGACGGCGTCTCCTGGGACGTGACCCTGCTGGTTCCCGGCCAGGCCCGGCACCTGCGCCGCGCCTGCGACGACGCCGAAGTCGGTTCGATCGCGAGCGTGCTGTCGGCCGTGGTCGGAGCGGCGGCCGGACGCGACCCGCTGTTCGACGCGGTGCTGCCGCGCGGCGGCGACTTCTCGCGCCAGGCCGCGGCCTATGCCGATCTCAAGGCCCAGGGCGGCCAACTGAAGGCCGGAACCTCCAGCCGCCCCCAGCCCGCGGCCGTGCCCCTCGCCGAGGACGAACCGGAACCGGCCGAGCCGCCGGCGCCCGCTCCCTCCACGCCCGAGCCGCGCTGACCGCAGATCCGTAGGATCGTGCAATCAACCCGGAGCATCGCTCTACCGACTGGACGACCGGGCGGGTCATAGTGACCTCGTTCCGCCGTAGCTCCCCTGCGGCGCTCCCCCAAAACCAAAACCCCAAATCAAAGCCTGGCCATGACCCGCCACATGCCCCGTCGCGCGACGGCGGCGCCGCGCTGGTTCGCCGTCGCCCTCTGGGCCGGCGCCTGCGCGATGGCCGCCCTGCCCGCCCTGCTCTCGTCCGCTTCCGCCTGGAGGATCCTGCCATGATGATCGACCACCTCCCCGTCTCCGGCGTCTGGTCCTCGCCCGATGGCCGCTTCAGCCTCGAACTGCGCCCCGACGGCCGCTTCGTCGAGGTTCACGCCAACCCCGACGGCGTCTTCACCGGCGCCTATGTCCTGGTCGGCGAAACCCTGAAACTGTTCGAGGACCACGGCGCCGTGGTCACCGGCCGCCTGGCCGAAGGCCGCCTCAGCCTGGGGACGGTTTAGCCGCGCCCCTTCCATCCGCAGGCCCTAGGGCCTATATTGGGTTCGTCCGGCTTCGGCCGAACTATGGGGATAAACGCGCACGTAATAAGCGGACTGGACCCGGGTGCGATTCCCGGCGGCTCCACCAAATCTCTCCCGAGTTATCACGGGACTGCATGGGGCCGATCAGCATCGACAGACGTGTAAAGGTGTTTGCTTTCTCTCGGCTTGGCCCACCGTTTCGGGCCATTAAACTAAATGCGAACGATAACTTCGCTGAAGAGTTCGCCGTCGCTGCGTAATGCGGTGCAGGTGAATTCGCCTCTTAAGTCCTAGGGGTTCAGATCCCTAGGCGGGGCCCGGAGGGAGCCTGGCAACAGAATCCCTCCACTTTCCAGATACCAAGATGTCTTGCGCCCGCCCTTTCCAAGGCGATTTCAGCGTGCTCAACGACGGAATCCCGTCGCTTTTCGACACCGCCGGTCACCCCCGAAAATTTGTACGCCGCTACCGTATACGGGCGCCTTTGCCGCAAGCCCGCGACAGGTTACGCTGGCGGCTGGATTTGTCGTTTTTGCTTAATCGAAGACCCATGGCCCGCACTCCTCCGACCGAAGACCTGATGCAGTACGAGGCCATGGCCCAGGACGCCCTGCGCGGCGTCGTCAAGGCCGCGCTTAAGAAGGCGGCCGCGCCCGGCGGCCTGCCCGAGCCGCACCATCTCTACATCACCTTCAAGACCCAGGCCGCCGGCGTCTCCGCGCCCCAGGACCTGCTCTCGAAGTATCCGGACGAGATGACGATCATCCTGCAGCACCAGTACTGGGATCTCGCCCCCGGCGAGACCTTCTTCTCGGTGACGCTGAAGTTCGGCGGCCAGCCCAAGCGCTTGTCGATCCCCTATTCGGCCGTGACCCGCTTCTACGATCCGTCGGTGCAGTTCGCCCTGCAGTTCGAGGCCCCGGAGATCGAGCCGGCCCCGGTCGAGCCGGAACCCGAGCCGACCCCGCCTCCGGCCGATGGCGACGAAGCGCCGAAGATCATCTCCCTCGACCAGTTCCGGAAGAAGTAGGCCTTGAACGACGTCGTCTCGGAGGAGCGGTCCACTCTCACCGACGAGGCGATCCTCGCGCGCTTCAACGCCTCGAAGAACGCACCGCCCAGCGCCCTGACGCTGGGCTTCAGGCTCATCGCCGTCAGCCAGGCCGAGCGCCGGGTCGAGATCGCTTTCGACGCCCGCGCCGACCTGCTGGCCAATCCGATGGGCCAGATCCAGGGCGGCTTCGTCTGCGCGATGCTCGACGAATGCATGTCGGTGGCCGGCCTAATCACTTCGGGCATGACCCATGTCGTGCCCACCCTCGAGATGAAGACCAGCTTCCTGCGGCCGGCCCTGCCCGGCCCGTTGCTCGGCGTCGGCCGGGTGGTGAAGTGGGGCCGTACGGTCTGCTTCATGGAAGGCGAACTCCATGACGCCGAGGGCCGCCTGCTGGCGACCTCCACGGGCACGGCCCTGCCGACGCCCTTCG
>PJUK01000494.1_pt1 | contig 12859 bp, 12 predicted proteins | sample 1512211 | NCBI WGS metagenome assembly PJUK01 (sample SAMN08177668, study PRJNA422409) | Feces metagenome, whole genome shotgun sequencing project.
ATGGACGACATGCGCTCGGCCGGCGTCGACTTCATCACCATCGGCCAGTACCTGCAGCCGACCCGCAAGCACGCGGCCATCGACCGCTTCGTGACGCCTGAAGAGTTCAAGGCCTATGAGGCGATCGCCCGGGCCAAGGGCTTCCTGATGGTGTCGTCCAGCCCGCTGACCCGCTCGTCGCACCACGCCGGCGAAGACTTCGCCAAGCTGCAGGCGGCCCGCCGGGCGCTGGACGCCAAAGCCGGCTGATCCCTTGCACCGTCACGTCGTCACCCGGGTGCTGCCCTATGCGCCCGAGCAACTCTTCACGCTGGTCGGCGACGTCGAAGCCTATCCGTCGTTCGTTCCCTGGATCACGGGGATGCGGACCTGGAACGCCCATGAGAGCGGTGACGTCAGCAGCCTGGACGCCGAGGCCCAGGTCGGGTTCTCGTTCCTGCGCGAGAAGTTCGCCACCCGCGTCCGCCGCGACCGGTCGGACCTGAGCGTGACCGTCAGCCTGCTCTACGGTCCGTTCAAGCGGCTGTCGAACCAGTGGCGGTTCTCGCCCCATCCCGACGGGGCGACCATCGACTTCGTCATCGACTTCGCCTTCAAGTCGAAGCTGCTCGACGCCATGCTGGCGGCCAACATGGATCGGGCGGTCGACAAGCTGATCGCCTGTTTCGAGGCCCGCGCGGCGCAGCTCTACGGGGCCAGGACCTAGTCGCGCTCGGCCGCCGTCTCCTCGACGCGGTCGGCGAAATCCCCAAGGTTCGCGAACAGGTTCTCGACCGCGAACATCAGCCCGAAGGTGCGCGCCGCGTCGTCGAAGGCGAGTTCGCGGGTGGCCCCGACGTCGCGCATGCCTTCGATGGCGTCCTGGAAGGCCTTGTGCCCCTCGGCGAAGGCCAGGCGGTCGGGCTTTGCGCCGCCCGAAAGGCTTTGCGCCGCCGCCCGCAGATAAGCTGAAGAGGCCGCCAGCATCGTCGCCGACGGCGGAGCCAGGCCCGGGGCGGGCAGGGGCTCGCGCAGCGCCCGGCCGATCATCACGCAGTCGTTGCGCAGTCTCCACAGCGTGCGGGGCAGGGCGTCCGACACCGATCGGTCGGACAGCTTGCTGGCTGTCTCGCGGTCGGCCTCGGTCATCGCCGTCTGCAGCTTGGCCAGGGCCTTGAGCGTGTCGTCGTAGTGGGCGCGGGGATCCAGCTCGCTGGGCTTGCCTTCAAGCTTGGCGGCGTAGTGCGACAGGAGGTCGGCCAGCAGGCCGGCGGCCGTCTGGCTGCTGGAGACCACCGATTCGTGGGCCCGGGCCGGAAAGATCAGCAGCGTGGCGGCCACGCCCACCAGGCTGCCCACCGTGATCTCGGCCACCCGTAGGAAGGCCGCCGTCAGCGGGTCCATGTGCGTCGTGGTGCCGATCAGCATGATCACCGCCGTCACCGGCGCCACCTTGAACGCCGGACGCACCGCCGCGAGGAAAGCGAGGGAAGCTGCCGAAGCTGCCAGGATCACGCCGCCCCATTCCGGATGGCGCATGTGCAGCCAGGCCGCGCCCGCGCCGACGGCCGCCCCGACCACCGTGCCCATGAAGCGCTCGATCGAGGCGGTGATGGTCGCGCCCAGGCTCGACTGCACGACGATCACCGCCGTGAACACCGCCCAGTATCCCTGTGGCAGCCGCAGGAGGGTCGCCAGCGCATAGGCCGCCACGACCGCCGCCGACACCCGCACCGCGTGTCGAAGCTCGCTCTGCCGGCGCGCCGCGGCCGCCAGGGCTGAGCGCGAAAAGCCGGCGCCGACGAACCGCCGCCAGTCGGAGGGCGCGCCGTCGGGCGTCAACCGGCCACCGCCTCGCGCAGCATCTCCAGCGCCGTCTGGATCGCCGCCAACTGCACGCCTTCGCGGGGAAGGCCCTCGAAGTACTCGTGGCGATGGGCGACCGAGCGATTGGCCCGCGCCACGGCGAAGTGGACCGTGCCCACCGGCTTCATCGGCGTGCCGCCGCCCGGACCGGCGATGCCGGTGATCGCCACCGCCACATGGGCGTTGCTGTTGGCGAGGCCCCCTTCGGCCATCATCCGCGCCACGGGTTCGGAGACCGCTCCGTGGTCGGCGATCAGGTCGCCGGGCACGCCCACCTGCTCGGTCTTGGCGCGGTTGGTGTAGGTCACGAAGCCGCGCTCGAAGACGTCGGACGCCCCCGAGATCGCGCAGATCGACCCGGCCACCAGGCCGCCGGTGCAGCTTTCGACCGTCGCCAGGCGCAGCTTCTTCTCGCGCGCCTCGTCGATGAGCAGTCGGGCGAGGGTTTCGATCTCGATGGGAAACATCGCCTACTTCCAGTTGCGATAGTCGCGATCCTCAAGTGAAGATGCGTCGTTCAGCCGTCGAGGTGATTATGATCGTGAGTCGCGTCCACGCCATGCTGGCGATCGCCGCCATCGCCACTGCCGGCGTCTATGCCGGGGCCGCGCTGGTCAATGAGCCGGCGTGCGCCGAGATCTCCGACCGCGATCCGGCCCGGCTTTCCCTGCTTGGAGCGCGCTACGCCACGGACGGTTTCAGGCTTGAGCGCCAGCGCGGCGTCAGCCAGTGCAGCGATGAAGGCGGCCAGATATCGTGCCTGCTGACGGACCCGGGCCGTTTCCGGGTGACGACCGGCGGCGAGCGAAAAACCTTCAGCGCGCCGCCGCTGGCAAAGCTGCGCATTTCCTCGGACGGGCGCTCGATCCGCTGCGCGCCGGTCAAGGGCGTCTAGAGCGGCGTCTCCACCGTCGCCACCGCCTGGGCGGCCAGGCCTTCGCCGCGGCCCGTGAAGCCCATCTTTTCCGTCGTGGTCGCCTTCACGCTGACGCGGTCCAGCGGCAGGTCGAGGATCTGCGCCAGGCGGGCGCGCATCGCCTCGCGGTGCGGCTTGATCTTGGGGCGCTCGCAGATCAGCGTCACGTCCACGTTGATCAGGCGGCCGCCGCGTTGGCGAACCAGGTCGACGGCGTGGATCAGGAACTTGTCCGAGGCCGCGCCCTTCCATTGCGGATCGGTCGGCGGGAAGTGGTCGCCGATGTCGCCGTCGCCGATGGCGCCGAGCACGGCGTCGGTCAGGGCGTGCAGGCCAGCGTCGGCGTCCGAATGGCCGATCAGGGTCTCGTCGTGGGCGATTTCCACGCCGCACAGCCAGACCGACTCGCCTGGGCCCCAGCGGTGGGCGTCGAAACCCTGGCCGATGCGGGTGATGCGGGCGCCGCCCGCCAGCCGTTCGGCCATGGCGAAGTCCTCCGGATAGGTCAGTTTGGTCAGCAGCGGGTCGCCGGCGGAAATGGCGACCTTGCCGCCATGGGCCTCGACCACCTGGGCGTCATCGGTGGGTTCGGCCTGTCCGGCCCAGGCCGCATAGGCGGCCAGCAGGCGATCGCGCCGGAAGGCCTGCGGCGTCTGGGCGCGCCACAGGCCGTCGCGCGAGGTCGTGCTCGCGCCCGACTCGCCGGCGCGCTTGAGGGTGTCGGCCACGGGCAGGGCGGGGACCACGCCGTCGGCGCCCTTGAGAGCCTCCAGCACGCCCTCGACCACGGCCTTGGTCAGGAAGGGGCGGGCGGCGTCATGCACCAGCACCGGCTCGTCGGCGGGGCGATGGGCCAGGGCGGCCAGGCCGGACTGCACCGACAGGGCCCGGGTGGCGCCGCCGGGGGCGAACCGCCAGCCTTCGAGGCCGGCCAAGGTTTCGCCAAGCATGTCCTGCATGCTCAGGTCGGTCACGATTGCGAGATCAGCTGCGCCGGAGGCCAGCAGGGCCTCGACCGACCAGCGCAGGACGGGTTTCCCCGCCAGATCCCGCCACTGCTTGGCCTGGCCGGGTCCGGCACGGGTACCGCTGCCAGCGGCGACGACGACGGCTGAGAAGGTCATGGCCCGTGTCTAACGTTGTCGTCGAACATGTCCAGCCAACGGAGGGCTTTACTGCGCTGCACAATGTGCCTAAAAACGCAGCGGTGGGGATGATCATAAAATGAGCAAGCAGCTCGCAGTCGGCGCCGTCACGGTGCCCGGGCGGGTATGGATTGCGCCGATGACAGGCGTGTCCGACCTCCCGTTCAGAGAAACGGCCACGCGCCTTGGCGCATCATACGTGGCCACCGAAATGGTCGCCTGCGCGGAATTCGCGAAGGGCCGGCCCGACGTCGTCCGCCGCGCGGCCGTCGGCGAAGGCCTGCCGCTGATGGTCGTACAGCTGGTCGGTCGCGATCCGGAGTTCATGGCGCAGGGCGCCCGCCTGGCGGCTGAAGCCGGGGCCGAGATCATCGACCTGAACTTCGGCTGCCCCGCGAAGGAAGTCACCGCCGGCGCTGCGTCGGGCTCGGCCCTGATGCGCGAGCCGGATCTGGCCGAGGCCCTGGTCGCCGCCGCCGTCCAGGCCGTCGACGTGCCCGTCACCGTCAAGATGCGCCTGGGCTGGGACGACGCCAGCCGCAATGCGCCCGAGATCGCCGCCCGCGCCCAGGCCGCCGGCGCCCGCGCGATCACGGTGCACGGCCGCACGCGCTGCCAGTTCTACAAGGGCGAGGCCGACTGGGCCGCTGTCGCGCGGGTCAAGCAGGCCGTCTCGGTGCCGGTGCTGGTCAATGGCGACATCGTCGACGCCGACAGCGCTCGCATGGCGCTGGAGCAATCGGGCGCGGATGGCGTGATGATCGGCCGAGGCGTCTACGGCCGCCCGTGGATCGCCCAGGCCATCGAGGCCGCCCTCGACGGCCGCGCGTTCGTCGAACCGGCCGCCGAGGAGCGCCTGGCGATCGCGATCACCCATTTCCGCCGCAGCCTGTCGTTCTATGGCGAGCGCCAGGGGCTGAAGATGTTCCGCAAGCACCTGGCTTCGTACATCGAGGCCGCGCCCTGGCCGGAAACGCCCGAAGCGCGCCGTCAGGCTCGCGCCGCCCTTTGCCGGATCGAGGATCCGGCCGCCCTGGAAATCGCCCTGGCCGACCTCTGGCTCGCCGGCGGGAGGATCGCTGCATGACCGACCGCGCCCGCGTTCTTTCCGGCACGGCGCTCGACGCCCTGAAGGCCGCCGCCTTCGAGCTCAGCCCCGAACCGGCCCTGGTGGTCGACCGCGAGGGCGGCCTGGTGGCGGTCAACGAAGCCGCCGAAGCCCTGTTCGGCCATGGCCTGTCGCTGCTGGCCCGCGGCCGTTTCCGCGCGGCCCTGCCGCCGGGCTCGGTGCTGGTCTCGCTGATGGATCGCGCCGTGTTCGAAGGCGCGCTGGTTCGCGAGCACGGGGTCGAGGTAAATCTCTTCGGCCAGCCGCCGTTCGAGGCCGACGGCGCGGCCGTGCCTCTGGGCGACGGCTCGGTGCTCCTGACCCTGCACGTCAAGGGCGCGCTGGGCGTCGAGCGCAGCGCCGACCAGGCCGGGCTGCGCTCGGTTGTGGGCCTTGGCCGCATGCTGGCGCACGAGATCAAGAACCCTCTGGCCGGCATCCGCGGCGCGGCCCAACTGCTCAAGACCGGCGCCAGCGCCGCCGACCAGCCGCTGGCCCAACTGATCGTCGACGAGACCGATCGCATCCGCCGCCTTGTCGACCGGATGGAGGCCTTCTCAGACCAGGCTCCGACCCCGCGCGAGGCGGTCAACATCCACCAGGTGCTGGACCGCGTGCGCGCGCTGGTGGCCAACGGCGTGGCCGACGGTCTGCGCCTGCGCGACCACTACGACCCGTCGCTGCCGCCTGTCTGGGGCGACGAGGATCAGTTGATCCAGATCTTCCTGAACCTGGTGAAGAACGCCTCCGAAGCCGCCCACATGCGCGGCGATGGCCAGGGCGAGCTGACCATTCACACCGCCTGGCGTCCCGGGGTCCGGGTGCGCGGCGCCGACGGCAAGTCGGCCTCCAGCGCCCCGATCGAGATCCGGGTGCAGGACAACGGTCCCGGCGTTCCGCAGAGCCTGCGCGAGCACCTGTTCCAGCCCTTCGTGACCACCAAGGCCAACGGCACCGGCCTTGGCCTGGCCCTGGTCACCAAGCTCGTGACGGCCCATGGCGGCCTGATCGATTTCGAATCCGAGCCCGGCCGCACCGTGTTCCGCGTGTTGCTGCCTGTGGCGCCTGAGCCTTCCTTGGGAGACGCGTGAGTACATGAACGCCGCAAACAAGAAGATTCTGATCGCCGACGACGACTCGTCCGTCCGTCTGGTGCTCAGTCAGGCCTTCACCCGTCTCGGATACCAGGTCAGGGCCACCGGCAACGCTACGACCCTGCTCAAGTGGGTCAGCGACGGCGAGGGCGATCTGGTCGTCACCGACGTGATGATGCCCGACGAGAACGTGTTCGACGTGCTGCCGCGCATCCGCAAGGAGCGCCCCAAGCTGCCGATCATCGTGATGAGCGCGCAGAACACCCTGCTGACGGCGGTCAACGCCGCCGACGCCGGGGCCTTCGAGTACGTTTCCAAGCCCTTCGATCTCGACGACGTCACCGCCGCCGCCCGTCGCGCCCTGTCGCGTCCGGCGGACGCCGAGGCCTCCAAGGCCCAGGCTCGCGCGATGCGTGACGAGCGCCTGCCGCTGATCGGCCGCTCGGCGCCGATGCAGGAGGTCTATCGCACCATCGCCCGCCTGGTGGGCGCCGACCTGACGGTCCTGATCCTGGGCGAAAGCGGCACCGGCAAGGAACTGGTCGCCCGCGCGCTGCACGACCTGGGCCGTCGCCGCGACGGCAAGTTCGTGGTCATCAACCTGGCCGCCGTGCCGCGTGAGCGGGTCGAGGCGGAGCTCTTCGGACGCGGGGAGGGCGACAACGGCCGCCTCGTCGAGGCCGACGGCGGCACCCTGTTCCTGGACGAGATCGGCGACATGCCGCTCGATGCCCAGACCCGCCTGCTGCGGGTGATCGACGGTACCGAGCCGGTGATCAACCCCAAGACCGGTCGTCGTCCGAACGTGCGGATCATCGCCGCCACCAACCGCGACCTGCGTGGCCTGATCCAGCAGGGCCTGTTCCGGGAAGACCTGTTCTTCCGCCTGAACGTCGCCCCGGTGCGCCTGCCGCCGCTGCGCGACCGCGCCGAGGACATTCCGGATCTGGCCCGCACCTTCCTGCTGCGCGCCAACCGCGAAGGCCTGCCGGCCAAGACCATCGACCAGAGCGCGCTCGACCGGATGAAGAGCCACTCCTGGCCAGGCAACGTGCGGGAGCTGGAAAACCTGATCCGGCGGATGTGCGCCCTCTACGCCGAGGAGCTGATCACCGCCCGCATCGTCGATCGCGAGCTGCAGGACCATGCGCCGGCGCCGCGCGCCGACGAGGGTCCGGTCACCCTGGCGGCCCTGGTCGAGCGTCACCTGGCCTCGCACTTCGCCGAGCAGCCCGACGGCGTCCCGGCGGCTGGTCTCTATGACCGCGTGCTGCAGGAGGTGGAGCGTCCGCTGATCCAGCTGACCCTGTCGGCCACCCGTGGCAACCAGGTGCGGGCCGCCGAGATCCTCGGCCTGAACCGCAACACCCTGCGCAAGAAGATCCAGGACCTGGGCGTCGAAATGAGCCGCGGTCGTCGCTAGCCGACCAACGGTCTTCATTGCTGACGCTTTTTCAGCACATCGGTGTTGAGTTTAGGGCACACCCCGCCCTAAACTCGCATCGATGAGTTCGGTCCCGTCAGTTTCGGAATCGGAAGACCGCCCGCGCCGCTTCAGCCGGTCCTGGTGGCGTGAACTCTTGAGGTCACGCTACGTTCTGGGCGGCGGCTACGTGCTGGCGGCCATTCTGACGGCCACGGGCGTCGGCCTGGCTTCGTCGCCGCCGACGACGGGCCCCATCGGACCGGCCAGCACCGCCATTCTCGTGGTGCTGGGCTTCAACCTCGCCCTGATCCTCTGTGTCGCCGCAGTTGTCGGCTGGCGTCTGCTCGACCTGATCGACGCGCGCTCCAGCGACGCCGGCGCCCGCCTTCACCTGCGGTTCGTCGGCCTGTTTTCCGTCGCGGCCGTGGCGCCCGCCGTGATCGTGGCGCTGTTCTTCGGCGTGCTCGTCAACCGGGGCGTCGACGGCTGGTTCAGCAAGCGCGTGACGACCGTGGTCGAGAACTCGGCCACCGTGGCGCGCTCCTACGTGTCCGAACAGACCAGCTACATCAGCCAGCACATGGGGCCGATGGCCGCCACGCTGAATAGCGCGGCTCCGGCCATGGCCGAGTCGCCGGTCGCCTTCGGCCACTTCCTGCGCACCCTGGCTGAGGACAACGGATTTTCGTCGGCCTACATCCTCGATCGTGACGGCCGGATCCTGGCGCGAGCCGAACTGGCCGACGCGCCGCCCTTCCTGGCGCCGCCGCCGTCGAGCTTCCGCTGGACCGACACCGGCGAGATCACTTCGCAGCGCTTCGTCTCCGAGGATCTGTTCCGCGCGCTCTACAAGCTCAAGGGCTTTCCCGACGGCTACCTCTACATCGCCCGGCCGATCGACAAGGGCATCCTGGCCCACCTGATCGAGTCGGAAGAGTCGCTGATCTCCTATCGCGACGCCGCCGAGAACCGGGCCCGCATCCAGGCGATCTTCGGCCTCAGCTACGTCGAGACGGCGCTGCTGGTTCTGGTCGCGGCCGTCTGGGTCGGCATCGCCGCCGCCAACTCGATCGCGGCCCCGGTCTCGGGACTGGTGCAGGCCGCCGGGCGGGTGTCGGCGGGGGATCTCGACGCCCGCGTCGACGCCGAGGCCGGGCCGGAAGAGATCCGCGCCTTGTCCAACGCCTTCAACATGATGACGGCCGACCTTCAGACCCAGCAGGCCGCGCTCAAGGACGCCAGCCTGGACGCCGAGTCGCGTCGCCAGTTCATCGAGACCGTGCTGTCGGGCGTCAGCGCCGGCGTCATCAGCCTGGACGGGGCCGGCCGGATCTCGGCCCTCAACCGCCGTGCGGGCGAGCTTCTGGCCCTGGATGAGGCGGCCGAGGGGCAGGACCTGGTCGAGGCGGCGCCGGAGTTCGGCCAGGTGCTGGAGGAGATCGGTCAGGGACGCCCCAACGCCGAGGTCGAGATCGACGTCGTGCGCGGCGGCGAGACGCTGCGCCTGCGCGTCCGCGCCGCCGGCCACGCGGCCGAGGGCCAGGTGCTGACCTTCGACGACGTCACCCGCCTGATGGCCGCCCAGCGCAACGCCGCCTGGAAGGACGTCGCCCGCCGGATCGCGCACGAGATCAAGAACCCGCTGACGCCGATCCAGCTCTCGGCCGAGCGCATCCGCCGCAAGTATCGCAAGGACATCACCGGCGATCTCGAGACCTTCGACCGCTGCACCGACACGATCATCCGCCAGGTCGGCGACATCGGCCGGATGGTCGACGAGTTCTCGGCCTTCGCGCGCATGCCCGCGCCGCGCTTCGCTCCGGCCGACCTGGCCGAACTGCTGCGCGCCGGGGTCTTCGCCCAGCGCGTGGTCGACGCCGACACCGACGTTGTGATCGACGAGCCCGGCGGCGCGGTGTGGGTCAACTGCGACGCCCGCATGATTGGCCAGGCCCTGACCAACATCCTCAAGAACGCCGGCGAGGCGGTCGGCGCGCGACGTCACGCGACACCCGATCCGCGCGGCCAGATCGACGCGATCCTGGTCTCCGACGAGGAGTCGCTGTGCATCGTCGTCGAGGACAACGGCGTCGGCCTGCCGGCCAAGGATCGCGACCGGCTGGCCGAACCCTATGTGACCACCCGCGAGAAGGGGACGGGCCTGGGCCTGGCCATCGTCAAGCGGATCATGGAGGACCACGGCGGCGAGCTGGTCCTCACCGACGCGCACGGCCATGCCGGCGCGCGCGTCGTTCTGAAGTTCCCGGTGTCGGCGCGGCTCGCCGCGGCGCCGACGACCCACGGCGTAGAGGAGATGACATGAGCGCCGACGTGCTGGTGGTCGACGACGAGGTCGACATCCGCGATCTGGTGGCCGGCATCCTGGAGGACGAAGGCTACGCCGTGCGCACGGCGGCCGACGCTGACCAGGCCCTGGCGGCGCTGCGCGCCCGCAAGCCCGCCCTACTGGTCCTCGACATCTGGATGCAGGGCGGCGGCATGGACGGGCTCGAGCTGCTCGACATGGTCAAGACGCTGGACGCCGACCTGCCCGTGATCATGATTTCGGGCCACGGCAACATCGAGACGGCTGTCAGCGCCATCAAGCGCGGCGCCTACGAGTTCCTGGAGAAGCCGTTCAAGTCCGACCGGCTGCTGCTGGTGGTCGAGCGGGCGCTGGAGGCGGCCAACCTCAAGCGCGAGAACCGTCGCCTGCGGGCCCAGAGCTTCGCCTCCGACGGCCTGATGGGCAAGTCGCAGGCCGCCCAGGCCCTGCGCCAGATGATCGCCAAGGTCGCCCCGGCCAACAGCCGCGTGCTGGTCGCCGGTCCGCCTGGCTCGGGCAAGGAGCTTGTCGCCCGCCTGATCCACGGCGCCAGCGCTCGCACCCGTGCTGAGTTCGTGGCGGTCAGCTCGGCGGGCATGGCCCCCGAGCGCCTCGACGTCGAATTGTTCGGCGAGGAAGGCGAGGGCGGTCGTCCGCGCAAGATCGGCGTGTTCGAGCGCGCCCACGGCGGCACGCTCTATCTCGACGAAGTGGCCGACATGCCGCGCGAGACCCAGAGCCGCATCCTGCGGGTGCTGGTCGAGCAGCGCTTCCGCCGCGTCGGCGGCGACAGCGACGTGCAGGTCGACGTGCGGGTGATCTCGTCCACCTCGCGCGACCTGCGCGAGGAGATCGCCGCCGGGCGCTTCCGCGAGGACCTGTTCCACCGTCTCAACGTCGTGCCGGTGCGTGTTCCCGGCCTGTCTGAGCGTCGCGAGGACATCCCCGAGCTGATCAGTTACTTCATCGAGCGGATCAGCGAGGCCACGGGCATGCAGCGCCGTCGCCTGGGCGAGGACGCGCTGGCGACTCTTCAGGTCCAGGCCTGGCCCGGCAACGTCCGCCAGCTGCGCAACAACGTCGAGCGGATGCTGATCTTGGCCGCCGGCGAGCCGGGCGACCTGATCACCGCCGAGATGCTGAACGCCTCGGAGCAGCCGGCCAGCGGCGGCTCGGGCGCGATCGGCGCCGAGCGGATCATCGCCCTGCCGCTGCGCGAGGCCCGTGAGCTGTTCGAGCGCGAGTATCTCAACGCCCAGATCCTGCGGTTCGGCGGCAACATCTCGCGCACGGCCAACTTCATCGGCATGGAGCGCTCGGCCCTGCACCGCAAGCTGAAGTCCCTGGGCGTGGCCGGCGGCCGCGGCGAGGAAGAAGAGTAAGGACCACGATGTCGCGTTTCGCTTACGTCAACGGCCGCTTCGTGCGTCACGGCCAGGCCGCCGTGCACATCGAGGACCGCGGCTACCAGTTGGCCGACGGGGTCTATGAGGTCTGGGCCGTGTTCGACGGCAAGCTGGCCGACGCCGAGGGTCACTTCGCGCGCCTGTGGCGCAGCCTCGACGAACTGCGCATCGCCCACCCGATGAGCGAGGCGGCCCTGACGATCGTTCTGCGCGAAGCCATCCGTCGCAACCACGTACGCGAGGGGCTGGTCTATCTGCAGGTCAGCCGCGGCGTGGCCAGGCGCGACCACGCCTTCCCGAACCCGGCCGTGCCGCCGGCGGTCGTCATCACCGCCCGCTCGGTCGATCGCGCGGCCATCGAGGCCAAGGCCGCCAAGGGCTCGGCCGTGATCACCGTGCCGGAGAACCGCTGGGGTCGCTGCGACATCAAGACGATCGGCCTTCTGCCCAATGCGCTGGCCAAGCAGGCCGCCCGCGAGCGCGGCGCGATCGAGGCTTGGTTCGTCGACGACCTGGGCCTCGTCACCGAAGGCGCCTCGTCCAACGCCTGGATCGTCGACGCCGAAGGTCGCCTGCGCACGCGCGACACCCAGGCCAACATCCTGCGCGGCGTGACGCGTCTGACGCTGCTGGACGTGATCGCCGAGGCCGGCCTGCCGGTCGCCGAGCAGCCGTTCACGGTCGAGGAGGCCAAGGCCGCCAGGGAAGCCTTCATCACCGGCGCCGGCAGCCTGGTGACGCCGATCACCAGCATCGACGGCGTCAAGATCGGGGATGGAACCGTGGGACCGGTGGCGAGCCGCCTGCGGGCTCTCTATATCGAGCGGGCGCGCGCGGGGGCGATCTAGGATCGCCAGCCGGTCTGCGTGCATTTTCTCGCCGGAAAGTCATATCAAACGGCGAAAAATGCTCTAGCATGAGCTTGTTTGTGTGGAGGGCGTTCTGCCTTCCGATTTCAACGAGAGGGGAATCCCCAATGTCCGCCGACAAGAAACAGAATCTTCAGGACACCTTCCTGAACAGCGTGCGCAAGTCCAAGACGCCGCTCACCATCTTCCTGGTCAACGGCGTCAAGCTGCAGGGCGTGGTCAGCTGGTTCGACAACTTCTGCGTCCTGCTGCGCCGCGACGGCCAGTCGCAACTGGTCTATAAGCACGCCATCTCGACGATCATGCCGGCTCAGCCCGTTCAGCTGTACGAGCCGAGCGCCGATCAAGACGACTAAGTCCAAGGCTCTTTTGTCAAAATCCACATCTAAGTCCCCCGATGGACTTATCGATCACGCCGACCCGATCCTTAAGGCGTTCGTGATCCACCCGGTGCGGCCTGCTCGTGGGCAGGCCGCTCTCGAGGCGCGCGATCCCAAGGCGCGTCTCGAAGAGGCCGTCGGCCTCGCCGTAGCCCTCGATCTCGACGTCGTCGAAACGGCCATCGCGCCGTTGCGCACCGTCACGCCCGCCACCCTGTTCGGCAGCGGCAAGATCCAGGAATTCAAGGCGATCTGCGAGGTCGAGCATATCGACGTCGCCGTGTTCGACGACCAGCTCACCCCCGTCCAGCAGCGCAATCTCGAGCGCGGCCTGGGGGTCAAGG
>PJUK01000496.1_pt1 | contig 12807 bp, 12 predicted proteins | sample 1512211 | NCBI WGS metagenome assembly PJUK01 (sample SAMN08177668, study PRJNA422409) | Feces metagenome, whole genome shotgun sequencing project.
GATCTCTTCAGGAGCCAGGTGAATGATATTAGTCATTTGCCGCGACCTTTCACTATCGTTGTTTCGCGCCGCGACCGTGCCCTCGATATTTCGCGCCGATTGACCGGAGGTGAGCCTCGTGTTGGGAGCGGAGCTGATATAGGGTTCCTGCAAAACAAGGACATTCAGGTTCTTGATGTCTCGCAGGTGGATCGTGGCGGGCACACCCTGTTCGCCAGTTCTGACACCCTGATCAAGCTTCTGGGATCGGGTAACTTCTTGCGTCAGTTCTTGACTGATGAATATGCAAGTATGGACGATGCATTTGCCGTGGCGGGGCAGGGTACACTCGAACAAGCTTCGCTGGTGCTTTATCTGCCAGCCAGGATGATCAAGCGCCTCGCCAATCGATAGAAGAATTTCGAGGGACGCCGCCAGTGATTTTATACGCTCTTGAAATTAAAATGAATTGCAGCTGCGAACTCAATTTTCACACACTGATATTTAAATTGGCGGTCGCCATGAGTGTCGATAACTTTAAACTTGTAGCAGTCATGGCACCTTGTTATTATCGAATTACTTTACTGCCTTGCCCAGTTTTTACCTCATGCGTCAACAGCGCAATTAAGTTCTCCAATAGCACAGAGGTGGCTTTTGTAGATGAACAAGGGTTGGCATGCAGAGCTTGAACTTCGGTTTGAGCATAATCGTGAAGTGACGCGGCTGATGCGGCGGCGCCATGTGGGTCCCCTTGCGGTTCAACAGCCTTTTTATCCTGAGAAAGACGGCAGCGCGCATGTCTATCTCCTTCATCCGCCGGGTGGAGTTGCAGGGGATGATATTCTTGATATTTCGTGCTTTTTGGGTCGCAAGGCCAGGGCTGTTCTGACAACACCGGGCGCCACGAAATTCTATCGCAGTGAGCGAGGCCAGAGCGCACAGACGACTAGGATCGATGTGAGTGAAGGTGGCATATGCGAGTATCTCCCTCAGGAAACAATCGTTTTTGACGGCGCCAAAGCATCCATAAGCACGCATGTCTCCCTGAGCGGTGATGCAGTCTATCTGGGGTGGGACATTTTCAGTCTGGGGCGTCCTGCCTGTCAGGAAAGCTTCGACAGGGGCGAAGTCCGGCAACGGGTCGAAATATTCAGGGACGGAAAGCCAATCTGGTTCGAACAATTTCGCCTTCGTGGTGCCGCACCAGCAGTGAATGCGGCTTATGCATTTTGCGCCAAACCAATTGTTGCCACGATGGTTTATGCCGGTCCGGCTGCGGAAAACGCACTTCAGGCCATTCGCGAAGCGGTGGGTGACACAGCCAGAAATCTGTTTTCGGCGTCGCGGCTCGAAAGGGTGATTGTCTGCCGCTATCTCGGCGGGCGGATGTCGGAAGCCAAGGCGCTATTTCGCAGGGCGTGGGAGGTTCTACGCGAAATGGGATTAGGAAAACCGGCCACTGCACCGCGCATCTGGGCCACATAACTGACTTTGGAGAGGGTCTACCGATGGAACTATTGCCACGTGAAAAGGACAAACTTCTGATTTTCACTGCAGCATTGGTTGCGGAGCGACGCCGAGCCAGAGGGTTGAAACTGAACTATCCAGAGGTTGTGGCTTACATCTCCGCTGAAATTCTGGAGGGTGCCCGCGACGGTAAAACGGTCGCGGAACTCATGTCCTACGGGGCCACGCTTCTCAGCCGGGATGAGGTGATGGAGGGCGTGCCTGAAATGATCCACGACATTCAGGTGGAAGCCACTTTTCCAGACGGCACCAAACTTGTGACCGTTCACAACCCGATTCCTTAGTGCGTTTCTGAATGACCGAAATTGCTCTTGCTTTTGGTTCTGCCCGCATCTTGTACCGAAAACGCTTGGCGCTTTTCGGTACGCGCTTCAGGAGACGATCATGATACCGGGTGAATATTTCATCGAAGACGGGTCGATCGACCTCAACGACGGTCGCGAAACCTGCACCATTGCCGTTGAGAACACCGGCGACAGGCCGATACAGGTTGGCTCGCATTATCATTTCTATGAGACCAATGAGGCACTCGTCTTTGATAGGGAGCGAACGAGAGGTTTCAGGCTCAATATTCCCGCCGGGACTGCCGTGCGGTTTGAGCCGGGACAGGATCGTGAAGTCGAACTGGTTGCGCTTGATGGCGACCGGGAAGTCTATGGCTTCAACGCAAAAATCAACGGGAAACTTTAGGAGGGACAGATGGGGAGGATATCAAGGCAGGCCTATGCCGAACTCTATGGCCCGACAAAGGGCGACCGTGTGCGTCTGGCAGATACCGAACTCATCATCGAGGTCGAGGATGACCGTTGTATCTATGGCGAGGAAGTAACCTTCGGCGGCGGCAAGGTTATTCGCGACGGCATGGGGCAGGGCCAGCGGCCTTCAGCCGAAACCGCCGATTTGGTGATCACCAATGTCATTATTCTCGACTATTGGGGCATCATCAAAGCCGATGTAGGTATCAAGAATGGTCGTATCTCAGGGATCGATAAGGCAGGTAATCCCGATATCCAGCCCGGTGTCAACATCATCGTTGGACCTGCAACCGACGTAATTGCGGGCGAGGGCAAGATTCTCACCGCAGGCGGCATCGATACACATATTCACTTCATTGCGCCACAGCAGGCGGAAGAAGCGCTGGCCAGCGGCACCACCACTTTGGTTGGCGGTGGAACGGGACCAACGGTTGGCACGCTTGCAACGACGGTTACGCCTGGTCCATGGGCTATCCATCGTATGCTGGAGGCTGTGGAAGCGCTTCCGATCAACGTGGGTTTGTTGGGCAAAGGCAATGCAAGCAAGCCTGAACCTCTGCGTGAACAGATAAGGGCCGGTGCTGTTGGCCTAAAGCTGCACGAGGATTGGGGAACCACCCCTGCCGCCATCGATAATTGTCTTAACGTCGCCGACGAAGAAGATATTCAGGTGGCCATTCATACAGACACGCTGAACGAGAGCGGGTTTGTCAAGGATACTTTTGCTGCCATGAAGGGCAGGACCATTCACAGTTTCCATACGGAAGGTGCCGGCGGCGGGCATGCTCCCGACATCATTACGGCGGCGGGCGAAGAAAATATCCTGCCGTCCTCCACCAATCCGACCCGTCCCTACACCATCAATACGGTCGATGAGCACCTCGATATGCTGATGGTCTGCCACCATCTCAGCCCGAAAATCCCGGAGGATGTGGCATTTGCGGAATCCCGCATTCGGCGAGAAACGATTGCAGCAGAAGACATTCTCCATGATCTGGGTGTGTTTTCGATGATGTCATCGGATTCTCAAGCCATGGGCCGTATTGGGGAGACAACGCTTCGCTGTTGGCAAACCGCCCATAAAATGAAGGTGCAGCGCGGCCCTCTGAGTCAGGATAGCGGCCGGAACGATAATTTCCGCGCCAAGCGGTACGTCGCGAAGTATACGATTAACCCGGCGATTACGCATGGATTCGCTCATGAGATTGGGTCTGTCGAAGTTGGAAAGCGGGCTGATCTTGTATTGTGGAAGCCGGAATTCTTCGGCGTGAAACCCAGCCTTGTGATGATCGGCGGTATGATTGCGATTGCGCCGATGGGCGATCCCAACGCATCGATCTCGACGCCCCAACCGGTCCATTACCGTCCAATGTATGGTGTGTTGGGGCGGGCGCTTGGCTCCACAGGCGTCACATTTGTTTCCAAATCAGCGCTTGATGATGGTATCGGCGAAAAGCTGAAACTCAGCAAGCAATTGGTTGCGGTCAAAGGGATTAGAACGGTCCGCAAGAAGGACATGATCCACAACGGTCTTACGCCCAAATTGGAGGTCGATCCGCAAACCTATCAGGTGCGGGTGGATGGCGAATTGATCACCTGTGAACCAGCCGATGTTCTGCCGATGGCGCAACGCTATTTCCTGTTTTAAGCGACTGACGGGCGTTAGCGAAACCAAAGCAATAGAGCATTTCCTTATTCTTTAGAAACGGGGATGTTTACCGGTATACGAAGGAACAAAATTCATGCAGTTCAATGCGATGCGGGATCATCCTTCTCTGGGGTTTATCGATTGGACGCTGCGCGGTATCGGACAAGTGGTGTTCCAGAATAACCCGCTTTCCGGGCTGGTCATTTTGTTCGCCATTCTGGTCAATTCCTGGATTTATGCCCTTATTTGTGTGGTGGGTGTGGTCGCCAGCACACTGACGGCAATCATCCTCAAGGCCGACAAGGGGCTCATTCGTGATGGCCTGTTCGGATTCAATGGAGCTTTGGTCGCGCTTGCGCTGATCGCATTTACCAGTGCCGATTTTCGCAGCGGCGCGCTGCCGTCACCGGCCATGACGATCTATCTCATCTTTGGCGCAGCTTTTTCCACAATGGCTTTCGCGAGTATCGGAGCGCTTCTGGGCCCGCACAAGGTTGCGCCTCTAACAATGCCATTCGTGCTTGTCGGTTGGCTGTTTCTGTTCGCAATTCTCAAATTTGATGCCATTGATGCGGGGCCAATGGCGAAACCGGTGTCACCGGAACAGTTTTCCTACGCTGTCCCTTATGTGCTCCCAACCTGGTATATGGGAATCGGCACTGCCATCGGACAGATATTCTTTCAGGATAACTGGATAACAGGTTACATCATTCTTGCTGGTATCGCGATCCATTCCCGGATAAGCGCGCTGATGGGCCTTTTGGGAGCGATAACCGGAGCTTTGGTCGCCGCCGCATTCGGCGGACCGGAAGGGGCCATTCGCGATGGGCTTTTCGGTTACAATGCCGCGTTAACGGCAATTGCGCTTGGCGGCTTCTTCCTTGTTTTCAGCTGGAGCAGTTTTCTTTACGCGATCTTCGGCGCTGTCGTGGCCACATGGCTTTGGGCTTCGGTGGCCATCTTCCTGAAACCGATCGGAATGCCGGTGCTGACTTCGACATTCGTCCTCGTCACCTGGGTTATGCTGATCGGTCAGTATGCTTTCAAGGCATTGGTGCCCGTCGCTCCGGCTGATGCAAGTTCGGCAGAGGAAAATCTCGAGCGATATCGTGAAACGCAACGCTTACGACCGGAATAGTCGGCTGTATTGCGTCTCGTGCCAGGCACTGGCCATAGCCAGTGCGGGCGCTGTATTGCCGATTTTGTCGTCTTCGAGCGTGCATGCTTTCTCGACGGCCCGCTCAATTCTTGCTGCTCCAGCAATAAGTATCCTCTGGCCTGCCATGTGGCCGAGCGGAACGAGCCGGATTGCCGCCATGATCTGGCTTTCCACCACGCTCCACATAAGGCCGCGCAGCGCATCGACCGGCTCTATATTCCAGTTAAGCGCTGCGATGGCGAAGGCTGCGGGGTAGGTGGCACGTTGTTCCGAAGCGAAGTTACGCGCCCGCTCGACACCGAGTTCCGATAGCAGAGTAAGCAAGCTTTCGCCCATGCGGCGATCCTCAAGCTCGAGTTCGCTGCTTTCTCGACTTGCCCCAAGCCAGTCGTTCAAGCGGCAGAATTCGGCATCGTCGCTTCGCGTCAGTGCCGAAAACATTCGCCAGAAAATTGCCCCGTCAAGCGCAGCGTAGCTGTGTTCCAGAAGACCAAAAACCCACGCTGCACAGTTTTCTTCATTCGTGACGGTGCCAGTGTGGACAGCCCATTCAAGACCACGCGAATAGGAAAAAGCGCCAACCGGCTGGCTGGGACTGACAAGTCGCATGAGGTGCAGCATAGGCAGAGCCGGAGAGTGCACGGGCAAGTCCGGTTCCGGTCCAGCATTATTACCATCAACTTCAGCGTGTCTCTTCGAATGATCCAGCAAGATGCGGCTCACATCATCCAGCCATCAGGTAAAGCCCGCTGAGCGCGGCAAAGCCGCCCGCCGCCCGCATTATCATCTGCCCCGTCCGACCTTGCAGGATGCGTCCTGCTGCAAGGCCCGCACCAATACCTGCTGCGTGGAGCAATGCCGTTGCAAGCGCAAACCCAACACCATAGGAAAGAAACGCCGCGATGCCGATTTCCCCACCATGGGCATAGCCATGGAAGAATGCGAAGAAGCCGACGACGAGCGCTGCAGTCAGGGTCGATGCGTGGAACGCCATGGCGACAATGAGGCCAAGCACAATTACCGATGTAAGGATGACTGGTTCGACATAGGGAAGAGTTATCCCACTGAGTGCCGTCATAAATCCCAGCAGCATGACGCCGACAAAGCTTAGCGGAACGACGACAAGCGCGCGCCCACCGAGCATCGAAGCCCAAAGGCCAACGGCAACCATTGCAAGGATGTGGTCGGCGCCCGAAAGAGGGTGAGAAAACCCAGCGGCGAAAGAACCATGCTCGGCTGGGTTGAGATGTGCGAATGCGGGGCTCGCCATCAAGGAGAGCAGGACGGCAATCAGGAGAGATGTCCTTTTCATTTCAACTTCCTTTCAACAACAATGGCCATGCTCAGAAGGAGCCAAACATTGAACCCAGCACGAAAACCGCCGCGAGCGAGATAATCACGCCGACAATCACAGTCATGACCATGTCAAAATAGCTTGATGCATGGGTTTGTTTGCTGATCTGAAGGAGCAGAAGCACCGTACCATTGTGCGGCAGCGCATCCAGTGTACCAGCGCTGATGACCGTCAAACGGTGCATGAGATCAGGATTGATCCCGTACTGGATCGCCAATCGCATATATTCGTCGCCCAGCGCATTGAGTGCGATGGCCATGCCGCCGGATGCTGTTCCGGTGAGGGCCGCCAGCGCATTCATGGCTACGACCAGAGAGACAAGCGGACCGCCCGGCACCTCAAGCACCGCATCGCGAACCACGGCAAAAGCAGGCATCGCTGCCACAACTGCACCGAACCCGACGAGGCTCGCTATGGTGAGAATGGGCAGAACAGAGGAGTTGGCGCCTGCGTCGAGGCTTTCGCGGATCGCCCGAAGGCGGCGAAAATTGACCGCTATAAGGGTCAAAATGGCGGCCGCTAGTGCAATAAGCACCGCCCACAAACCTATTGATGATCCGACATCGATTCCCCAAGGCTCCTGCTCCAGAAATGAGAAATCAATACGGGGCAGGATGATGAGCGCCATCAGGAAATTGACGACGATGACGACAAGCAGGGGCAGGACCGCGAAGAAAAAAGGCGGCTGGTTGTCGGCGCGTGCGCCGTGTTCGAGTTCTGCGGGGTCGAAATCACCTGAAAGCGTCGATTGTTCCCTGACCTTTTCCGTTATCTCCAGTTCGCCGGTGTCATCGACATAATTTTCACCTGCAGCCCGCGCCTTGGCTTCCGCGCGTTGCAGCCACCACATGCCGAAGACCAGTGTTATGATTGATGCAATGATCCCCAGTCCCGGCGCTGCAAAGGTCGTGGTTTCGAAATAGGGCATCGGAATGGCATTGTTTGTGGAAGGCGTGCCCGGCATTGCCGACATGGTGAAGGTAAAGGCACCAAGCCCAATGGCCGCAGGCATCAGACGGGCTGGTATATTGGCTGCCTTGAACATTTCCCGCGCCATGGGCACGAGAACGAAGAAGGCAACGAATACGCTGACGCCGCCATAGGTGACGACTGCCGATGCCAGCACGACGGATAGCATCGTGCGTTTTACGCCGAGTTTTTCCGTCAGATATCGTGCAATCGAGGTGATGGAGCCGCTATCATCCATCAGCTTTCCAAAAATACCACCCAGGAGAAAAAGTGGAAACCACCGTCCCACGAAACTGGCAGTCCCGCCCATGAAGGTCGATGTCCAGTTTGCCAGAAGAGGCTCCCCGGAAATGAGCGCGGCGAGAAGAGCAGCTACAGGAGAAAGCAGAAGCACACTCCAGCCGCGATAGGCAAACCACATGAGTAGCGCTAGTCCCAGCAGTATTCCAAGCAACCCCATGCTATCTGACCCCTCAGCCGATGTTGGAGAGAATGCATTCGGAATTATTGAATGAAACTACTTTAGACGGAATATATCAAGAAAATAATGCTTATATCGAATTCTTAAAAATTCGACGGGTCTAAGTTTTCTAATTCTACTTGAGTATTTTAAAATAGTAGACGTCTATGAACCTTCCTCTCACATCGTTATCGACACGTCCTCGGATTTCGATTTGATCTTTTCGACCTATTTTTCTGCCTCGCCAAATTTCTCGTTCGATGCGGACTCTTGTCGTTCCAGTTTGATCTTGAAAAATATAATGAGCTCTTCTCATATTGCCCTTGATCGAACCGGTGAGCACAACGCGAGTTCCGATGGGAGTTCTGCTTACAACACTGGCGGTTATTCCATTACCGGCTTTGACGGAATCCAGAAACTGAGCGTATGAAACGCTGCCAGAGCCTAACAAGAAAAGGCTCAATAAGAGTGCCAACTGATGAAAGCGCTGTTTTACAGAGTTCATGGGTTCAACCTCCTCATGGCGATGATCGAGCTTTTCACCGTATGCTTGCCGGAATGAAAACAACTGCTGCGCCGTGACGCTTGCGATACAGTTCCGTCATTGATCACGGCGGTTTCCCAAACGCTCGGTTATTCGTTGCACAATGAAATACAAACCCGGTGTAAGTAACAGACCAATCGTCGTTGCTGCGACCATCCCTCCAAAGATTGTCACACCCACGGCCTGACGAGCGCCCGCACCCGCGCCGGAAGAAACGATCAAAGGGATGATGCCCAGAATGAAAGATACAGCTGTCATCATCACGGCACGGAAGCGTTGCTCAGCTCCCGTCCGTGCCGCTTCACTCGCCGACAGACCTGCTTCCCGCTTTTCTTTTGCAAACTCCACAATCAGAATTGCATTCTTGGCGGCAAGGCCGATCAACAACACCATCGCAATCTGCACATAGAGGCTATTTTGCAGCCCGAAGATTTTCAGGGCTGTGACTGCTCCAAGCAATGCTGCGCCCAATGAAACAATCACCACCGCAGGCAAGGCCCAACTTTCATACTGAGCGACCAGAAAGAGATAGGCGAAAAGAAAAGCAAGGACAAAGACGATGCCTTCCTGACCGCTGCTTCTGCTTTCCTGAAAGGATAGGCCCGACCACTCATAACCATAGCCATCAGGTAGTTTTTGGGATGCCACGGTCTCCATTGCCGCCATCGCCTGGCCACTGCTCGCACCGGGAGCCGGAACCGCATTGACCTGTGCTGAGACCGAAAGGTTATAACGCGTAATGACGAAAGGGGCCAGAACGGTGGTCAAGGACACGACACTGCTCAACGGGACCATTGTTCCGTTTCGGTTTCTCACGTGGAGCTTCAAAATGTCTTCGCTATGCGCGCGAAAATCGGAATCCGCTTGCAGATTCACCTGAAAGACACGCCCATTAAGCGTAAAGTCATTGACATAGCGTGAGCCAAAATTGGCGCCGATCACCGCGTAAATATCAGACACACTGAGCCCCAGCGCTTCCGCACGGGAACGGTCAACGTCGACATAGATTTGCGGTACATTCGCATTGAAAGTCGTTGCTGCCCCGCCGATCTCGCCGTTCTGGTTAAAGTAGCCAAGCAATGCATTTGTAACCTGTGCCATTTCCTCCGTAGACTGTCCTTGCAATGCCTGGAGGCGGAAATCGAGCCCGCCAACGGACCCAATACCGGCTATCGCCGGTGGCGCAAAAACTGAGACAATGGCACCGGGAATCTGCGCGAATTGAGACCGGAGAGTGCCGATAATATTATTAAGCCGCAGCTCTTCTTTTTCCCGGTCTTCCCAGGGTAGCAATGCGGCAACCGCCATGGCGCCATTGGGCGTGCTCGTCGATTGCAGAATACTGAAGCCCGCAACCGTGATCACATCCTGAACCCCGGCGGTCTCGTTTAGCACCTTTCTGACATTCTCAACGATGCGATTGGTGCGGTCGAGCGAAGCCGCACTTGGCAGCTGGATATCAACGAACAAAGCTCCCTGATCCTCGTCAGGCAGGAAAGTGGCGGGTAGATTGACAAAAATGAGATAGGCACCGGCAAAGCAGGCCACAATGGCTGCAAGTGGCACATACCAATATTTGACGAGAATGCCCACGCCCCTGCCGTAAGCATCACGGCTTCGTTCCATGAAGTTAGTAAACCACGCCAGTGGTCCTCTCTTGAAACCGCTTTGCCCGCGCTTGAGCAGCAACGCCGCCAATGCCGGACTTAGCGTGAGGCCAACGAACGACGAAATGACCAGCGCCGATGAGATTGTCACTGCGAACTGGCGGTAGAGCTGTCCGCCAATACCCGCGAGAAACGCTGTGGGTGTGACCACGGCGAGAAGCACGAGCGTCGTTGAGATGATCGGTCCGGTGATCTGAGACATCGCCTTGCGCGTCGCATCGACAACGGTGATGTCGGGCGTGTCGTCCAGAACGTGTTTGACGTTTTCCACGACGAGAATAGCGTCATCGACGACAAGCCCGATAGCGAGAACCAAGGCCAGCAACGAAATCATATTCAACGAATAGCCTACCGCCAATAGAACCGCGACCGCACCAAGCATGGAAACCGGTATGGCAAGGGCCGAGATCAGTGTCGCGCGCCAGTCTTGCAGGAAGATAAATGTCACCGCGAGCACGATTGCAAAGGCTTCAAACAATGTGCGCGTCGTCAATTGCAAGCTAGCGTCCACAAACCGCGTTGCGTCATAAACCACGTGATATTGCAGGCCTGCCGGAAATCTGGCGGAGAGCCGCTTCAGTTCGGCCTGAACGGCTGTCGCAGTCTGTATCGCATTGGCGCCGGGCGACTGATTAATCTGCAGCATCGCCGATTCATGACCAGCAAAACTGGCTCTTGAAGCATAATTGCGTGCACCAAGTTCAAGACGGGCTATGTCGCGGAGAAATACCTTGGCTCCGTCGGCGCCGGTGCGAATGACGATAGCTCCAAATTCGTCGGCATCTCGCAACCTCCCCTGTGCAACCAGCGTATATTGCAGTTCCGTTCCAACCCGCATGGGCGGTGCACCAGACTGCCCGAGGGTAGCCTGGATATTCTGGCGTTGGATTGCCGCGGAAACCTCATCAATGGTTATTCCGAGCGCATCCATTCTTTGAGGATTGAGCCAGACGCGCATCGAATATTCAGACGCGCCGGTGACACTAGCCTCACCGACACCTGCCACGCGTGAAATCGCGTCGACAATGGTCGTCGTGGTGAAGTTGGTGATCTCAAGCGCGCTCAAACTGTCATCGGGAGAATAGAAAGCGATGCCCAGCACAAAATCGGGTGAGCGTGACCGAACAGAAACGCCCTGTTGCGCGACAGCGGCAGGCAGTCGCGAGATTGCCAGCTGCGCACGGTTTTGCACATTGATCTGCGCAAGTTCCGGATCAGTCCCCACTTCAAAGGTGACTGATAATGAATATTGACCGGCATTCGAGCTCGTGGATGACATATACATCATATCATCCACGCCATTGATGGCTGTTTCCAGTGGACCACCCACAACGTCGGCAATCACTTCCGCACTCGCGCCGGGATATATCGCCGAAACAGAAACCGTTGGAGGGGTGATCTGCGGATATTGCTGGATGGGCAATGAGAAAACGGCGATGGCGCCAGCAATGGAGATGAGAAGCGAGATAACGATTGCGAGGCGCGTTCGTCGGATGAAGGTTTCTGAAATCATTGAGCAGCCCCCGGTTCATCCGGTGACGATTCCTGAGGTGATACGGACTGCCCATCCGCAATTCTTTGCAAGCCTTCGATGACGATCGTTTCTCCCGCGCTGATCCCGTCTTTGACGGACCAATCGTTGCCGATGCGTATGCCGGTCACAATCTGCCGCCGAGTGACAGTGTTATTGTCGTTCAACACAAAAACAAACTTGCCCTCGCGGTCCTGCAGAACAGACGCCATTGGAACAATCGGCAATGTTTTTGCCGTTTCATCCAGCAGGCTGACAGCGACGGTCTGGCCCGGAACCAGAATATGGTCCGGGTTTGCAAACAGCGCGCGTACAGCAATTGTGCCCGTTTGCGGATTGACCTCGTTGTCGATGAACTGGATGTTACCTTTGGAGCCATACTGCTTGCCGTTGGCGAGGGTAAGCGTTAGTTGGAATCTGTTCAGATCAACGGTTCCACCGCGCGCCTCTTTCTGGCGAATGGCGATGAGCGTTCGATCGGTAATGGAAAAAACAACGCGGACAGGATCGAGCTGAACAATACGCGCCAGGGACCCGGCGCTGGGGCCGACCAGATTTCCAACCGTAAACAAAGACCGGCCGATTGTGCCGTTGATCGGTGAACGGATCTGCGTGTAAGAAAGGTTCAGTCGGGCTGTATTCAGCGCAGCCTCTGCACTTTGAACGTCTGCCGAAGCGATATCGAACGCTGCCTGAGCATCATCCAGAGAGGCTTGTGAAGCGGTGTTCCGGTTCGCCAGTGTGCGTGTTCGCGTCAGGGTCTGTCGGGCAGCATTCTGGGCCGCCTGTGCGCGAGCGACCTGCGCTTCTGCTGAAGTCTCCGCCGCCCGCATTTGGTCTGGTTCGATCTCAAAGAGGAGATCGCCTGTCTTGACTGCGCTTCCCTGTTCAAAGCTCTTCACTTTGAGAAAACCTGTAATCCGGGCCTGAATGTCAACGGCTTCTATTGCTTCGACTTGTCCGTTGAATTGGAGCGGGGCCGTGGAAGGCGCCGAGCCCGCCTTTCTGACGACCACCGATGGCGCGGGCTGGGTTGTTGTGCTTTGTTGGGCGGCGGCAGGAGGCATGAACGACAGCAAAAGCAACCCGGAAAGGGCGACATTCGCGGAGTAATAACCGAGGGTCTTAATCAATGTCGGGTCCTCCTTGCGGTCATGCAATGACCTGTCATTCATGCATTTCGAGTACTCAGAGCTATTGCGACATAGGCAAAA
>PJUK01000499.1_pt1 | contig 12782 bp, 10 predicted proteins | sample 1512211 | NCBI WGS metagenome assembly PJUK01 (sample SAMN08177668, study PRJNA422409) | Feces metagenome, whole genome shotgun sequencing project.
CCTGAAAAGTCGATGAATGTTTTCACCGTCGAGGCGATGCAGGAACTGAACGCCATCATCGATGCGGTGGTTGCCGATGACAAGATCAAGGGCGTGGTCATCACGTCCGGCAAGGAAAGCTTCTCCGGTGGCGCCGACCTGACCATGCTGGAAGGCATGTTCAAGGCGTTCCAGAAGCAGAAGGCCAAGGACCCGCAGGGCGCGGTTCAGTCCCTGTTCGACAATGTCGGCAAGATGAGCGGCCTGTTCCGCAAGCTTGAAACCTGCGGCAAGCCTTGGGTTTCGGCCATCAACGGCACCTGCATGGGCGGCGCGTTTGAAATGTCGCTCGCCTGCCATGCGCGGGTTGTGTCGGATGCTCCGGGCGTGAAGCTTGCGCTGCCTGAAGTGAAGGTCGGCCTGTTCCCGGGCGCTGGTGGAACGCAGCGCGTTCCGCGCCTAGCCAACCAGCAGGACGCGCTTCAGATGATGACGACCGGCTCCAGCCTGACGGCGCAGCGCGCCAAGGCGATGGGCCTCGTCACGGAAGTCGCCCCGGCGAAGAAGCTGGTCGAAACCGCCAAGAAGCTCATCAAGGGCGGCCTCAAGCCGGTTCAGCCTTGGGATGAAAAGGGCTTCAAGCTGCCGGGCGGCGCGATCTATTCGGCTGCCGGTGCCAATCTCTGGCCCGCCGCAACCGCCATTCTGCGCCGCGAAACATCGGGCAATTATCCGGCGGCGCTGGCTATTCTGAAGTCGGTTTATGAGGGCCTTCTGGTGCCGTTCGATACCGGCCTCAAGATAGAGCAGCGCTATTTCACCGAAATCCTCCAAACAACCGAAGCGGGCATGATGATCCGTTCGCTGTTCGTGTCGTTGCAGGAACTGAACAAGGGCGCACGCCGCCCTGCGGATGAAAAGCCGACCAAGCTCAAGAAAATCGGCGTCATTGGCGCTGGTTTCATGGGGGCGGGCATTGCTTATGTGACCGCCAAGGCGGGCATTCCGGTGGTGCTGATCGACCGCGATCAGGAAGCCGCCGACAAGGGTAAGGCGCATACCGCCGATCTCGTCACCAAGGAAATGCAGAAGGGCCGCGCTACTGAGGCCGACAAGGAAAAGCTTCTGTCGCTCATCACCGCGACGCCGGACTATGCCGAACTCGACGGTGCCGATCTGGTGATCGAAGCCGTGTTCGAGGACCGTGAAGTCAAGCGTGTCGCGACCGAGAAGGCCGAGGAAGTGCTGAAGTCTTCGGCGATCTTCGCGTCCAACACTTCGACCCTGCCGATCAGCGGTCTTGCCAAGGTATCGAAGCGTCCGAAGAATTTCATCGGCATCCACTTCTTCTCGCCGGTCGACAAGATGATGCTGGTGGAAGTGATCCTCGGCAAGAAGACCTCGGACAAGGCTCTGGCCGTCGCGCTCGATTATGTCCGCGCGATCAAGAAGACGCCGATTGTCGTCAACGACACGCGCGGCTTCTACGTCAATCGCTGCGTGCTGCGCTATATGTCGGAAGCCTACAACATGCTGGTTGAAGGCGTTCCGGCGGCCATGATCGAAAATGCCGCCCGCATGGCCGGTATGCCGGTCGGCCCGCTGGCGCTCAACGACGAAACCGCCATCGACCTGTCGCAGAAGATCCTGAAAGCCACGCTTGCCGATCTGGGCGACAAGGCCGTTGATCCGCGCCATGTCGAGCTGGTGGACAGGCTCGTCAACGAGTTCGACCGCAAGGGCCGCAAGAATGGCAAGGGATTCTACGAATACCCGGCCAAGCCCGCCAAGAAGCATCTTTGGGCTGGTCTCAAGGATCTCTATCCGCAGCAGAACCCCGACAAGATCGACGTGAACGAGCTGAAGCAACGCTTCCTCGTCACCATCGCTCTCGAAGCTGCCCGCGTGATGGAAGAAGGCATTGTCACCGATCCGCGCGAAGCCGATGTCGGCTCGATCCTCGCCTTCGGTTTCGCGCCTTATACGGGCGGTACGCTGTCCTATATCGATGGCATGGGTGCGAAGAAATTCGTCAAGCTTGCCAAGGACTTGCAGAAGAAATACGGCCAGCAGTTCAAGGCGCCGAAGCTTCTGCTCGACCTGGCCGAGAATGGCGAAAGTTTCTATCAGCGTTTCAATCCCTACAAGAGCGAAACCAAAAAAGCGGCTTGATCCGTAATCTCTTAAAGTCTGGAAGGCGCGGTGTGAAAACATCGCGCCTTTTAATTTTCCGGCGTCCCTTTCGATCTCGTTAGGAAATTTTCCCTGTTATTTGATGCGTCTTGCGTAAAACACCAATTTTCGGTAGGTTCTGACAAAAGTTGGTAAGGGTATTAGGTTTAAAATCCTACGCGGCGCATTCTCACGGCCCGAGTTCGCCATGGGACGATGCCTGCCTGAAATTGGCGGATAACACATGTTTTCTCACGACAGCGTCTGGGCGGCGATAGACGCACTGGCAGAACGCCATTCCCTGAGTGCGTCGGGCCTTGCCCGCCGCGCTGGTCTTGATCCCACGACCTTCAACAAGTCGAAGCGTTACGCCGCCGACGGGCGCGCGCGCTGGCCCTCGACGGAATCGCTGGCCAAGGTGATGGAAGCCACCGGGGCAAGCTTTGAAGAACTCACCCGCCTGATCGGCGGCGGCGTTAATACGAACCAGGGTTTCGGCGAATATACGCAGGACGCGCAACCGATCCCGCTTCTCGGCATGGCGGAGGCTGGCACGGGCGGCTATTTCGACGATGCGGGTTTCCCGGCGGGGCAGGGCTGGGACATTGTAGAATTTCCAGTGGGTGCCAGCGAAGGTGTGTATGCGCTGGAAGTTTCGGGCGACAGCATGTTGCCCCTTTACCGTGACGGCGATACGTTGATTGTCGCGCCCAATGCGCCGGTGCGTCGCGGCGACCGCGTGGTGGTGCGAACCAAGGACGGAGAAGTCATGGCCAAGATACTCTATCGCCAGACACCACGGACAATCGAATTGCATTCGCTTAATCCAGAGCATTCAAACCGCAGCTTTGAGACCAAGGATGTGGAATGGATCGCCAGAATTCTATGGGCCAGCCAGTAATGGCGCAGTCGCATACGAGAAGCCATTCGCGCATGGTCTATGGCAGTCTCGCCGGTTTGACCGGCGCGCTGTTGGCCGCTGCTTTCATCGCTCCGTTTTATGGCGCTCTGGATGGGCCCGTGCCGGTGATCGCTGCGGATAGCGGCACGACCGCGCCGACCGGCAGTTCGGGCAACGGCATCGTCGTCGAACAATTCGATTATGACGAGCCGGGTACCAAAACGGATGGTCAGCAGAACGCGCAATCCGCTCCTGAGACCACGCCGCAGCCGGGCAATTCCAGCGATGAGGCAAACGGGCTTCAGCGCGAAGCGCCGCGACCGCCGCTCAGCGATCTCGGTCTTGCGGCGACACCAAAGCCGCCGGAGCCGGTCGCTCCGGCTGAGCCGGTTGCGCCAACCCCTGCCGTGCCTGTCGGGGAGGGCGAGGACATGCAGCTGTTGCAGCGGCCAGTCGCGGTTGCCGCCGGGCGGCTCGAAAGTCAGGGACGCATGATCGATTTGCAGGGCATCGAGGTTTTGCCGGTCGAGCAGACCTGCCAGACCACATCCGGCCAGAACTGGCCATGCGGTATGCAGGCGCGGACGGCCTTCCGCCAGTGGCTGCGCTCGCGCGCCATCATGTGCCGCCTGCCGCAGAACGATAGCGGTGCCGCCATTGCGACCGGGTGCAAGCTTGGCAATGACGATGCCGCTGAGTGGCTGGTGACGAATGGCTGGGCCAGGGCGACGCCAGACGGTTCCTATGCTGATGCGGGACGCAAGGCGGAAGAAGCGCGCCTTGGCATTTTCGGAGACAAGCCGGATGCGTCCTTGCAAAGTCTGGAGCCTGATCCGGGCAACAGTCTCAGCAATCCATCGCCGCTGGCACCTGAGCCAGAGCCGCAACCCTCTGCGCCGTCTCCGCAGCAGGGTGAATTTCCGCCAGCGCCTGTTGCGCCAGCACCAACACCTGCAAACTAGGCTTCGGCTGCTGCCTTCGGGCTTCTGCCTGATACTGATTTCAGCGGAACGGTGATCACCACGAGGCAAGCGATCACCAGTACGACGCCGAGCCAGCCCATGGCTGGGAGACGTTCTCCCACAATAACTACGGCCAGCAGCGCGGCGACGACAGGCTCGACGAGTGTGATCGTCGTCGCCATGCTGACAGGAACCCGCGCAAGGCCGATGCCAAAGCAGACATAACCGAGGAACATCGGCACCGCCGCCATATAGATGCCGACGGCGGCATTGTTCCAAGAGGCGAGGAAGGGCGCGCCGGTCATCAGCAGCACCGGCATCAGCAACAGGCCGCCAATGCCGAATGTCGCGCCCATCGCGACCGATGAATGGATGCCGCGCAGGATCAGGCCGCGCGCAGTCCATGAATAGAGCGCATAGGTGAAGCCTCCAATCAGGCCAAGTCCAATGCCGATCAGCACAGAGTTGCCCGTCTGCACACCACTATGCGCCGATCCCTCGGCTATGGATATGAGGATCATGCCGAGCAGTCCGATCAGGGCACCCCACAGCCATTGTCGGGACAATCGGGAACCATCGAATACATATTCGATCAGGGCGGAAAGCAGCGGCGCGGACCCGAGTGTGACGACGGTCCCGATGGTGACCCCAGCCATACGCATCGAGGCGTAGAAGGCGAGGGGATAGATGGCGACGGCCAGTCCGCCGAGAACGAGGTTGCGCCAGTTTCTGGCCAGTTGCGGCCGTGCACGGATGATGCCGGGTCCGGCGAGAAGCGCCTGCATCAGCCCGCCGACGCCCATGGCCGCAGCGCCGATTGCCGCAGAACCCACCTCCGGGGCAAATGTTGCGGCTGTGCCAGTCGTCCCCCAGACGGCAGAGGAAAACAAAATGGCGGCGACGCCAATCGCATAATTGCGCGATGATGTGTTCACAATGCCCCCAACATGTCCGATGCCATAGCCCCCGCCTCCTGAATGCAGGCGCTGTTCCCCTCAAGTCCGGCGCGCGACATTGCCCCTTCCAGCAGAAAAGACAGTTGCCGCGCCAATGCAGCCGCTCTCTCAGGCGCGTCGGGCAGCAGTTCCGCCAGATGGCCCGCCAGCAGCGCTTCGACCTCGCGCTTGTGGTGTTTCACTGCCTGGCGCCCAATATCGCCGACCATCAATTCGGCAGCAGCATTCAGCAGCCCGCAGCCGCGAAAGCCGTGCTCATAGGCAAATTCAGCATGGTCCTGATAGGCGTCGAAAACCGCGAGAACCTTTTCCAGCGGTGTGACAGCTTTTTGCAGCCGCGCATCATAGAGGCCCAGCCATTCGGCATGGCGCACTTCCAGATACTGGTTCACCAGATCGGCTTTGGACGCAAAATTATTATAGAGGCTCTTCTTGGCGACGCCCGCTTTTTCAACGATGGCGTCAATGCCGGTGCCGCCGATGCCTTGATCGTAAAACAGCACGGCAGCAGCATTCAAAAGCTTTTCGCGCGCGCTTTCCGTGGAAGCCGGAAATGGTGTTTGAACGGACTTCATCGCAGTAATCCTTGTGATAGGTATACCGTTCTACCTACTACGAGATGCAGAGTCAATCGGAGCAAATGTGCCAGCGTTTCGGGCGCAAAAAAGCCCCGCGCCGGGTGGCTGCGGGGCTTGTCGTTTTGTTCGGCTATTGAGCGGCTCAGACCAGTTCGCCAGCCAGCGCCTTTTTGATCAGGGCGCGGGTTTCCTCGATGCCGTAAAGCGCGACGAAGGAGCCGAAGCGTGGGCCACGCTCCTGTCCGATCAGCACTTCATAGAGCATCTGGAAGAAGGAAACCGACACGCCGGGGCCGCCTTCCGGGCTCTTCTTGGTGTGATCCTGATAGCGTTCGATGGCGCGGGCGACGTCCAGAATGGCGTTCTGGATATCGTTGCCATCGGTCCCGGCAGGCAGGGTCGCAAGCTTGGCGTCCAGCGCTTCCAGTGCGCCGCGTTCCACGTCGTCCGGCGCACGGAACTGCTTGGTCGGCTTGACGAAATCGTTGAAGTAACGGATCGCGTAACCAACCAGCGCATCCAGTTCCGGATTGTTTTCCGGCGTGACGCCCGGCGCGTGGCGCGAGATGAAGCCCCACAGAACCGACGGGCTTTCCGCATTTGATGCGCTGACCAGATTGAGCATCAGCGCGAAGGTCACCGGCAGGTCAACCTTTGGCGGGTTGCCATAATGAATATGCCAGACCGGATTGTTCAGCCGGTCCTTCCACTCTTGACGGTTATAGGCCGACAGATAGGTGAAATATTCGTCCACCGCCTTCGGGATGACATCGAAGTAAAGGCGCTTTGCGGTCTTCGGCTTCTGGAAATTGTAAAGCGCAAGGCTTTCGGTCGGCGCATAGGCCAGCCATTCGTCAATCGAGATGCCGTTGCCCTTGGACTTGGAAATCTTCTGGCCAAGTTGGTCGAGGAACAACTCGTAAACGAAATGTTCCGGCGCGCGTCCGCCGAGAATTTCGCAAATGCGGTCGTATACGCCCGCATTGGTCTGGTGATCCTTGCCGAACATTTCGAAATCGACGCCGAGTGCCGCCCAGCGCATACCAAAATCCGGCTTCCACTGCAGCTTTACCTTGCCGCCGGTGACGGAAAGCGTGGTTTCGACGCCGTCTTCATCGTCGAATGTGATCGTGCCAGCCTTGGCGTCCACGCTCTTCATCGGCACGTAAAGCACGCGGCCCGACTTGGGCGAGATCGGCAGGAACGGGCTATAGGTCGCCTGACGCTCTTCGCCGAGCGTCGGCAGCATGACTTTCATAATGTCGTCATAGCGTTCGACGGCGTTGAGCAGCACCGCATCAAACTTGCCGGACTTGTAGTAATCTGTCGCGCTGGCGAATTCGTAGTCGAAGCCGAAAGTGTCGAGGAAGCGGCAGAGCATAGCATTGTTATGCTCGGCAAAGCTCTTATATTCGCCGCCGAACGGGTTCGGCACCGACGAAAGCGGCATTTGCAGATAAGGCTCAAGTGCTGCCTTGTCCGGCACATTGTCTGGAATCTTGCGCATGCCGTCGAGATCGTCGGAGAAGCAGATCAGGCGCGTCTTCACCTTGTCTTCGGTCAGAATACGGAAGGCATGGCGCACCATCGAGGTGCGCGCCACTTCGCCGAATGTGCCGATATGCGGCAGACCCGACGGGCCATAGCCGGTTTCGAAAATCACTGTGTCCGGCAGGCCGGTCTTGGCATAGCGCTTGAGGATTTTCTTCGCTTCTTCAAAGGGCCAGGCTTTCGCGTCCGCAGCCGCCGCGGTCAGTTCCGGGGTCAGCGTAATTTCGGGCAGACGATGCGAAGTCATGGTTTTGTCCTGATATCCTGTGAAGGGCGTTATTCTTGAAAAACGGTGCACGCATCCGTGCCTATGCTCTATGGCGCGACAACCCCGTGCCGTCAACGGCTGGTGCGGAATTTCCTTGCCTAACCGCGGGAGGCTTCCTAACTTTCCGGCAAATTGTAACCGGAAAAGCTGATTCCGATCATGGTGTCGCTGAGGAGTACCCGATGAAGAAAATCTCGCCGCAGGATGCACTCGTCTACATCATGATCACGACGTCGGCTGCCGACACGACGATGACCGACGCGGAACTGGAGTCCATCGGCAATGTGGTGACGCGCCTTCCGGTGTTCCGTGGCTTCGATACGGCGGAACTGCCGCGTCTTGCCAATGAATGCTACGCGCTGCTGGCCTATGAAGACGGTCTGGAAAAGATCCTCGACCTTGCGCATGAAGCGCTGCCTGAAAAGCTTTATGACACGGCCTATGCGCTGGCGGTGGAAGTGGCGGCTGCCGATCTCCATGTCGAGCAGGAAGAGCTGGAATTCCTCCAGATGCTGCGCGACCGCTGGACGCTGGACGAGCTGACGGTTGCCGCCATCGAGCGCAGCGCACGGGTGCGTTTCCGCAAGCTCTGAATAGTTTGCGTCACGCAATAAAAACGCCGGTCCGAAACAATTGGACCGGCGCTTTCTTTTTGCGGGATAGGCTTACCAGGCAGGCTGAACCGAACCCTTGAAGGTTTCTTCGATGAAGGTCTTCACTTCCGGGCTGTGATAGGAGGTGATCAGTTCCTTGACCCAGTCGGCGTCCTTGTCGGCGGTGCGCACGGCAATGACGTTGAAGTAGGGCGCCTTTTCGCCTTCGCGGATCAGCGGGTCCTTGGCCGGGTTAAGACCGGCCTCCATGGCATAGTTCGTGTTGATGACAGCCGCCTCGACATCTTCCAGCGAGCGCGGCAGCTGTGCGGCATCAAGCTCGACGAATTTCAGGTTCTTGGGGTTTTCGGTCACGTCGATGACGCTGGCGCGTAAGCCCTTGGCCGGATCGATCTTGATGAGACCGTTATCGGCCAGCACCAGAAGCGCACGCGCGCCATTGGTCGGGTCGTTGGGGATCGCCACCGTCGCGCCATCGGCAAGTTCGGAGATGTTCTTCAGCTTCTTCGAATACATGCCCATCGGGAAGTTGACGGACTGTGCCACGCTGACAATATCGAATTTGCGGTCGGCAACCTGATTATCGAGATAGGGCTGGTGCTGGAATGAATTGGCTTCCAGCGCGCCATCGGCCAGCGCCATATTTGGAATGACGTAATCGGAAAATTCCTGAATATCGATTTCCAGACCCTTGGTGGCAGCGACTTCCTTCACCTTTTCCATGATCTGGGCATGCGGGCCGGGCGTGACGCCGACGCGTATGGTTTTTGCCATCGCCGATCCGGCTGTGCAGACGGCGAGAATAAGGGCGGCGGTTAGCAGCTTACGCATCGGAACTCCTGAGATAATTGGTATGCGACCTGGGGAGGATGATTTCATCAGGTCCGGTTCATAAAGCATTTCCAGCAAAAGTGAAAAGCGGCGGCCGACCTGTCATGCACAAAAAAGCGGGCGGGGAAAACCCGCCCGCCTGTCCGGTTTCACGCTATCAGCACACGACCGGAAGCCGTCGCGCCTTGCGTCGTTCCAAAGCCGCGCGCATCACATGGGCGGCTTCTGAGAAAGTTGCGTTTTCTTTCCAGCGTTCCGCATGAACCAGTGTCGACGGAACGATATCCTTCAATGCTTCCAGCGTGTGGCGCGGCACCATGTCGGTGCAGTTCCACAGGCGACGGAAGACAACGCTGATACGTGTAATCTTGCCATTGACCTGAACAACCGGCTCTGCCGTTTCCAGTGTCCAATCTTCATAAGCATCGACCGCATCTTGAAATGCGTGATGTAGATAGATCGGTGCGTGACCGTCATGAAGCGGGGGCAGCAAACTAGACATTTCTGTTTCCTCTCTTCCAATGTGGTTCAGCTTCAAAACTTGCAGCCGGATTTATCTATCGGGCCTGCAAGTGGGCGAAACAGGAGCGGGGGTAAACTCCTGTGGTCATGTGCTGGCCATATTCGGTTCTCTCTTCACGAAATACGACAACACATAATTAACCATGATCTATGCAAAGGCGCCCCTTTGGCAAGGGGAGAATTTCTTAAGATGGCAATTTTGTAAAAAATTAATTCAGCAGTATTCTGCAAAATACTGAACAATCAGTGAGCATATTATTGGATTATACTACGTTTATCTGTTGGTCAAAATTTCCCAAAAAGGAAATGATTTTCAATATTTATTGTCGTGGTGACAGGTTTTGACCCTGTCATTCGGCCGTGGCTGCGATAGAAATAAGCCGATGGGAATAAAAATGCAGGGCAGGTGGGGTTATGTCTCGGTTCATTGCGTCGCGAAGAGGTTTTCTGGTCGGCTCGACCTTTCTGGCCGCATCGGTGGCGTGGCCGAAATGGGCGCAGGCGCAGGACAGTGCAGAAAAGGGCGGACGACTTGTAGTGGCGGCGGATTCCGAACCGCGTAATCTCAACCCGGCTATCGTCGCCTCCAATGGCGTGTTTTTCGTTGCAAGCAAGATCGTCGAGCCCTTGGCCGAAGCCTCTTTCGACGGCGAAAACGGCTTGAGCCCGCGACTGGCCACGGCCTGGGAAGGCTCGGCTGACGGGCTGACTGTGACGTTCCGCCTGCGTGAAGGCGTCACGTGGCATGACGGTACGCCGTTTACGGCGGCGGACGTGGCCTTCTCCGCACTGGAAGTCTGGAAGCCGCTGCAAAATCTTGGCCGCGTCGTGTTCAAGGCGCTGGATAAGGTGGAAACACCGGACGATCATACCGCCGTCTTTCATTTCTCGGAGCCGACGCCGTTTCAGCTCGTGCGCAACGCTCTGCCAGCGCTGACCGCGGTTCTGCCGAAACATGTTTTCGCGGGCACCGATATTGCGGCCAATCCGGCCAATGAAAAGCTCATTGGCACCGGACCGTTCAAATATGCCGAGCACAAGACCGGCGAATATTATCGACTGGTCCGGAACGACGCCTATTGGGGCGAGGGCGAACCTCATCTCGATGAGATCATCTATCGTGTTCTGCCGGACCGGGCTGCCGCAGCCGGAGCGCTTGAAGCGGAAGAGATTGATCTGGCGGCTTTCTCCGCCGTGCCGCTGGCCGACCTCGACCGCATTTCGAAAGTGCCGGGGCTAGCGGTTATTTCCAAGGGCTATGAGGCGCTGACCTATCAGCTTGTCGTGGAAATCAATCATCGTCGCAAGGAACTGGCGGACCTGAAGGTTCGTCAGGCGATTGCCCATGCGATCGACCGCGATTTCGTGGTCAAGACCATCTTCCTTGGCTACGCCAAAACCTCGACCGGCCCCGTGCCGCGCTATGACAACCAGTTTTATACGCGTGATGTGCCGTCCTATCCGTTCGATGTGGCCAAGGCGAATGAGCTTCTGGACGAAGCGGGTTACAAGCGCGGCGGGGGCGGAACGCGCTTTGCGCTGAAGCTTCTGCCCGCGCCCTATTTCAACGAGACCAGACAGTTTGGCGATTATCTGCGTCAGGCTCTGGCTGCGATTGGTATCGATGCGCGCATCGTCAACAATGACGCGGCGGCGCATCAAAAGGCGGTCTATACCGATCACGATTTTGACCTTGCCATTGCGCCGACCGTCTATCGCGGCGATCCGGCCATCTCCACCACCATTCTGGTGGAAAGTGGCATTCCGGCGGGTGTGCCGTTCTCCAATCAGGGCGGCTATACCAATGCCGAACTGGACGCCCTGATCGCCGCCGCAGCACGCGAGATCGATGAGACGAAACGCACGGCGCTTTATCACGAGTTCCAGCAAAAAGTGGAAGCGGATCTGCCGCTGATCAATGTTGCCGAATGGGGTTTCATCACGGTTGCCAATGAGCGGGTGAAGAATATTTCCAACAATCCGCGCTGGGCGGTTTCCAACTGGGCCGATACCTGGGTTGAACCGCGATAGAGCATTTCCAGCAAAAGTGCGTAGCGTCTACGCAGGGAAATCAGTCCACTGGACTGATTTCTGATCCTGCTTCGATGCGCGGGATAATGCTTAAAACAAATAGCTAGAGCGGTTCCACGATTCCGTTTTAACCGGAACCGCGATAGACGGTGACGAAGCTTCGTGTTGATTGTATCGTCGCGACGTGGCGCAGATTCTAACCCTTCTCCGGAAACGTCTGATCGGCAGCATCCTTGTGCTGCTGATTGTCGTTGTCGGCTGCTTTCTGATGCTGGAACTGGCGCCGGGCGATGCGGTGGACGCCTATGCCGTCAGCTTCGGCGGTGATGCGGCGCAGATTGCGGAAATGCGTGCCCGCTGGGGGCTGGACCAGTCGGTCTGGTATCGGCTTGCCGCCTATCTTGCCTCTCTCTTGCAGGGCAATCTTGGCTGGTCGGTCAGTTTCAACCGCCCTATCCTCGGCGTCATTCTGGAACGGCTGCCCAATACGCTGCTGCTTATGGGTGCGGCGACGGCACTGTCCTTTGCCATCGGTACACTGCTTGGGCTTGTCGCCGGATCAAGGCCGGGCAGTTTGCGCGACCGGTTTCTGTCGGTTACCTCTCTGGTGCTCTACGCCATTCCGGGTTTCTGGCTGGCGCTGGTGCTGGTCATCCTGTTTTCGATCCGGCTGCGCTGGTTACCGTCGAGTGGCATCGAAACCATTGCATCCGGCAAGCAAGGACTGGCGCGGGCAGGCGACATAGCGCGCCATCTGGTGCTGCCGGTCATGTCGCTGGCGCTGATTTATCTGGCGCTTTATCTGCGGGTCATGCGCGCCGCGATGGCCGACATATGGCGGATGGATTTTGTGCGAGCCTTGCGGGCGCGCGGCATTTCGCGACCACGCATTGTGTTGCGCCATGTGGCGCGCAACGCGTTGTTGCCGCTCGTTACCCTGCTCGGATTGCAAGCGGCCAGCATGTTGGGCGGCAGCGTGGTGATCGAAAGCGTCTTTGCGGTTCCCGGTCTCGGACGACTGGCGCAGGAGGCCGTTGCAAGCCGCGATACGCCCTTGCTTCTGGGCGTCATTCTCACAAGCGCGATCATGGTGATCATGGTCAATTTGCTTGTCGATCTTCTCTATGTCTGGCTCGATCCGCGTATTGCCCAAAGGCCGACAGGAAAGGCCAGCGCATGACGGTTTTTCTGCGCAGTCTCAAGACGGGCGAGGGTCTGGCAGGTTCGCTTATCCTGACGATCCTCGTCGCAGCAGCACTTTTCGCGCCGCTGCTCTTTCCTGGTGATCCGCTGCGGATTGTCGCGTCTCCCTTGCTGGCACCGTTCGAAAACAGCGCCTTTCCGCTTGGCACGGACCGGCTTGGGCGCGATGTGCTGGCCGAACTTTTCCACGGCGGGCGCACCTCGCTGGTTGTCG
>PJUK01000502.1_pt1 | contig 12699 bp, 17 predicted proteins | sample 1512211 | NCBI WGS metagenome assembly PJUK01 (sample SAMN08177668, study PRJNA422409) | Feces metagenome, whole genome shotgun sequencing project.
AAGAGATCGAGGAACATATCGAAACTCGAGAGCGGAATGGGCGCATCATGCCGCAGCGAAAACGAGCGGATGGCATCGTCATGATGGTGGTGATGCGCATGATGATGATCGTGGTCGCAATTCGGGCCGCAAACATGGTCATGATCGTGCCCGTGATCATGATGATGCGTATGGTCGTGATGATGATGGTCATCATGCTCATAGGCTTCCGCCTTGAGCCAGCGCTGCACATCCGCCGTTTTGGTCTCGGGATTATATAATCCGCATTCGAACAAGGCCGCAAAGCCGGTACGCTGATCGCCTGCCGTCAGAATTTCCGCACCCGGATTGAGCGCCCGCAACCGTGTTTTCAACGCTGGCAATCCCGCCTGTGCTTCCGGCAGATCCGATTTGGTCAGGATGATGCGGTCGGCCATCGCCGCCTGCTTGACCGCTTCCTCGTGGTTGTCGAGTGTCGCCATGCCGTTCACGGCGTCAACGGTCGTCAGCACGCCATCAAGACGGAAGGCCTGCATCAGCACCGGATGCCCCATGATCGAATGCAGCACCGGCGCCGGGTCGGCAAGACCGGTGGTTTCGATGATGACCCGCTTCAGCGCCTTGATGCGCCCGGTCTGCAAGCGGTCGATCAGATCAGCCAGCGTATCGACCAGCTCGCCGCGCACCGTGCAGCAGAGGCAACCGTCGGAAAGCTCGATAACGCCTTCGCTCGCCTGCTCGACCAGCAGATGATCGATACCCACCTCACCGAATTCGTTGATGATGACGGCGGTGTCGCTCAGGGCCGGGTCTTTCAGAAGCCGGTTGAGCAGCGTTGTCTTGCCGGAGCCCAGAAAGCCGGTCAACACGGAGACGGGAATAGGATTTGGCATGGCAAACACTTCACACTTTGAGGGCGCGACACTTCAGGAACACGACTGACAGAGTTGACCCTATCAACCCAATATTATGGTGGATCAGTTGATCGCGGTCGTCTTTATACCCACCGCACGCTGCGGACGCGGCATCGGCACAGGCACCTGCGAAATATGCAACTGGCTCGGCTTTGTGACCGGGCCGGGTTCGGAAACAAGTCCGACCTGCACCGCAACCGGATCGTGATCCATGGCGTGAATATAGGGCGAGTTGATCTTCAGCTTGCCCTCGACATCGCGTCCATCCCAACGATCGGCCATGGCTTCCTTGCTGCAAATCGCCTTACGCATATCGACAGCCTCATTGAGATTGCCGCCTGCGATTGGTCGCAGTGTCGCAAGCGTTGCGCCGCCGGACGCACTGGCGCGAAATGCATCGGTCATCAGCTGCGCAGCCTGCACGGCGCGCGCTTCCTGACGATCCGCGCCGAGTACGATGGCAAGCACCGTGCGACCGTTGCGCGTGGCGGACCCGGCCAGATTGAAGCCCGACGCACAGACGAAACCGGTCTTCATGCCGTCCGCACCGTCATAACGGCCAAGCAGAATGTTGTAATTGGCCTGAATTTTCTTCCCCGCACCTGGATCGATGGCCTCGGTGGCAAAATAATGCGCATATTGCGGGAATTCACGGCGCAGCTGCACAGCGAGCACCGCAAGATCGCGCGCCGTCGTATAATTGTTCGGATCGTGCAGACCATTAGGATTGGCGAAATGCGATCCGACCATGCCGAGACGCTGCGCTTCCGCATTCATGAGCTGTACGAAGCCAGCTTCACTGCCACCGACTGCCTCGCCCACGGCGACGGCGACGTCATTGGCGGATTTGACGAGCATGATCTTCAGCGCGGTATCGAGCGTCATGACCGAGCCCGGCTTGTAGCCCATCTTGCTCGGCGGCTCCTTGGCGGCACGAACCGTCATCGGCACCGGAGATTCAAGCGTCATGCGACCGGACTGGAGCGCGCGAAACGCCACATAGGCGGTCATCATCTTGGTGAGCGAAGCCGGATACCAGCGCTGGAACGCATCCTTTTGGGCATAAACCTTGCCGGTCGCCACATCGACGGCGATTGATGGATTGGCAACTGCCGCTCCCATCGCCGTGCCAGCCATTGCTGCGGCAGCAACCAGGATTTTCAACGACTTCGACAACATTGCGCAGTTCCAATCAATAATGGCCCGCAACTTCTGCGGGTCTCCGTTTGCACGGCTCAATTCAATGGTTCCAAATCGCCATCAGGACGACACACGACACGTTCGGTCATATAAGGAGGATTTGCGTTGCTCTTATCTATGCCATGTGGCGAGGAAAAGGCAAACAGGGATTGCCGGATTTCACCGAAACGTCATATCCTGTACCCTTCAAATCACACCTGATACCCATGCCTATATAGACCCAATACGGGAGCCTCTCCGAAATGCCAGTGCTTAATCGTGCCGTAGAAACACAGGCGGAAATCGCCGGTTGGCGTCGCCAGCTTCACCAGAATCCCGAACTGCTCTACGACGTGCACGACACTGCAAAATTCGTCGCGGAAAAATTGAAAGCTTTCGGCTGCGACCATGTGGAAACCGGCGTCGGACGCTCCGGCGTGGTCGGCATCATCAAGGGCCGCCACGGCGACGGCCCGGCCATCGGCCTGCGCGCCGACATGGACGCTTTGCCAATCAATGAAACCAGCGGCGTCGAATGGGCATCGAAAATTCCCGGCAAGGCGCATTCCTGCGGCCATGACGGGCACACTTCCATGCTGCTGGGCGCTGCACAATATCTGAGCGAGACCCGCAATTTCCGCGGATCGGTCGCGTTGCTGTTCCAGCCTGCCGAAGAAGGCGGCGCGGGCGGCCTCGCCATGGTCCAGGACGGCGTCATGGATCGCTACGGCATTTCGGAAGTCTATGGCGTGCATAATATGCCGGGTTTGCCCGTGGGTCAGTTTGCCATGTGCAAGGGACCGATCATGGCCGCAACCGACGAATTCGATCTCTTCGTCAGCGGTCGCGGCGGCCATGCGGCACAGCCGCACCGCACGATTGATCCGATCCTCGCCGGTTCGCAGCTGATGATCGCCTTGCAGGGCATCGTCTCACGCAATACCGATCCGCTGGATTCACTCGTCATTTCGGTCACGAAATTCATCGCGGGCGAGGCCTACAATGTGATCCCGGAAAAGGCGACATTGTCGGGCACTGTGCGCACGCTGCAAAAGGAAACCCGCGCTTTCGCCGAACGCCGTATCCGCGAAGTGGCTGCCGGGATCGCCGCCGCCACGGGCGCAGAAATTACCGTGCGCTATAAGAACAATTATCCGGTCACCTTCAACCACGATGCGCAGACGGAATTTGCCGAGCGCATCGCCACCGGCGTTGCAGGTGAAGGCAAGGTCAACGCCAATGTCGAGCCGATGATGGCTGCGGAAGATTTTTCCTACATGCTGGAAGCACGCCCCGGCGCCTATATCTTCATCGGCAATGGCGATACGCCGGGCCTGCATCACCCGGCCTACGATTTCAACGACGACGCTATTCCCTATGGCGTCAGCTATTTCGTGTCCGTCGCCGAGACGGCGCTTGCCGCCTGACGTCACTCCAAACTTGAGAAAATCCGTCTACCCCGCTTTTTGCGGGGTTGGCTACCGCCATGAAACCCAGTATGTGTCGAAAATATCCGAACATGCTGGCATCACTGGCAACAGCGGATGGTTTAACGGTCGGTCCCGTAGCTCAGTAGGATAGAGCGACAGATTCCTAATCTGTAGGCCGCAGGTTCGATCCCTGCCGGGATCACCAACCAAATCAAATGGTTAGGTGATTTTGTACCGTAAATCCATGTCGCATCTTGTTGCAAATAGCTTTCAATAAATTTCAATGAGTTACTAAGAACACCGGCTGATCCATGCAACACGCTGTGCAACATGGGGATAGCTACCGCATTTTAATTTTTTCCACAGATAATGACTTGACACTGCAAATCACCTATATAGTGCGCAGAAGCGTTAACTTTTACGAACGGAGGGCAAGATGTATGACGCACGCCAAATTGCCAACTGGTTCGTCCAGAGGGCAAGCGCAGACAACCGCCAATTGAGCATCATGCAGCTTTTGAAGCTGGTTTATATAGCTCATGGCTGGCATTTAGAAATGGCAAATGCCCCTTTGATCAAAAACCGGATCGAAGCTTGGAAGCACGGGCCTGTTATTCCAGACGTATATAATTCGTTCCGGGGACAAGGCATTGATGTATCCAAACCCGTAAATCTGTTCGGAAACAACGTTGATGCGTATACCGCCAACCTTTTGGAGTATGTCTATAGCAACTATGGCAACCTCTCAGCGCGACGGTTGTCTGATTTAACTCACGAGCCTGGCGGACCGTGGGAGACTGCTACAAAAAAATTTGGTTACTTCGCACCGATAACAAATGATCTAATTTTGCCTCACTATCAAATGAAGAGAAGGGCTTATCAGGCGGTTGTGAATGGCTAGCCTCATTCCTCCGCCTGACGATCCGATAAAGGATGGCTCTCCTGAGTTAGATGCCACCATTGACGATCTTCGAAAACGGATATCTGAACTAGAAGCCAAGAGCGAATTGCAGTCGCTCACGGCTGAAGCGGATTATAAAAAATTACTTGTAAACGAAATAAAGCAACGCATCCGGATGCGTTACGCTTCATTCGTTGCTGCTGGTATCGTTTTGGCGTTTATGGCGGTATTTGCTTGGTGTTCTGTTGACCGTTATTTCTTAGGTCATTTCGTTTTCATTCCACCGTCTTTGGCAATTGCATTAATCGTAGCGCCTGTTGCGTGTATTTCTGCTGTCACTATTGCCATTCTTTTTGGCGCATTTCGACGGTTCAAAGATGATGACCTGGATAAAGTCAATGTGACTTCCATCGCAACAGAGGCATTGAAATCGACGGTCGGGAATTAGTTTTAGGCCTGATTTCCGTGGACCCCGGCACCTGTTCGTGCCTGTTGTCGTGAGAGAAGCAAGTGTCCAAACGTCTCGATATCACCGCTCGTCAGGTAACCGCGATTTGCGAGGGCGCTAAAAAGGCCGGGTGCATCCCCGAAATCAAGATCGGCAATGCCTATATCCGCCTGATCCCGCAGGAAATCCTGAACGACATTTCAGATGAAATTCCTTACGAGGATAAAGGAAGAGGCTACTTTTGAAACCGTCTCGCCATATCCCGCGCCTCGGTATGAACCGAGTTGAGCTTTCACAGTCGATCGGCGTCAGAGTTGTCACTATCGACAACATGGTGGCCGAAGGTTTCCTGCCTCCACCGAAACAGTGGCACAGCCGAAAGATATGGGTCGTTTCCGAGGTCGAGAAGGCAATGCTCAACTGGCCGACGAAAGACGGCGAGAGCCACATTCCATTTGTCTGGGAGGAAGAAACGCTTTCGCCTCTTGAGAAATGGAAAAAGGATCGGGACCGGGCCGAAGCTTCCTCACCGGATGATAGAACAGCTCGATCCCGTTTGGATAATCCCGATTATATTGTTGCAGAACACTATCGTAAGCTGGGTTTTGATCCCAAGACGATGGGTGACGAAGAGTACACAGCGCTTTATAAGAAAGCCGAAGATAAGTGGCGAGCCTCCCTTCCTAGCAAGCCGATTGGCAAACGAGAACAACATGCGCTCGAAGTCCTTAGTTTACACGGCGTTGGTGTATTTGTTGCGTGTATAGAGATCAAAGGATGTGGCTCGGATACTGAGGAGCGGCTTATCGCCCGCAAATTTATCGAAACGCGAAATCATCCAACTTTCACAACCCAGATATCTCATTACGCTTTAACGGAAGCAGGCATGGCTGCCTGGAAGAAGATCGAACGCGAGCTCTGACCCTTTCTACAGACAGCCGTCTCTTGACGACAAGTTGAGGCTCTGACAGGTTGCCGAAGAGTTCATTTATGTCAGGGGGAAACATGTCAAATTTCTACGAGGAAGGCCGAATTCTCGGAATTGAACTCGGTCAACGTAATGGTACGGTGAGGCAAGACGCCGCTGGCGCCATGACCGACGAACAAAACTTGGATTTTATCAATGGAATTATGGATGGCGTTGAGGAAGCTAAGGCGGCTTTAAAGGGAATACGAGTATCACAGGAAATACTGATGCTGCTCAGGAATTCCCCTTTATCCGGCCCAAATGACACCTATCGAGGTGTCCGTTTTGCGCTTGACCAAAGTTATTTTCCAAATGTTTTATATGAATTTGAAGTATAAACATTAATTTCAATTGTTCTGATGGTTCGACGGTATGGGAATTTTCGCACAGATTATCGGAACGCTCGGAATGTTCGCCGGTGTGGTCGCTGCTGCGCTCGGCTTCACGGTGACTGGATCGAGCGGTTTCCTGCTTCTGCCGTATGGCGTCGGCCTATTCATTTCCGGCATGCTGATTGTATGCCTCGGCCTCATTGTCGAGCATGTCCACGGAATGAGAAAAGCCCAAGAACGTACCCTTGAGCTTCTGGAAGGCCGCATTCGGAAAGAACCCGCTTAATCTGCGCGGGAAGCCGATGGTTATCGCAATAAATCCAAGTTGCGATAATTTGCTGCATGTACAGATTTCGTTAAATTTTACCTATATGGTTTCGTAACGATTATATGTGCATGAATACACCGCTGAAGGGGCGAGGAATAACGTGACCAAGGTCAACCCATCAATCCTGCGATGGGCCCGCGAAACCGCTGGGCTCAATCTCGAGGATGCTGCTGCCAAGCTTGGCATCGGCACCGCTCGCGGTATCGCGGGCGAAGATAGGTTGGCTATGCTCGAAAGTGGAGACATAGAGCCGTCTAGGCCCCAGCTGGTTAAGATGGCTACACAGTATCGTCGCCCCCTGTTGACGTTTTATCTCGCAGAACCGCCTTCTGTAGCGGCGCGGGGTCAGGATTTCCGTACGCTCCCTGCAGAATATGCAAAACGGGATATGGCGCTAGTCGATGCCCTTCTTCGAGAGGTACGCGCTCGTCAAGAAATGGTCAGGTCCGTCCTCGAGACCGAGGATGAGGCTGTTCAATTGGGCTTTGTCGGCTCATTCGACCAAAAGAAAGGCGCGGAAAAACTAGCTGATCGAATACAGGCCGATCTCAATTTCGATTTGAGTACGTTCAGGTATGGGAACGGCACTAGGGGATTTGCATATCTCCGCAGTCAGGCCGAAGCTGCAGGTATCTTTGTCCTGCTCATCGGCAATCTTGGCAGTCATCATAGTGCTTTGAACGTCGAACTATTCCGAGGGTTCGCGCTTGCTGACCCTATTGCGCCTTTCGTCGTGATCAACGATCAGGACAGCGAACAGGCATGGTCTTTCACGCTTTTGCACGAACTGGCGCACATATGGCTTGGTCAAACGGGCGTGAGCGGCGGTCGTTCGTCCAGTGAGACTGAAATATTCTGCAACGATGTTGCCGGGCGCATCCTTTTGCCAAATGCAGAAATTGCGCAGGAGCCTTCGCTCTTGAACGCTCCTCAAAGTCAGATTTTGAGCCGCATAGCCACTATCGCGGAAGCAAGGCAAGTGAGCCATTCGATGGTTGCCTATAAGCTCTATAGAGAGCGTATCATTGATTACGATGCCTGGTCTTCTGTGACCGCATTCTTCCGAGCTCAATGGCTAAAGAACCGTGCCTCACAGAGGGAGCGCTCCAAAGAAAAACCTGGAGGCCCGAACTATTACACGGTGCGGAGACATAAACTAGGAAATCGGCTAGTTGAGCTTTCCAAGCGCATGTTGGCGGAAGGTGCTTTGTCGCCATCGAAGGCTGCTGCGATCCTCGGCGTTAAACCGAGCAGCGTTTATGTTCTTACTGACAGTGCTGCGTAAGGAGAAGCCGTGCATCTCATCGACGCGAACGTGCTGATTACTGCTCATAGTTCATATTATTCTCTTGACCGTTTCCCAGAATTCTGGAGCTGGCTCATACACATGGGGCAATCTGGGCTGGTGAAGATGCCTGTGGAAATTCTGGAAGAGATAGCAGACGGCTCAGCGTTGGATGAATGGCTTCGCGAAGGCGATAATTATGAATGTCTTCGCCTTGATGAAGAAGTTGACCCAGCTTTGGTACAATCTGTACTAAATAAATATGCAACTGATCTAAACGACGCTGAGATAATTCAGATTGGTCGCGACCCCTTCTTAATTGCGTATGCGCTGGCACAGCCATCACAACGCTGTGTGGTTACCGTAGAAGCTTCAAAACCGAGCAAGCAGCGAGCTAATCGTCGTATACCTGATGTTTGCAACGACCTAAGCGTCAACTGTTGCAACAGCTTCCAAATGCTATCTGCATTGAATTTCACGACGAATTGGCAATCATCGATCTCGGTCTTCTCGTAGCCTCTAGGCCGCCACACCCTCAATTTCCTTCGAGGTTGCCCGGTGAAGGGCTTTCTCCTCATCGTAGGCCTTCATAAGCGCTTTGTAGTTAGGCGCTTTGTTGGCCCGCTTTGCGCTTTTGTGCATGGAAAGCATCAGGTACAGCATACCGGCAAGCCCCGACCGCTGACGCACAATGCCCGATAGCTGGTTGCATTCCCACATAGCGAAGCCCATAGGCATCTGATCCCATGCCTCATACCAGCTAGATAGATCGGTCTCGATCCAGTCAGAGCAGGCGCGGACAAGATCGCTCACGGCCCATAGACTGTACTTGTCAATCAGTCCTTGCTTTCCCGCTGCTTCGGCCAGGGTGGACAGAACGATACGGGCATGGCCTTCACCATACTTCTCAATCAGACGATTGATCGTGGCAACGGCGCGGGTCTGGCCCGGTAGCGGGTAACTGGTGCCCGGAATAATCTCGATATCAAATTCCGCGCAAAGTTTATGTGCTGTCGTCATGGTGAAACGGCCTGTTTGCTCGATTGGAGACTGCGCAGAATATATCACATTTTGTGAACAATGCGCTATAATAGATCGAATTCATTGAACGGTTGTGGATTGCACATGTCGAAGCTCAACAAGCCTATCCGCTCCATGCTCATCAACCGATACGATGGTGCGCGGGTGCTGCACATAAGCGATATGGTTTTCAAGGAATTGGTATCAGAGGGCTATATCAAGCCAGACCGACGCAAAGGCTTCTATCGGCTGGGACACGTCATCGACGGCCACGCCGAAGCCGTGCGGATGAATAGGATCGTAGCGCCGCATGAGCGGACGATTACACCCGCTATTATGGCGTGTGAAATATTCACCTGACTGATCACAATATTCAAAATTCTTACGCTTTATGTTTTCTCGACTGGGACGCGGGTCTAGAGACAAAACCGCTTTTGGTTCGTATATACCCCCAAAGCCAATAGTTATTCGGTAACATTAGAGAGGCGAGGTAGATTGAATGGTTTCAGACGGGATAAAATACTCCAGCGTTAGAGAGCCGGTTTGGGCGAATTCTGATCGTACCTCAATAAATTGCATCGTGAAGTTTGACCACTATCCGGAAGAGGTGCCGTTTACCGCTAACCGCAGCGATCCAGAACCTCACGGACGCGAAATATACTGGAACGCGGTGAACGGAAAGTACGGCGCGATTGGGTCTTATACCCCGCCGTCAGAAGAGATTGTCTCAGAAATTTCACTGGTGGTTGCTCTGCCCGAACATTTATCTGACCTTCAACAATTCCTCGATGATGCAAACAAAGAAAATGAAGTGGGTACAGATCGGGGATGCGTTCTCGTTTGGGCTTCGATGCTGGACGAGATGCTTAGAAGAGCAATCGAGGCATTCTTGGTTGATGATCCAAAAAAAACGAAGGATTTTTTGCAGAATAATGGCCCTTTGAGTAGTTTTTCATCGCGGATAAGCGCAGCATATTTGCTTGGTCTTATCAATGACGCGGAAGCAAAATCTCTGAGCTGGGTTCGCGTTATCAGAAATGAATTTGCGCATCAATATGGGATTAAGCTTGATAATCCTGGTCTGAGCGACAGGTGCCAAAATCTCTACCAGCACGTTGTCAATGACAGAGCGAAATTTCCACCACGTCTGCAATATACAGGTGCCTGTGGGAGACTTCTGATGCAGTTGAGCACACGAGTAGAACAGGCAAAAATCAGCCAAAGAGAACAAATCCGTGATTGACGTATTTTCGAATTTGACGCGCATTTTTGAATTGCTATCGTGCTGCTAGGAGCATTGTATGAACGATAAAAAGCGGAAGATGCCATGGTACGGCATACTAACTATAGTAGCCATATCAGTCGTAATAACGGAATACTATCAGTCGCGTTACGAGCTATCTAATCTGGCTTACGGAATACTTGTTGGTATCTGCGTAATTGGTATTTGGACATTGGCTGAGAAATTCATTCTGACGCAGAAATAACGTCGTTGATCATTTCGCGTCTCCGTAAGAAATTTCTGGCACCTTCTTACGGATTTCGTTGACGCGGTTCATGCTCACCTCAGCCTGTTTTTGAACACGATGAATTTTACCTTCAACGTCTGCGAAAAATTCTGCCCAGTCCCGCCTATCCAAATGGCGTTACTGGTGACCGCCGCCTGCATGGATGTTGGGTATCTGGCCGTTTGCCCCGCCGCGTCCCACGGGAAGATGACGCGATTATTCAGGCTGCCCTCGCTGTCTATACAAATCGTATAGAAGATGAACGGCTGATAACCTAAGTCTGGGAATGTCGTGTAATACGAATACCGATAGCGTCCCGCAGCACCAATTGCGCCATGATTGGTCATCACCGCCCCGGATGCCGCCGACCGAACGTGAACCCGCAAATAGTCATTATCAGACGAGAAAACAGCCGGTTTGGCCAAATTGGTAGCATCAAGCCCCGGCGGCGTGACCCGTAGCAACATTCTCTGGCCGGTCTGCGGCGAACTGTGCTGCCCCATGAAAATACGTGCGGCCATGTTTTCTTCACCCTTCCATCACCAGAAAATGGGAGACGTGCGCATAAGCAGGAGATGTATATAGTGGGATGTCGAAAATACCGGTATTGGTGATCCGTACCGAGGTGGCTCCGTCCCACGTTCCCGCCTTCAGATCAATAAAGGCTGCATTGCTAGGGACCGACACCCCTGTCAGGTCCATAGAATACCTTTCATCATCTGTGGCAAGCGTACCGTAATTGTAAACAATCACACCGATGACAGCCGGTATGTAGTCAAGCGCATACGGAAACAAGACGAACGATGTCGTCATGCTGTCGGCGGTAAGGTGCCATTTAATCCCGCCGCCAAAAAACCAGTTGCTATCGAACGACTTGTACTCGTCAGGTAGCGAAGGCGTTGCGTTGTAACCGGGCTTGCTTGTGATGAGCCGGGATGAATTACCGTCAATTAATACGCGCTGTGCCATATTTTCCTCAAGCCTGTTCTACGAAAGCAACAAAGTTGACGATGCCGTGGCAAGTCAGCCCATCGGGATCACGCATCGTCATGGTCTGCCGGTGGTTGATGGATACGAGCCGATTGTCAGGCAGTTCAATTTCGGCACCGAGAACGGCCCGCCTGACCAGATCGCCAATCTTCCGACACTCTGGGAAGCCGGGGGTACGTGACCATACGTCTAGCTGGATGGCGATCTCGAAGCCGGTAATGCACTCCGCGTCATCGCTCAGTTCATCGAAGGAGCCGAATGATACGTACGGAAACTCGGCCCCCTCCGGCACGGTGTCATAGACCCGGCTGCCAATAACCGCCGACAACGCCGGATCGGCCTTGAGACGGTCATACAGGGCCTTTTGAAGTTCAAGGGACGGTGATGTCATGGCCTTCTCACCATACCTTTGCGCTGTGCCATCTGCGCTCCTCTACCGACTGCGAGCGTAAACTGTGTTGTTCCTTGCCAAGCCTCAATGCCTCGGGAAACGCCTTCCTGCACCATGGCCATTATCTCGGCATTGCCGTTCGCGCCGGACAAGTTGACGTTGATCGTCGGCTTATTGTTCTGGGTGTTGTTGTTGGTCTGCGACATTCCCGCCAGTGACGGCATACGTGGTGCGCTGATGGTGGGCATTCCTACCGCGCCGCCGTTCGCGTAGCCTTTCAAGCCACGGCGTATGGCTTCGAGTGCAGCGGGACCGCCCGCTTTACGAACCGCTTCCTGATCGAAGACATATTCGCCCTTGTGGACAACGCCAGCTGGAACATTCTTGCCGCCGCCACCGGTGTAGCCGCCAGAAGCAAAGCCCGGAATAATGCCCGAAAGGAACGAGGTTTTCCCGCCGCCGGTGAGGCCATTAAACAGCGCATCCAGTCCGGAATTCAAAAAGCGGCTGGCAAGACCCTTCAGCGCGTCGGAAAGCACGTCTGTAGCCTTTGCGCCGGAAAGAAGCCCATCAACCAGCGTACCGGCGAACTCACGCCCTGCATCGTTGATTTCGTCTATTGCGGCCCGTTGCTTGTCGAAGGCTTCATTGGCCTTGTACGTGCTTTCGACCAGTTGTTCGATCTGGGCTTTCTCTGCTGCCGTAGCCGCTGCGCCTGCATGGCGAAGTGCGGTTAGCTTTTCTTTCTCCAGCGCGGTTTTACCAACCAGTGATGCCTCAAACTGAAGGTCTTTAATCAGGTCGGTGACAGCCTTGCGTTCGCGCTCAGCGGCCTTGGCTGCCCGGTCACGCGTCTTTTCCTCATCTGATTTGCCCTTCTTCGTGGTGTCAGGCGGGATGTATGGCTTTACCGGCGGCTCGATTGTGATGGTGTCGAGTTTGACGGCGGTAAGCTTGTCCATGCGGGTTTGCAGGCGCGCCATCTGCTCATCTACGGCTTTTAGCTCCGTAGCAGCATCCTTGCCGA
>PJUK01000512.1_pt1 | contig 12423 bp, 11 predicted proteins | sample 1512211 | NCBI WGS metagenome assembly PJUK01 (sample SAMN08177668, study PRJNA422409) | Feces metagenome, whole genome shotgun sequencing project.
ACCGGCCTTCTCGAATTCGTTGGCAGTCCAGCCGTCGAACTTGGACGGCACCTTGTCCCACCAGGAAGACTGGCCGGGGCCTCCCTTGATGACTTCCATCGGGTTGAGACGGAAGGAGAGCAATACTGCTTTCTTCAGCCATTGGTTGACTTGCCAGTTGCCGTCCGCCTGTTTTTCTGCGACACGGGCCTCGCCGCGATCGAGCAGGATAAGCGACTGTTCGACGGCATCGCGGATTTCGCCACGGGTTGCCGTGCTGATACCGTCGCGCTCGTCAAAAGCCTTGTCGATGGTCTTTTCGAGGGAGGCGAGGTCTGGCTTGGTCATGGGGTGCAGTCTCCGTGAATGGGCAGCGGATGGCAGGCCGGTAAGTGATCCGGCCGATTGTCATGAAAGTGATTAAGCGAAGGCGCCAAATGGGTCAATCATGATCACGGCGCAATTGCGCGCTCTTGATCTCATTCTCGAACAATGTCCGACATGTTTGAGACAGATTAAACATTTGGCCTGAGAATGAGTATGGTAACAGGTTTTAAGGAGCAGGTGAGAAGCATGAACCCGATGGAGAAGTCTGGCTGGACGCCTTTCCCGAATTCCGAGGAAGCGATCAAGCAGGCAAAAACCGTACCGCAAACGCCCCAGACGGAAGCGCCTGCCTATCGCCTTGCTTTCACGGACTACGATTTTTTGACGCGCCGTGACCTGCGCCCGGTGCGCCTGCAACTTGAACTGCTCAAGCCGGAGCTGATCCTTGCCGACCGCGGCATCAAATCGACGGTGGTGATGTTCGGCGGCGCGCGCATCCCAGAGCCGGGCGGCGAGGCATGGGCGGCGAAGAACGAGGTGCAGAAGAAGAATCTCGAAGCCAATTCTCATTATTATGAGGAAGCGCGTAAATTCGCGCGGATTTGCTCAGAATATTCGGCCACGACCTATTATCGCGAATTCATCGTGGTGACGGGCGGCGGACCGGGCGTGATGGAAGCAGGCAATCGTGGTGCCGCCGATGTCGGTGCACCGACCATCGGCCTCAATATCGTGCTGCCGCATGAACAGGCACCGAACCCTTATGTGACGCCGGAGCTCTGCTTCAACTTCCATTATTTCGCGATCCGCAAGATGCACTTCCTGATGCGCGCAAAGGCGATCTGCGTGTTTCCGGGCGGCTTTGGCACAATGGACGAACTATTCGAGGCGATGACGCTGATCCAGACCAACCGTATGGAACGCATGCCGCTGATCCTGTTCGGCAAGGAGTTCTGGACCAAGGCGATCAATATCGAATTTCTGGCCGAGCAGGGTACAATCTCGCCAGCCGATATCGAGCTTCTGAATTTTGTCGAAACGGCGGACGAAGCCTGGGAGCAAATCAAGGATTTTTACAAGCTCTGATCGAAGGTTAGACAGAGTTTTAAGGCAAATAGAAGGCCCGATCTGTTTTCAGGTTGGGCCTTTTTGTAATGAAAGAATGCTGCCGTAGATGTGTATATTATTTAAAAGTAATTATAAATAATAATCATATGTTCTAATATGGAACAATTGATATTGCCGGAGTTAAAAATATATTTATAATAAAAATACATGGTTTTGTGAGGGGTATCATGTATTCTAATATTATAATTAAAAGATCTATTCCCGTAATATATCCTATTTTTATTTAAGAGGTCGCTATGAAAGCGATCCTTAAGAATGTTTCCGGGTTGCTGCTCGGGATGATGGTCTTTGTTTGCCCGGCGCATGCCGCTGATGTGAAACAATCGGGTCTGCCGCTTGATTTCGGTGCACTTGCTGGCGATGCCTTCGCCACTGCCGTATCTGCGAATGGGGCGGTCATAGCGGGCAGGGCGCAGACATCCGGTGGCATTTCGGCGGTATCGTGGGCCGGGGGGATCGCCACGCCGACCGTCCTTTCTGTGACGGGCGGCAGCAATTCCGTCGTCAATGCCGTCTCGGCGGATGGCACATTCATTATCGGGCGGGCGACGATTGGCGCTGCGCAACACGCTGTGTCGTGGGCGGATGGCGCGACAATGGCCACCGACCTTGGAACGCTGGGGGGCGATTTTTCAGATGCTGTTGCCTTGTCCGCTGACGGCAGCATCATTGTCGGCAATTCCACAACGTCTGCCGGCAAGAACCGGGCGGTGAAGTGGACGAACGGTGTAACATCTCCAGTCGATCTTGGAACGCTCAACAACAACACATCCTATGCCAAGGCCGTTTCCGCCGATGGGATGGTAATTGTCGGTTATGCGGAATATGCGCCCAATGTTTCTCATGCCGTGTCCTGGATGAACGGGGCGCTGACGCCGACCGATTTGGGAACGCTTGGTGGTGCAACGTCGACCGCAAATGTCGTATCTGCGAACGGGCGCGTCATCGCAGGACAGTCGGAGACGGGCAACGGAGAACTCCACGCCGCGTCATGGACTGATGGTGCCTTGTCGCCGTCTGATCTCGGCACGCTTGGCGGCTACTATTCTGATGTTCTCACCCTGTCAGCTGACGGTTCCGTGCTTGCGGGCGTATCCAACAATGAGTTCGGCGAATTCCGTGCGGTATCCTGGCGGAACGGCGCGACCACGCCGACCGATCTTGGCACGCTCGGCGGGTATTCATCCGACGTTGCGTCTATCTCGGCTGACGGTTCAATCATCGTCGGGTCTTCGACCACAAGGAAGGGCAATTCCCACGCGGTTTACTGGGCGAATGGCGCCACCGTACCAACCGATCTCGGCACACTTGGCGGTGTGTCGTCGACGGCCATGGCCATGTCGGCTGATGGCACGGTCGTGGTGGGCACCTCGACGCTGGCATCCGGAGTGTCGCATGCGGCAGTCTGGAAACTGCTGATTTTGTCTCCGCCGGTGACGACACCAAAGCCCGATCCAGACCCGGGCGAGACGGGGCCGCCGCCTGTTACCGGAACGCCAACACCGGAGCCGGGTTCGGGCGGAACCGAGCCGGAGACCCCGGGGTCGGAAACCGGGTCCGGCTCTCAACCGGGATCGCCGCCCGATGGGCAAAATCCTCCGCCACCAGTTATCGAAACGCCTGCGCCAGAGACCGGTGCGGGAAGTCCCGAACAGGAGGTCCCGGGTACAGGAACCGGGTCGCCGCCGCCGATACAATCGGTCGCCGTCGATGTGACCAACACGACGAAAACTGTTGCTGCGCTGGCCGGGGATACATTTTCGGTGATGGAATCGCAGCGTGGAAAACTGGGGCGGTTGCAGCGTTCTTGCGACGTCGCGAAGGCGGGAGAGAGCTGCTACTCGCTTTCAGCGGATATCGGACGTTCAGGCGAGACGACCGATGCACTCGGCTGGATTTCCATGGCGCATGCCTTTACCGATAATTTTCTGGCAGGCATCACTGTGGCGCACTCCTTCTGGCGCGATATGCCGGATAGTTTCGACCGGGATAATGACAATATTGGCGGCGGTTTCTATGCCCGCTGGCGTGCGCCGACGACGACGGGCCACTGGTATCTGCAAGGTTCCGTTGCCGCCAGTCGCTACGATGTCGAGCGCACGCGCCAGATGCTGGACTATACCGAGGCTGGCATGGGCGAGAGCACGATCAAAGGCTGGGGCGCGTCGCTGGAAGCCGGGCGGTCGCACGAACTCTCCAGCGGTTCCGTCTTCGGCTATTATGCCGGGCTGCGTCACAGCGATCTGAAGATGGACGATTATACGGAAACCAACGCTTATTTCCCGTTCACCTATTCGAATGTGAAGTCGCGCCGCACTGCGGTCTATCTCGGGGCAAACTATGCCATGCCGTTGAGCGACAAGGTGCGGTGGCTGATCAATGCAGAGATCGAACAAGACATCGCGCATGATGATCCGAGCGTGACGGCAAGTGCCGAATATATCGGGGCGCTCAGCTTCGATGCTGATGTGGCGCATACGCGTGGCAGCCTGTCGACCACTTTATCCTATGCGTTCAGCGAGGTTTTGAGTGTGGGCGTGACGCCTTATCTCGCGCGCACCGTAAACCGGGATATGGCCTATGGTGCGAACATCGATGTTACGGGCAGATTCTAACCGGGAGGCAGGGGCTATGCTTCCGCCTTTTCCGGAACGGGAGACCGGGCGTCCTCCTCTTCCTGATAGGGGCGAGGGTGATGAACGAGCGTGACCAGCACGACCGAGATGATCATCAAAAGATACCATGAGCCGAGCTTGCCGAGCGAAACCGGCACCCAGCCATTATGCTGGTTGGGGTAGAGCCAGGCCTTCGACCATATGCCGATATTTTCCGCAAACCAGATGAAGAACGAGGTCAGCAGGAACGCGACGAGCAGAGGCATTTTGTGCCGAAAACGAAACACGCGATAATGCATGCTGGTGCGCCAGAACAAGGCGAATGTCAGCGCAAACAGCGGCCAGCGAATATCCCAGATGAAATGATGGGCGAAGAAATTGACGTAGATCGCGGCTGCCAGCACCAGCGTTGTCCAGAGCGGCGGATAATGGTTCAGTCTGATATCGAAGATACGGTTGATGCGCGCCATATAGGAGCCGACCGCCGCATACATGAAGCCTGAAAACAGCGGTACGCCGCCAATACGGAAGAAGTTTTCTTCAGGATAGACCCATGAACCCGCATGGGTCTTGAACACTTCCATCGCCGTGCCGACAACGTGGAAAATCAGGATGACCTTGGCTTCCTCCCATGCCTCCAGCTTGAAGACCAGCATGGCAAGCTGGATGGCGACAGCGGAAAGGAACAGAAAGTCATAGCGGGTGACGATATTGGCGATACCGCCGATGCCGCTTTCCGGCCAAAGCCAGCGGGTGAGGATGATAAGGCCGAGCATGGCACCGCCGAACAGGCATGCCCATGCCTGTTTCAGCCCGAAGACCAGAAATTCGATCAGCCCGTCGGTCAGGTGATTGCGCGGCAGCCGGTCGAGGACGCGGTGGGCCGCCGCATCGATTGATTTTTCGAGGCCGGTAAAATGCCTATCTGCCTGCAATAATTTGTTCCAGAAATTGGGTCAGGTTATCCGTCACATAATCGACCTGATCGGTAAATTCCGGGTCGCTTTCCCATATTTCCGAGAAGGTTGGCTCAAAATTGTTCGGCACCACCAGGACGGTTTTCATGCCAAGCGCTTTCGGCACGACGAGATTGCGCGCCAGATCCTCGAACATCACGGCCTTGCTGGCATTGATGCCGAAAGCGCCGAGGAAGCGGTCATAGGTGACGCGCTCGGGTTTTGGCATCAGCCCCGCAGCGACAATGTCGAAGATATCGTCGAAATTATCCAGAATGCCGAGCTGGCGCGCCGCGCGTTCCGCATGGCCGCGATCGCCATTGGTGAAGATGAAGCGACGGCCCGGCAGCGACTTGATCGCTTCGCCGAGCGCCGGATCGGGCTTCAGCCAGCTATAGTCGATATCGTGAACCTTTTGCAGAAAGTCGTCCGGGTCGATCTGGTGGCATTCCATCAGGCCTTTCAGCGTGGTGCCATAGTCGAGATAGAACTGTTTCTGGATGCGGCGAGCTTCCTCGCGTGGCAATTGCAGCAGGTTTTCGACATAGCTCGTCATCTTCACGTCGATCTGCGAGAATAGATTGGCGGCGTGGGGATAGAGCGTGTTGTCGAGGTCGAACACCCAGTCAGTGACGTGCTCAAAGGCTGGGGTGAAGGCCGAAGGATTGGAACTATTGGTCATGGGTCTTTATGGCACGATGAGCGTGCCGGCACCATGTTCGGTGAAGAGTTCCAGCAGGACGGAATGCGGCGTCTTGCCATTCAGGATGACAACGCCTTCCACGCCACGGCGGATTGCTTCGATGCAGGTTTCGACCTTCGGGATCATGCCACCGGAAATCGTGCCGTCCTTGATGAGCGCCTGCGCATCGGCAACGGAGAGTTCCTTGATCAGCTTCTTGTCCTTGTCCAGCACGCCGGGAACGTCGGTCAGGAACAGAAGACGGGTTGCGGCCAGCGCGCCTGCGATAGCGCCTGCAAAAGTGTCGGCATTGATGTTGTAGGTATGGCCGTCACGGCCCGGAGCGACCGGTGCGATGACCGGGATCATTTCGGAACGCGCCAGAAGATCGAGCAGGGTGCGGTCGACTTCCGCCGGCTCGCCGACAAAGCCCAGATCAAGCACTTTCTCGATATTGGAATCGGGGTCGATGACGGTCTTGTGCGCCTTCTGCGCGAAGACCATGTTACCGTCCTTGCCGCACAGGCCGATGGCCCATTCGCCTTCGGCATTGATCAGAGCGACGATTTCCTTGTTGATGGAACCGGCCAGAACCATTTCCACCACTTCGACGGTCTTTTCGTCGGTGACGCGCAGGCCGCCCTCAAAACGGGATTCGATGCCAAGCTTGGTTAGCATGGCCTGAATCTGTGGGCCGCCGCCATGCACCACAATCGGGTTGATGCCCGATTGCTTCAAAAGCGCGATATCGCGAGCAAAGGCCTTGCCGAGCTCCGGATTGCCCATGGCGTGGCCGCCATATTTCACGACGACATGCTTGTTCTCGTAGCGCTGCATATAGGGCAGGGCGGCGGAGAGGAGTTGTGCTTGCATTTCGGGATTATCAAGGGTCGTCATCGCGGGCTCCATGGCTGGCGACAGGGCAGAAGAGGCAGGCTTTTCTAGACCGGTTTTGATTCAAATGGAATCCGCGAAAACGGTCTCGCTGCTTATTTTTCACGAATAGTTTGCTGGAAACGGCTTCTTATGTATGTGCCTATGTTCTATCCAAAATATGATTTTATAGTTTCACGGTTCCATGAAGAAAGTTGTTTCGATGCGCCGGTTTATTTTGACCGCTGTGGGGTCACTCCTTGCCCTCAATGCCGCCCAGAATTTTGCGATGGCGGCATCCTCCACTCAAACCGTGGTCTTTGTTAGACACGGCGAAAAGCCGGAAAACGGGTTGGGCCAGCTAAGCTGCCGTGGACTGAATCGCGCGCTGAAACTGCCCGCGATCATCGCAAAACAGTTCGGCAAACCGGCTGCGATTTTCGCGCCCAATCCGTCGGAGGAGAAGGACGACAAGGGCGGAACCTATGCCTATGTGCGTCCGCTCGCCACGGTCGAACCGACCGCGATTTCGCTTGGCCTGCCGGTGGATACGCGCTTCGGTTTCGAAGATATCGACAAGCTGGAAGAAGCGCTGGAAGCGCCTGCCTATCGCAATGCAACTGTTCTGGTTGGCTGGGAGCATAAGCAGATCGTCAAGCTGGTGCGCGACATCGTCAAGGAGAACAGCGGCGACAAGCATAGCGTGCCCAAATGGTCGGGCGACGATTTTGACAGCATCTATGTGCTGCGCATTACCCGCGACGGGGCAAAGACCAATGTACAGTTCGAGCGCCGCAATCAGGGACTGAACAACCTGCCGGAAACCTGTCCTCTCTGAGGACAGGTCAGGCTGAAATCATGACTCTTTGATCACCAGAGCCACAGCTGCGCGCAAATCGTCGAGGCCGAGGCCCTTTTCCGACGAGGTGGCGATAATGCCGGGGAAGCAGGCTGCACGACGGAAGGTGAGCTTGTGCGTATCCGCCATCAGGCGCGGCACGCCTGCCGGTTTGATCTTGTCGATCTTGGTCAGCACAATCTGATAGGACACGGCGGCCTTGTCGAGAAGGTCAAGCACTTCGGCGTCGTTCTTCTTAATGCCGTGGCGCGCATCGATCAGCACATAGACGCGCTTCAGTGTGGTACGTCCGCGCAGATAGTCGAAAACGAGTCGCGTCCAGGCATCGACATGGGCTTTTGGCGCTTCGGCAAATCCGTAGCCCGGCATATCCACGAGGGCGAGCGGCGGCAGGTCGCCGTTTTCGCCGGAATAACCGTCCGGCACGAAATAGTTCAGTTCCTGCGTGCGGCCCGGCGTATTGGACGTGCGCGCAAGGCCCTTCTTGTTGACCAGAGCATTGATCAGCGATGACTTGCCGACATTGGAGCGTCCCGCAAAGGCGATCTCCACCGGACCTTCCGGCGGCAGGAATTGCATCGACGGCACGCCACGGATGAAGATCCATGACTTCTTGAACAGCGCACGGCCTTGCTCGACCAGTGCCGCCTGCGCCGCGCGGGTCGCATCTGCCGCTGCCTGAGCCGCATTGATTGCCGCCTGCTTCTTATCCTGCTCGCTCAATGTTCTTATCCTGGTCGCTTTATTCTGTCAGTGACACGCATCAATGGTATGGGCCGCATTGTCAACATGACGGCATAAAAAACCCCGCCTAAGCGGGGTTTTTCAGATTTTACTTTTTGGCCTCGTTCGGCTTTCGCTTGAAGAGGTCCCTCAGATTGTCCCAAAGCTCGATCTTGACGCCCTGACGCTTCATGATGATGCCCTGCTGGGTGATCGAGAGCAGGTTGTTCCATGCCCAGTAGATCACGAGACCAGCCGGGAACGAAGCCAGCATGAAGGTGAAGATAATCGGCATCCAGGTGAAGATCGCAGCCTGCGTCGGGTCTGGCGGCGTCGGGTTCATGCGCATCTGCAGGAACATTGTGATGCCCATCAGCAGCGGCCAGACGCCGATCATCAGGAAGTGCGGTACTGCGAAAGGCAGAAGGCCGAACAGGTTGAAGAGCGATGTCGGATCGGGCGCTGCAAGATCCTGAATCCAGCCAAAGAACGGCGCATGGCGCATTTCGATGGTGACGTAGAGAACCTTATACAAGGCGAAGAACACCGGAATCTGCACCAGCACCGGCCAGCAGCCTGCAAGCGGATTGATCTTCTCTTCCTTGTAGAGCCGCATCATTTCCTGCTGCTGCTTCATCTTGTCGTCCGCGTATTTCTCGCGGATTTCCGTCATCTTCGGCTGAACCAGCTTCATGCGCGCCATCGACTTGTACGACTTGTTGGCGAGCGGGAAGAACAGGCCCTTGAGCAGAACGGTGACAACCAGAATGGCGACGCCGAAATTGCCCGAGAACTTGTAGATCCAGTCGATGAGGTAGAACATCGGCTTGGTGATGAAGTAGAACCAGCCCCAGTCGATCAGCAGTTCGAACTGCTTGATGCTGAGCTGCTTTTCGTAAGCCTGAATCTGCGTGACGACCTTTGCACCGGCGAAGACCTGGTTCTTCAGCAAATGCGACTGGCCGGCCTCAATGGTCATCGGCGCGCCGAGGAAATCGGTCTGGTAGCGCGGGCGATCATTGGTGAAGTGCGAGAAGCGGCCGGTGAACTTTTCGTCCTGCGGCGGTACGAGCGTTGCAGCCCAATACTTGTCGGTGATGCCGAGCCAGCCGCCCATGACGTCCTTGAACGAGATGTCCTTGTCGTCTTCGACCTTGGAATATTTGATTTCCTGTAGGCCGTCCTGACCCATAACGCCGATCAGGCCTTCATGCAGAACATAGGTAGCGCTGGCATGTTCCGGCTGGTTGAAGCGGGTTACGCGGCCATAAGAGGCCAGCGAAATCGGTGCGCCGGTATTGTTTGTGATCGTGTCGTCAACGGAGAACATATAGGCGTCGTCAACCGAGATGACGCGCTTGAAGGTGATGTTCTTCTCGTTGGTATAGCTCAGCGTGACCGGCGTGGATGGAGTCAGCTTGTTGTTGCCTTCCACGGACCAGACCGTGTTCGGACCCGGAACCGGGCCGGTCGTGTCATTGCCGGTGAAGCCGAGCTCAACGAAATAGCCCTGCTTCAGCGCCGATGGCGCGAGCAGTTCGATATTCGGAGAATTGTTGTCGACGGTTTCGTGATAATTTTTGAGGAAGAGATCGTCGAGACGCGCGCCGGTCAGGTTGATCGAACCGCGCAGCGAAGGCGTGTCGATCTGAACGCGCTCAGTCTGAGCGATTGCGGCTTCGCGGGTCAGCGTGCCGCCTGCGGCTGCCACATCACCATGGCCGGGAATTGTGCCCGAAGCGGCTGGCGCCTGTGGCGTATCGCCCGCACCGTTGCCTGCCTGGCCACCCTGGGCTGCCTGCTGGGCCTGCCGCTGCTGCTCCTCAATGCGTGCCTGCTCCCGCTGGGCTTCCGTTTTCGGACCCAGATAAAACACTTGCCACAGCGTCAGTATGAGGATGGACAGGGCAATGGTGATGAAGAAATTGCGTTTATTTTCCATTGACGGGTCCTGATTCCGGTCTTTCCGTTCGGCGTTTCCCTTCGCCTTTCCGCTCGCCCTTCGCCTTGATGCGGCGGGTGAGTTCATCGGTCAGTCGCGAAAAGGGCGCAGTGAGAGCTTGCTCGCGCGCTACGATCACATAGTCGGTCGAAGGCGCCATGTCACGCCCTGCGTGACAACGTACCGCTTCTCTCAGCCTGCGGCGGATGCGATTTCGTATCACGGCGTTGCCGTTCTTCTTGGTGACGGTGAAGCCGGCGCGGGGCTTGTCGCCAATTTTGGCGGCTGCCGATTCCTCTTCCGTCCGCACGCTGACTTCGAGAAGAAACAGCGGGCCACGCCGCTTTTCACCGTTCCTTAAAGCCAAAAACTCCGCTCTCTTACGAAGGCGGAGTATTTGTTTCGGCTTTTTCATATCTTTATTCACCGCGCAGCTGCGCGGGCAAAGATTAAGCGGAAAGCCGCTTACGGCCGCGCGAACGGCGAGCGGCGAGAACCTTGCGGCCGCCGGTGGTAGCCATGCGTGCACGGAAACCGTGACGACGCTTGCGGACGATCTTGGATGGCTGATAAGTGCGCTTCATTTTTTTAATACCGCGGTGTGCGGCCCTTCTTAATTCTGTTTTTCAGTGGAACATGATCTGGCCCGAAACCGGTTACCCTTATTCGGGATCATGCTCTATTGAACAGGAGCTGGTTCTTTTCCCTGCGGCGGACAGCATAAACCATCCGTAGACCCGCGCGGGCGAACGTGACGCGGCTTATAGGGGGAGGGGCCTCAAGAGTCAATCCGCAGATGCGATCAAAGCTGTGCTTCGATAGAAGCTTTGTCGATGATCGACCAGACCCCTTTAATCAGTCCATTGTCAAAGGTGTAAAAGACGTTTTCGGCGAACTGGATTTTGCGGCCATTGACCGGCAAGCCGAGAAAGACGCCAACGGGCGTGCAATCGAAAGCCAGACGGGCTGCAACTGTCGGTGGTTCGCAGACCAGCAGGTCTATACTGAATTGGAGATCGGGGATCGCCTTGAAATCCTGCTCCAACATGGCGCGATAGCCCGCCAGTCCGAAAGCTCTGCCATTATGCGAGACCGCCTGATGGACAAAGTGGCCGAGATTTTCCCAGTCCTGTCCGTTCAGGCAGGCGATGTAATCGCGGTAGATGTCGGCAAGCGGCTTCTCCATGGTCGGTCCTCCTGTTTTCGAATTTAAGCGATCACGCATGGCAACGCCATTGCCAAACGGCACTTGGGCTTCCATAAGAGAGCGCACATTTTTTCCAATGCGGAACACTTTCCGCAGCAGCATTCAGAGGAGTTCACCATGAGCATCCGTCGCATCGGAGTTGGTCCACGCATGAGCCAGGCCGTGGTCCACGGCAACACCGTTTATCTCGCCGGTCAAGTGGGTGTGCCCGGCGCCAGCGTGACCGATCAGACCAAGGCCGTTCTGGCCGAAGTGGACCGCCTGCTCAAGGAAGCCGGTTCGGACAAGTCGAAGATTCTTCAGGCGATCATCTGGCTCGCCGACATGAAGGATTTCGCCGAAATGAACGCTGTCTGGGATGCCTGGGTCGATCCGGCCAACACGCCAGCTCGTGCAACCGGTGAAGCAGCCCTTGCAACGCCGGACTACAAGGTCGAAATCATCATCACCGCTGCGATCTGATCCCAGCGCGAATGCTTGAGAAAGCCCCGCTGCGAAGCGGGGTTTTTTATTCGCGGATGCGTTGCGAGAAGCCGTCGCGTCCGCCTGCCTGCGCTTTTGCGTCGATGGATGCGCGCTGGCGTATTTCTTCCAGCGAACCGCCATTCTCGATCCAGCCATTGTCGAAAAGATAGCCGGGCAGAAAGCCTGACAGCAGAATGCGATAGTCGAACGGGAATGTTGGATCGAGCAGCCGCGCCATGTCGAAGATCATGGTCGTGCAGTTGGTGGTCAGCGTGTTGTAGAATTCCGCCTTTGCGGCCAGCTGGTTGCCGCGCTCGACATAGGACAGGAACAATTGTCTGGCCGGGCCGGGCGGCAGTTTGACCTGATAGCGGTAGACGTCTTCCTTGCGGATATTGGTGCGCAGATAGATGATGTCCCGTTCCTCGGCGGCGATCATCGCCAGCTCGAATTCCCGGAAAAAGCCGCCAATAGACGAGAAGACCTCATGATGCTCGCGGCGGATTTCGCCGGAGAAGACCACATGACGCCCATCCGCAAAGCCGAATGAAAGCAGCGTGTGAGCGATGGCCGGGCTCGACCAGTAGGACAGGTAGATATCAACCGAAGTAATCTTGCTGAGATCGTAGGTTTCGTCTTTCCAATTTTCGGTAAAGTCTTCCGTCGT
>PJUK01000513.1_pt1 | contig 12422 bp, 10 predicted proteins | sample 1512211 | NCBI WGS metagenome assembly PJUK01 (sample SAMN08177668, study PRJNA422409) | Feces metagenome, whole genome shotgun sequencing project.
ACTGGTCTGCGCAACGCTCGGCATGTTGTGCTTCTTCTCGATCTTCGTGCTGCGCGATCCCTTTGCCGAACTGGCGAGCCTGACCATTTTGCTGGCTTCCGTCGTTTCCATCGTCGGGCGCAATTATGCCTCGGCGAAGGCGGTCGTTCTGATGTCGATCTGCACGCTCATTCCGGTTCTGGCCGGGCTCGTGCTTGCGGGGACTCCCTTTCACATCATTATCGGCCTGCTGCTGATCCCGTATTTCCTGTCCAATATCGAGATGGCGAACGGCCTGCGCGAATTTCTCTTCGCTGCCGTCATGGGCAAGCGGCGCCTGTCGATTGTGGCGGGGCGGTTCGATGCCGCGCTCAATAATATGCCGCAGGGCCTTCTCATGCTCGACGGCCAGAGCCGCATTGCGGTGATCAACAACAAGGCCAAGGCGATGCTGCGGATCGCCGAACACACCAAGCTGCACGGGCGCAGGCTGGAAGTGCTGCTGCGCTATTGCGCGCGGGAAGGGCTGTTTCCGCACAACGACATGACCAATGTGCGCGCCCGCATGACCGATCTCGTTGCCGGGCGCAAGACACGCGACATTTTTCAACTTTCCGGCGAGCGCTATATAGAATGTATCGGCAACCAGACTGTTGGCGACGGCGCGGTTCTCATGTTCGAGGACGTGACGCAGCGTGTCGAGGCAGAAGCCCGCATTCAGCATATGGCGCGGTTCGATGGTCTGACCGGCCTTCCGAACCGTAATTATTTCGAGACCATGGTGCGCACGCTGCGCGCCCACCAGCCGTCGGACAGTTTTGCCGCTCTGGTCGTCATCGACATCAACCACTTCAAGCATGTCAACGATACGCTTGGCCATCACACGGGCGATGTGTTGTTGCGGCTGTTTGCGGAGCGGCTTTATTCGCTCGACCAGCAGCGCTTTGTGGTGTCACGTTTCGGCGGCGACGAGTTCGTGGTGTTTGTGTTCAATCTTCAGACGCAAGCCGAAATTACCGGCGTGATGGATCATATCACCTCGGTCGTGTCCGGCGTTTATGATCTCGATGGCGATCATGTGCATATCGAGATCAGCGCCGGTATCGCGATTGAGAATATCGCGAGCTGCGATGTCGGCAATATGCATATCAATGCCGATCTGGCGCTTTACGAAGCAAAAGGTCATGAAGACCGGCAATGGGCAGTTTTCGTCGGCGCGATGGATACCAAATATCGCAGCCGCCAGAAGCTCAAGGCCGATCTCCGACAGGCCATCGGCAATAATGAAATCAAGGTCGTCTATCAGCCCATCGTCAGTGCGCAGTCTCTGCGCATTGTTGCTTGTGAAGCACTGGCGCGCTGGGAGCATCCGGAGCTGGGCAATGTGCCGCCTGCGGAATTCATCCCGCTGGCTGAGGAAATGGGGATTATCACCGATATCACCCGCTTCATGCTGGAACAGGCCTGCATGGATTGCCTGACCTGGGGGGACCGTATCGGTGTTTCCGTCAATCTGTCGGCCATCGACCTGAAAAGCAGCGAGATTGCCCGTGATATCGCCGCAGCCTTGCAGAAATCCGGGTTGCCTGCACACCGTCTCGAAGTCGAGGTGACGGAAAGCGCGATCATTGCCGACCGCAACAAGACATCCATGGTTCTGCAGCGGCTGAAGAATGCGGGCATCAACATTGCGCTCGACGATTTCGGCACGGGCTATTCCAGCCTGAGCTATCTCAACACGCTGCCGCTGACCAAGGTGAAGGTGGACCGTTCCTTTGTGCGCGACATCACCACCGACCGCCGGTCGCTGATGCTATTGCGCGGTGTGACGCAGCTTTCGCACGAGCTTGGTCTCGGCGTGACCGTCGAAGGCGTGGAAACCGAAGAACAGCTGGCGCTGATCCGCGTTGCCGCCGGTGCCGATCTGGTGCAGGGTTATCTTCTCGGCATGCCGCTGCCCGCCGACACGATCGGCTCGATGACGACGAAATCCGTCACATGGCGCGAGGGCGGCCGTACGGTTGCCTGATCCTTTTTAGGTCGGGACCGTGCGCCCCGTGACAATTGCGCGCGACGGATGCGCTGAACTTCGCTTCAAGAATGAAAAACAGGTTGCCGGGACCGGTCATCGAATTATGGCAAACACGGCAAGAGGCCCTGAAATGCGCTTCAACGCGCATTTATCATCCGGTGGCCCACAAAAACGCTGTCTCGATGTGGCGAATCTGTGGCAATATTATGTCTCAAAAATGGCGCGGGGGCGTATATGCGGTTGAACTTATACCTTTACATGAAGGGAAAGCTGCTTATTCTGCGCGCTGAATTGAAGTGCATGATTTGCATGATTTGGTGGTGCGGAAATCGCTTATATGACTGATTCAGCTGTTTCGGGGGAGAAGCCGCCGCTATCCAATTTTGCGCGACAGCTGCTGCATTTTCTGGATCGTGTCGAGTATCGGCGAATTGTCCATGCGGAGGATCTGGAAGAGATCGGTCGGCTTCGTTATCGTTCCTATCGTACCCGCAATGTGATGGACGAGGCCGAAGTACCGTCCATCATCGACGATATCGACCGGGACAGCCACGCTTTCGTCTATGGCGTGCATGTCGACGGGCAGCTTGTCAGCACATTGCGCATTCATCACATCACGCCCGATCATCGCAAGGGAACGAGCTATGCTCTGTTTCCCGATATTCTCGATCCGCTGCTCAATAGCGGCATGCACTTTGTCGATCCGACCCGCTTTGCCGCCGATCCCGAATTGCTGAGTGAATATCCGGCCATCCCCTATATCACATTGCGCATTGCGGCGATGGCGTCAGAATTCTTCGTGGCAGATCAATGCCTTGCCTCGGTGAAGCCTGAGCATATGGCCTTTTACAAACGCATCTTCGGCACGACGATGATGGCCGATGCGCGCGAACATGCGGGCTATGGCATCAAGGTCGGGCTGGGTGCAGCGCCGATCCGCAATATTCGCGATGCGGTTGCGGTGCGCTTCCCGTTCTTCAAGTCATTACCGCGCGAGCGGCAGGCGATGTTTGCCGATATGCGGGGCGGCTCCGTGCCGCTGACCATCATGGCGACCGCGAAATATACCGGCCTCGGCGCATAAACTGTTCTAAACATTTAAATGTAGCGCATCGCGTGAATTCGATTTACGAACACTGCGGAACCGCTTCATGCGGAGAGAGGGTTGGCTGCGACGAAAAGACTTGCCGTATAGGCCGGGCTTTTGTTGCGGACACGTTGAAGATTGCAGGTGTTTTCGCTTAACATCATGGATGTTGGGTGGAAAATCTGAATGGGTGGAACGAAAATGGCAGAACATCATACGACGGCTCCGGCTGAACTTGGCGCACCGATGGACTATGCTGAGCATGAGAAAACTTATGCCGGTTTCACGGGCCTGGTTAAATGGGGCACGGTGGCGCGCGTCGCCCTTATGATTGCCATGGCGTTCGGCTTTTTCGCTGGTGGTTTCTTTTCCGCGACCATTCTATTTGTCCTAGTCTGCGTCGCCGCCTGGTTCATCCTTTAGCGCATTGACGCGGGCTGGATGACGACATCCGGCCTTGCGAAAATGCAGCAAGATCTAAGAGAGAACCGGGATTAACCCCGCATGATTTGATCGAATGCCTTGGCGTGGGTTACCATGCCGAGGTTTTATGCATGTCTTAGCACTACAGTCGCATTCTTCGCCATGCCGGGCTGCAACCCGCAATTTCCTGCGCACCGGTGCTCGCGTACCCAAAAGTACGCTCCGCTCCGGTGCTCGAAAATCACTCGTTTCGCCACGGCCTGACGAATTTGCAACTGTCGCGTCAATATCAGTTCTTATGAAAGAGCCTCATTTGAGAGGCTCGCAATTCTGCCCGACCGCAAGGCCGGATCAAGCCCGGATCAAGACCATGAAAGGGAAACCAGCTTGGCCCAGACGTTATTTATCCCGCTAGAGAGTGACCCCAACGAGACACGCGTTGCGGCATCGGCGGAGACGGTGAAGAAATTCATCGCGCTCGGCTTCGATGTCGTTGTGGAAAAAGGCGCCGGTGAGAAATCGCGCATCCCCGATGCCGAGTTTACGGCAGCGGGCGCCCGCATCGGCACGGCGGCGGATGCCAAAACGGCAGACGTTGTCCTCAAAGTGCGCCGTCCTACGGATACGGAACTCAAAGGGTATAAATCGGGCGCGGCGCTTTTTGCCATGCTGGACCCTTATGGTCATGAAGACGCGGTGGCAGCACTTGCCAAGGCTGGCATTTCGGCTTTCACGATGGAATTCATGCCGCGCATCACCCGTGCGCAGGTGATGGACGTGCTATCGAGCCAAGCGAACCTTGCCGGTTACCAGGCGGTGATCGACGCGGCGAAAGTCTATGACCGCGCCATGCCGATGATGATGACGGCAGCCGGTACGGTTCCAGCCGCCAAGGTGTTCGTGATGGGGGCAGGCGTTGCGGGTCTTCAGGCCATCGCAACGGCACGACGTCTCGGTGCGGTCGTGACGGCAACCGACGTTCGCCCGGCCGCCAAGGAACAGGTCGCCTCGCTCGGCGCGAAATTCATCGCGGTCGAGGATGATGAGTTCAAGGCTGCCGAAACCTCTGGCGGTTATGCCAAGGAAATGTCGAAGGAATATCAGGCGAAGCAGGCCGCACTCGTCGCCGACCATATCGCCAAGCAGGATATCGTCATCACCACGGCGCTCATTCCGGGCCGTCCGGCCCCGCGTCTGGTGTCCAAGGAAATGGTTGCTTCCATGCGTCCGGGTTCCGTGCTGGTCGATCTCGCGGTCGAGCGCGGCGGCAATGTCGAAGGCGCTGTCGCCGGTCAGATCGCCGAGGTCAATGGCGTCCGGATTGTTGGTCATCTCAACGTTTCGGGCCGCATTGCCGCGAGTGCCTCGCAGCTTTATGCACGCAACCTGATCGCTTTCGTGGAAACGCTGGTCGACAAGGAAACCAAGCTTCTCAAGATCGATCCGGAAGAAGAACTGGTCAAGGCGACGCTTCTGACCCATCAGGGCAAGATCCTGCACCCGGCTTTCGCCAAGGCCGATGCCGCGCCTGCTGTTGTCGCTGAAAAACCGGCTGCAAAGCCGAAAGCCGCACCAAAGCCGAAGGTCGCCAAGGCAGAAGTCGTTGGCGATGCAGCGAAACCTGCTGCGCCGAAAGCGGCGAAAAAAGCGCCTGCAAAAGCACCGAAGGCCGCTGCAAAGTCTTCGTCTTCCCCCAAGTCTCCAGTTGATGGAGGAGAGGCATAATGGCCGAAACTAGTCTCGATAAAGCTCTTGAGAGCTTGAACCAGGCCGCGGATGCCGTCCGTCAGGCTGCGGAAAATGCCGGTGGTCTGGGTGACGCTGCGGCGGCTGCCGCGCATGCCGCATCGGGCGGCGCGATCGATCCGTTCGTGTTCCGCTTTGCGATTTTCATCCTGTCGATTTTCGTCGGCTATTACGTGGTCTGGTCGGTTACGCCTGCACTGCATACGCCGCTGATGGCCGTGACCAATGCCATTTCCTCGGTGATCGTGGTGGGTGCGCTTCTGGCGGTTGGCCTTTCTCTTTCGGGCTGGGCAACCGGCTTCGGTTTCATTGCGCTCATTCTGGCGAGCGTCAACATTTTTGGCGGCTTTCTGGTCACCCAGCGCATGCTCGCCATGTACAAGAAAAAAGAAAAGTGAGGCTGAACCATTATGAGCGTTAATCTCGCAGCCTTCCTTTATCTCGTGTCCGGCGTGCTGTTCATTCTGGCGCTGCGCGGCCTGTCGCATCCGACGACCAGCCGTCAGGGCAATATGTACGGCATGATCGGTATGGCGATTTCCATCGTCACCACGCTTCTGCTAGCGCGTCCAAGCTTCGGCGGTCTGGCACTCATCGTCGTCGGCATCGCCATTGGCGGCGGTATCGGTGCGGTCATCGCGCGCCGGATCGCCATGACGGCCATGCCGCAGCTTGTGGCCGCGTTCCACTCGCTGATCGGTCTTGCCGCCGTTCTGGTGGCCGCTGCCGCACTTTACTCGCCGCATTCCTTCGGTATCGGCGAAGTGGGCCAGATCCACGGTCAGGCGCTGATCGAAATGTCGCTGGGCGTCGCCATTGGCGCGATCACCTTCACCGGCTCGATCATCGCCTTCCTCAAGCTTGACGGTCGCATGTCGGGCAAGCCGATCATGCTGCCGGGACGCCATGTCATCAACGCGGCTCTTGCCGCAGCCATCGTGCTGCTGGTTGTTGTGCTGGTGAATACCGAAAGCCATTTCGTGTTCTGGCTGATCGTGCTTCTGTCGCTGGTGTTCGGCGTGCTGATCATCGTGCCAATCGGTGGCGCGGATATGCCGGTCGTGGTCTCCATGCTCAATTCCTATTCGGGCTGGGCAGCGGCAGGCATTGGTTTCACGCTTGGCAACCTGGCGCTGATCATCACCGGCGCGCTGGTCGGCTCTTCGGGCGCGATCCTGTCCTACATCATGTGCAAGGGCATGAACCGTTCGTTCATCTCGGTCATTCTCGGCGGCTTTGGCGGCGATACGTCTGGCGGCCCGGCTGGCGAGGTTGAACAGCGTCCGGTCAAGCAGGGTTCTGCCGACGATGCGGCCTTCATCATGAAGAACGCTTCCAAGGTCATCATCGTGCCGGGCTATGGCATGGCGGTGGCGCAGGCCCAGCACGCGCTGCGTGAAATGGCTGACAAGCTCAAGGCGGAAGGCGTGGAAGTCAAATACGCCATCCATCCCGTGGCTGGTCGTATGCCGGGCCATATGAACGTGCTTCTGGCCGAGGCCAACGTGCCTTACGATGAAGTGTTCGAGCTGGAAGACATCAATTCGGAATTCGCGCAGGCCGATGTGGCTTTCGTGATCGGCGCCAATGACGTCACCAATCCGGCGGCGAAGACCGATCCGAAGTCACCGATCTTCGGCATGCCGATCCTCGATGTCGACAAGGCTGGCACGGTTCTGTTCATCAAGCGCGGCATGGGCTCCGGCTATGCAGGCGTGGAAAACGAACTGTTCTTCCGCGACAACACCATGATGCTCTTCGCCGATGCGAAGAAGATGGTGGAGAGTATTGTGAAGGCGTTGGATCATTAAGAAGGGAATAGGGGAGTAGGGGAATAGGGGAGTATGTTTGACTTGCAAATATACGGACCGTATTGCCTTACTCCCTTACTCCCTTACTCCCTTACTCCCTTACTCCCTTACTCCCTTACTCCCTTACTCCCTTACTCCCTTAACATCGCATCCTGCAAAGCGCGCAGTTCGGCGATCTTCGATCCGGGCTGCGGCGCGGCGTTGGCATAGGTGATGAGTTCGCCCTTCTTAATGGGCGCGATGACCGAGCCGTTCTGGAGCAGGCCGCAGGGAATGGCCTTTGCCGCACGTGCTTCCGGCGTCGTCATGATCCACGAGCGATAGCAATATTGGCCAATGGCATCGAGACGGTCGCCGGGCCGCAATTCCTTCTTGGCAACCGCGCAGACTTCCGCCACCGGCTTCGGCAGCGGCACCATGTCGGTTTTGCCGTGCAACACCACGCGCGCCACGGTTAGCGGCACTTCCAGCGAGGTGAGGTGGAAAGGGCGGTGGAAGGTGAAATACGGGCCTTTTCCCATTTTCAAATCTTCCAGACGCTCGACGAGACGGGGATGCTCCATCTTGGCAATGACGAAGACGCCGGGCGATACGCCGCGCCCGATGGAATAATCGACCACGCCGGATTTGTTGAGAACGCCGCCGTCTTCCTTCGGGATCAGGGTGCGATTCAACTCGTCGATTGCGGCCTTGGGGCCGTGCATGCCCGCAATGTCCGGCACAAGCCCGGTGGCGTTGGCGATGGCCGCCATTTCAACCATGGTCTTGGAACCGTCGACGAATTCGACCAGCAGGCGGACATTCATGTTCCGGCGGTCGGCCTCTTCCTGATAATCGTCGGGGATCGCATCGAAATTAAGCGGATTGTTCTTGCCCTTGCCAGCCGCGACAACCTTGTGACCCATGGCGGAAACGAATTCGATCAGTTCCATGCAGGAAGAGGGTTCGTCGCCGGCGCCCAGCGAATAAATCACGCCCTGCTTGTCGGCCTCGGCCTTGAGATAGGGGCCGATGGTGACATCGGCCTCGACATTCATCATCACGAGATGCTTGCCGTTGCGAATGGCCTTTATGCCGGTTTCAGCGCCCACTTCCGGAATGCCGGTGGCGTCGATGACGACATCAATCAGCGGGTTGGAGAGGATCAGGTCATTGTCGCCGGTGACGGCAATCTTGCCGCTCTCAATGGCGCGGGTCATCGCGGCTTCGCTGTTGGCTTCCTGCGCATTGTCTTCATCGCCATAGGCGGTGCGCACGGCCTTGAATGTGTTGGGCAGCCTGCGGGCGGAAAGTGCGCCGACTTCGATGCCCTGCATCCGCGCCACCTGCGTGACGATATCGGTGCCCATTTCGCCAGCGCCAATCAGACCGATGCGGATCGGCTTGCCGGTTTCAGCCCGCGCTGCAAGATCGCGTGCCAGTCCAACCAGTGCCACATTTGTCGTCATGAAACTCTCCGCAAAATGTCAAAGCCACACAGGCGAGATAAATTTGTCACGCTTGTGTTGATATAGGTGCGTAATAGACGAACAGTCTCTATATCAACACCGACAGGCGCGCACCCCCAATCAGCGCGACAAAATATGCATCCCTTTATAGGGCCACTGGAGCCAAAATGAGCAGTGTATCCCCCTTTGATCTTGTGATCTTCGATTGCGACGGCGTTCTCGTCGATAGCGAAGTTCTGTCCTGCCTCGCTTTCGAGCGGGTCTATGCCAGCCACGGCATGGAGCTGCCGCAGGGCACGGTGGCCAAGGGCATCGGCATGAAACAGGCCGATATCATGAAGATGATCGAGGATATGACCGGCCATCGCCTGCCAGATGGCGTCGATGGCGAGTTCTGGCCAGCAACGCGCACACTTTTTGCGGAATCGCTGGAGCCGACCGTGGGTATCGCCAATTTCTTGCGCGAACTGCCGCAGAAGCGTTGCGTGGCATCGTCCTCGCACCCGGAGCGTATTGCGTTCAGTCTGGAGAAGACCGGCATCAGCCATTATTTCGGCGATGCGGTTTATTCGTCCAGCATGGTGAAGCGCGGCAAGCCTGCGCCCGACCTGTTCCTGTTTGCCGCCGACAAGATGGGCGTCGATCCGGCGCGCTGCGTGGTGATCGAGGATTCGCCCTTCGGTGTCGAAGGCGCGATTGCAGCGGGCATGACCGCCTTTGGTTACACCGGCGGCGCGCATACCTATGACGGTCATGCCGAGCGTCTGTCGTCCAAGGGTGCGCATCAGGTTTTCACGCATTGGGATGATATCGCCCGGGAAATTCTGGTTGCTGCCTGAAGTTTATAAGGTAAACAAAGGGCAAATCAGTTCAGCAGGAATAGCCAGCCAATGAAAGACGCAATCACGCTCGACCAGTTGCGCGAAGCAATCGGCACGGAAATCGGATGTTCCGAGTGGCGCGAAGTCACGCAGGAAATGATCAACCAGTTTGCGGATGCAACCGACGATCATCAGTTCATCCATGTCGATCCGGAACGCGCGGCCAAGGAAACGCCTTTTGGCGGCACCATTGCGCATGGCTTTCTGACGCTGTCGCTTTTGTCGACGCTGGCTTATGAAGCGCTGCCGATGCTGGAAGGCGCGACCATGGGCATCAATTACGGCTTCGACAAGCTGCGCTTCCAGTCGCCGGTCAAGACCGGCGCACGGGTGCGCGCGCGCTTCAAGCTGGCCGATGCGGATATTCGCCCATCGGGCCGCGTCGTGAATTATTACGACGTGACGCTTGAAATCGAAAACTCGCTCAAGCCTGCGTTGACGGCCACCTGGCTGACGATAGCCGTCGTGGAGCCGCCGCAAGACTGAGCATCAGGCCGCTTCGCGATATTGCACCGGCAGCCGTCCTTCTTCATCGAGAGGGGCGGCTTTATCTTTATAGGCGGTCATCAGCTCGCGAAAGAAAAACGGGCCATGCAGGAACATGCCCAGGTCGTAAAAATTCTTCTTCTCGGCGCCGCGCACATAGAGAAGGTGCATAAGGAAGAAGTTGCCCTTGGAGCGCTTGTAGCGGTTTTCGCTGTGCACATTCTTGAAGCGGATGCGATGAATGAGCGGCGGGTTTGCCGTCTTGATCTTCAGGGCGCTGGCCGGGTCTGAACCGTAGAAATGGATGATATCCGTCAGCACCTGAAATTCCGACCACAGGACCGGGCTATCTTGAAGCACGACGCGCACATCTTCACGCAGCGCCTTCGCTCGTGGATGCAGCGCGATCATCATCAGGCAGGAGCCGACGGCCAGAAGCGACACGGGTTGCCGTGTCAGAAGCTCGGGGCGGTGGCGTTGAACGGCGGCAAGCGCCTCGACAGCTGGCACGGTGCCGAGACTATGCGCGACGATGATGACCTCGTCGGCCTGACTTTCTTCGATCTTGCGCATCAGCGCGTCAGCGAAGGCCGTCCGACGCTGGTTCAGCTTCGCATTGCGGTCGTAAATGCGATCATAGGCTGCCGACCAGTCGTCGAGCAGATAGGACATGAAGAACTTGTCGCCGGGTTTTCGCACCAGAAGCGTTGCAAGGAAGGCGGCAAGCGGCGCGGACCAGAGAAGATGCAGTACCGAAAAGCCAGCCACCACCGGCGCAGTGGCGATAAGGGCTGCAACAGCCAAAATGGCAAGCGACAGCAGGAAGGGCCACAGGAAGAACAGCACGAAGCGCCAGCTCGTTGTCAGGTAGCGCCAGAGCGTGCCCGTAAACAGGATGTTCATGAAGGCGAAGAAGCCGGTCAGCATTCTCTTCGGTGTCGAGCGCGCGGCATAATCATCGAAAATATCTGCGGTGCCGAACTGGCAGAACTCGGTCTTCGTACGCCAGCCATTGCCTTGTGTCACGGCCATTGTCGTGCCGCTATCGTTTGGTTCGTCCGTCATGGGCGGCAGCTTGGTCTTGGCGTTCCACAGCCGGTCGAAATCTTTCAACACTTGCGCGTGGCGCACACGGACGGCTTTGGGGTGCAGGCCTTCATAGCCTGTGAACTGGATAACGAGTCGCTTGCGGAGGGACATGAAACAAACAAATGGAATCAGAAAAGGGAAACGCCGCCGAAAGATCGGCAGCGCCGTACAATGTCTCCTTCTGGACGACTAATGAGGCCGAATTACGCGGGAAACAGCGGGTCCATTAGCGCATTCGGCCCGCGCGAACCATAGTGAATTGGTGTAAGGACGGTATTTCCTAACAGCGGTGGGCAAAGTTGCATGTTGAGGTGGACAGCCGGGGCTCTTTCTGGTATTAGCCAGCACCAATTTGCAGCGTTTCCGTTGCGAAGCTTGGGAGCCTTAGGGCGTTGCTCGGCCGGTCAGACCGGCTGAAATCGTTAAAAGACCCCCGAACGGCCTCAGGCTTAACCGAAATTCTAACCGATACGGGAATACACGTGCAGGTACTCGTCCGCGATAATAATGTTGATCAGGCTCTCCGCGCTCTCAAGAAAAAGATGCAGCGCGAAGGTATCTTCCGCGAAATGAAGATGCGCGGCCACTACGAAAAGCCATCTGAAAAGCGCGCTCGCGAAAAGGCAGAAGCCGTTCGTCGCGCTCGCAAGCTCGCTCGCAAGCGTGCGCAGCGTGAAGGCCTCGTTGGCGGCGCCCGCGGCGCTCGCTGATCGACCTCAAAACAGGCGCCGCTTTTGTGGCGCCTTTTTGTTTTCCGGTGTGGCTTAAGGCTGCGCCGGATTTTGCGCGTTTTGATTTCAAAGTTTTTGTTGCTGAAACAACTCGGTTTCATCCTTTTATTAAAGTTTAGCGTCGGCCCCAAAAAAGTTTCTAGACTTTGCCGGGCCAGTTATGTGTAAAAACATATAATTAGGATATTCAGCTTTCGGGCCGGGTATCGAAAGGCGATACAGACTTTTTGCTGCCGCCTTTTCGCTGTCTTTATCTGACAGTTGAAGCGCTCATGCGCCGAAACCGGAGCCGGGGCGGGATGGAGAGAAACGGGTCGTCAATGCCCGGTTCGATGGAACTAAAAGGAACACTGTCGTTGCCAACACGCTTCAAGGTGATGCAATCGTCCGGGACAAAGGTTTCGGGTTTCGAGACATTGGGTGGAAACCCCGCGGCTGGAATCGGTCGTCACGGTTTTTTGATTGCCGCCACGCTGTTGGCTCTGGCTGTGGCCGGTTGCCAAAGCTCGACCACAACGGCGCTGAGCACAGTTGATCGGGCACAGGGTTCGAGCGAGAATATCAGCTCGCTTACGAGTGTGATCCAGTCCAATCCGCGTGATCCCGAAGGCTACAATGTTCGCGGCTCCGCCTATGGCAAGGCCGGGCGCTACAAGGAAGCGATCCGCGATTTCGATCAGGCGATTGCGCTCAATCCGAATTTCTATCA
>PJUK01000515.1_pt1 | contig 12354 bp, 10 predicted proteins | sample 1512211 | NCBI WGS metagenome assembly PJUK01 (sample SAMN08177668, study PRJNA422409) | Feces metagenome, whole genome shotgun sequencing project.
ACCAATGGCATCGAACTCCCCACGGAACCAGCCGCTGACCACATTAATGGCAATCCGCCCTTGGGTCAGATAGTCAATGGTGGCTAGCTGTTTGGCCGCAAGTACGGGCTTCCAGGGGCCAGGCAGGATGGCTGCGATGACTTTGAGCTTTTCAGTTTTTGCCAACAAGGCATGACTAAAACTGACCGATTCATGTTGATATTCAGCCCCGTATCCCGCGGTAAAACGGATCTGGGTCAGCGCATATTCAAAACCGTTTCGTTCTGCAGCCTGTGCCAGACGCACATTATAATCATAACTCCAGTCGGTACGTTGCTCGATATTACTCACAACCAGACCACCGCTTACATTGGGAACCCAATAGGCAAATTTGATTGCAGATGTTGTTATTGTCATCGTTGTACCCTCCATAAACTATGGCTTATGCGACGTGCGTTAAATTCTTTGCAGACTTGGGATGCAGGCGTGATTCAGCCACATCCAGACTCGGTACAGCAGCGGAAGGCAAGACCTCTGCCTGTTCAATCTGTTTATTGATGCCCAGGTTTTGATTGGCCTGCTCGGTTTTGGTTTTGATGGCTGCGGCACGCTGGCCTTTGGCGGGTGCCCATTCCAAAATCGGTAAAGCACGGGCAACAGCCAGAGTAACGCGATCCGCCAGTTGCTCACTTTTGACCGTATATTCAGGGGTAAAGTCCCGATCTGTTGCATAGACGCCAATCGGTAAAGTCTGTGCCTGAAAAAAGCTAAAGAGAGGACGTAATTGATGTTCGAGCACCAACGCATGACGGTCACTGCCTCCTGACGCAGCCAGTAGGACAGGGACATCCACCAGTGCAGTCTGTTCGACAAAGTCAAAGAAGTGCTTGAACAGGCCGGTAAATGAGGCACGATAAACAGGTGTACCGACAATCAGGGCGTCTGCTGCTTCGACAGCTGCCAGATCATCCTGAACCCGTTGCGGCAATTGATTACGGTAAATGGCGCCGCCCAATAATGGCCCAATTTCACTGAGTTTGACAAAATGCACCTTGATATCAATGGCTTCTGAAAGCTCATCTAAAATGGCCTGAACCAGACTTTCAGTTTTTGATGGACTATTTAAACCACCAGAAACAGCAACAATATTCAGGGGAGTCGATACGGTATTGCGATTGGACATAATAACTGCCTAAAAAGATCATTTCGAATTGCTATTTATTTATCTATATCGACAGGGGAGCTGTAAAATAAGGAAATGCTGCAAGCTTATCTTTTTTATAGATATATCGATGTAATCGCCTTCATTTAAAATGATCCGGATTTAATCAGCTGTTTCTATTCAGAATTTTTAAACTATTTTTTGGGTTGCCTAGGATTTAAACGGGTTATATCAATATTTGATTTATTTTGCGGGAAAAAGAAATAAATCAATGCTTGTGCTTGACCTCAGCGCTAATTGAAAATAGGCTTAGACGGATTGAATTTAAATAAACATCGTACAGTGACGTACTTGCAGACAGCTTAAGCGCTTATGAATATTTTAATTGTAGACGACCATCCTCTCTTTAGACATGCCTTGATTCAAGCGGTTCGTTATAGTTTGCCTCAGGCACAGATTCAGGAGACGGCTGATGTTGATGAATTCTATGCACGCTTAGAACATGGTGCGGAACCTGATCTGGTGTTACTGGATTTAAATCTACCGGGTGCTTCCGGTTTCTCTGCTTTGGTATATGTGCGTGCACAATACCCTGCCATTCCGATTATCATCGTTTCAGCCCATGAAGAAGTGTCAATCATCCAGCGTGCCATTGCACATGGCGCCATGGGCTATATTCCGAAATCTTCACATCCAAGCCATATTGGTGAAGCAATTAAACATGTTCTGGAAGGTGAAATCTGGTTACCGCCGAATTTACCGACGCATGCCGGTTTTGACCCAAGAGCCGCGGATGAAACCGCTTTGGCAGAACGCCTGCAATCACTGACACCACAGCAGTTCCGTGTGTTGATGATGGTGGCAGAAGGTTTATTGAATAAGCAGATTGCTTATGAACTGGAAGTCTCTGAAGCAACCATTAAAGCACATGTCACGGCCATCTTCCGTAAATTGGGTGTACAGAACCGTACCCAGGCAGTGTTGGCAATCAGTGCTTTAAATATTGAAGACAAAAAGATGTAAGAGATTGAATGACAAATTCGATTTTTAATTTTATTGAAGATCAGAAAATAAAAAACCAGTTCTTTCGAACTGGTTTTTTATTATGAATTTATTGTTCTATTACTAGAACCAAAATCCAATATTAGAAACGGAACTTTGCGTTTAAGCCAACAGTTTGCGTATCTAAGTTGATAGTTTGAGCATCTTCATTTTTGAAGCTTTTTGCATTTGCATTAACGTAGCTAGCACCAACAGCAATTGCTGGAGTGATGAAGTAGTTTACGTTCGCGCCCCAAGCAGATTTGATTGGAGAGAAGTTATCTTCATTTAATGGGTTTTTGCTAAAGTTTGCTTCAGCATAAGACGCACCAACACTTAACTTAGGTGTTAAGTAAAGATCAGTTTTTAAACCGTAAGCTTGGTTTTCGCCGTATACAAGACCAGTTTCAAAACCTAAAGCCATGTTTGTACCGTCGATGTTACCAACGTATTTCGTACGTGCAGTTACAACGTCTTGTTTACCTCCAATTGTTGCAGCATCAGCAACAGCGCTGAATACACCATTTTCAACAGCTTTGTTTGCATCAAAAGCAATTTGGTCAGCAACGCGAGTATAACCAACAGCAACCAAGAAGTTAGGTAAAACCATAGCACCTAGTTCTACAGAGTAGCGGTCGCCATTGTCTTTTTCGCCTTCAAACTTAGTTTGTGAGTGGCTATATGCAGCGCTTGCATAAGCAGGTACATAAGGAGTAGGAAGATAAACTTCACCTTTCGCACCGAAAGAGTTGTTCTTAACAGTTACTGACTCATCACCGCTTAATTTTGCATAGTTGTATGCAGCAGAAACATTAGAAGCTTGGTTTAAGAAAGCCGCTTCAGCTAAAGGACCTTTAGAAGAATCTACATTTTTGAAGTAGTAAGTACCTTTAGCAGCACCAGTGAAGTCTTTGTCATTTGCATCAGTTGCATTGATGAATTCAGATTGACCTTGAACTTCGACTTGGTATGCATGAGCGCCGGTCATGGCTAAAACTAGAGCAGTGGCTAAACCGAGTTTTTTCATAATGATTTCCAGCTTTAAAACAAGAAAGAGTAAATTTGCAGCCATTGTATTGTAACAATTTATGAAGTCAATGTAATAAATTCACCCTTCCGATAAATGATCAAAATGTGACTCGGTGTCGTTTAAAAATTGAACATTTAATTAAATTGTTGTCAACCATTTATAAATTATATAACTAACAAGCAGATAAGCTTATATTTTGAGTTTTTATAGAATGTATTCAGTATGTCGTAAATAAATAGTTTAATTGGTTTATTCGATTGTTATAATCGTTTTTTTCGTTAAGTTATGGCTTTATTTTGTCATAAAAAGGTAATCAAAAGCGTGAGCTGAAATAACCTTATCTCAATATTATGCGAAACGGTAGGCAAAAAATTGCGTTTTTTCAAGTTCGGTTAATATAACTGAAAATAACTCATAAATCTGATTTTTAATAACCAATTAACAAAAACGATTGGAAATTTAATTCCGATCTATTTAATCAACTTTACTTTTCGAGAAGCAATTCACATAATAATCAGCAAGAGGTATCTAATTTGCATTTTAATATCTCATAACATTTTCTTGAGTATTCTGATGTTCTAAACATCAATGTTTTACTAGCTCGGCTTTCCCCAAGGCTGAGCTTTTTTTTGTCTGCAATGGCCCATTTTGCCTAGTAAATAACGCTACAGTATAGATACATGAAAAAGCTTATAGTCATAGGTTCTTTCTGTGTTGTTCAATTTTATAGTCATGCCGAAAAAATTAAAATTACTCGTTCTATCTGTAGTTGTGATGCCCTCAATAATATTGTTGGGCTGCCAAAATATTCAGCCACACGTTCAAACTTTAGTCACGCAGAAACAGACTGAAGATCAGATCGCAACTGCATTTGAAAATATCCAGACCTCCGGTGTACTGGTCACCTATGATGGCAAAGCTATTCAAAAATATGGCAATGCGCTTAACCGGGCCAATCAGCGCTATATTCCGGCTTCCACCTTTAAAATGCTGAATGCCTTGATTGGTATCCAGCATCACAAGACTTCACCGAATGAAGTATTTAAATGGGATGGACAGAAGCGGGTATTTACCAGCTGGGAAAAAGATTTAACCCTGGCAGAAGCCATGCAGGCTTCGGCTGTACCTGTGTATCAGGAACTGGCACGCCGTATCGGTCTGGAATTAATGGCCAGTGAAGTAAAACGGGTCGGGTATGGCAATCAGTCAATTGGAACGCAAGTGGATAATTTCTGGTTAGTGGGGCCTTTAGAAATTACCCCTGTGGAGGAAGTAAAATTTGCCTATGCCTTGGCGAAAAAACAACTTGCATTTGACTCATCAACCCAGCAACAAGTTAAAGATATGTTGCTGATTGAAGATATTCAGGGCACCAAAATCTATGCCAAAAGTGGATGGGGCATGGATGTAAAACCTCAGGTGGGATGGTGGACAGGTTGGGTAGAACAACCCAATGGTCAGGTCACTGCATTTTCACTGAATATGGAAATGAAAAAGGCAGCACATGCAGAAGCACGTAAAGCTATTGTGTATCAGGCTTTACAACAACTGGGTCTATTGCCCCAATAATATTTAAAAAAAGACCCAGCTTTTAAGATCAAGCTGGGTTCGAAAAAGGATGTTTTACATTGGGGAGAAAAACATCCTTGAGGGTTTCTGAGTAATAAAACAATTTCTCTGCTTGATTAAATTATGTTCTTTAGAAAGTAATTTGTGAAATTGATAATTTTTATTTTTAAGATAGAGTTTTTCGATTGAGAATCACAAAGCCTTTGTCATTGCAAAGGCTAGGGGAAACTAAGTTAGGTGTAGACGTTTAAAGCAAGATGGAGATTAAGTGATGAAAGGCATATGTCTCATTCAGTCTATAAAGCGATACTTTTTTATGCCCCGATTTTGAATGAGATTACCACTCATAGCGCAATCTAAATAAATGCATATCCGGTGTATGACCGGTATCTCGGGTAAAAAGACGTTCATAATCCAAACCCAGTCCATGGCTAAAGCGCAATGCCATACCAACACCATGATCCTGACGTGAGAAATTATAGCCACTGCTATATTTCAAATAATTACCCATGACATAAGGCTGAATGTATTTGATTCCATCATGGCCAATATCGAAATTATGTCCTGCATAGTATTCAAGTCCATAAGCTTCCGTATTTAAAAATTTTTCTAGAGAATTGGAATGGGTTGAAAATTCAAAATTAGGAAGAAGGTTTTTATACCAGCCTCCTCCAGCGGAGAGCATCCAGGTTCCGTCATAATAAAACAGGGCAGAAGTAAATAAAGTTTGGGAAAAGCGATCTGTTTCAAGATCAGACTGAAGCTGGGCCTGATTATATTTTCCCGAGATGGCCCAGCTTAGGTTTTTATTTAAATGAATATCTACAGCAATTTCCTGTCCGGATTGCCGTTGATAACGGACCGGCCCGAGCGTCGTATGGTCTTTAAATAAATAGGACGCATATACATCAATGTTGTTGATTTTGTTCTCATATCTTAAAGTTTTCGCCGCTGCCTGAGTACCATCATGATATGCAAAAGGACTCCAGGTTTGAGGCTGGGCCAGTGTGCTATAGTCCCAAAGGTCGGTTTTGCTGCCGACCACATCGTAATAAACACTATAAATCTTTCCATATTTTAAAGTGCCATAATGTGGATTTGTGATTCCCAAGTAGGCTTGTTCTGTGCTTAGGTCCTGGTCATTTTTCTGATAATGTCCATGCCAATCCAGAATTTTGGCAGGATTAATAAAGTTTTGATAACCTGCAATCAGGTTGAACTGATCATTGATTTTATAATCAGCATTGACGTAGATACGGCTCGTCGAACTATAGCCATTTCTGCGATATTTCTGCTCTGTATTCGATGCATCGTAGTGATCAAAATTAAGCGCCTGTAGTCGCATGCTACCTTTACTGGTCAATCTCAACTGATCATGATCGGACAGGATATGCTCTTGTTTGAGCAGCTCGATTTCAGCTTGGCTAAGCGGTGAAATTAATAAATTTAAGGCAATAAAAAGCCACTGGTACTGAAGTTTAAACTTAACCATTGTTATAACATCCATGTATCAATTTAAGTTTTTGATTTTAATAAGTGCTGAAAATATTCATCCAGAATCGTGTAGTGATTGGTCTTGTCGAGTAATTTAAAGCTGACCTGTGCTTGATCTAATCCAGACCTGTGCTGAAAATAATTTTGGCTTTGTAAAATTAATTCGTCCAGCTCCTGCTCGCCACAGTAAATACTGTAAGGCTTTGAAATAGCATGCTGTCGTAATAGCGGACTATATTGAAGAATGTCCTGTTCTGTTAAATTCAATGCCGTATTCAGATGTGTTTGCTGGATCGGTCTCAAATCATAAATACCACTGAGCAGGACGGCTTCAGTCACTATCTCATGCTGCATCCAGAGCGCTGCCAAATGCGCACCTGCGGAATGACCGACAAGTAGCACGTGTTGCGTAATCCAGGGCTGCTGCTGGATAAAGTCGAGTGCCTGCTTAACCTGTGCGACAATTTCGGCCATCGTGCTTTGTGGCGCAAGCTCATATTCGACCAGTACACACTGCATGCCTTTGGCCAGTACATCTGTGGCGATAAAGGCAAAATCTGACTTATCACACCATTGCCAATAGCCGCCATGAATAAAGACCAACGTTGTTGTCGCCTGCGCCAAGGGGAAGACATCGAGACTTGATCGTGGAGCTTCGGCATATCGGATTTCCTGAAGGCAAGGAAAATGTTGATAGGCCAGTCTACTGCGCTGCTGGAAGGCAGCCAAAATCTCTGCCTCATTAGCTACTGTGCGAGAATTGTCATAAAGCTGCATGATTTTCTACTCGGACACTTCAGGTTTTAAGCCGAGATCGCGTTTTTTTGCCCTATATTTCAGTGTATAAAAAAACAGGAGCACCCCAATAAATGGGAGACCAAACTGCAGGGTAGATTTAAATTCCTGTGTAAACCAGGTGGTGAGGGTAATACTTAGAATACTGAGTAAACCGAGCCATGAAATCAGTTGACTGGCCGGGATCTTGAATTTTAATGTTCTGCCATTCTTGGCCATGTTTCTTCTAAAAAAGATATGCGTGACGAAAATACTGCCCCAGGTAAATAAAGCGCCAAACATGGAGAGCGCAATCATGATTGGAAAGGCTGAGGCGGGATCAAGGGTATAAACTACGCTGGCAACGGCAATCCCCGTTGCAGAGAGAAACAGGGCATTGATTGGTACGCCATTGGGACGGATTTTACCAAACAATCGCGGGGCATCGCCTGCCCGCGAAAGGCTAAATAGCATGCGGGTTGAAATATACAGCATACTATTCATGGCCGAGAGTGCCGCCACAATAACGATAAAGTTCAGAATACTATCTGCATAAGGGATACCGACAATGCGCATGACAGTGACGAAAGGACTGGTTGCATTCTGTCCGATCAGTTCAGTCCATGGCACCAAGGCAACAATCAAAGACAATGACAGCAGATAGAATAGAATCAGGCGCAGGGCAGTACTCTTAAATGCATACTTGACTGCTTGTTCAGGATTTGCCGCTTCGCCTGCTGCAACAGCGATCATTTCAATACTCAGATAGCTGAAAATAGAAATAATCACACCCATCCAGACTCCGCTAAACCCGTTTGGAAAAAAGCCGCCGTGACCGGTTAGATTCCCCATCACATGGCTACTTTGTTGGGTATTTTGGGTAAGAATACCGATCGCTAGCAGAATGAAGACAATAATGGCAAAGACCTTGATGGTAGAAAACCAGTATTCCACCAGTCCAAATGCCTTGACACTATAGGCATTGACTGCGAGCAAGGTGCCAGAAAAGAAGACGATCCAGATCCAGGCGGGTAGTTGTGGAAACCACATTTTCATATAGTCGGCAACCGCCGTGATTTCTGTGCCGACTGCGAGTACAATACAGGCCCAATAACTATAGCGAACCAGAAAACCAGCCATGGGATTGAGATAGTGCTCGGCATAGGCACCAAATGATCCGGAGGTCGGATGTTGCACGGTCATTTCCGCTAAACAGGCCATCAGTGCAAAGGCGATCAGGCCGCCAATCGCATAACTGAGAATTACGGCTGGGCCAGCAAAACTAATTGCAAATTTACTGCCCATAAATAGCCCGGTGCCAATTGCTCCGCCAATGGCAATCATGGCCATTTGGTTGGCGGAGAGTTTCTTATGTAAACCTGCTTCACGTGCTTGAATCTTGTTAAAATTATCCATTGGCGTCTCCTTGCCAGAACTTCAATCTGAAAGTGTCAGATCAGGTCACTTCACTTCTTACCAGGTAGCGTTCATTCTTCCATTCTTGTTGCTGCATAATTGCCTTGAGATGTTGCACAGCATGCCAGATATCTTCAAAGCCCAGATAGAGCGGGGTGATGCCAAAGCGTAGAACTTCAGGTTCGCGGTAGTCTCCGATCACGCCACGAGCGATCAGTGCCTGAATAATTTCATAACCATGGGGATGCTGGTAGCTGACATGACTGCCACGGTATTGATGATCTTGTGGTGTGATCAGCTCAAAACCAAATTCTGAGCACTCCTGTTCGATCAATGCCATCAACAAATCGGTTAACTGAAGGGATTTTTCACGAATTTTTTGCATATCGGTTTTCAGGAAAATATCTACCCCACATTCAATCAGACTCATCGAGATAATTGGCTGGGTACCACATAGATAGCGACGGATATTGTTGGCTGGTTCATAATGTTGAGCCATATCAAAGGGTTTTTTATGCCCCCACCAGCCGGAAAGAGGTTGCCAGAATTGATCACGATGTTTGGGATTCACCCACAGCAATGCCGGCGAACCCGGACCACCGTTCAGATATTTATAGGTACAACCGATGGCAAAGTCAGTACTGGTTTGATTGAGATCCAACGGTACGGCACCGACAGAGTGACATAAATCCCAGATGATTAAGGCATTTTTTGCATGGATGCGCTGGTTAATGGTTGTCATGTCATAGAAGTAGCCGGTGCGATAATTGACATGTGATAACACCACAACGGCAACATCTTTCTCCAGAACCTGTTCTAACTCCTCGGCACCTTCAATCAATTCAACCTGATAGCCTTGATTGATCAGGTCAATAAAACCTTCAATAATATAAATATCGGTTGGAAAGGCATCTTTTTCCGCCACAATAATTTTGCGTTGTGGGAATTGTGCGGCCTGAATCTTGACTGCGGCAGAAAGGACTTTAAACAAATTTAAAGTGGTCGAGTCCGAAATAACGGTTTCACCGGTCTTTGCGCCAATAAGTTGACCGACCTTATCACCTAAACGGGTCGGAAGTCCCCACCAGTCTGCCTTATTCCAGCTATTGATCAGGTCTTCTCCCCACTGTTGCTGAATAATATGTTGTGCATAGTTCAACGATTTTTTGGGCCTTGCCCCTAATGAATTCCCATCCAGATAAATGACGTTCTCAGGTAAGGCGAATTCGTCCTTAAAGACTTTGAGTTGATCTTGCTGATCCCAGTCCAGACATTGTTGATAGCTAATCATGATGCTTCTATCCCTGATTTTTGAAATTTTATCTTTAGATTTTATCAGTTGTTTTTTTATGATTTATTCGATAAAAACAGCAAAAAAATTCAGTTTTTCGGATATGATTTCAAATATAGCTAAATTATTAGAAGAATTGACGAAGATGAATATTGATGCAATTGACCTCAAAATTATTAACTTTTTGCAAAGAGATGCGCGCCTCAGCAATCAGGAATTAGCAGACTTGGTCAATCTCTCTCCCTCGGCCTGTCACCGTCGGGTCAAGATTATGGAAAGCCATGGCATTATTGAAAAATATCAGGCGAAAATTAATTACGAGAAATTGGGGATTAAAATTGAGGCCATTGTTGAAATAAAACTTGTGCAGCTCACTGAAACAGATCATAAATTTTTTCTTGAGCAGATTGATCAATGTGAAGAAGTGATTAATGCCTATGTGATTACCGGGGATTCCAATTATGTATTACATGTTGCAGCCAGAGACTTAAATGAATTTTCACAGTTCATAATAAATAAACTGAATAAAATTAAAGGGATAATGAGTATTAATTCCAAAATTATTCTGGATAAGGTCATTCAGAAAAGTTTACTGTAAATATGATTGGTCTTATGCAATATAAATATAAAGGAGCAGCATATTTAGATGATTTATAAATATAGTGAAATTATATAGCACATGATTAAATAAAAATTATTCTCGATAAGCTGATTAAATCAGAGAATTGATATTCAAAGATTCATCACACCTTGGTTCTTTTAACTAAAAAGCTTATTTAATCATGGTTCTGGGTTTTCAAATTCAGGTAAAATTATGCACTGTTGAAAATGCAATCGAGATCATTTTTTGAAAAAGTGTAAGGTGTGTTAATGGGGCAACACTTGAAAAGCTCGAAATTACGTTCTGAGCAAATTAGTCGGCGCCTGTTTCTCTGCATGCTTGTTATTATTTTTTCTATCTCTTATTTGTCTATTCCGCTTATTATTAATAGTTATCAAGAATATATAAGAACAAATAAAACCTTAATCGAGATCATTAGCCTGCGAAGTCTGGTGAAAACTGCCAATAAAATTTCACGGGAACGTGCTCCATCCAATAAAGTCATGTCGAGTCAGCCGCAAGATCTGGCCAAAAACCGTCAGGAATTGCAAGAATACCGCAAGGTCGTCGATCTGCAGATAGAACAAACCATTGAGACTTTAAAACGAAATGGTTTTGGCATGATTGCCGAAGATTTGGATACCGATCTCAAGACCAAACTGGCGCAGGCGCGTAGCACGGTGGATGCTTATGCAAATACTCCAACGCCTCAACGAACCTCGATCCAGTTTGATCGCGCCATTCTGTCCATGTTTGATGTCTGGGATGAAAGCCGCGAGTTGCTCAAATGGTTGATGGTTCTGTCTGAAAGTAAAAACAGTAAAATGTCGAACTATTTTACTTCGATCCTGATTTTAACCGATATGCGGGATCAGGCCGGGCGAGTCGCTTCCAATATTATGGCGCCTGTGACCTTTGACGAGAAAATTTCTGACGAGAATCGGGCGCGCTCCTTACAGACCCAGCATCAAGCCATTTATCTATGGGGGCTGGTGGATACCATTCAGCCTGAACAGTCCAAATCAACTGAATATGTCCGTTTATATTTACGGGTAAAAACAGAGTTTCTGGATAAAGGCCTGCCTATTATTTCGCAGTTACTGGATGAAAGTAAAAATCATCAGACCTACTTTATTACCGCGAACGAATTGACGGATCAGATGGTCGGTAAATTTACCACGGTCATGGATTTGCAAAACTATATTCTGGACGACAGTATTGCGGTTGCAGACGAGCAAAACCGGCGTGCAAAACTGCAATTTATCTTTACGCTGTGTATTTCCAGTTTATCGTTACTGATTGCCATCTTTACCATGATTTATGCCAAGCGCAGGGTGTTTGGTCCGTTGATCAATGCACGCAATATGATTCTGCGTCTTTCCGGTAGCTCGGATGAACTGACTCAAATGCGCAAAAACAAGGAAGAGTTTTTTTCATTATTTGAAGCCATCGATAAACTCAGAGGGATGCTGAAACAGCGCGACAGCATGGAGTTGCAACTCAAGCAGATCGCGAACTCTGATGTACTGACAGGTGTGGCGAACCGTTTGGCCTTAGAGGAGTATATTGCTGCACTCGAGGACAAAGCTGAGGGCTTGTCGCATACCTGTGTGATCGCCATTGATATTGATAACTTTAAGTTTGTGAATGATCAGTACGGGCATATTGTCGGAGATCAGGTAATCAGCATGATTGCAGACCAGCTTAAGCGTCATGTACGGACCTCTGACCTGATCGTGCGTTATGGCGGTGATGAATTTCTTATTGTGCTGGAAAATATTCAGATGGATGCTGCTAAAGCGATTGCGGAAAATATTCGTGAAGGGGTTGCAGAGCAAGGTATTCTGCTTTCGGGTATGGCCGACGAGATTCGGGTTTCGGTGAGTATTGGTGTTGCGATTGGGGCAAATAGCTGGTTAGCCCTGTTAGAAAAAGCAGATCAGTCGCTGTTAAAAGCCAAGGCAAAAGGGAAGAATGTGGTGGAGGGGTGAGTTATA
>PJUK01000517.1_pt1 | contig 12324 bp, 9 predicted proteins | sample 1512211 | NCBI WGS metagenome assembly PJUK01 (sample SAMN08177668, study PRJNA422409) | Feces metagenome, whole genome shotgun sequencing project.
ACCTGCGTTGGCGCAGTCGCCTGCAGCCAAGTCCGATGGCGGTGCGCTGCGTCGCCCTGGTGTGGCCCACTCCGCGACGGCGGACGATGGGGACTGGGAAAGCTTCTAAGCCAGAGCTCCTCAGCCTGCGCGGCGGGATGGCCGCGCAGCAGCCTCGTCATGCCCAGCCTGGGTGCATGGCGGGGGCCGGCAGCCGCTGGGTGTGGGCTGCCGGGTACAAACCCGCAGAAACTGGGCTGCTGCCTGCACAATAGCGGCAGTTTCTTGAGGTTTGCATGCCTGTTCCGCTCCAGCCCGTACCCCATCCGCAGCGCACGCTGCTGCACAACGAGATCCATGCCCGTCCGGCCGAGCCTATTCATGCGCCGGCGGCCATCACCCATGTGGTCATGCTCACCGACCCCGCCCAGCGCGAGGCCAGCCGTGCGCACCTGGCGGCGCTGATGCGCGACCACCACCAGACCGGACCCGACCGGGAGACCACCCATCTGCGGGTGGACCTGGGGACCTTTCGTCTGCGCTGGGAGCTGCACACCGAATTCGTCACCTGGACTTTCATGGTGCCGCTGGAGCCCGGCGTGCCGCTGGATACGCGCACACCGCCGACGGCCATCGAACAGGTGCCCCAGGCCTGGTTTGCCAAGCTGCCCGGCCTGTGCCTGAGCAGTGTCCACCTGTGGATCGTCAAGGACGCGCAGTGTGCGGGCCAGGGCATTAAGGGCCTGGTGCTGCAGATGCTGAATGAAGACACGCTGGCCGGGTCCGTGGTGCATGTGGGTCACACGGAAGTGTGTACTGACTTTGCCATCCATGCCGACGGGTATTCACGCATGCTGGTCAAGCCGTCCGATCACATCAGCGCACGCCGTCTGGGGCGCCTGGTGCAGCGGCTGCTGGAGATCGAAACCTACCGCATGTCGGCTTTGCTGGGCCTGCCTGTGGCACGCCATGCCGCAGCGGTGCTGGCCACGGCCGAAAAGGAGCTGGCCGATCTGGCCCAGGCCATCCGCGAGGCGGACCGCGAGTCCGAGCCGGTGCTGCTGGACCGGCTGACCCGGCTGGCAGGCCAGGTGGAGAGCGAGTACGCCGCGACCCATTCGCGCTTTTCGGCCAGCCGTGCCTACTTTGAACTGGTGGACAAGCGCATCCATGACCTGAACGAGCAGCGCCTGTCGGGCTTGCTGACCATCCACGAGTTCATGGACCGCCGGCTGTCACCTGCACGCAGCACCTGCGAATGGGCCACGCACCGCCAGAACGCGCTGTCGCAGCGGGTGTCGCGCGTCAGCAACCTGCTGCGCACGCGGGTGGAGATCGAGCAGCAGCAAAGCAACCAGGCCATCCTGGGCACCATGAACGACCGCCAGGGCATGCAACTCAAGCTGCAGTCCACGGTGGAAGGCCTGTCCGTGGCCGCCATCACCTACTACATCACCGGCCTGATTGCGTACCTGGCCAAGGGGGCGCAGAAGCTGGGCTGGCCGCTGTCGCCTGAAATTTCGGCGGCCGTGGCCATTCCTGTGGTGGCCTTCAGCGTCTGGTGGTCGCTGCGCCGTCTGCACCACAAGCTGTTCAACGGCAAGCACTGACGCACGGTCTGCAGGGCTGCCGCTGTTGCACGGCGGCGCGCCTGTGGTGGCCATAGACGCTGGCGTGCATGGCGTGGGCGGTCTTGTTCACCCACGTCGGCGCGCCTGTGCCGGCAGTGGAAGAATGCACTCGGCAAGGCGCTGCAACCGGCAGCGTCTGTGGCTGAGGAATGTGAGTGAAAAGTGTCTTCTGAGCAGGCTTTATCTGCACCCGCAGTTTCCAAAGGGATAGCGGGCGGGCTGCTGCTGGCCACGCTGGGGGCGGTTGCCTTCAGCGGCAAGGCCATCATTGTCAAACTGGGTTACCGCTACGGGGCCGATGCCGTGCTGCTGCTGATGCTGCGCATGCTGTTCGCGCTGCCGTTGTTTCTGGCCATGGCTTGGTGGGCCGGCCGGGGCAAGCCGCCCCTGTCGCGCCGCGACTGGTGGGGTGTGGTGGGCCTGGGGTTCTGCGGCTATTACCTGTCCAGCTACCTGGATTTTGCCGGGCTGCAGTACATCACCGCCTCGCTGGAGCGGCTGATCCTGTACCTCAACCCCACGCTGGTGGTGGTGTTCGGCTGGGTGGTCTACAAGCGCGCCATCACCTGGGTCCAGCTGGCCGGCATGGGCCTGAGCTACTGTGGCGTGCTGCTGGTCTTCGGCCATGAACTGGGCGCCCAGGGCAGCCACGCGGCCTGGGGGGCCTTCCTGGTGCTGGCCAGTGCCGTCAGCTATGCCGTCTATCTGATCTACAGCGGCGAGATGGTGCGCCGCCTGGGCTCGCTGCGCCTGGTGGGTCTGGCCACCAGCGTGGCCTGCCTGTTCTGCATTGCCCAGTACTTCGTGGTGCGCGATGTGGCCAGCCTGCAGGCCGTGCCGCACGAAGTGCTGTGGCTGTCGCTGCTCAATGCGCTGCTGTGCACGGCCGCCCCGGTGCTGATGGTGATGATGGCCATCGAACGCATCGGCCCGGGCCTGACGGCGCAGACCGGCATGATCGGTCCGCTGTCCACCATCTTGATGGGGGTGTGGCTGCTGGACGAAGACTTCAACCGCTGGATGCTGGCGGGAACGGTGTTGGTGGTGGGCGGCATCTTGCTGTTCACCCGCATGGCCCGCAAGCCGCAAGGCTGAGCATCCGGCCCGACAATGAACTTTTGTAACTGACAACAAGGAGATTTCCCATGGATCTGGGTATTGCAGGCAAATGGGCGCTGGTGTGCGGCGCGAGCAAGGGCTTGGGTTTTGGCAGCGCCAAGGCACTGGTGGAAGATGGTGTGAATGTGGTCATTAACGCCCGCACCGATGCCGCGCTGCAGGAGGCGGCTGCGCAGTTGCGGGCTGTGGCCACGCAATGGGCCGGCACGACAGGCCGCAAGGCGCCTGAGGTGCTGGCGGTGGCCTGCGACATCACCACCGAAGCCGGTCGTGCGGCCGTATTCAGTGTGCCGGGCGGCCCGGGCAAGGACTACGACATCGTGGTGACCAACGCCGGCGGCCCCCCTCCGGGCGATTTCCGCAACTGGGACCGCGACGCCTGGCTCAAGGCCGTGGACGCCAATATGCTGACCCCCATCGAGCTGATCAAGGCCACGGTGGATGGCATGGCCGCGCGCGGCTTTGGCCGCATCGTCAACATCACCTCCAGCGCCGTGAAGGCGCCCATCGACATCCTGGGCCTGTCCAACGGCGCGCGCAGCGGCCTGACCGGCTTTGTGGCGGGCGTGGCGCGTTCCGGCATTGCCGCCAAAGGGGTGACCATCAACAACCTGCTGCCCGGCAAGTTCGACACCGACCGCCTCAAGACCACTTTTGCGGCCAATGCCGGCAAGAGCGGCAAAACCGTGGATGAAGTGCGCAAGGCGCAAGAAGCCATGGTGCCAGCCAAGCGCTTCGGCACGCCCGCTGAATTCGGTGCGATCTGCGCCTTTTTGTGCAGCCAGCATGCCGGCTATATGACCGGTCAGAACATTCTGGCTGACGGTGGCGCCTATCCGGGCACTTTCTGAGATAGTGGCTGCAAGTCGGGCCTGGGAGCCCGGCCTGCAGCTGCCTATCACGGCGACCGGCTCCGCCGGTCGCCAGACATCTCCTGACGGGCAGGGGCATTGACCCAATTGCACTGCGCTTGTCACATGATGTAACCCAAGGCGTGGCGATAGCTTGGGTGGTATGTCTCCAGGGTGCTGCGAAGAAGTGAAGCGGGCTTGTCCCGCAGGTTTCTCCCCTCGAACGGATTGGATGCATGCTGTCCCCTGATCGCCACGGTTTCCCGGTTGCACCTTGCTCCGCCGCATTGCGCGCTGCGGGCGGACGCTGAGCCATGGAAAGAATCCCTCGGCTTCCACGTCATGCCGCGCGGGTGGTGTGGTCCAGTGTGCTGGCCCTGGTGGCCGTGTTGCTGGTGGGGGCGCTCTGGCTGCTGCAAGACATGCACACCAGCACCCGCGAGGAAAGCGAGCAGCGCCTGACGCGCTTTGTGCAAGGCGCGCAGAATGCCCTGAACCGGTCAATGAGTGCCATCGATATGCTGCTGACCGGTGTGGACGACATGCTGCGCCTGAATGAGGCCCCGCTGTCCGAGCAGGATCCCGCCTACCTGCAGCAGGTGCTGCAGCTGGCGGCCAAGCAAAATGCGCTGATCAGTTCCATCGTGGTGGTCAAGTCCGATGGCAAAGTGCTGGCAGCGGCCGACAACCTGGGCAATTACCGTGTGGTGCGCATTCCGCAGAACTGGCTGCAGACGGTGGCGCAAACTCCCGAGCGTGAACGCATGCTGCACATCAGCATGCCGGATGAAAGCTGGGCGCAGGTCCGCACCTTGCACATTGCCCGTTACCTGAACAGCAGCCAGGGAGGCGAGCATTACCTGGTGGTGGCCCAGGTGCCGGTTTCCAGCTGGGTGGGTCTGCTGATGCAGGGCACCGCGCTCAAGAACCTGGAAGTGACGCTGGAGCGTGCCGATGGCACCCTGGTGCTGCGCGTGCCGCTGGAAAGCAGCGCCCGCCTGCAGGCCGATGCCCCGCCCCTGGACCGCTATCTGCACCAGGGCGTGCAGCAGGCCGCCTCGCGCCTGGACGGCGCTCCGAGCCTGCTGGAAGCCGTGCAGCTCAATTACGACCAGCTGCGGCTGACGGCGGCCTTGCCGATGTCGACCGTGCTCGGCCAGTGGTATGGCACGCGCGATGCGGTGCTGGCCGGGGTGGTGGTGTTTTCCCTGCTGCTGCTGGCGGGCGCGGGCATGATGCAGGTGTACATGCGGCATATGCAGCGTGCCCAGCAGCGGGTGATGGAGTCGGAAGCCACGCTGCACCGCGCCATGGATTGCATTGCCGCGGGCTTTTTGCAGCTGGACGATGCGATGCAGGTCGTGCACTGGAACCAGCGGTATGCGGAAATGTTTCCCTGGCAGCTGACCGCACTGGTGCGTGGCTGTCTGTGGCGCGATGTGCTGATCTCGGCGGAAGGCAGTGGCGCAGACGCAGCGCTGCACAGCGAGGTGATCCAGCTGCGCCGCATGCTGGCGGCATGGGAAGACGGGGATGAGAGTGGCAGCGAACTGGCCACCGCCTCGGGACTGACGTTGCAACTGAGCCAGCGGCGCACGCCCGATGGTGGGCGGGTCATTACCTGCGAGGACATCACGGCCATCCGCCTTGCCTCGGCCGAGATCGAGACCCTGGCTTTCTACGATCCGCTGACGGGGTTGCCCAATCGCCGCCTGCTGCTGGACCGTCTGGGCCAGGCCACGCACCTGGCCCAGCGTGCGGGCTGGCTGGGGGCGCTGATTTTTGTGGACCTGAACAAGTTCAAGGTACTCAACGATACCCAGGGCCATGAAATGGGCGACCTGCTGCTGCAGGAGGTGGGGCAGCGTCTGCATGCGTCCATCCGTGCCTCCGATACCGTGGCGCGCCTGGGTGGGGATGAATTCGTGATCATGCTCTGCGACCTGCCGGGCAATATGGACGAAGCCGGCAAGCTGACCAAGAAGATTGCAGAGAAAATGCTGCGCCGTCTGGCCGAACCCTACGTGCTGGGGTCCTATGTGCACCGCTGCTCCGCCAGCCTGGGCGTGACCTTGTTTGGCAATGCGCAGCTGGAGGTGGGCGAGCTGCTGAAGCAGGCCGACATTGCCATGTACCAGATCAAGACCCAGCAGGGTGCGGGGGTCTGCTTCTTCGAACCCCATATGCAGGAGGTCCTCAGCGCGAGGGCACAGCTGGAGGCGGATCTGCGCTACGGCATCGCGCACGACCAGTTTGTGCTGCATTACCAGCCGCAGTTCATGGCCGACGGCAGCATCGACGGCATCGAAGCCTTGGTGCGCTGGGAGCATCCCGAACAGGGCATGGTGCCGCCAGGGCAGTTCATTGCCGTGGCCGAAGACAGCGAGCTGATCGTGCAGATCGGCCAATGGGTGCTGCAAACGGCCTGCCAGCAACTGGCGCGGTGGCAGAACCACCCGCGGCTGGTGGGCATCCACCTGGCAGTGAATGTGAGTGCGCGCCAGTTCCGTCAGCAGGATTTTGTCTCCCAGGTGCTGCGCGCCATCGCCGAGAGTGCGATCCCCTCCAGCCTGTTGAAGCTGGAGCTGACGGAAACGCTGGTGATTGACGACATGGAAGACTCCATCGCCAAGATGAGCGAGTTGCGCTCGGCCGGTGTCCGGTTCTCGATGGACGATTTCGGCACAGGACAGTCTTCGCTGTCCTATCTGACACGGCTGCCGCTGAGCCAGCTGAAGATCGACCAGTCCTTTGTGCGCCACCTGGGTGAGCGCCATACCGACGATGTGGTGGCCCAGACCATCATCGGCATGGCCCACAACCTGGGCCTGACGGTGATTGCCGAAGGCGTGGAGCTGCAGTCGCAATTCGATAGCCTGGTGCGCTTTGGCTGCCAGCGTTTCCAGGGCTATTTCTTCAGCCGGCCCCTGCCGGTGGCCGACCTGGAGCGCTTTGTGGATGAGATGCCGGCCAGGCAGCCCTCCATGCTGGGCAACGGCGCAGCGCTGGGGCTGGGCCGGCACATGGAAGCTTCAGCGCCGGGAGGAGACGACGATGCCGCCCACGATCAGGAGGAAAGCCACGCCGTGGTAGACATGGGGCAGCTCGGCCAGCACCAGGGTGGAGAGAATGGCGGTGAAGACCGGGATCAGGTTGGCAAAAAAGCCGGCCACGGCCGGACCGGCACGTGAGACTCCCACGCCCCAGAAACGGTACGCCAGAATGGCCGGGCCCAGGGCGATGAAGAGCAAGGCGCCGGCCAGTGGCAGGCTCAGCTGCAGATTCATGTGGCCCAGCGCCAGTTCGCCGCTGGCGAACAGGGCCGACCAGCCCAGGCCGAAGACCAGCTGGGCCATCAGAAAGCCGGCCCAGTCGCCCCGGATGCTGGTGGGCTCCCGGGTATCGGCCAGCATCCAGCTGTAGAGCGACCACAGAATGGTGGCCAGCAGCACGAACAGATCGCCCGGCACCAACTGCAGGCTCAGCAGCTGGCGCAGGTCTCCGCGGCTCAGCACCACCGCCACACCCAGCACCGACAGTGCCGCGCCCAGCATCTGGCGCAGCGAAATGCGCGCACCAAAGCAGAGTCGGCCAATCACCAGCATCCACACCGGCATGCTGGAGCCCACCAGGGTCACATTGATGGGCGAGGAAGTCTGCAATGCCAGGTACAGCAGCGCGTTGTAGCAACCAATCCCCACCAGCCCCAGCAGGGCATAGCGACGCCAGTGCGGCCACAGTGCACTGTCACGCCGCAGCACGGACCAGCTCCAGGGCAGCAACAGGGCAAAGGCCAGCACCCAGCGCAGAAAGTTCAGTGTGAACGGAGAGATCAGGTCGTGGACCATGCGGCCCACAATGGCATTGCCAGCCCAGAGCAACGGCGCTGCCGTCAGCATGGCCGCCGTGCCCAGTGTCAACGGTGAAGTCATAGGGGCCCCATGGTAGCGCCGTTGCGACAGGCCACAGGGCCGGTCGTGGCAGCATGTGGGGCGTGGGGGCATCGCGTTTTGCTGGCAGCGGGCATGCCCGTGGCGGCGGCGAGTGCCCTGCCGAAGCGTTTAGAGTGTGTGCCAATTCCAAGGAGATGCCATGAAATCCCGTGTCGTGCAGATCACCCACAACGGTGGTCCGGAGGTGCTGCAACTGGTGGAGCAGGAGGTGCCGGCACCGGGCGCCGGGGAGGTGCTGCTGCGCCACCATGCGGTGGGCCTGAACTTCATCGATGTCTACCAACGCTCCGGCCTGTATCAGCTGCCGCTGCCGCTGAACCTGGGCATGGAGGCTGCCGGCGTGGTGGAAGCCGTGGGACAGGATGTGAAGCACCTGAAGGTGGGGGACCGCGTGGCCTATGCCAGCCACCCGCCCGGCAGCTACAGCGAGCGCCGTGTGATGCCGGCCACCCATGTATGCCATCTGCCCGATGCCATCAGTTTCGAGACCGGTGCCGCCATGATGCTCAAGGGCATGACGGCCCAGTACCTGCTCAAGAAATGCAGGCCGGTGGAAGGTATCCAGCCCGGGGATTTCGTGCTGTTCCATGCGGCGGCCGGTGGCGTGGGACTGATTGCCTGTCAGTGGGCCCGGGCGCTGGGCCTGCAGCTGATTGCCACCGCAGGATCTGATGAGAAATGTGCGCTGGCGCTGGCCAATGGGGCCGTGCACGCTATCAATTACAGAAGCGAGAACTTTGCCGAGCGGGTGATGGAGATCACCGAAGGGCAAGGGGTGAAAGTGGTCTACGACAGCGTGGGCAAGGACACCTGGGAAGGCTCGCTGGCCTGCCTGCGGCGCTTTGGTCTGATGGTCAGCTTCGGCAATGCCTCCGGGCCGGTGGCGCCTTTTGCGCCGGCTGTGTTGGCCGCCAAGTCGCTGTATGTGACGCGCCAGACCCTGTTTGCCCATATGCACAGCCGGGAAGCCACGCAGGCCATGGCGGACGATCTGTTCCATGTGGTGTCCAGCGGGCTGGTGAACATCCACATCGACCAGCGCTACCCCCTGGCCGATGTGCAGCAGGCCCACCGGGACCTGGAAGCGCGCAAGACCACCGGCTCCAGCATCTTGACGCTGTGAGCGGCCTGCACATGCCGGCCGGAGCCGGAACGCAATGGGTGCAGCCGCTGCGCCAGGCCAGTCAGCAGCCGCCGCAGGCTCCGCGATGGCCGCTGTGGTGCAATGGCCAGCGCATCGGCAGTGTGGCCGAAGCGGTGTTCGATGCGGCCCAGGCCACGGTCTGGGCCCGGCAGCAGGGCTTTGTGCTGGAGGCCGCCACGGTGCAGGGCGCGCAGGCCTGGCAGTTGCAGGCCGACGATCCCACGGCGGCACTCAATGCGATGGCGCAACTGCTGCGCACACAGGGGCGCTGTGGCCCCTGGCGCAATGAGCAACTGGATGTGCATGGCCAGGACGGTGCGCTGGTGGCCACGGTGGAACGCGGCGCCGTGCGCGTGCTGGGCGTGGCCACGCAGGCGGTGCACCTGCTGGGCTCTGCCCCGGACGGGCGCATGTGGGTGCAGCAGCGCGCACTGAACAAACCCACGCACCCGGGCAAGTGGGACACGCTGATGGGGGGGATGGTCTCTGCCGGTGACAGCCTGCAGACCGCGCTGGCACGCGAAACGCAGGAGGAAGCCGGCCTGGACCTGGCTCCGCTGCAGCAGCTGCGCCGGGGCGGCCAGGTGGACTTTGCCTGTCCCAGTGAAGAAGGTGGCGATGGCACAGGCTATATGCTGGAAAGTATCCAATGGTTCCATGCCGTGGTGCCGCAGGGCGTGCAACCGCAGAACATGGACGGGGAAGTGGCGCAGTTCCAGTGCATCACGCCGCAGCAACTGCAGGCCTGGCTGCTGCAGGACTGCTTCACGCCTGAAGCCAGTCTGATTCTGGCCGACCACCTGGGCTGGTAGCCGCCGGAACGCGGTGCAAAAAAAGGCGCCCGGGGGGCGCCTTTTTTATGTCTGCGGAAGCTCCCGTCGGGGGCTTACTTCGCCACCGGCTCGCGCAGCCGGCTGGGCGCCAGTGCACCGGTGGACTCCAGGATCGGGTAGGCCACGGAGCACAGCAGCGAGTTGATGCGCTTTAGGTCGCTGATCAGGTCGATGTGCAGCGAGCTGGTCTCGATGCTGGGCACGGTGTTGTCGGCCAGGCGGTTCAGGTGGGTGGCCGAGTAGGCCAGCTCCAGGTCGCGGAAGCGTGCTTTCTCTTCCAGCAGCTTCTGTGCCTCGCGCGGGTTGCCGTTCAGGAACACGCTCATGGCCAGGCGCAGATTGCTCAGCAGGTGCTCGTGCAGCTGGCTGATCTCCTGCTTGCCGGCTTCCGAGAAGTGGCGACCCTTCTTGATCTTCTTGTCCTCGATTTCCTGCAGCACGCGCTCGATGATGTCGCCGATCTGCTCCATGTTGATGGTGAAGCTGATGATTTCCGTCCAGCGCTGGCCTTCGCGTTCGTCCAGTTCGGCGCGCGAAATCTTGGTCATGTAGTACTTGATGGCGGAATACAGGTCATCCACCGTGTCTTCCAGCTTGCGCACCTCGTGCGAGAGCTTGGCGTCATCGCTCTCCACCACCTTCTGCAGGCCGATCAGCATGGACTCCACCACATCGGCCTGGTGCAAGGCCTCCCGTGCGGCGCAACTGATGGCCAGCGAGGGGGTGGACAGGGCCGAAGGATCCAGGTGGCGCGGGCGCAGCAGGCTGCCGGCGCTGTGGTCGGCCGGCTTGGGCAGCAGGTTGGACACCCAGCGTGCCACGGTCTGGGTCAGGCCGATGAAGCACAGGCTGTTGAAGATGTTGAACGCCAGGTGAAACAGCACCACATTCTGGCCCGCGCCGGGAATGTGGGGTTGGGCATAAGTGACCCACAGGCCCATGAACGGCGCCACGATGGCCACGCCCATGATCTTGAACAGCATATTGCCCACGGTGACCTGGCGCACCTCGATGGCGGCCTTGGCGGTGGTCAGCACCGCCACCATGCCGCTGCCCAGATTGGCGCCCAATGTCAGGCCCAGGGCCACGTCCAGCGGAATGGCACCGGAGCTGGCCATGGCCGCAATCAGCAGCACGATGGCCAGGCTGGAATAGGCCAGCACCGCCAGCACGGCGCCCAGCATCAGCTCCAGAAAGATGTCGCTGCTGACCGAGGCCAGCAAGGTGCGCACGGTGGCGGATTCCAGCAGCGGTTCGGTGGCTTCCACCACCAGGCGCAGTGCCAGCAGCATCACGCCCAGCCCGATCAGCACCCGGCCAATGCGTCCCGGCGTGGTGTCCTGCCGGGTGATGAACAGCACCACCCCGACAAAGATGAACAGCGGTGACAGCCAGGACAGATCGAAGGAGAACAGCACCGCCATGGCGGCCGTGCCCACATCGGCGCCACGCATGACCGCCAGGGCGGCAGGCAGCGGAATCAGGCCCTGGCCGACAAAGGCCGAAGTCATCAGCGACGTGGCCGTGCTGGACTGCACCAGGGCCGTCACGCCCAGGCCCGACAGGGCCGCCGTGAAGCGGTTGCGCATGCTGTGGGCCAACAGATTGCGCAGGTTGGCGCCGAACACGCGCAGCACACCGGTGCGCACCATATGGGTGCCCCAGACCAGCAGGGCCACAGCAGCCAAAAGATTGAGTAAGTGCTTCATGAACGGTTCGCTAGGAAGCGAACTAATATAACCCTGAGACCCGGTGTTGGACACCGGGTGGCCATCGATAGCGCACAAGGCAGTGCGGGATAGGAATATTTTAGAAAAAAAACGAAACAAAAAGAATGGGTACTAACGGCATCCCATCCACCCGGTGCGCTGCGTCTGCCTGACAAGCATTTCCTGTACCTGAAACGCTAGCACGATCGCCTGTATCTGTGCGCGTTGGCGACCCTCCGATCTGTTGCATGGCGGACACCCGGCGGCCCGGACAAGGCCCTCAAAAAGCCAACCCCTCGCAGCGTGGGGCCGGGAGGGGGTACGAGGGAGGGGGAGGCCGGTGGCGGCGTGTGGCTTACACGCCGCGTTTGGCCCGGCGGCTGCGCAGGATTTCGTCCAGGATCAGGCAGGCGGCCCCCACGCTGATGCCGACGTCGGCCACGTTGAAGGCGGGAAAGTGGCTGCTGCCCCAGTAGAAGTCCAGAAAGTCCACGACATAGCCGTGCTGCAGGCGGTCCACCACATTGCCGATGGCGCCGCCCAGGATGCTGGACAGCGCAAAGCAGAACAGCTTGTCGCCGGGGTGTTTGCGCAGCTGCCAGACGATCAGCAGCGTGGCCACCACGCCGATGCCGACGAACAGCCAGCGCTGCCAGCCGCTGCCGTCGGCCAGGAAGGAAAACGCCGCGCCGGTGTTGTGGGCGCGCACGATGTTGAAGAAGCCGGTGATGGGCGTCCAGTCGCCCAGCTGGTAGACATCCAGAATCCACTGCTTGGTGATCTGGTCCAGCGCAATGATGGCCAGTGCCCAGGCCAGCCAGGGCCAGATGCGGGCGGTGCGCAAAGCAAGGGGTGCGGTCATGGCAATCGGGGATCCTGTGAAACTCAAAAAATCATAGCTGCCGGCACTATCCCCACATGAATTTCAGGTGGATTCGTGCCTGGATCCATTGGTGCAGGGGCCTGAGCAGCTTCTGTCTTTGTACCAAAGCACACCGCCCACGCGGGCGTGGGCGGTGAGGGGGGCGTGTGTGGCAGTTTAGGCCTTGCTGCGCACTTCGCCGCTGCCGTGCAGATTGCTGTCGCAGCGGCCGCACAGTGTGGG
>PJUK01000521.1_pt1 | contig 12233 bp, 10 predicted proteins | sample 1512211 | NCBI WGS metagenome assembly PJUK01 (sample SAMN08177668, study PRJNA422409) | Feces metagenome, whole genome shotgun sequencing project.
CAAAGGCAGTGGAATTGCAGTTCTTTCAGTCGCACTCAGCGCCTGTTGGTTTGACTCTGGTAGCGGCGGAGGCTCAAACTCGTCTGAACCGACACCAACACCTACTCCGACACCTACGCCGACACCGACACCGACACCGACGCCTACTCCAACACCAACGCCTACTCCAACGCCTACTCCTACACCAACGCCTACTCCGACACCTACGCCTACTCCGACACCTACGCCTACGCCTACGCCTACGCCTACGCCTACGCCTACGCCAGTATCGCAAACCTTTGCAGGAACTTGGGAGTCTGTGTCTTGTTCAGGTCGTGCCCGTAGCATTATGGAAAATCATGTGGATTCAAATAATTCATTCGATTATTTCTTTGATATAGAGAACTATCAGGAAGCTAACTGCTCAGGAGAAATTTTCGGCGATTTTCATCATGATGGTAATGTTGGCCCTGGATTTTTGTTTTACAATATTAGCAATCCCCAACATACCAATAAAACTACTTATTACTTGGCACGAGATAAGCGTTATGGTGCGGATGATAAGGATTCTGAGGCAGTCATACTGGCCTTCAAGGATGCCAATACCCTATGCATGGTTAGGGGCACCGAAACTAGTGGCGCCAAGATTGATCAGTTTGTACAAGCCATAGACCCTGCGGGATGCTGGAGAAAGTCACCGCTTAAACGTTTCCAAAGCTTGAAAGCCAATCCATTTATCAGCACCAGTAGCTATGCATTTAAAGATCTGGAACCGACACAAGCACGACTCAAAAATCAACTGGATGCTCAGGCCAATGCGGGCTTTAGACTCTATGATGTCCGTATTGATGTCAATATATCATCCGATACCGCATCATCATTAGTTCCTTTGAGTGAACGTAATCTGTATATCAAAGATAACGCAGCAAATGCAGCCAAATGGCAATATCAAGTCACGACAGCAAATCAAGATTATAAACTCTTTAAAGCCGAGTTCAGCGCTCAAGCTAGTCAAGGTTTCCATTACCGAATGAAATATGACCTCGATAAGGATAAGGACCCGTTTAATATTTACGAAAAACGCTTAGGCGATACTGCTGTCTATAGCGTGGATGATAGATTGGTTCCCGGCTATCAACTACGCAGCAATAATTGGGCAAACTATGCCAATGAACTGGGCAAAAGCGGTTGCCGTCTGGAGTTTGCAAGATATGTGAATATCAACCAGTATGCTTTCTTATGTAGCAAGAGCAACTTACACAAGGGTACCTATGACTATCGCTGGTTTAACGTGAATGAAAGTACTAAAGTAACTGAAATTAAAAACATTTTGGATCAACAAAAAGCAGCAGGTTATGTCTATCGCTTTATTGCCGAAGATGGCGTGGGTAATCGTGGTTTAGTGGTGGAGCGAGACAGCAATGATGTCAATCTTGCAAATTTAGTCTACAAAGTATTTGATGGTAGTGTTCTAGATGATTTAGAACCAGGCGCAAATCTTTATTTATATACCCAACGCCTGAATGGTCAGTCTTCACAAGGCTGGACTTTATGGGATACACCAATTTCTAGTGGCATTTCCAATAATCATAGATTTACCATTTATGCCAACCGTGCCAGAGACTAAACTCATCGCTACATACCAGTAAAAACAATATAAAAAGACCGCCTAGCGTTGGCGGTCTTTTTTATTAACTTAAAATCTTAACCATGCAATTTTTCAACGATTGCTTTTACACGTTGTGCATAAAGCTTCGCAGTCTCTAAATCACCTGTTGGAATCTCATCTGTACTTGCATCAGCTGGTGACTGAACTAACAGACCAACTGAACCACCCAAATTATTAATATCTTCACGTTTGGCCGCTTTGGTATTGGCAGGTAATAAACCCAAGCTCACCCAAATACCACCATGCTGTGAAGCCAAAGTTTGTAACTGAATCAAGGTCACTTGCTTGTCACCATTCAAGCTCGCGCTATTGGTAAAACCTGCAAACACCTTATCCTGCCAACCGCGTGTAAACCAGATTTTTGAAGAAGCGTCGGCAAACTTTTTAAATTGCCAAGGGGTTGCCGCCATATAAGTTGGCGCTCCAAAAACAATACCTTGCGCATTATTGAGGGTTTGCCAGTCTTGTTCAGTAATCTCGCCATTCTGATCAATTTCAATCAAAGCCGCATCAATTGCACCCGCAAAAGTTTCAGCAACCACTTTGGTATGACCATAGCCTGAGAAGTATACAACCGCAATTTGTGTCATGAGAGTATCCAAAATTTTTCAAAAGTTCGATTTAATGATATATTTTAGAAACTAGGTGTCAATTAGTTACCAACTGGTAACTACTGACATTCGATCGAGAAAATGAGGGTTATCGCTATGAATCAGGCATTAAAATATGATATTTATCAACAACATTGCCCTGCCCGTTTATTTTTCGAAAAAATTGCAGACAAATGGGTACTGATGATTATTAATGTGCTGGCACGAGACACCCAACATTTCAATTTATTGAAAAAAAGCATTCAGGGTATTTCACCCAAGGTCTTGTCACAAAAGCTAAAAATGTTGGAACGAGATGGCTTTATCCAGCGTCAGGTGCAGAATACCGCCCCGATTCGAGTGGATTATTCACTTACCCCACTCGGTCTGGAAGTAGCAGAAATGGCGTATCAACTCAAAGACTGGGCTGAGAGTAATATCGAACACGTTATTTTTGCTCAACAGCGTTTTGATGCGATACAGCAACAAGAAATCCAATAAAAATGAGGGACAGGCGATGATTGCACAACCTTTAATTGCAGTGAGCGATGTCGAGAAAACCAGCCAGTGGTATCAGGCAATGCTTGGCCTGGAAAGCAGTCATGGCGGTAAAGAATATGAACAGTTGCTGTTTGAGCAACACATGGTGCTGCAACTGCACCAATGGCAAGCGCATGAACATCCACATATCGGCGATCCGAAACGAGTGATCGGTAACGGCGTGTTATTGTGGTTTGAAAGCAATCGATTTGATGAGATTGTACTAAAACTACAAACCCATCAAGTCGAAATTCTGGAAGGCCCTAAATACAATCCCAATGCGCATCATCGGGAGATCTGGTTTAGAGACCTCAATGGATATACGCTGGTTGTGGCAAGCCCTTATGGCGATCTTTGATTAGAGTTGTTTAAAGCCTTGTTGTCGCCATGCTTCATAGACAATGACAGCGGTCGCATTGGAAAGATTCAAGCTTCTTGAGTTTTCCGCCATTGGCAAACGAATCCACTGCTCTTGTGGAAACATCATACGTACCTGCTCAGGCAGGCCACGGGTTTCAGGTCCCATCAATAAGGCAACGGGACGATTCAGGTCCACCGTATGCGGTGTGGCACTGCCTTTAGTGGTAAGTGGAAAAACATGCTCAACCCCTTTCGCTTTTAAGTCAGCAAGGCAAAGTTCGATAGTGTCCCAAATTTGCATTCGTGCCCATTCATGATAATCCAAACCTGCACGTTTTAACTTTTTATCATCCAACTCAAAGCCTAGAGGTTTGACCAAATGGAGTTGCGCACCGGTATTGGCACATAGACGAATGATATTACCTGTATTCGCTGGAATCTCAGGCTCGTATAGGACGACATGAATCACTTAATTACTCACTTATAGATATATTGGCTAGCTTGGTACAGAACCTAATTTACTAAAAAAATATAGCCACTAGCTTCACTCAGGCATAGCCTTCGCCTTGCGTTCGGGCAGCGATAATCAATCGCTGCTTATCCTCACTCATGCCATTTTAACTGTTCACGTAAACTGACCACTTCACCAATAATGGTTAAAGTCGGTGCTACGATCTGATTGTCAGATACTTTGGTTGCGATATCCGCCAGAGTACCCACCACCACTTTTTGCTCCGGCGTGGTGCCTTTGGAAATCAAGGCCACTGGCATGCTTGGACGCTGACCATGTGCAATTAATTGCTCGCAAATACGTTCCAGACCGACCAGGCCCATATATAGCACCAAGGTCTGGTTTTCATAGACCAGTTCATTCCAAGGCAGCTCAGGTGAGCCTTCTTTTAAATGTCCTGTCAGGAACCGTACACTTTGTGCATAATCACGATGGGTCAGAGGAATACCGGCATAGGCGGAACAGCCGGAAGCTGCGGTAATGCCCGGAACAACTTGGAAAGTCACATTGGCTTCCACCAATTCCTGAATTTCCTCTCCACCACGCCCAAAGATAAAGGGATCGCCGCCTTTTAAACGACAAACACGTTTACCTTGTTGCGCATATTCCACCAGTAAGGCATTGATGCCATCTTGTGGAACAGAATGGTTAGAACGCGCTTTACCGACATAAATCTTTTCAGCGTCACGGCGGCACAAGTCCAGAATCGGTGCTGAGACTAAGCGATCGTAAATCACCACATCCGCTTGTTGCATTAAGCGCAATGCTTTTAAAGTCAGCAGTTCTGGATCGCCCGGCCCCGCGCCGACCAAATACACCTCACCTTTCGGTGCGGTCCATTCTGTTAAAGCCTGCTCAATCAAATTATTGGCTACAGCAATATTGTCATTAAAAACCTGTTCTTTCAGCGGACTGGCATACAGGTTTTCCCAGAAGATACGACGCTCATCCGGATTGGCAATTTTGGCTTTGACTTGCTTACGCCACTGGCCTGAAAACTCAGCCAGCTTACCCATGCCATGCGGCACAATGGTTTCGATCTGCGTGCGTAACTGTCTGGATAAAACCGGGGATGCACCATTGGAAGCGACCGAAATCACCAAGGGCGAACGATCAATAATCGCAGGTACCATAAAACGGCAATGCGGAATATCATCGACACTATTCACCAGCAGATTACGCTGTTCACACTGTTCAAATACTGCTTTATTGACATCAGGCTGATCTGTCGCTGCAATCACCAAGCGATAAGGCGTAGCCAGAACAGTTTCAGAAAAAGATGCCTGATGATACTGTCCGCTTGATTGTTCAACCAGCTGGCGTAATTCGGGCAGGATATCAGGTGCAATCACATCCACAATTGCACCTGCCTTGACCAGTAAATTTGCTTTGCGGTAGGCAATATGCCCACCACCCACAATCAGACAACGTTGCTGCTGCAACTTTAAAGAGATTGGGAAGATTTCCACGTCACGCCTCTATGTTTTCAATCTGATTGAGCTCAAGCAAAAACTATGCACAAATTCGATGCAAAGTTTAGTCGATGTAGCTAACACCGCCCATATATGGACGTAAAACTTCTGGAATCTCGATTGAACCATCTGCGCGTTGATAGTTTTCCATCACTGCAAGCAAGGTACGACCAACTGCCAGACCTGAACCGTTCAAGGTATGCACCAATTCGATCTTCTTCTGATCCACACGATAGCGCGCTTTCATACGGCGTGCCTGGAAATCGCCCATATTTGAACAGCTTGAGATTTCACGATAGGTATCCTGACTCGGTACCCAAACCTCAAGGTCATAAGTTTTAACCGCACCAAAGCCCATATCACCACCACAGAGCAAAATCTTGCGATATGGCAGACCAAGAGCCTGCAAAATGCCTTCTGCATGTGCAGTTAAGTCTTCAAGCGCCTGCATAGAGTGCTCTGGTTTCACGATTTGCACCATTTCAACCTTGTCAAATTGGTGTTGACGGATCAAGCCACGGGTATCACGACCATAAGAACCCGCTTCACTACGGAAGCATGGGGTATGTGCAGAATATTTCAGCGGTAAACGATCCGCATCAATAATTTCGTCACGCACGAAGTTGGTCACTGGCACTTCAGCGGTTGGGATTAGGTAGTATTCTTTTTCACCTTGGAGCTTGAACAGGTCTTCTTCAAACTTAGGAAGTTGACCTGTACCACGCAAGCTGTCTGCATTGACCAAATACGGTACATAAGCTTCGGTATAACCATTTTTAAGGGTATGGGTATCCAGCATAAACTGGGTTAATGCACGTTGTAAACGCGCCAAAGGCCCTTTCAAGACGCTGAAACGCGAACCTGTCAATTTGGTCGCTGTTTCAAACTCCAGACCACCCATCATTTCACCCAGGTCGGTATGATCTTTGATTTCAAAATCAAACTGGCGTGGTGTGCCCCATTTCAGGATTTCAAGGTTATCGCTCTCATCTTTACCAAAGGGAACCGACTCATCTGGCAAGTTTGGAATGGCCAGAGACTTTTGCTCTAGCTCAGCTTGTAACTCAGCCAAAGCCACTTCAGCGGCTTTGATCTCATCCCCGATGGCTGCCATACGCGCCATGATTTCGGAAGCATCCCCACCCGATTTTTTGATTTGACCGACTTGTTTAGCACCAGCATTACGCTCTGCTTGTAAGTTTTCAGCTTTGGATTGCAAATCTTTACGGCGAGCTTCTAAATCAGCCCACTCTTGTACATTTAACTGAATACCACGTTTTGCCAAAGCAGCATTCACTGCTTCAATATTATTTCTGAGTAACTTTGGGTCGATCATAATCAATCATGAATAGAGGAAAAAACTGGCTATAGTGTAAGGCTTAAACCTAAAAAAATACAGCGCTTGTACAGCCTCTACACACGATATGTAGAGGCTGTACTCAAACTAGCCTGCATCTTTTGGCAAGCTCGGCAAGTATTCGGCTTTGACAAACTCCTTCGCCGCATAATATGGCAAGGTCAGTTCGCTCATTCCTTCTGCATAAGAAGCCAGCTCATACAATGGATAAACAAAGACAATGCCGTTTACCCCATAGTAGTAATTATCACTGACCTGTAACTGGTCTTTCTTGATGTTATGTTGTTCTAACCAGTTTTGATTTGCAGCATACAGTTCATCACGAAGTTTATTATTCATCTCCGGTTTTAGCAGTTCGCTCACGGTAATGTGCTTCTTGTTCTTCAAGTCGAAGTTGACAAACTCCTGATGTGACATGCCATGTGCCGCACCTGTTGAGTATGAATAGCTCTGAATGGCAAAGGTGGCAAGGTTATAATTTTGCCCCACAAAACGGACAGAGGTACTACTCTCATTCTGTACCATTCCATCAGCGGGAGCTTTAACCTCTTGGTCAGGCAGATTTGCAAACGCATTCGGCTCAGCCTTTTTCATCCGGTTCATGAAATAGTCATCTATCCAGGTCTGGTTGGTGTGTACCGTTTGCAAGTCATAGGTGGTACAGCCATCTTCCAGACACACTTTTTGTTTTGGAATTTTAACCGCGCTAACGCTGGCATGAATAAGCGGAATATCGCTGGTTTTTTCTGTCGGGGTAGCCGCTTCTTTTTTCGGCTGACACCCGGCTAATGCGACAACCGTCAGGATAGGAAGAATGGGAAGAAATTTTGATAATTGTGAAGTATTCATCGTCCTACACGTCTCTGATGTTTTTCTTCACTATACAAAGCCTTGCCCGTAGATGAAATTAAGAAATGTATCTCACGAAAAGCTTTGAAAAACGATTCTCACTTTCTTATTGCATTTAATACCTTAATTTTAATTTGTAATGATATATCTCTATAAAAACATTCATAATATAATATTATTCTCTTTAATTTATTGAGTTTATCTCTCTTTAAATTAATTAAAATCAAGAATTAATTTAGTGAAACTATATATGATTAATATTTACAAAAGCATCATGATGCTTATCATGTGCGCCATACTGGTTGCATGTGGTGGTGGGTCTAGCGGGGAAAGCCAAAAGAAAGATTCTAAAATATTGACAGAATTATCTTTTCAACCTCAAATTCTATCTGGAAATTATAAACAAGGAACCTCTTTAACGCTAACCACACATATCACTCTTTCTAATTCAGAAATTTTAGAAAAAGGAATACCTTTTATTAAAATTATTGATGCTGACAATATTTTGACGGAAACAAGAAACTTTATCCCAATTAATGCGAATAGCCTTTCAGCAACTTTCCAAACAAATCCTCAGCTACCTTTAGGAGTGCATAAAGGTACGATTAAAGTTCAATTATGTTCAGATGAAAAATGCTCTATACCTTATATGGACAAATTTGCTGAATTGCCTTACTCAATATCAGTCACAGAAGAAAAAGCACCTTTAAAGATTTCTATATTAGGATCAACGCAATCAACTGTTTATTCAAGTGGCATATCACCCAAGGATATAGAAATTAATATAGAGGGCTTTAATCTAAAATGGACTGCAAAAACAACTGCAAGTTGGTTCAAAACCAATAAAATATCTGGCTATGGCAATGATCGCATCACCTTACACTATAATACAAGCCATCTTACACCAGGAAACTACTCAGAGAAGATCATCATTGAAAGTGACGATGGACAAGAAGCAGAAGTCCCACTAGAGCTAACTGTATTAGAAACACAGTTTCAATTAACCTCAGATATTCCACAATTTTCTGCCGTAAATGGATCGTCTATTCTCCCACAGAAAATTAACTTTGAATTAAATAGTAGCGCTCATACCTCTTGGAATGCAACCTCTTCTGCAAATTGGCTTAAAATAGATCCAGAAAATGGTACGACACCAAGTATGATAACCCTACAGCCTGTTACAACAAATCTTTCAAATGGTTCTTATACGGCAGATATTATTCTTGCTTCCGATAAAGCGACCACAAAAAAAATACCTGTAAATTTATATTTAATGGAGCCCTTATTAGGAAGTTCAACAAATGCAATTAACTTTGGTGATCTTTCAGGTAAAGACTTCTCATCTCAAACATTATTTTTCAATCTCAGTACCGATCAATATTGGAATTGGGAACTGCATGATTTACCTTTAGGAATAATCAGCTCCGCAGTTAAAGGAAAAGTCAATCAAAATGGTACATCAATAAACTTAGCTATTGATCCGACTAGATTTCCAACTGGAGTAACATCCAAAATAATTAAGATCACAGCTAAAATCAATGGAGATTATATTGAACTACCGATAACCTTAAATATCAATATTGCTGAAAGAAAACTTCTAGCTTCAGAATGGGGAATCGCATTTACAAGTAAACCAGAAATATCCTCTCTAGAGAAAGAAATTACTATATTTGACAATTATCACTCAAACCTTGAATGGACGGCTTCCTCGGATCAACCTTGGTTAAATATCACCAAATCTGGAAATACCAAGGATAATAATACGCTTAAAGTAAATGCCACACCAAACTCACTACCAAAAAATACAATGAGTTATGCAACTATTACAATAAAGTCCAATTCCACACAAATAAAACCGATCTATATTAAGGTTGGTTTATGGAAAGATGATTTACTCAAAAGTCCAGTGCCTATAAATTTAGCTAATTTCCTTAACTCCAAAGCTGATGCCAGCTCCATTAAAATACCAACACTAGATAAAATTAGGCCATTTATTTATGCTGTTAACCCAAATGATCAAAATATTGGAATTGGTATTTACAATGTATACACTCTCACTAAAACTGCTGATATTAAAATTGAAAATGTAAATGAAATACTTAACTTAGCAGTATCCCCGGATGGTGATAAGCTCTACGCGAGAGTTAAAGAATATAAATATAACAATCTACCTGCCCGTCTAACAACTAAAGTTTACGATTTATATTCATTAAAGCAAATTTCTGAAATTGACACTCCCAATTTTGGAAGAATAATGCGCATCAATGGCCTTGATACCCTTTTAGTTAGTGATGGTTTTTATATACTAGAAAATTCATCTCATAAAAAGGTAGAAATTGGAGGTATATCTGCCTTTTCAAATGATGGTTCCAAGTTGTTTTTAAGACCAACGGTTAGTGACCGAAATGATGATCTTAGAAAGGTTTTGGAGATTGATATATCTCCAAGTTATGACATATTAACTAGAACTTTAAGTTCTGTTCCAAGCCATCCACTTGTGAATTGGAATATCGCTATTAACAACAATTATATCTATAATGCAGAAGAATGTAATATTAGTGATATAAACCTTAAAGTTATAACTAGCTTTAAAAAACCACAAAATACTGAGTCGGTGGGGATGTCCTTTGATAACAATGGAAATAGTGTCTGTGCATATGTAGAAATGGTAGAAACTACAGAATATAACCCATCGGATCCAAATAGTTATAATACAAATACAGTCTATAAATATTATCTATCATTTTTCAACAACTCAGGAGAAATAGTAAAAAAATATCCTATTTCTTCTAATAATATTAACTATTACAGGAATAATATCACTCGTCTGCCAGATGGTCTAAGTTATATTTCACTGATTGATTATAATGGTTATATCGTCATGTCACCATAATTCATCTCTTTTAGCTGTGGTTACACGTAACCACAGCTAAATAAAAATTAAACTACTGATCAATAATATCGGTCCCTTTAGGCGGTGTGAAATTAAACACCGATGCTGGAATCGAAGGATTCACTTTGAGATTATTGAAACGTACATAGGTGGTTTGTCCCAAAGAATCCTGCAAGATCATCAAGTTCGGTGCTTTATTGGCACCAAAACTAATGGTGAGACTTTGGAATGCGCCATCTTGCTGTTTCGGATACAAGGTGTAATACAGTTTGCTACGGTCCGGCTGGGTCACACGATAAGACTGCATGATCTGGTTGGTATTGCCCGATAACAATAATGCAGGGGTATTGGCAATTTGATCATCCAGACTTTGACGGACGGCTTGCTGTAAATCAGGATCATAGATCCATACCACCTTACCTGTAGTCACGATCGTTTGTTTGGCCGGACTAGTAGTTTCCCAATAAAATTTTCCTGGACGTTCAACTTTCATCGTTCCCTTAAAGGTCTGATTCATATGTTGAGCGGTCAAACTTTTTTTCTGTGCGGTTTTATTGCTGTTGCTACTTGCAACTTTTGTGGTTTGTTCAAAATCTGCGGTGAATCGTTGCAAGCCAGATAACTGCTGAACCAGACTGTTTGTTGCTTGCTGAGCCGATGCAGCGACAGGTGCAGCAAAGACCTGACTACTCACAACCGGAGCAAGTGTGATTGCACTTAATGTTGCAGCATAAGCCATTTTTTTTACGAAATTCATAAAAACAACCTTCTATCAGATTTCTACTGTTATGCCGACATCTTACTGTTTTTGATCATTAAAAAAATGAAGAAAAGCACAGGTTTTGTGTAGTTCGTGTCGCAAAGTTCTGCATTATGTATGAAGTTGCGACCTTTATGTAGAGATTGTAAGAGTAAAAAATCAACTTTTTGCTGATTCACGCATTCTCAAGTCAATGTCTGGTGAAAGAAAATTATTGATCCGTTTTTATCTAGACGAATCAGTAGCGTTTGCTAAGCTAAAGCCAAGCATATTGAACAGAATCCACCATGAAAAGCCTGGCCTTTATCCACCGTAATGACACGCGTTTTGCCATTGGTGACTTTTATCCGGCATTGTCGGTATTTTCTTATCAGGAACTGGGCAACACCACCTCACCCTTTTTACTGCTGGATCATCTGGGGCCTGGACGACTGGCACCGAAAAGCCCAAAAAAAGGCGTGAATGAACATCCGCATCGCGGCTTTGAGACGGTGACCTTTGTGTTTGCAGGTGAATTACAACATCAGGATTCTGCCGGCCATGGCGGCATTATGACATCAGGCGATGTGCAATGGATGACTGCCGCCTCAGGTATTCAACATACGGAACATTTTAGCCCCGCCTTTCGTGAGAGCGGTGGGTATTTTGAAATGCTGCAATTGTGGGTCAATCTTCCCACAAAAGACAAGATGGCAGCTCCGCACTATCAAAGCTTGCAGAGTCATAACATCCCTACAGTGCAACTGGAACATGAGGCAGGTTATGTCCGTATCGTGGCTGGTCAGTTCCGCGATATTCAGGGCATTGCCCTCACTTATAGCCCAATGAATGTTTTAGATGTCCATCTAAATAAACAACAGCAACTTATCCTGCCTGCCCATCATGGTGACACGACTTTAATTTATTTACGCAAAGGCAAACTGCAGTTCGCTGCGGATGAAGAGATTCTGGAAGAGCAAGCCTTGGCGGTGATGTCCAGCTTTGATACCGATGTTGCGATCACCGCCTTAGAAAACTGTGATCTATTATTTTTATCGGCACCTCCCTTGCAGGAACCGATCAATGGACATGGCTTTTTTGTGATGAACAGTTATGAGGAGATTTTACAGGCCTATGAAGACTTAAAAACCGGAAACTTTGGAAAAGCTTCGGACTAAACCACAATTCAAAACTTATACGCATAAAAAAAACCCGCTCAACGCGGGTTTTCTCGAACTATTAAAACTTAAGCTTCAACAGTTACATAGCGACGG
>PJUK01000523.1_pt1 | contig 12202 bp, 12 predicted proteins | sample 1512211 | NCBI WGS metagenome assembly PJUK01 (sample SAMN08177668, study PRJNA422409) | Feces metagenome, whole genome shotgun sequencing project.
GCGCGGCCAAGGTCGCGATTGAACCCGGATCGGATTGGGTGTATCGCGCGCCGCTTGATCGATATGGGGCTTCGCGCGAGATTTTCGAGGGCGCGGTCCCGGAGGGATTGAATGGCTTCCGAAGCCTCCGGCGTTTCGAACACTGAGAACGCCTCCGTCGCGGCGTGCGACATTCCCCAGCAAGCGGGTTCAAATGGTCACGGTCCCAAGGGCCATGGCACGTTCGCGCTCGCCCTGGGCTCCGTCGGCGTCGTGTTCGGCGACATCGGCACCAGCCCGCTCTACGCCTTCAAGGAGGCGCTGCACACGGCGGCCGCCGACGGCGTGACCCGGGCGGAGATCCTCGGCGTGGTGTCGCTGGCCCTGTGGGCGCTGATCCTGGTCGTGACGATCAAGTACGTGCTGTTCATCATGCGCGCCGACAACAAGGGCGAAGGCGGCGTGCTGTCGCTGATGGCCCTGGCCCAGCGCGCCATGGGCCGCCGAACGGCCCTGGTGTTCGGCCTGGGCGTGATCGGGGCGGCGCTGTTCTACGGCGACGCGGTGATCACCCCGGCCATGTCGGTGCTGTCGGCGGTCGAGGGCCTGCGGACCATTCCCGCGCTCGAGCGCGGCATCACCACCGAGGTGGTGCTGCTGATCGCCACGGTGATGCTGCTGGGGTTGTTCTTCATCCAGAGCCGCGGCACGGCCAAGGTCGGCCAGCTGTTCGGACCGGTCTGCGCCCTGTGGTTCACCGTCATGGCGGTGCTGGGCGTCTACAACCTGCTGGCCCATCCCGGAGTGTTCCGCTCGATCAACCCCTACTACGCCGTCCATTTCCTGCAGCATCACGGCATGGCCGGCTTCATCGTGCTGGGCGCGGTGTTCCTGACCGTGACCGGGGCCGAGGCCCTGACCGCCGACATGGGCCACTTCGGCCGCTGGCCGATCCAGGCCGCCTGGCTGTTCTTCGTGCTGCCCTGCCTGGCGCTGAACTATCTGGGCCAGGGCGCCCTGGCGCTGAACACCCTGGTCGCCGCCGAGCAGTCGGGCACGCCGTTCCAGGAGCTCAACTGGTTCTTCGAGATGGCGCCCGACGTGCTGCGCCTGCCGCTGGTGATCCTGGCCGGGGCCGCCACCGTCATCGCCAGCCAGGCGGTGATCACCGGCGCCTTCTCGCTGACCCAGCAGGCCATCCAGCTGGGCCTTCTGCCGCGCATGGACGTGCGCCGCACCTCCGAGACCCAGTCGGGCCAGATCTTCGTGCCGCAGCTCAACACCATGCTGCTGCTGGGCGTGCTGGCGGTGATGTTCACCTTCAAGACCTCGTCGGCCATGGCCCACGCCTACGGCCTGGCGGTGACCGGCACGATGGTCGTCACGACCGCCATGGCCTTCATCGTCATGCGCCAGCTGTGGAAGTGGCAGCTGCCGGCGGCCCTGGCCTTCCTGCTGCCGTTCATGACGCTCGACCTGGTGTTCCTCAGCGCCAACGCCCTGCGCTTCTTCACCGGCGGCTGGCTGCCGGTGCTGATCGGCGCGGCCCTGTTCACCGTCATGGCCACCTGGGTGCGCGGCAGCCAGATCCTCAGCGAGAAGACCCGGCGCGACAGCGTGCCCCTGGCCGACCTGATGGAGATCCTGCGGGCCCGCGCGCCGCACCGCGCTCCCGGCACGGCGATCTTCCTGACCTCCGACCCGGACATGACCCCGGTCGCCCTCATGCACAATCTCAAGCACAACAAGGTGCTGCACGAGCGCAACGTGGTGCTGACCGTGCGCACGGCCGAGACGCCGCGCGTGCCCGAGGAGGATCGGATCAAGACCTTCAAGGTCAACGACGACTTCAAGAAGGTCGAGATCTACTACGGCTTCATGGAAAGTCCGAACGTGCCCAAGGCGCTGGCGCTGCTGCGCAAGCAGCAGGGGCTGAAGTTCGACATCATGGCCACCAGCTTCTTCCTCGGCCGGCGCTCGATCGTGCCGTCGGCCAATTCGGGCATGCCGCTCTGGCAGGACCGGCTGTACATCTTCCTGATGAAGAACGCGGCCAACCCCACCGACTTCTTCAAGATCCCGCCTGGCCGCGTCGTCGAGCTCGGCGCCCAGGTAACCGTGTAAGGCTGACCGCGTAGATGGATATTCTCGGCGTCATCGGCGACGTGCTCTGGATCCTGGCCCTGTCGATCATGGCCGGGGCCTCGCGCATGGCCTGGAGCAAGATCCCCAAGGGCGAGGCCACCCCGGTGGCCTGGTCGCCTAAGGGCGACACCCTGCTGCGCCTGCCGCGGGGGCCGGCCCTGGTGCTGCTGCCGGCCGGCGCCTTCGCCATCAGCCTCTACCTGCTGGTCGAGAGCCGTCAGGCCGACGAACTGACGATGTCGATCATCATGCTGGGCCTGCGCGCCACCCTGGCGGCGATCTTCGCGGTCATCCACCTGACCCAGGTGCGGCGGGCGCTGAACCAGCTGGCCCAGGAGGGCAAGATCCGGCTGTGAGGGTCTTCAGGCGTTAGTCGGACCGGCGGTCCCTCTGGACGCGCCGCGCCGTTGGGGTGAACGTCGGGCAACCCCAAGTGGATCGATCGATGCGCTTCGCCCTCGCCCTTGCCGTGCTCGCCCTGCCTGGTCTTGCTTTCGCTCAGGCCGTCCTGCCCTCGACGCCCGCGGGCGAGGCGGCCAGGGCCTATCTGGAGGCGCTGAACGCTCGCGACCAGGCAACCGCGGCGGCGTTCATCAAAGATCGTTTCCCCACATCGCCGATCGACGGCGACGGCTTTGTGGGCTTCGGGCGCCAGGTCGGCGGCTTCGACCTTGTGCGTGTCGAGACAGCGACGCCGACCACCCTGACGGCCCTGGTGCGCGAACGCTATAGCGAGGGCTACGCCCGGCTCGAGATCCAGACCGACCCGGCCGCGCCCGGCCAGGTCAAGAGGCTGGACGCGCGGGTCATGCCGCGCCCCGCGGAAATTCCCGCTGATCCGCGTCTCGACGACGCCGCCCTGGCCAAAGCCGTGGCCGACAAGCTGGCCCTGATGGGCGAGGACTATTCGGGCGTGGTGCTGATAGCCCGTAGGGGCAAGCCCTTCGCTGTCTTCGCCCAGGGCTTGGCCGATCGCGAGCGCAAGATCCCGATCACCCAGGCGACAAGGTTTCGGGTCGGCTCGATGAACAAGATGCACACCGCCGTCGCGGTGATGCAGCTGGCTGAGGCGGGCAAGCTGGACCTCCAGGCGCCGCTGGCCGCCTATCTGAAGGACTATCCGAACGTCGATTGGGCGCGGAAGGTCACGCTGCACCAGCTGCTGACCCATACCGGAGGCGCGGGCGACTTCTTCGGCCCCGAGTACGACAAGAACCGCGACACCCTGCGCACGCTGCAGGACTACGTCGTCCTCTACGGCGCGCGGTCCCCGACCTTCGAGCCGGGCGCCAAGTGGGGGTACGCCAACTACGGCTACATCCTGCTGGGCCGGGTGATCGAGGTCGTCTCCGGCCAGAGCTACTACGAGTATGTGGCCGACCATATCTTCAAGCCGGCGGGCATGACTGGCAGTGGTTTCGAGCCTGAGACGACAGCCGTGCCGGATCGCGCCGTGGCCTACGAGCATGTCGGTGACGCCTACAAGCCGGCCGGCGGTCTGCCGTGGCGCGGGACCTCGGCGGGCGGCGGCTATTCGACGGCCGAGGACTTCCTGAAGTTCTCGGCGGCGCTTTATGACGGCCGCCTGCTGGACGAAGCCCATCTCAAGCTGATGACCAGCCCCCAGGCCGAGGACGGGCGTGGGGGCAAGTACGGCTACGGCCTCTTCATCCGAACCGCCGAGCCGCCGATGGTTGCTCACGGCGGCGGCGCGGCGGGGATGAATGGCGACTTGCGGATTCTAGACGGAGGCGAAGGCGTGATCGTCACGCTCAGCAACGTCGCCCCGCCGTTCCTGGCCGGGCGCATCAGTCAGTTCGTGGCCGAGCGGTTCTCGCCCCAGGGCGAGCGAAGGCCAGCAATCCGTCCTTAGCCGGCGCCGATCCGGCTGCTTGGGCGCGGGCTGTCGGTGGCGGTGGATGTTCCTGGCTCCCGGGTGGGAACGATGGGTGTTGATAGTTGATCAGGAGCCTGTTGTTTCCCTCGTCGCAAAAGCGCGCTAAACGCCCCGCGACTTTGTGTTTTCGCCTTCGACAAGGACCCCCGACATGGCCCAGAAGCCCGTCAAGAAGGTCGTGCTCGCCTATTCGGGCGGTCTCGACACCTCGATCATCCTCAAGTGGCTGCAGACCGAGTACGGCGCTGAAGTCGTGACCTTCACTGCCGACCTCGGCCAGGGCGAAGAGATCGAGCCGGCCCGCGCCAAGGCCCTGGCCGCCGGCGTGAAGCCCGAGAACATCTTCATCGAAGACGTGCGCGAGGAGTTCGTGCGCGACTTCGTGTTCCCGATGTTCCGCGCCAACACGGTCTATGAAGGCCAGTACCTGCTCGGCACCTCGATCGCCCGTCCGCTGATCGCCAAGCGCCAGATCGAGATCGCCCGTCAGGTCGGCGCCGACGCCGTCAGCCACGGCGCCACCGGCAAGGGCAACGACCAGGTCCGCTTCGAGCTCGGCTACTACGGCCTCGAGCCCGACATCACCGTGATCGCCCCCTGGCGCGAGTGGGACTTCAAGTCCCGCGAGGCCCTGCTGGACTTCGCCGAGAAGCACCAGATCCAGATCACCAAGGACAAGCGCGGCGAAGCCCCGTTCAGCGTCGACGCCAACCTGCTGCACTCCTCGTCGGAAGGTAAGGTCCTGGAAGACCCGGCGGTCGAGGCCCCCGAGTTCGTCCACATGCGCACGATCGCTCCCGAGGATGCGCCGGACCAGCCGACGATCATCACCATCGACTTCGAGAAGGGCGACCCGGTCGCCATCGACGGCGTGGCGATGAGCCCGGCCACCCTGCTGACCAAGCTGAACGAGCTGGGCCGCGACAACGGCATCGGCCGCCTCGACCTGGTCGAGAACCGCTTCGTCGGCATGAAGTCGCGCGGCGTCTACGAGACCCCGGGCGGCACCATCCTGCTGGCCGCCCATCGCGGCATCGAGAGCATCACGCTCGACCGCGGCGCCATGCACCTGAAGGACGAGCTGATGCCGAAGTACGCTTCGCTCGTCTACAACGGCTTCTGGTTCTCGCCCGAGCGCGAGATGCTGCAGGCCGCCATCGACTACAGCCAGACCAAGGTGTCGGGCCAGGTCCGCGTGAAGCTCTACAAGGGCAATGTCACGGTCATCGGCCGCACCAGCCCCTACTCGCTGTACGACCAGGATCTGGTCACCTTCGAAGAGGGCAAGGTCGCCTACGATCACCGCGACGCCGGCGGCTTCATCAAGCTCAATGCCCTGCGCCTGCGCGTGCTGGCCAAGCGCGACCAGCGCGGCTGAGGCGCATCGCCGCTTCGATAGGAACGAGCCCCGCCGGAAACGGCGGGGCTTTTTCTTTGGTCGCCTAAAGGGCGTGGCAGCCGTGAACCGCGATGTAGCTGGTGTCGACGCGCCAGCGGCCGTCCTTCTCGCGGTGCACGAACCAAGACCCGCATTCGACCTCGAGCGCGGCGTAGTCGCCGTCGGCGTTGAAGGCGACCCGGCTGAACGCGTAGCCCTCATCGGCCAGCCGGGGGCGCAGGCCCTGGCAGCTCCACAAGGTGGCGCGACGCTGTTTCCGCCTGGCGTCGGCGAGGGTCGCGCGGCGATCGGTGAACATGCCGTCCAGCGGCGCGGGATCGGCGATATCCTGCACGGGACCGGTGATCGACCTGGCCAGGCGCTCTATCACCGCGCACTCGGCAGGGTCCGCGACCGCCAGGGGCTGGCCGCTGGCGGTCCTTGCCGGAGAATGGGCGCAGCCGCCGGCCGTCAGGGCGACGGCGAGAAGCGCCAGATGCGCGGCGCGAACCATGCCGTGGTCGTCAGCTCGCCGCCGGCGTGGTCGGCTGCACCAGGTTGGGCGCGATGTTGACGCCGGTCTTGTTGTAGACCACCCAGCCGATGACCTTGAACACGGTGTTCAGCAGGGTCTGGCCCAGCGCCAGGGTCATGAACTTCGTGAACTGGATGGTCTGGTTGAAGGCCAGTTCCTGGTTGTGAAGGATCATGTCGGCCGCTTCGGGCGTGATCTGGTGATTGGCCAGGGCCGTGCGGGTCTGGATGGTCGCCTCGGCCAGGCTGCGCAGATAGCCCGGCACCACGGCCTTGTTGGCGTTCCACCAGTCGGTGGCGGTGTCGCCCAGCTGCTGTTCAAGCACCGAGACCAGGCTGTCGACGTCGTCGATCTGCAGGGTGGAAAAGTCGGTCGTCATCGGGCGCCGGGCCTCACTTCATGGCGGTGACGGCCTTGGCCGCCTGATCGCAGCTGACCATCATGGCGTTGGTCGCGCCGGTGTTGGGGACGATCCCCTGGAGCTGGTGCAGCTGGGCCAGGCCCTGGACCTGGGTGCTGCAGCCCTTGATCAGAGACACCTCGATGTCGATGGCCTTCTGGGCCGGCTTGGCGGCGTAGGGCTGGGAGGCGGCGCGCACGGCCGCCACGGCCAGCGCGGCCTGGATGTTGGCGTAGGACTCGATCTTGCCGGGATAGGTGGACTTGTCGACGTAGAGGCCCATCTCGGCCTCGGCCGCCAGCTTGGCGACGCCCTCGTAGGCGGTGGTGATCTTGCTATCGAGGGTGGGGTCGTACGGCGGGGCGAACACCGCGCAGCCGCCGAGCGTCAGAGTGCAGGCCAGGGCGATCGCCGGCCGTCGCATGGTCTCGAACATGGTCCCTCCAGAAGGCCGCCAAGGTGGCGCCGCTTCGGGAGGGTCTCAAGCTCAAAGTTGAGCGATGTCGGCGCGCTTCCTTTACGCGAGCGTCAGCCGCCGCAACCGGTCGGCGGGCCCTCGGCCTGGGAGGCGGCGATCTCGGCCTTGGCCTTCTCGAGGTCGGCGGCGAAGGCCGGGTCGGCATGCAGCCGCGAGACCATCACCCCGCCCAGCAGGCGGCCGGCCTCCAGGTCGCTGGGGAAGTGCACGCCGCAGATCACCCGGCTGTCGCCGAACTCGCGTCCGCGGGCGGTGATCTGGGCGGCGCGGTCGGGAACCAGTTCCGCCAGGACAAGGCCCCACGACCAGCCGATCAGCGCGTGGCCGGACGGATAGGAGCCCTCGGTCTCGATCCACTTCTCGCGCGGCACGCAGATCGGCTTGCTGTTGCCCACCGGCGGGCGCGGGCGCGAGAAGGCCTGCTTGGCCGGGCGATAGATGGTGCCGGCGTCGTCGGTCATGCGCAGCAGCAGGTTGGCCAGGGTCGGGGTCTTCTCCGGGCTGATCGTCACCTTGGCGGCGCAGGAGAAGCTCTTGAAGCCGCCCGCCCCCGACAGGTCGGCGTCGGCGATCGCCTTGTCCCAGGCCGGCGTGCCCGCCAGCTTTCGCGTGTCGTCATAGGCGGCGCGGTCGGCCTTGCCGCGCGGCGAGTTCGGAGCCGGGGGCGGGCCGACGATGTCCGGGGCGTCGAACGGCTCGGCCAGGGTCAGGTAGCCCTTCGGCGGCTTCGTCCAGGTCGTCGACCCGCCGGCCTGGGCGTAGGTCTTGGCCGGCGCCTGGCCCGACAAGGGCGCGCAGGCGGCCAGCAGCAATGCGGCGGAAATGGGGGCGCCGATGAGGGCGAGCGAGGAAAAACGCATCATGGAAAGCCCGAAGTGAGGTCGTCCGGACACAGAGCGAGACGACTTGGCTGCGTCAAGAGAAAGCGGATTGACGCGAGGATATGTTATTTCATAACGCAATCTTTGCCGCTCCCCCGGCAAGTTGGGAAATTCCGTCCATGACCCGTTCCATGGTCCGTCGCCAGGCGCTCGCCGCCGCCAGCCTCCTGGCCCTCGCCGCCGCCGCGCCCGCCTGGGCCGCCGACACCGCCGCCCCGCCCGCCGCCGACACCGATCCGGCCAACGCGGTCTCGCAGGTGGTGGTGACCGCCGCCCCCTACGCCGTCTCGCTCGACACCGTGACCAGCAGCGTCAACGTCGTCACCCGCGACAAGCTCGACGTCGCCCCGCCCGCCGGCCTCGGCGATGTGCTGAACGGCCTGCCGGGCCTGCGCTCCACCTTCTACGGCCCCGGCGCCTCGCGCCCGGTGATCCGCGGCCTGTCGGGCCCGCGGGTGATGGTGCTGCAGAACGGCGTCGGCCAGGTCGACGCCTCGGCCCTGTCGCCCGACCACGCGGTGGCCTCCGACCCGGCCGAAGCCTCGCGCATCGAGGTGCTGCGCGGTCCCTCGACCCTGGCCTATGGCGGTTCGGGCATCGGCGGCGTGGTCAACATGCTCGACGAGCGCGTGCCGTCCACCCGCGCCAGCGCGCCGGTCGAGGGCCGTGTCGCCGGCTCGATGTCCAGCGTCGACAGCGGCTGGGGCGTCAGCGGCGCGGCCAAGTTCAACGCCGGCCCGCTGGTGTTCGCGGTCGACGCCGTGCATCGCGAAAGCGACGACTACGACCTGCCGGTGGCTCCGGTCTCCTCGCGCCTGGCCGCCCGCGACGGCCTGACCGTCGATCCCGACAAGACCGTGCGCAACACCGACGTCGAGATGGACGCCTATGGCGCGGGCGTCTCCTACGTGCACGACCGCGGCTTCGTCGGCCTGTCGGTCAAGCGCACCGACACCACTTACGGCGTGCCCTACCAGCAGATCCTGTCGCCCATCGACCCGGACGCCGAGGGCCCCGTCTCGATCCACCTGCAGCAGACCCGCTACGACCTGCGCGGCGAGCAGGAGCTCGACACGCCGTGGTTCGAGAAGGTGCGCGTCTCGATCGGCCACGCCGACTACCAGCACGCCGAGGTCAGCGTCGAGGACGGCGAGGTCGGCACCCGCTTCCTGTCCGACGGCACCGAGGGCCGGGTCGAGCTCGTCCACCGCGAGCACGACGGCCACCAGGGCGCCATAGGCTTCCAGGCCCTGACCCGCAGCTTCGAGGCGATCGGCGACGAGGCCTTCGTGCCCAGCGTCGACATCAAGGAGTACGGCGTCTTCACCCTGCAGCGCTTCGATCGCGGCGACTGGGGCGTCGATGCGGGCCTGCGCTTCGACACCCGCTCGCTGGAGACGGCGACCCAGACGCGCGACTTCGACAACGTCTCGGCGTCGCTGGGCGTGTTCTACAAGCCCGCCGAGCACCAGTTCTACGCCCTGACCCTGTCGCGCAACGGCCGCGCGCCCACCGAGTTCGAGCTGTTCGCCGACGGCCCGCACCCGGGCACCGGCGGCTACGAGAAGGGCGACGACAGCCTGGATTCCGAGACCGTCACCTCGCTGGAGGCCACCTATCGCTGGACCGGTCCGCGCCTGCGGGTCGAGGGCCACCTGTGGGGCGCCTGGTACGACAACTTCATCGAGGAGGCTCCGACCGGCGAGATCGAGGACAGCCTGCCGGTGTTCCAGTACTTCCAGACCGGCGCCAAGTTCCACGGCGCCGAGCTCGAGGTCGGCTACGACGCCTGGCGCGGCAAGGACCAGTCGATCCGCCTGGAAGGCGTGGCCGACTACGTGCGCGGCGAGACCGATCTGGGCGTGCCCGCGCGCGTGCCGCCGTGGTCGCTGACCGGCCGGGCGATCTGGAGCGCCTCGAACGTCGAGGCCGAACTGGAAGTGCGCCACGTGGCCGAGCAGGACCGGGTGGCGACCTTCGAGCTGCCGACCGACGCCTACACCACGGTGAACCTGCGCGTGACGATCAAGCCCTTCGACGACAAGCCGCTGCGCTGGTTCGTCGACGGCCGCAACCTGACCAACGAGGAGGTGCGCGAGCATGCCTCGTTCCTGAAGGACATCGCGCCCTCGCCGGGCCGGTCGATCCGCACCGGGATCGCCTGGAAGTTCTAGGGCCGGAGGCCCCGCGGCTCTCGCTTCGGACGCGAGAGTCGCGGGGGCGATTCTCCGTCTGGACGTGTCGATTGCCGGGATATCGCAGATCGGCTAGAAGCGCTGACCACCTAAAGGCCGCCTAGAGCGATAGAGCGTCCGTTCTTTCAGCCCTGCTTGTAGAGCTTCTTATGGAAACGACCCAGTCCGCCGGCGGCATCACCGGCAACGTTCTCTTCTACTCGACGCCCGAACCTCTGAACCGCGATCAGCACGGCAAGCTGGCGCTCGTCCACCAGGACAAGCCCTACGCCTTCGCCGCGGCCGGTACGGCCGTGCCGCTGACCGTGACCGAGTTCGGTCCGGCCGGCCTGTCCTACCCGATCATCTTCGCCGGCGACGAGCGCACCCCGCTGGCCGTGATGGGCCTGAACCAGGGCGAGAACCTGTTCATCCACGCCGACGGCTCGACCGAAATCGGCGTCTACATCCCGGCCTACGTCCGCCGCTATCCGTTCGTGCTGGCCAATGACGACGCGCAAGGCCGGATGATCGTCTGCATCGACCGCGCCTCGAGCCTGCTGTCGGAAGCCGGCGAGACCCCGCTGTTCGACGCCAAGGGCGAGCCGACCGAATACACCCAGAACTGCATCAAGTTCTGCGACGACTTCGAAGTCGAACGCCGCCGCACCGACTCGTTCGTGCAGCTGCTGAAGGACAACGACCTCTTCGAACTGAAGACCGCCACCTACACGCCGGCCGGTCCGGACGGTCAGCCGGGCGAGCCGCAGACCGTGGCCGAGTACTACGGCGTCTCGGAAGAGAAGCTGAACGCCCTGCCGGTCGAGAAGCTGAAGGAACTTCAGGCTTCGGGCGCCCTGGCCCAGATCTACGCGCACCTGGTGTCGCTGGTCGGTTGGGATCGCCTGATCGCCATCACCATGTTCCGCCAGTCGCAAGCCCCGGCCGCCAACCTCAACTGAGGTTCGCACTAGGGACGACCCTGGGAACAAAGAAAGAGGGCGGCGGATCGCAGGATCCGCCGCCCTTTTCATTTGGACGGGCTCTTTCTTGTGTGGCGCGCTTCTAGTGCACCGACACCGGCGCCAGTTCGTGGGCCAGGGCGGCGGCCACGGCCGAGTCGCGGTCGGTCAGCACCGCCAGGCGGGCGCCGTCGGCCCGGCATACCGCATACAGCGTCTGGTCGGGCGCCAGGTCGAAGTCCTCTACGCCCTCGGGGGCGTCGGCGAGAATCTCGGCGGCCTTGATCGGGCGCACATAGACGAGGTCGGGCGCGCCCAGCGCGGCGAAGGCCTCGGTCGAGAAGAACGGCGTGTGCGAATTGGGCGTCATGTGACCACCTCCTTCGATAGGGGAACGCTCCGAAGTCCCTGCGGTTCAGGCAGGAGAGCGTGAGTGTTGTTTCGGGCCTCAGCCCTGCGAGCGGATGGGGATGCGCCTGACCTGGCGCTCGGGCGGCGGGCGGGCGACGTCGACGTGCAACAGGCCGTGTTCGAGCGTGGCGGCCGAAACCTCCATGCCTTCGGCCAGGACGAAGGTGCGCACGAACCCGCGGGCGGCGATTCCCCGGTGCAGATAGGCGCGGTCGGCGTCGCTGCGGGTGTCGCCGTCGCGGCGTCCGGCCACCACCAACTGGCCGCCCTCGACGGTGACCTGCAGCTGGTCGGGAGAGAAGCCTGCAACGGCCAGGGTGATGCGCACGCCCTCGTCGGTCTGTTCGACATTATAGGGCGGATAGCTTTCACCGGCGGCCTTGGCGGCGCGCTCGATCAGGTCTCGGGTGTGTTCGAAGCCCAGCAGGAAGGGGCTGTCGAACAGGATCGTCCGGGTCATGCGAAGTCCTTACGCATCAAAGCGACTTCGTTCGCGGAGGTCCGGAGCCCTGCAGCGGCGCCCCGGTCCGCGATCGTAGGCTTGAAGTGGCGACGCCGGGGGCGGGGTTCAAGGCATAGATAGGAGAGCGAGGGGCGGCGCGACCGTCCGTCGCGGGGCCAAAACACCAGACCTAACATCAGACCTGTGGATGCGTGAGTTGGCGCTTGTCATCATCCGGTCACGGGCCTATATGCGCTCCTCCTCGGAACGGCGCTGACGAAGACGCTCGGAACCGGGGCCGAAAGGCCCTTGCTTCGGTTGGATCTCATCGCTAAGTTCCGCGGCCTCAATCGACTCGGGCAGCTGGATTGCCGACGACCTCTGGTCTTCGGGATGAGGCGCTTTTGTTGCTTCTGGAGGGCTTTTGTTCTTCGGTAAGTTTCTGAAAAGAGTTGGTTGACTGGGTTTGGTTGTTTCAATAGAAGCGCCGACCCAATCATCGGGATCGAAGAGTTCGCAA
>PJUK01000524.1_pt1 | contig 12198 bp, 6 predicted proteins | sample 1512211 | NCBI WGS metagenome assembly PJUK01 (sample SAMN08177668, study PRJNA422409) | Feces metagenome, whole genome shotgun sequencing project.
ATCTGGGTGGACGCCCGCGGCCAGGGCTTCGGCAAGCCGGGCGAGGACGGCTATTCGCGCATCATCGGCGTGGCGCTGGACGTCACCGAGGAACGCCTGGCCCAGGCCCGCGCCCAGGCCGCCGAGAACCGCCTGCGCGACGCCATCGAGAGCGTGTCGGAAGCGTTCGTGCTCTGGGACCGCCAGGGCCGCCTGCTGATGTGCAACAGGAACTACCGCAACGTCTTCTCGCTTGAGCCCAAGCTGCTGAAACCCGGCGCGGCCCGCGCCGAGGTCAACCGCTTCGCCGCCCTGGCCGTGCGCCAGGAAATCCCCGACCCGACCGGCGCCAAGGGCGTGCGCGAGGCCGAGCTGAACGACGGCCGCTGGATCCAGATCAGCGAGCGGCGCACGGCCGAGGGCGGCCTCGTGATGACCGCCGCCGACATCACGGCCATCAAGACCCAGGAAGAGGCCCGCCGCCGCAACGAGGAGCAGCTCCAGAACGCCGTCGCCGGCCTGGAGCGCAGCCAGGAGCAGTTGGCCGAGCTGGCCCGCAAGTACGAGATGGAGAAGGTCAAGGCCGAGGGCGCCAACAAGGCCAAGAGCGAGTTCCTGGCCAACATGTCCCACGAGCTGCGCACGCCGCTGAACGCCATCAACGGCTTCTCCGAGATCATGATGAACGAGATGTTCGGCCCGCTCGGCGACCAGCGCTACAAGGGCTACAGCCTCGACATCCACAACAGCGGCCAGCACCTGCTGGCCCTGATCAACGACATCCTCGACATGTCGAAGATCGAGGCCGGCAAGATGGCCCTGAAGTTCGAGCCGCTGCACCTGGAGGACGTCACCGAGGACGCCGTGCGCCTGGTGCGCAACCGCGCCGAGGCCGCCGGCCTGAAGCTCGAGGTCGACTTCCCGCCCCTGCCCGAGATCGAGGCCGACTATCGCGCGGTCAAGCAGGTGCTGCTGAACCTCCTGAGCAACGCCATCAAGTTCACCCCCCGCCAGGGCCGTGTCGTCGTGCGCGCCCAGATCCGCCGCGACCCGCTGGGCGAGCGCGTGAAGGTGTCGGTGACCGACACCGGCATCGGCATCGCCGCCGAGGACCTGGCGCGCCTGGCCCGCCCGTTCGAGCAGGTGGAAAGCCAGCACTCCAAGACCACGCAAGGCACCGGCCTTGGCCTGGCGCTGACCAAGTCGCTGGTCGAGATGCACGACGGCGCGCTGGAGATGGTCTCGACCCCCGGCGACGGCACCACGGTCAGCTTCACCCTGCCGATCAGCCAGAGCAGCCCGATGCAGGTGCGCGACTACGCGGTGGCGTAACGGGCGCGTGCCTTCCCAGAACACGACTACCTGAGCGGAAACGGCTGACCTCGACGAATGGCCGAAAGTGAACACGGCTTGTTTCTACGACACCGAGAGATTAGGTGACCCTGAAGCTCTACCTAGGCATGAAGCCCGTCATGTTCGCCAAATCCCGTCTGGCCATTCGTAGTTTTGCTGCGGTCGAACTGTTTTGCGCCGCATACTCCATCGACACCAGCCCCGCTTCTGCCCAGCCGGTCGAGGAGGCCTATTGCGGCGCGCCACACTTTGACTCGCTCTCCACTGCTCCGGGCGACGGCCATTTCGGCTGGATTGTCGACTGTTCTCCTGGATCGGGCCCGATCGAAACGCGCTTGGTGCTGTCCGATCCCCTTAGCGGCGAGCGCATGGTCACGATCGGTCCGCATCGGGCCGTGCGAATGCTCGGCTTTGCCCCCTCCGGCAGGGTTTATTGGGCCAGCACGCAGGCTAGGAGCACGCTCCAATCGGCAAGCCGTCGACTAACCATTTCAAGCTATGACGACGGCGGCCAGATCCGCGAAGAGACGGCATTGGACCTGCCGCTTGAAGCCGAGATCGCCGAAAAGATCGACGTCCCCGGCGGCTGGCTGATCCGCCTGTCGCCAGAGGCCGGAAGGACGCCCGAGCAAGGGCTGTTTGTTTTCTACCGTGGCGGCGAGCTCCAAGTCGCCGACACAGCAACCGTCGGCAAGTTGCTGTGGCGCGCGGGACCTCTCGCGGTCCTCTACCGGGACAAGGAGAACAACTTGCAGGCATTGGGTCTCGACGGCCACGACGCCCCCGAGATGGCGAAGACCTACGCGCCGTCCCTACCGATGCTGGATCCTTCTGAGCATTATGCCGGCGCCTTCAACGGGCCGGTCGCCCTCCGGGTCAAGGAAGACCCCAAGACTCGCATCTACACCGCCTCGATCATCACCAACCCCTCCGCTCAGGGAGGGAAGGCGACGGCTCTGGTCTTGGCCACGTGGCGCGATGACTGGCTGAACACCGTCACAATGTCGGCCGACGGCCAGAAAATCGCCCTGGCCTTCTCGGACCGTATCGAGGTGCGGACGTCGACAGACAGATGGAAGAATGCCCGCGTGTTGCCGTACCGCGATGCGTTCCAGTCTGACATCGCCTTCGACGCCAACGGTACGACTCTGATCGCCATCTCCCAGACCGTCCACCGCTGGCCGATCGCTCCATAGCCGAGAGGAGCCGAGCCTACGGCTTCAGCCGAAGCTGATTGGCGGCGTTTTGGTTCGATGCCAAGCTCGCGGCGCATGTCGCCAGGGAGCAGGTCATGTCCGTCGTCCAGGGAACGCCCGTCGCCTTCGTCCATGTCAGCGATCGCCAGCGCGCGCTGGACTTCTATGCGGGCAAACTGGGCCTTGTGGTGCGCAGCTCTGATCCGTTCGGCGACTTTCTGGAGGCGGGCGCGGCGCTGGTCCGCCTGACCGCCCTGCCCGACTACACGGCCGGCGCGCATCCGGTGCTGGGCTGGCACGTCGACGACATCGAGGCCGGCGTGAAGACGCTGACCGAGCGCGGCGTCGTCTTCACGATCTACGAGGGCTTCGGCCAGGACGCCCTGGGCATCTGGACCGCCCCCGGCGGCGGCGCCAGGGTCGCCTGGTTCGCCGACCCCGACGGCAATGTGCTGAGCCTGTCGCAGGGCTGAGAGGGTCTCAGGCCTTCCCCAGCTTCGCCAACAGAGCCGCGCCCGCCTCGTCCAGGCCCAGCACATCCACCGTCGCGCCCTGGCGGCGATAGCGCAGCACCACCTTGTCGAGCGCGCCGACGGCGGTGAGGTCCCACAGGCGCACGCCGGTCATGTCGATCTCGACGCGCTCTGGATGACCGTGGAACTCGAAGCCGGCGGCGAACAGTTCGGCCGAGACGAAGAACAGCTGGCCCTCGACGACGTAGCGGCGGGCGGTCTCGCTGCTGTCGGCGCGCTCGGTGACGCTGATCATCTTCCCCACCTTACGGGCGAAGAACAGCACGCTGAGCAGCACGCCCAGCACGACGCCCTTGGCCAGGTCGTGGGTGATCAGGACGGTCACGGTGGTGGCCAGCATGACGATGGTCGACTGCAAGGGCGTGGAGCGAAGCTTGCGCACCGAGTTCCAGTCGAAGGTGGTGAAGGCGACCATGATCATCACCGCCACCAGGGCGGCCATGGGGATCTTCGCCACCCAGTCGCGCAGCACCAGGATCAGGATCAGCAGGAAGAGGCCAGCCCAGAAGGTCGACAGCCGCGAGCGGCCGCCGGACTTCACGTTGATGATCGACTGGCCGATCAGGGCGCAGCCGGCCATGCCGCCCAGCAGGGGCGAGACGATGTTGGCGATGCCCTGGCCGCGGGTCTCGCGGTCCTTGTCCGACGGGCTGTCGGTCAGGTCGTCGAGCAGGTTGGCGGTCAGCAGGCTTTCCAGCAGGCCCACGAAGGCCAGGGTCAGCGACACCGGGGCGATGATCGCCAGGGTCTCCAGCGTCAGCGGCACGGCCGGCAGGTGGAAGCCGGGCAAGGCCGTGGGCAGTTGGCCCATGTCGCCGACGGTGCGCACCGGCAGGTGCAGGGCGATGGCTGCGGCGCTGAGCGCCAGGATCGCCACCAGCGACGACGGAACCGCCTTCGTCAGGCGCGGGAACAGATAGATGATCGCCAGACCCGCCCCGACCAAGGCGAAGGTCTGCCAGTTGCCGCCGATCAGCTGGGGCAGTTGCGCCATGAAGATCAGGATCGCCAGCGAATTGACGAAGCCGCTCATCACCGAGCGTGAGACGAACTTCACGTAGCGGCCCAGGCGCAGCAGGCCGATGACGATCTGGATGACGCCGGTCAGCAGGCTGGCGGCGAACAGGTACTCGATGCCGTGGTCGCGCACGAGGCCGCCCATCAGCAGCGACATGGCCCCGGTGGCGGCCGAGATCATCGCCGGCCGCCCGCCGACGAAGGCGATGGTCATGGCGATGACGAACGAGGCGTACAGCGTCACGGCCGGATCGACGCCGGCGATGAAGGCGAAGGCCAGCGCCTCGGGGATCAGGGCCAGGGCGACGACCGTGCCGGCCAGCAGGTCGCGGCCAGGATTGGCGAGCCATTGCTGGCGCGTCTTGGCGAGGAAGCTCATGGGATCGGTCTTGCGTGGTGCGGCGGCGCGCGATCGCGCCGCGAAGGTTTCCCGAGGGATCGGCGCCCGGGGTAGCCATCCGGCGAGGCCGGATCCGTTGTGCGGCTTGGTGATGCCGCATCCGACCGCGCGGGGCAAGCACCCCGTCGGCGAACTATTTTTGCGCGTCGGCTGGTCCAACTTGCGGTTTCGTGCTCCGCCTGCGTCAAGCTTAGGGGGCCGGCGAAAAAGCGCGCCCCGCTTTGGTGGATGGGGAGTGCGATGACGCGACACGTAGCGATGGCCGGGGCCGCCCTGGCGCTGGTGATGACCCTCGGCGGCTTGGGAGCCACTGGGGCCGCCTACTCTGCAGAGATCACCCCGCCCGCCCAGGCCTTCGCCCAGGATCCGGGCAGCGACTATTTCCTGGCCGACTACACCGCCTACGAGGCCTATCTGAAGACCCTGGCCGGCCAGTCCGACCGCATGAAGCTGGTCGACATCGGCAAGTCCGAGGAAGGCCGCACCCAGTGGGTGGCGATCGTCTCCTCGCCGGCCAACCTGGCCAAGCTGGACGAGTACAAGGCCATCGCCCGCAAGCTGGCCAAGGGTGAAGTCGGCAAGGAAGAGGCCGAAAAGCTGGCCGCGACCGGCAAGGCCGTGGTCTGGATCGACGCGGGCATGCACGCCACAGAGACGGTGACCTCGCAAGGCCAGATCCAGGTGCTGTACCGGATGCTGACCAAGACCGATCCTGAGACGATGCGCATCCTCGACGACGTCATCGTGCTGTTCGGCCACGACAATCCCGACGGCATGGAGCTGGTCTCGGACTGGTACATGCGCAACGCCGATCCGCAGAAGCGCGAGTACAACTCGATCCCGCGCCTCTATCAGAAGTACGTGGGCCACGATAACAACCGCGACAGCTTCATGTCGCAGATGTCGGAAACCACCAACGTCAACAAGGTGCTGTTCCGCGACTGGTATCCGCAGATCATCTACAATCAGCACCAGCCGGCCCCGAACGGCATGGTGGTGTTCGTTCCGCCGTTCCGCGACCCGTTCAACTACAACTACGACCCGCTGGTCATGACCTCGCTGCAGGAAGTCGGCATGGCCATGCACAGCCGCCTGGTGGCCGAGGACAAGCCGGGCTCGGGCGCCCGCAGCGCCGCGCCCTACTCGACCTGGCACAACGGCATGGAACGCTCCATCGCCTACTTCCACAACGCCGTGGGCCTGCTGACCGAGATCACCGGCGGCCCCACCCCGATGCCGCTGAACCTGGTGCCGGACGTGCAGTTGCCCAACGGCGACCGCCCGATGCCCGCCCCGCCGCAGACCTGGCATCTGGCCCAGACCGTCGAGTACCAGTGGAGCCTGGACCGCGCGGTGATGGACTACGCCTCGCGCAACCGCGAGCGCATGCTGTTCAACATCTGGAAGATGGCCAGCAACTCGATCGCCAAGGGCAACAGGGACAGCTGGACGATCACGCCCACCGAGATCGACGACCTGAAGGCCGCCGGCGCCAAGGTGAAGTTCGAGGGTCGCGTCACCGGCTCGCCGACCTCGGCCTCGGTCGATCCGTCGCTGTACAAGACCATCCTGCAGGCCCCGGAAAAGCGTGATCCGCGCGGCTACATCCTGACCGCCGACCAGGCCGACAAGCCGACCGTGGTCGCCTTCCTGAACGCGCTGATCAAGGCCGGCGTCGACGTCGACGAGGCCACCAAGCCCTTCACCGTGGCCGGCAAGACCTATCCGGCCGGCTCCTATGTGGTGAAGACCGCCCAGGCCTATCGCCCGCACATCCTCGACATGTTCGAGCCGCAGGACCACCCGCACGACGCCGAGTATCCGGGCGGCCCGCCCAAGGCCCCCTATGACGTCACCGGCTACACCCTGGCCTACCAGACGGGCGTGAAGTTCGACCGCGTGCTCGACGGCTTCGACGGTCCGTTCCAGCGCGTGCCCGACCTGATCGCGGTCAAGCCGGGCGCCGTGAAGGGCTCGGGCAAGGCCGGCTGGCTGATCGACCACGCGCCCAACAACGCCTTCACCCTGACCAACCGCCTGCTGAAGGCCGGCGCCCAGGTCTCGTGGCTGAAGGACGGGGCCAAGGCCGGCAAGCAGAGCTTCGCCGCCGGGGCCATCTTCGTCCCCTACTCGCCCGCCGCCGCCGGCGTGATCGAGGCCGGGGTCAAGGAACTGGGCATCGACGCCTGGGCGGTCGGTTCGAAGCCGGGCGGCTCGGCCCTTCCGCTGAAGCCGATCCGCGTGGGCCTGGTGGACGTCTACGGCGGCTCGATGCCCTCGGGCTGGAACCGCTGGATGTTCGAGAAGTTCGAAGCGCCCTTCCAGGTGGTCTACCCGCAGCGCCTGGACGCCGGCGACCTGGCCAAGGACTTCGACGTCCTGGTGTTCGCCGACGGCGTGGTGCCGGCTCCCGCCGGCGGTCCGTTCCGGGCCGGCCGCGGCTATCCGCAGCCCAAGGCCGAGGACATCCCGGCCGAGTACCACGGCTGGCTGGGCACGGTGACCGACGAGACCACCATCCCGCAGCTCAAGGCCTTCGCCGAGAACGGCGGCACGGTGATCGCCATCGGCGCCTCCACCCGCCTGGCCACCGCCTTCGGCGCGCCGGTCGAGGTGGCCACGGCCAAGACCGAGAACGGCAAGCTGGTGGGCCTGTCGACCAAGGAGCTCTACATCCCCGGTTCGGTGCTGCGGGCCAAGGTCGACGTCACCCAGCCGCTGGCCTACGGCATCCCGGCGGACGTCGACATCTTCTACGACCGCTCGCCGACCTTCACCCTGAAGTCGGACGCCAAGGGGGTGTCGAAGGTCTCGTGGTTCGACACCGACAAGCCGCTGCGCAGCGGCTGGGCCGTCGGCCAGGAACGCCTGAAGGACACCACGGCGATCCTCGACGTCGATATCGGCAAGGGCAAGCTGTTCGTCATGGGCCCGGAGATCACCCAGCGGGCGCAGTCGTACGGAACCTTCAAGTTCCTGTTCAACGGCATGCTCTACGGGCCGGCGGTGAGCGCGGGGAAGTAGGCCACCAAGACCCTTCTCCCCTTGCGGGAGAAGGTGTCGCCGAAAGGCGACGGATGAGGGGTCGCACCCACGAAAAACGCCGCGACAGCCGATCGGCCGTCGCGGCGTTTGACGTTTGAGAGACCCCTCACCCGACCCGCTATGCGGGCCACCCTCTCCCGCAAGGGGAGAGGGATAAGGTCAGCGAATAACCCGCGCCCCGGCGCCCTTCACCAGGGCCTCGACCTCCTTCAGGCGGACCATCGAGGTGTCGCCCGGGGTGGTCATGGCAAGCGCCGCGTGGGCCGCGCCGTAGTCGACGGCGGCCTGGGGGCCCAGGTTCTCCATCAGGGCGTAGGCCAGGCCCGAGGCGAAGCCGTCGCCGCCGCCGATGCGGTCGTAGATGGCCAGGCCGTCGCGCATCGGGGCCTCGTAGAAGGCTCCGTTAGCCCACAGGATGGCGCCGAAGTCGTTGACGCTGGCCGAGCGCACGGCCCGCAGGGTGGTGGCCAGCACCTTCAGGTTCGGGAAGGCCTTCACCGCCTGCGGGGCCAGGGTCTTGAAGTTGGCCGGGTCGGTGGGCGGCAGCCCCTTCACCAGGCCGTCGATCTCCATGCCCAGGCACACCACGAAGTCATGATCGTTGCCGATCATCACGTCGGTCATGGCGGCGATCTTGCGGTTCAGGGCCTGGGCGGCGTCGAGGCCGCCGCGATCCTTCCACAGCGAGGCGCGGTAGTTCTGGTCGAAGCTGACGATGACGCCGTGCTTCTTGGCGACCTCAAGCGCCTCCAGCACCACCTCGGCGGTGTTGGACGCCAGGGCGGTGAACACGCCGCCGGTATGGAACCAGCGCACGCCCTCTTCGCCGAACAGCCGCTCCCAGTCGATCTCGCCGGGACGCAGCTGCGAGGCGGCCGAGTTGGCGCGATCCGAAACGCCCAGCGCCGGACGCACGCCGAAGCCGCGCTCGGTGAAGTTCAGGCCGACCCGGGTGTTGCGACCCAGGCCATCGAACTCGCGCCAGACCACGTGCGACATGTCCACGCCGCCCTGGCCGATCAGGTCCTGGACCAGCCAGCCCAGGTCGCTGTCGGGCAGGGCCGTGGCGACGGTGGCGCGCTTGCCCCAGCACTTGCTCATGCCGCGGGCGAAGTTGTACTCGCCGCCGCCTTCCCAGACCTGGAACTGGCGGGCGTTGCGCACCCGCCCGTCGCCGGGATCGAGCCTCAGCATCACCTCGCCGAGGGCCGCGCAGTCCCAGCGGGTCTCCGACGCCGGGCGAAGCTTAAGGATCGGATCGCTCATCAGGCCTTGCCGCGCACCTTGGCGATCAGGTCGACCGTCTCGCGCACCTTCTTGGAGATGCCGGCGTAGTCCTTGGCGTCGAGGGCTTCCTGGGTGATCAGCTTGGAGCCCATGCCGGCGGCGACGATGCCCGCGCCGAACCACTTCTTGATCGAGGCCTCGTCCGGATCGACGCCGCCCGTCGGCATGATCTTGGTCCAGGGCATCGGGCCCATCACGGCCTTGATGAAGTCCGGGCCGCCGACCGACGAGCCGGGGAACACCTTGACGATCTCGCAGCCCAGCTCCTGGGCGTAGGAGATCTCGGTCGCCGAGCCGCAGCCGGGGCTGTAGGGGATCATGCGGCGATTGCAGAGCTTGGCCACGTCGGCGTTGACGATCGGGCTGACCATGAACTTGGCGCCGTTGGCGATGTAGAGGCCGGCGGTCGGCGCATCGACGATCGAGCCGACGCCCATGATCACGCGCGGATCGGCCGAGGCGAAGTGCTTGGTGACTTCGTAGAAGACGTTGGCGGCGAAGTCGCCGCGGTTGGTGAACTCGATGCAGGGCGCGCCGCCGTCGGCGCAGGCCTGGATGACGTTCTTACAGATCTCGACGTCCGGGTGATAGAACACCGGCACCACGCCTTGGGTCTCAAGGGCCTGCAGCACCGCCATACGGTTCTTCAGCATTCTCGTACTCCTCCCGGAAAGGGCCGTTCTTGCGCGAGGCGCCGCCGTGGCGCGCCGCGCGTGGAAGATCTGTTCGGGCGATCCCTTAGCCCGCGCGCGCGGCTTGCGCCACATCGCGTGGCTGCCGCCACGTCAATTTCCGCCACGGCTCACGCCCCGGCGAAATAAAGGGCGCCGAGCCGAAGCCCGACGCCCTGAAAAGTTTGCGCAGGAGCGAACTCAAAGAGCCGCAGGACGCCGGGTCGGGGGAGCCGACCCAAAACGTCATGACACCGGTAGCAACAAGAGCTCGGCTCGTTTTGTCACCGGTGTCATAGACAGATAAGCGCAGTTTCGGCATTTGAGCAAGCCTGTAGAAAACGTCGCTCGGGGACCGTTGGCGTTTTTGACGGGCGCGCCGATTCAAGCGGCGGCGCGCCCCTCCCGGATCAGCCGGTGTTGCGCAGGCCAGCGGCGATGCCGGCCACGGTCAGCTGGATGGCCAGGCGCACGTCCTCGGCCTGCTCGCCGCCGCGACGGCGGGCCAGCAGTTCGAGTTGCAGGTGGTTCAGCGGGTCGACCGAGTGGCCGGCGAGGGCCACCGACTCGGCCAGATCCGGCTGGTTGTCGAGCAGGCTGGAGCCGCCGCGGATGGCCAGGGCGATCTCGGCGGCCTTGTCGTGCTCGCGCTTGATGGTCTCGAAGATCCGCTGGGCGTTATCCTGGTCGGGCGACAGGGCCACGTAGCGGGCGGCGATGCCCATGTGGCTCTGGGCCAGGGCCAGCTCCATGTTCGACAGCAGCGAGGCGAAGAAGTCGAAGTCGCCGGCCAGGTCCTGCAGTTGGCCGGTCGACAGACCCGCGCGCTCGACGCCCGAGGCGAAGCCGTACCAGCCCGGCAGCATGAAGCGGGCCTGCGACCAGCTGAACACCCACGGGATGGCGCGCAGATCCTCGATCTTGCGGCTGGCGGTGCGGCTGGCCGGGCGGCTGCCGATGTTGAGGCCCACGATCTCGCCGATCGGGGTGGCCGACCAGAAGAAGTCCTCGAAGGCCGGGTCGTCATAGACGAGGGCGCGATAGCCCTCGAACGAGGCCTGGGCCAGGGCGGTCATGGCGCTCTCGACCTTGGGGTCGGGGCGATTGACGTCGCGCTGGCTGGACTGGACCACGGCGGCGGCCAGGCCGTCGAGGTTGCGGCGGGCGGTGGGCTGGTCGCCGAAGCGGCGGGCGATCATCTCGCCCTGCTCGGTCATGCGGATGCGGCCCTGGACGGTGCCGGCCGGCTGGGCCAGAACGGCCTCGGCGGCCGGTCCGCCGCCCCGCCCGACGCTGCCGCCGCGACCGTGGAACAGCTGGATGCCCACGCCCATGCGGTCGGCCTCGAACGCCAGGGCCGAGGCCCCGCGCGCCACGCCCCGACGGCTGGCGACATAGCCGCCGTCCTTGTTGCTGTCGGAATAGCCGAGCATGATCTCCTGCACAGGCCGGTCGCCCAGGATGGTGCGGCTGATCGGCAGCTCCAGCCACTGGCGCAGCACGCGCGGGCCGTTCTCCAGGTCTTCGATGGTCTCGAACAGGGGCGCGATCTTCAGCGACGAGCGCGGCGCAGCCCCGCCCCAGACCAGGCCCACCTGCTTGAGCAGCACCAGCGGCTCGAGGATGTCCGACAGGGTGGCCGACTTGGAGATGATGTAGGCGCCGATGCAGGCGTGGCCGTAGTCGCGCACGGCCTGGGCGGCGGCCTGCATGGTGGCCAGTTCCTTGGCCGTTTCCTCGCCATAGGCGGTGAAGGGCGAGACCAGCGGCCGCTGGTGCGACAGCTCTTCGATCAGCAGCTTGGAGCGGGCTTCCTCGTCGAGCTCCAGATAACGCACGCCGGTGCCGGCGCGCTGATAGAGCTCGTGGATGGTGCGCTCGTGGACGTCGGCGTTCTGGCGCAGGTCCAGGCTCATCAGGTGGAAGCCGCAGGCCTTGGCCACCGCGACCAGGGTGCGCAGCGAGGCGCCGACCAGGCGCTCGCCGCCGCTGGCCTCCAGCGACTCGACGATGATCTGCAGGTCGGCGACGAAGGCGTCGGGGTGGGCGTAGGGCTCGACGTCGGTGCGGCTCGTCGCATAGGCCACCCACTGGCCGGTCAGCTTCTGCGACACGGCCGTAAGACGGTCGAAGATCAGCTCCAGGGCCAGGCGGTAGGGCTCGTCCAGGCGATGCACCGACGGGTCCTTGGCCTGGGCCGCCAGGGCCAGCAGTTCGTCGGACACCGGAGTGTAGGCGGTCGAGACGGCCAGGTTCGACCACAGCTTGCGCACCTCGCCAGCGTACCAGTCGAGGATCACCCGCGACTGCGACGAGAGGGCCAGCTTCAGGGTGTCGCCGTTGACGCCGGGGTGGCCGTCGCGGTCGCCGCCCAGCCACGAACCCATCTTCAGCAGCGGCGCGATGTGGCCGTGGCTGCCGATCTTGCCCGACCATTCCTCGTAGAGGTCGACCAGGGCCGGCAGGATCGAGGTGCGGACGATCGACAGGGCGTTGCGGATTTCGTCCTTCACCGTGATCCGCTCGGGCCGGTAGAGGCGCGTGCGCCACATCAGGGCGATCTCGCGGAACAGGCGCTCGCGGATGTCGGCTTCCAGGTCGGCCGGCAGGTGGTGGCGGCGCAGGGTCATCAGGCGCGAGATCTCGGTCTCGCGGTCGACCATGCTGCGGCGGCGCACTTCGGTCGGGTGGGCGGTCAGCACCGGCACCACGTTCAT
>PJUK01000526.1_pt1 | contig 12183 bp, 8 predicted proteins | sample 1512211 | NCBI WGS metagenome assembly PJUK01 (sample SAMN08177668, study PRJNA422409) | Feces metagenome, whole genome shotgun sequencing project.
CACTCCCTTAACGGGAACAGGATTTTAAGTCCTGCGTGTCTACCAGTTCCACCACCTAGGCAGGTGAGCGAAAAACGAGATTCGAACTCGCGACCCCAACCTTGGCAAGGTTGTGCTCTACCAACTGAGCTATTTTCGCATTGGAATTTTATTTCAACTTTTAGAGGAACCTTGCGTTCCTTTTTGGTGATGCAAATATAGAGCGAATATTCAATATTGCAAAATATTTATTTACTTTCTTTTTGTGTTTTTTATAACTCCTTTGAATTCAGTATAGAAAAAATTAAATCACTTTCGAATCCACGTGACAGCGCAAACTGATAAACCTTATTTTTGATGGTGTAGCGGTCTTTGCTTGTGATTTCACGAAGTTTTTTGTCTATAATATGATTCAATATCTGATCGTATTCGTCCAGATCTATCTGTTTAAACGCAATTTTTATCAGTTGGTCGGATACTCTTTTTGCTTTCAGTGCCTGTTTGATTTTTATTTTACCCCAACCCTTCATACGGAGCTTTCCGTTACAGTAGGCAATTGCAAAACGTTCTTCATTAAGGAAATTTTCTGAGATTAGATTTGCAAGCACATTTTCAACTTCTTCTTCGTTCAGTCCCCAGCTGTAGAGCTTGTCACGTACTTCCTGCTGTGCACGTTCCTGATAGGCGCAATAGCTTTCTGCTTTCAGTTGTGCCTGATGCTGTGTGAATACCTTCTTATTTCTTTTTTCTTCGTCAAACATATTGTCAAAATTTAAAAAATAATATGAAATAACTAAAAAAATGTTCAGTTTTGACACAATCAAAAATATCAGGAGAATGTACAAAATATCGGAAATCGTCCAGATTTTACATCCTAATCGCTCATTTATCACGGATCCCAGTTCTTTTATCCAACATTTGTTTTATGATAGCCGTAAGATTGTCCAAGCGGACAATGGGATTTTCTTTGCACTTCAAAAGAACAGAGATGGCCATCGTTATATAAGAGAAGCTTATGATAGGGGTGTTCGAAATTTTGTACTGCAGGTTGATTTAGGGCAGGAGATGGAGTTTTCGGATGCTAATATTCTTTGGGTAGAAGACAGTTTGGCTGCCATGCAAGCATTAGCCACCTTTCATCGTCAGAAATTTGATTATCCTGTGATTGGAATTACCGGGAGCAATGGTAAAACAATAGTAAAGGAATGGCTTTTTCAGCTGATGTCTCCTGAATATAAAATCTATCGAAGTCCTAAGAGCTACAACTCTCAGCTCGGTGTGGCACTTTCGCTATGGGGTCTGTCTGATCAATATAATCTTGCAATTATCGAGGCGGGGATTTCAGAAAAAGGCGAAATGCCGCGTCTCGAGCAGATGATAAAACCAACAATAGGTTTATTGACCAACATCGGTGTTGCTCATAAAGCTGGTTTTGAATCAAAGGAGGAAAAGATTTATGAAAAGATCGAGCTCTTTAAGCATGTGGAAACCATGATCTTTCCAAATAGCTACCTCGAAAGTATTCAATTGCCCTATCGACCACGGAAATTTTCCTGGGGACTTGATGAGGGGCTTTCTTTGGAGGTGTATTCCATCAAACAAGTGAACGAACGATTTACCATGGTCACCTTTTATTATGCGGGGCGGACCTTTGCTGTCGAAGTACCGTTTGTGGATAAAGGAAATGTTGAGAACGCGATAAACTGTGTAGCGGTGATGCTGCGCTTCGGGTATGAAAGCGAAGTGATCGCATCTAGGATTAAGGAATTGCAGCCCGTAGCAATGCGGCTTGAGCTAAAGAAAGGAAAAAAGAATAGCTCAATTATCGACGACTCGTATAGCAATGATCTCGATGCACTCCAAATAGCCCTAGAGTTTTTGAACCAGCAGGGACAGCATCCGTTCAAGATGTTGATTTTATCGGATATCCCAGGTGTCAGTATTGATGATGAAAAAAGTTTGTCTAAGCTGAAACGTTTACTTAGCGAGTACCGCTTGGATAAATTGATATTAATCGGGGAAGTTTTACCGAAAGTGGCTACGCAATTTGACCTGCCTTCCATTTCATATGCCGATACTGCCGCGTTCTTAGCTGATATTAGGTCGCTTTCTTTTGAAAATGCTACGGTTTTATTAAAGGGAGGACGGGAATTCCATTTTGAGCGTATCAGTCAGCTTCTGGTTGCAAAATCACATGATACTGTGCTGGAGATTAATTTGAATGCACTGGAGAATAATTTGAATGTATATCGACAGCTGCTGCCGAAACATGTGAAATTGATGACGATGGTCAAAGCTTTCTCTTATGGTAGTGGAAGTTTTGAGATTGCTAATCTCTTGCAGTTCAATCGAGTGGATTATTTGACGGTCGCTTTTGCTGATGAAGGGGTTGATTTGCGTGGTGCAGGCATCACACTGCCTATCGTGGTCATGAGTCCTGATGAAAGTTCTTTTGAATCTATTGTTCAGTATAACCTTGAACCGGAAATTTACAGCTTTAGAATATTGTTTTCCTTTTTGAATTTTCTGAAGGCGAAACAGATCGCTTCTTTTCCGATTCATATTAAGATAGATACAGGAATGCATCGTCTGGGTTTTATGCCTGATGAGGTGGAAAGGTTGGTCGCTTTGCTCCAAACCGAAGAGATTTTAGTGGTGAAATCTGCGTTCTCCCATTTGGCTTCAGCCGGCAATGAAAAGGATCGTGAATTTACGCAGCGGCAGATTGATTTGCTGGATGAATTTACAAAGCGTCTAGAAAGTGGTTTGGGTTATTCTTTTCTCCGCCATATCGCGGCAACATCAGGTATTGAGTTGTGGCCAAATGCTTATTTTGATATGGTTAGGCTAGGGATAGGTCTCTATGGTATCGATATTGAACGTCATGATTTGCCTATTAGGGAGGCGAGTACGCTAAAAACCAATGTCACGCAAATCAAATGTCTTCCAGCTAGCGAAACGGTGGGTTATAATAGGCACGGTGTTCTGCATAGAGATAGCAAGATTGCGACAATTAAAATCGGCTATGCAGATGGTTATGACAGACGTTTTGGCAATGGTGTCGGCAAAATGCTGGTGAACGGCTTTTTGGTTCCTACGATTGGTGATATTTGTATGGATATGTGTATGCTGGATGTGACAGATGTGGAAGTGGGAGAGGAAGATGAAGTTATTGTGTATCCTGATATAAAGTCAGCGGCGAGGGCTATAGGGACGATCCCTTATGAACTGTTGACGAGTATCTCACAAAGGGTAAAAAGAGTTTATTTTTATGAATAATAAAGGATATTCTGCATTTTTGAATAATATTTGATTTTCAATTCATGTTTAGCAAATTAATCAGAGGGTTCATTAATTATTTGATACGAGGTATCCTAGTGGTTGTTCCACTAGCTGGTGCAATTTTTTTAATTGTTTGGATTGTTGCATCAGTTGATTCGGCGCTGAATCTAACTGAACATTTTTTGGAGGATGAAAAGGGGCACCCTTTGTATATTCCGGGAATAGGCATTCTAACGGTGATTTTGGTATTGGTTTTGGCGGGGTTAATCTTTACCAATTTTGTTACCGATCCAATTAAGGTATGGATTAATCATCAGATTCAGCGGATTCCACTTTTAAATACCCTATATTCCTCGATTAAGGATTTTACGGAAGCCTTTGTTGGTGACGCAAAGAAATTTAATGAGCCTGTTCTGGTAACTGTAAATGAATTTGGGTTAAAAAAAATAGGTTTCTTAACACAGCATGACTTAAAAAGTATCGGGCTTGAAGAGGACGTGATGGTGTATTTTCCTTATTCATATTCTTTCGCTGGACAGGTAGTGATTATCAGTGCAGAGAAAGTGAAAAAATTAGACATGTCTCCTACAGATGCGATGAAACTGGTTGTATCCGGCGGGGTGAGTGGAATAGCTCATTAGTGTTTTTTGCAGCGGTTTGACTTTAAGATATTATCAACAAAAAGGCTGGAAATTGTACGACGATTTCCAGCCTTTTTGTTATGTCAGTTTTGTCCTTCGAATTGTGCCCATTCGATAGATTAATTTTTTTTCTGCCCTAAAGTCGGATTTACCGGTGGAATTGGAATATAGCCGTCATCTCCAGGTACCTTCGGAAATTCATGTTTTTCCCATTTTTCGCGCGCTATTTTTAATGTTTCAATATCCGAAGCGACAAAGTTCCAGTCGATATAGCGTTGTTCAGGAAAAGGTTCTCCACCGAAAATGTACACCGAGGTGCCAGCCTTCATTTCGAATTCACATAGTTTCGCATCCTTGGCAACTAAAATCTGCTTTGGACCGAATTCTTGACCTTCCGCATGAACAGTCCCATGAAGGATATACAATCCACTCTCACCGTATAGATGATTACCTAGTTTAATAGTTGCATCTTTTTCTGCTTTGATTTCAATAAGGTATAATGGGCTATATACGGGGACCTCCGAACGATGATCTTTAATTTCTCCAGCAATTAAGCGATAGGATACACCGTCTTCGGTCCAATGGGGAAGTTGAGGTTCTTCAATGTGGACAAAATTGGGATCCATTTTTTCCAGTTCTTTCGGGAGGGCCACCCAGATCTGTAGTCCATGTAGGTCATGCGGGGAAGATCTCAGCTGTTCGGGAGTTCTTTCGGAGTGTGTGACACCTTTACCTGCTGTCATCCAGTTGACTGCACCTGGTTTGATCTCTACAGCATTTCCCAAGCTGTCGCGATGCATAATGCTTCCTTCGAATAGGTAAGTCAATGTTGATAAGCCGATATGTGGATGCGGCGCAATGTCCATAAAGTGCGGTTCGGCAATGGTATCAGGTCCCATATGGTCGATAAAGATAAATGGACCGACCATGCGCTTTTGTCTGAAAGGAAGAAGTCGTCCAACTAAGAAATTGCCTATGTCGGCAGCTCTTTCTTCAATAACTATTGCAATATTTGACATAATGTTTCCTTATTTTTGTGTTTCTAATCTATAGCAATTTAAGAAATGTCAAGTATAATCAATCGTTTTCTGGGTAAAAAGAGTGTAAGAAATGAAGAGCTTTTAGCACTGGCGAATAGGTTGTCTTTTCGGAACAGTCAGCTGGATAGTTTTTTGCTCGATCACTTTATCCGAAGCGATAAAAGACATGCGGAGGAATATTATACCTTTCAAGAGCAGTTGCTTAAGCTTCAAGTTGACCGACTGGAGTCGATAGAGGTCGAGCTTAACTTGTTGCACCAGTATTTGCAGGTGGCTGAACACTTTGTTCCGGACGGGTTTTTAGTGAAATTCGAAAATAAGCTTTGGTCGCACGATAAAATCAAGGTGCCACCGCTCATTCTTTTTCCTGCGATTCAGCATGCTGTCGAAAATGGTTATAATACGATGTCTTCTCATCCTATCCGTATCCGCTTGTCTGGCTCTTCCAAGCTGATTATGCTAGAGGTAAGTTATCGCGTCAACCATTATCTGGAAAATCAGTTTAACAGTGTGTTGATCCATGATTTTCGACATCGGTTGGATTATCTTTTTTCAGACAAGCATAATTTACTGCTGAATAGTAATAGCAATACTTCTCGAATTACATTAACAATACATCTTTAGATGATGTTAAAATGTTTTAGTGCATTCCAAACTCCATTTTCATCAACACTGTCTGTTATATAGTCTGCTATTTCTTTTACTTCGGGGTTTGCGTTACCCATCGCAATCCCAATATGGGTGTGGGCGAGCATCGTAATATCGTTTCCACCATCGCCAAACGACATTGTTTCTTCCAGCGCGATGTTGAAATGGTCTAGAAAAACATCTATTCCTATTTTTTTGCTTTGCCCCATTGGATTAACATCTGCAAAAATGGGGGTCCATCTCGAGGCTACTGAGTTTGGCATCACATTCTCCATAAATTCAGCTTCTTCTTCAGGATTGATAAAAACATTGATTTGCATAACTGAATCGAGGTCAAAATCTCGCTCGTAATCCCGAATAGGCGGTGTAGGTACATTGACTTGTTGGTACATTTTTAAAACTTCCGGCGTAATCTGATTCAGAGAAATTTCTTTTTCAGACATAAATGAAAATGTCAAGTCACTACGCTTTTTAGTGTAATCCAACAGTGAACGGATATCTTTCTGAGAAATGTTGTTTTTATAGATAACTTCCTGTTCCTTCGTTACACAATAGCCACCGTTGAAGGTAATATATCCGTCAAAATCAAGATAGCGGATATGTCCTAGCTGGTTGTAGGATCTTCCTGTTGAAACAAATACCTTGATGTTTTTTTCTTTTAATAATTGAAATGCCCGCTGAGTGGATTCGGGAACTTGATGTGTTTTGAAACTTAGCAAAGTTCCATCGATGTCAAAAAAGATAGCTTTAATCATGGACGTTTTGGGTCAAAATCAAATATACTAAATACTTGGGATAGTGTATCTATTACAATATTAAAATTGGTGTAATTATGTTCCATGTAAGGTTGTCTGGGCTTTAATCAAATTAGGGTGTCAAGCATGAACTAAGCATAGATAAAAAGGTAGATTTTAGCGTTGTGCATGGTACTGTTTCTTATCACTAAGAGTCAATAGATATTGCCATTTAGCCAGAGATTTTCTTTAGTGGATTTTCGCAAAAATCTGACACAATCTTCTCTAATAATTTCGTAAATTTCAAGTTCAAATAAATGTAAATTGCATTGCATTTAATGTGTTGTACTAAAGAGGGTTAGAATTTTATGTATATTATTTTCGATACGGAGACGACGGGTTTACCTAAGCGTTGGGACGCGCCAATTACCGACACGGACAATTGGCCTCGCTGCATTCAACTGGCTTGGCAGATTCACGATGAAATGGGGAAATTGGTCGAACATCACGATTATTTAATTAAACCTGATGGATTTGATATACCCTATGACTCTGAAAAAATACATGGTATATCCACAGCTTTGGCTGAGGAACAGGGGGTGCCGCTTCAGGAAGTACTGGAAAAATTCAATTTAGCATTAAATAAAGCCAAGTTCGTTGTTGGGCAAAATATAGGTTTTGATTTGAATATCATGGGCTGTGAATTTTTCCGTTATGGTGTAAATTCAAATATGGTCGATATGCCTGTGCTGGATACCTGTACGGAAGTTACAGCTGAGCTTCTCAAAATTCCTGGAGGACGTGGCGGACGATTTAAATTGCCTAACCTGACCGAACTGCATTCTTATTTATTTGGGGTACCTTTTGCTGAGGCTCACAATGCGACGGCGGACGTTGAGGCTACGACGCGTTGTTTTCTGGAGCTGGTTAGAAGGGAGGTATTTACTGCCGAAGAACTTCAGGTAGATACGGGATACTTCGTAGATTTTAAGACTAACAATCCAGGTCCTATACCTACTGTCGGACTTAAGCATATCAACTTAAAAGCGGCCTCTGAGGAGATTAGAAAACGATCAGAGCCAGATGAAGTTAAGGTTGTTGTTGATGCTGAAGCACTTGCTGCATTAAAGGATGCTAAATTTGCCCATTTGCATAATCACTCTCAGTTTTCGATCCTGCAGTCGACCATGTCGTATGATAAGTTGGTTTCTGCAGCAATCAGAGATAATATGCCTGCTGTTGCGCTAACGGATCATGGAAATATGATGGGGGCTTTTGAGTTTGTCTCTCGGGTTATAGGGCATAATAAAGAAGTCGAGGCTCAAAATGCAGAAGCTATCGAGAATGGGCAGGAGCCTACTGGTCAACTCTTGAAACCAATTGTTGGCTGTGAGTTTTTTGTCTGTGAAAACCACAAAGATAAGTCCAGAAAGGATAATGGTTATCAGATTGTATTATTGGCGAAAAATAAACGAGGGTATCACAATCTAGCTAAACTTGCTTCTTTTGCCTATACTGCCGGGTTCTATTATGTGCCAAGGATTGATAAGGATCTTATTCTTCAATTTAAAGAAGATGTGATTGCTTTATCGGGAAACTTACAAGGTGAGGTGCCTAATAAAATTCTGAATATGGGGGAGAGCCAAGCAGAAGAGGCATTAGTGTGGTGGAAAGAGCAATTTGGAGATGATTTTTATCTGGAGTTGATGCGCCATGGTCAGGAAGATGAGGAACGTGTGAACCAGACGTTACTTAAGTTCTCCCGAAAATATCAGGTTAAGGTCGTTGCGACCAACAATACCTATTACGAGAAGAAAGGCGATGCCCATGCGCACGATATTTTGTTATGTGTGAAAGATGGCGAAAAGCTTTCCACTCCAAAAGGTAGGGGAAGGGGATTTCGTTTTGGCTTACCTAATCAAGAGTATTATTTCAAGTCTTCGGATGAAATGAAGGCTTTGTTTAAGGATCTGCCTGAGGCTATTCTAAATATTCAGGAGATTGTCGATAAGGTGGAGATATTCAAATTGAATCGCGACGTCCTTTTGCCTAAATTTGATATTCCTGAGGAATTCCAGGTTGAAGCTGATCTTGAAGATGGTGGAAAACGCGGCGAAAATAAATACTTGGCGCATCTCTGTTATGTAGGTGCCGAAAAACGTTATGAGGAAATTACGGATGATATTCGGGAACGACTGGACTTTGAATTGGCTACAATTGAGAAGACAGGGTATCCGGGGTACTTTTTGATTGTTCAGGATTTTATTGCGGCAGCGCGGGATATGGGTGTTTCTGTAGGCCCTGGACGTGGTTCTGCTGCTGGTTCGGCGGTAGCCTATTGCCTTGGGATCACCAATATTGATCCGATTAAATATGATCTACTTTTTGAGCGTTTCTTAAATCCAGACCGTGTATCTATGCCCGATATCGATATCGATTTTGATGACGAGGGACGTGGACGCGTCATGCAATATGTAATCAATAAATATGGGGCGAGTCAGGTTGCACAAATTATTACCTATGGTACAATGGCTGCGAAGTCATCCATCAAAGATACAGCACGGGTATTGGATTTACCTTTAGGCGATGCCAACGAAATTGCCAAGCTGATTCCGAACCTTAAGTTATCCAAGATTTTTACATTAGATGATGCTGGTTTAAAGGAAAAGCTAAGAACTGAGGAGATTGAAGCTGTTAATAGGCTGAAATCCATTGCAGATGGTGCAGGGTTGGAAGCGGAAACAATTCGACAGGCTCGGGTATTGGAGGGTTCTGTACGAAATACAGGTATCCACGCCTGTGGTGTGATTATAACGCCCGACGATATTACGAACTTTGTGCCCGTTTCTTTAGCAAAAGACTCCGATCTTTATGTAACGCAATTCGATAACCATGTTGTTGAAAGTGCGGGGTTGCTGAAAATGGACTTCTTGGGTTTAAAGACATTGACCCTGATTAAAGATACCGTTGAAAATGTCAAATTAAGTCATGGTATTGTGCTGGACCCGGATCAATTTCCGATCGATGATGAGCTTACTTATGAGCTTTTCCAGCGCGGCGAAACGATCGGTGTGTTCCAGTATGAGTCTCCGGGGATGCAGAAATACATGCGTGACCTTAAGCCGACGGTATTTGCCGATTTGATTGCGATGAATGCGCTCTATCGTCCAGGACCAATTGAGTATATCCCAAGTTTTATTAAGCGTAAGCATGGTATAGATCCTATTGTTTACGATTTGGATGCCTGTGAAGAATATCTCAAGGAAACCTACGGCATTACGGTATATCAAGAGCAGGTAATGCTTTTGTCCCAAAAGCTGGCAGGATTCTCTAAAGGTGACGCCGACGTCTTGCGTAAGGCTATGGGTAAGAAACAAAAGGCTGTATTGGATAAAATGAAGCCCAAGTTTATTTCTCAGGCAGAGGAGAAAGGACATAGTGCGAAAGTGCTGGAAAAAATCTGGACTGACTGGGAAGCTTTTGCGAGTTATGCATTTAATAAATCCCACTCTACCTGTTATGCTTGGGTTGCCTATCAAACAGCTTATTTGAAAGCGCATTTCCCTGCTGAGTATATGGCTGCGGTGCTTTCTAACAATATGAATGATATTAAGCAGGTCACATTCTTTATGGAGGAATGTAAACGTATGGGGTTGGAAGTGCTTGGGCCTGATGTGAATGAATCCTACTATAAATTCACGGTAAATGAAACTGGAGCAATCCGCTTTGGGATAGGTGCCGTTAAAGGTGTTGGAGCAGGAGCAGTAGATGCTATCGTACAAACTCGGCAGTCGGGATTGTATAAATCTGTTTTTGATATGGCCAAACGAATTGATCTTCGTGCGGTCAATAAGAAAGCTTTTGAAAGTTTGGCTTATGCCGGCGGTTTTGATAGTTTTGAGAATACGCATCGTGCACAGTATTTTCATTCGGATGAAAATTCAACAGGAATGGAAAAGGCAATACGGTTCGGTCAGCGTTATAAAGAGAATGAAAGTTCGGCTCAGGCGAGCCTATTTGGAGTCGGTGGTGCTGCAGAATTGCCAGAACCAGTTTTGGCACCATGTCCGCCGTGGGGATTAATTGAAAAGCTTAAATATGAAAAAGATGTTATTGGTATCTATTTGACTAGTCACCCGTTGGATACATACAGGTTTGAGATTGAACATTTTTGTCAAAATTCGGTTTCAGATTTAGCATTGATCAATAAGGTTAAGGCTGCGGAGGTCGATGAAGAGACTTTGCTTGAGTTTAACCGGATTAAGAATAAGGAACTCGTCATTGGCGGTATTATAGCTTCAGCTAATCATCGATTGACCAAGAACGGTAAGCCTTTTGCGTCGTTTATTATCGAAGACTATAGTGATTCCTATGATATGGCTGTATTTGGGGAAGAGTATGTGAAGTTAAAAGGGTATTTGCAAGAAGGGTATTTTGTGCAATTACGGGGCTTGGTACAGGAGCGTTTTAGGCAAGTGGGGAATTGGGGTTTTGAGCTGCGGAGCGTACAATTGCTTTCTGATCTTCGTGAAAAGATGGCTAAGAGTTTTACCATTAATATTCCTTTACCTAAGTTAAACGAAGCATTTCTCGATGGAATCAAAGATATACTGGCGCAAAATGAAATTGAGGGAGTCGTGCCAAATTGTCAATTGAAATTTAAGATATGGGACCCTCAAGATGAAATATCTGTCGAAATGCCAGCTAAGAGCCTGAAAATAAACCTTACAAATGAGTTTTTGGACTGTATAGACAAGTTTGAAGGGATAAATTATCGATTGAATTAGTTTGGTTTGGAATTTGTGTAATTAAGATTACAAATACATTGGTAGTTGTTGCTATCTTTGTTTATTGATTTTAGCAATTAAATAGTATTATAGATATAACTTCGGTTTATAAAATTAAAAGGTTATGGCATTAGAAATTACAGATAGCAACTTTGAAGAAGTTGTTTTAAAAGCAGACAAACCCGTATTAATTGATTTTTGGGCAGAGTGGTGTGGTCCATGTCGTATGGTAGGTCCTGTGGTTGAAGAATTAGCTAAGGATTATGAAGGTAAGGCTGTAATAGGAAAAGTAAACGTGGATGAGAATCCAGAAATTTCTGTTCGTTATGGAATTCGTAATATTCCGGCTTTATTATTCTTCAAAAATGGCGAAATTGTTGATAAACAAATTGGAGCAGTTCCAAAATCGGTTTTGAACGAGAAATTGGAAAAACAATTGGCATAAGTTAGCTGATAAATAAAGAAAAAGCCTCGAAATATTAATTTCGAGGCTTTTTCTGTTTTATTTATTGTGTATTTTCGTATTTTTTTGTTAGAAAATAATTTTTTCAGGAATATTTGTTTAAATTTCACCTTGTTTTACTTTGTTGTACTTGTTTTTTTTATGTTTACTGCATATTGAATTGTCTATTTAATATGTTTTTTAGTTTTTTTAGATACTTATATTGTTTTTGTTTGTTTTTTTTTGTGTTTTTTTTATTTATATCTACTTTTTTTTGATAAAATCTGTATTTTATTTTTGAAAATGAATATTTTTTACTTTCTTTGAGTATTGAAAATGATTTCAAGCGATTATTTGTTTTAAGAAATCTGTTTTTAGTCTTGTTTTTTTTGATGAAATAAAGATTTAGACGTTTTTTTAATAAAGTATAGATAGATAAAGATTTTCCCTTTCAAATACCCTAGATTATGCCTCGCGTTATTCTCCGTAACGCGAGTTTTTTTTTTGAGGTAAGGTAAGGTAAGGTAAGGTAAGGTAAGGTAAGGTAAGGTAAGGTAAGGTAAGGTAAGGTAAGGTAAGGTAAGGTAAGGTAAGGTAAGGTAAGGTAAGGTAAGGTAAGGTAAGGTAAGG
>PJUK01000529.1_pt1 | contig 12075 bp, 11 predicted proteins | sample 1512211 | NCBI WGS metagenome assembly PJUK01 (sample SAMN08177668, study PRJNA422409) | Feces metagenome, whole genome shotgun sequencing project.
ACTGGAATATCCGCGCATGTCGGTTGTCGTGCAGCAATTGATCGTGGCCCCGCTGGAGCTGATCGGCGCTGCGGGCATCATCTATTTCGCGCTGCCGGAAGCGGGCAATCCGGGCTTCCTGATCGTGCTCGGCATTTTCCTCGTCTCCTTCTCGGCAGCGCTTATCTCGCACGCGCCGGGCGGCCTTGGCGTGCTTGAACTGGTTTTCCTGACCGGCCTGCCGGATATGCATCAGGCGGATGTGCTGGCAGCACTGATTGTGTTCCGCCTGCTCTATCTCCTGATCCCCTTCGCCATGTCGCTGGTGGTGGTGCTGGTTTTCGAGAAATCGCAGTTCCTGCTGCGCTGGAACGAAAAGCATAATAAGTGAGACCCCATTCAGGCGGAGAATAATTTTCACTTATCCGCCTGAATTTGAATTCCTTTTCCTTAAAGTTGCGGGTTTCAGGGCCTATTTTGGAAACTGCTTCGCAAGTCGCCTCGATATCGGGACGAAAAGCGAAACAGAAAAGCCCTCCCAAGGCTCTGATCTCTATCGCAATTGCGAACGCAAAACCGCTTTGCACTTTTGCTGCAATTGCTTGAAAAGGAAACAACGCATGCCTGCGACACTTATCATCCCCGGCTACAAGGGATCGGAAGCAGGCCACTGGCAGCGCCAATGGTTGCATGACGATCCGTCAGCATTACTGGTTGAACAGGACGACTGGCATTATCCAGTGCTATCCGACTGGATGCATGCGCTCGAAGCAAAACTGGCCGAAAATCCCGGCGCGGTTCTGGTTGCCCATAGCCTCGGCTGTGTGCTGGTTGCCCATCTGGCAAGCCGTCCGGCTGCTGCCCACGTAGCAGGCGCACTTCTGGTCGCCCCGGCTGATGCGGAAACCATGGCCTCCAGGGACAACCGCTTCCAGAGCTTCGCGCCGTTGCCGCGCCATGAGCTGGGTTTCCCGTCCATCGTCGTCGCCAGCCGCAATGACGATTATATGCGCTTTGCCAAGGCAGAGGCATTGGCGAATGTCTGGGGTTCGGGCTTCGTCGACCTTGGCCATGCCGGTCACATCAATGTCGCGAGCGGGTTCAGCCGCTGGCCGGAAGGCGTCATTCTCGCCTCTTCCCTGCAAAGGGAGCCACAAACAGCAGCATCCTCCCAAGCTGCCCAACTGGCCGCCTGACCGCTCGCGCGCCGTGCGTCCTTTCGGACGCACGGCATCAAGCGTGTTGCTTGCGCTCCAGCAGGAATTTCAAAACCAGCGTCAGAACGGCAATCAATGCGAGTGTGGAAGCCGCAGCAAAGGCGCCGGCGACATTATAGTCATTGAACAGTAGCTCCACCTGCAACGGCAAAGTGTTCGTCTTGCCGCGAATAGCGCCGGAAACCACCGAGGTCGCGCCAAATTCGCCCATCACACGCGCATTGCACAACACCGCACCATAGAGCAGCGCCCATTTGATATTGGGAAGCGTGACATAGAAGAATGTCTGCCAGCCATTGGCGCCGAGCGTCATCGCCGCTTCTTCCTCGTCGCTGCCTTGCACTTCCATCAGCGGTATCAATTCCCGCGCCACGAAGGGCGAGGTCACGAACAGACTAACCAGAAAGATCGCCGGGACCGTGAACATGATCTTCAGATCATAGCTTTCAAGCAAAGGTCCGAGCAGGCCCTGCGAGCCATAGAGGAAGAGATAGGTCACGCCCGCCACAATCGGCGAGACGGAGAAGGGAATCTCGACAAAGGTAATCAGCAGCCTGCGTCCCGGAAAACGAAACTTCGTCACCAGCCAGGCGACACAGACGCCGAACGCCATATTGATCGGCACGACCACGATGGCGACCAGCACAGTCAGCCAGATCGCATGCAGCGTATCGGGCTTCAGGATTTCGCCAAAGAACGCGCCCGCGCCCTTGCTGAACGCATAAGCGAAAATGACCGCCAGCGGCGCGCCGATGCACAGGATGGACAGAATGCTGGCCAGCCAGATCAACAGGCTGCGAACGGCCCCCGGCGCGTTGCGCGCCACACTAGCGCTCTGCATAACGAAGCTGCCTTGCCTGAATGAGATTGGTGATGAGCAGCATCAGGAATGCTGTAACCAGCATGACGAAGGCCAGCGCTGCCGCTGCTGGATAATCATATTCGTCGAGCCGGATGAAGATCAGAAGCGATGTCACTTCCGTTTCGAATGGCAGATTGCCGGAAATGAAAACAATGGAACCGAACTCGCCGAGGCTGCGCGCAAACGACAGCGATGCGCCCGCTAGAAAGGCCGGGAAGATCGTCGGCCAGATGATATGGGCGAAAATCTGCCATGGCTTTGCGCCGAGGCTGCGCGCGGCTTCCTCGACATCGGCGCTCATATCTTCCAGCACCGGCTGCACCGTGCGGATGACAAAGGGAATGCTGGTGAACGCCATGGCGATGGAAATACCGAGCGGCGCATAGGCGACCTTGATGCCGAGCGGTTCCAGAAACTGGCCGAACCAGCCGTTCTGTGCAAAGACCGTCACCAGTGCCAGACCCGCAATTGCCGTGGGCAGCGCAAAAGGCAGATCGACGGCCGCATCCATCAGACGCTTGCCGGGAAACTCATATCGCGTCAGAACCCATGCCAGCAGCAGCCCGAACAGACCATTGAACACGGTTGCCAGTGCCGCAGTGCCGAGCGTGATGCGATAGGTGGCCAGCGCGCGGTCGGAGGTGACGATGGACCAGAAATCGCTCCAGCCGAGGCTCGCAGTCTTCATGATCATGGCAAGCAATGGCAGAGCCACGATAACCGTCAGATAAAACAAAGTGCAGCCGAGGGTCAGACCGAACCCCGGCAACACCGAATTGCGTTTCATGCTGAGAAGCGACACTGAATCATTCCATATGACGGCAGGAGCGCACGTCGCCGCACGCTCCTGCATATGAGCTAAATAACCGCTTACTTCTTGGTGAAGAGCTGATCAAGCACGCCGCCTTCGGCAAAATGCTCTTTCTGCAACTTGTCCCAGCCGCCGAAGACATCCTCGACCGTCACGAGACGCACATCGGGATAGATATCCTTATGCTTTTCGATGACCGCCTTGTCATGCACGCGGTTGAAGTTCTGCGCGAGAATCTCCTGACCTTCCGGCGCATAGAGATAGTTCAGATAGGCTTGCGCGATCTTGCGCGAGCCGCGCTTGTCCACCACCTTGTCTACGACCGTGACCGGGAATTCGGCCAAAAGGCTGACTTGCGGAACGACAACGTCGTATTTATCCGCACCGAGCTGCTTTTGCGTGCCACGGGTTTCCGCTTCAAATGTAACAAGCACATCGCCGATACCGCGCTCGGCAAAGGTCGTCGTCGCGCCACGACCGCCCGTGTCGAAAACCGGTACATTCTTGAAGATCTTGCCGACGAATTCACGCACCTTGGCGTCATCGTTGTTGAAGGCTTCCTTCGCATAGGCGGTCGCCGCCAGATAGGTATAGCGCGCATTGCCCGAGGTCTTCGGATTCGGGAAAACCACCTTCACATCGTCGCGGGCCAGATCATCCCAGTTCTTGATGTTTTTCGGGTTGCCCGCACGCACCAGAAACGCCGGAAACGAGTAATAAGGCGACGAATTGTTCGGCAGGCGCTTCTGCCAGTCCGCCGGAATCAGATCGCCCTTGTCGTGCAGAACCTGCACATCGGTCACCTGATTGAAAGTCACCACATCGGCTTCAAGGCCTTCCAGAATGGAGCGGGCCTGCTTGGACGAACCGGCATGCGACTGGTTGACGGTCAGCTCATCACCGGTCTTCGTCTTCCAGTCGGCGATGAACGCCTTGTTGACCTGCTCATAAAGCTCGCGGGCGATATCGTAGGAAACGTTCAGGATTTCCTTCGGCTCTTCAGCCTTGACCGGCGCTGCGCCCAGACCGAGCGCGACAGCCGCATAGAGAAAAATTTTTCGCATTAGACCCATCCCCACCGCCCTGCACCTGCAAAGCGTTCATACAGACGATTGAACTTGGAAAGAAAATCTACCGAAAGGTGATTCAAAATCAACCTAAATCATTGATTTAAATCAATAAACTACTTTCTGCGGAGTCCTTGGAACATGCGCCCAAGCGGCCTAAGCGCGTTAGAAAATTATTCCTTCAAACGTCAAAAATCAGAAACAGCACAACAAAAAAGCCGGAGACTTTCGCCCCCGGCCCATATTTTATTCTGCGTAAAATCTTACCAGAAACCGCGATGCTGCCAGCACCACAGAAAATTATGCTCACTGCGCTCCAACCGGCTGCGCCGACGCGCTGCGATTTCTTCAGCGCTCAATTTCATTTCCCGCCATGGCTGCGCCAAAAACGCAGGAATGCCCAAGAAGGCGTTTTTCACTCCGGTGGTCAGCACCTGCAAGTTCTGCATTAAACCAGGCCTCCTATCCGCGTTGTCGCGTCCCCATCTCAAAGCTTCCGACCTTAAAGCACGTCTTCAATCCAGACACGCTTTCGCCGTAACAATGAACGATGGGTTAATTTTGAAGGCTTCCGCGCAGATGTCAATAACCGACTTATTTTATCGGAGTTAACAGAGTGAAATATTTTGCGAGCGACAAGCCGCCGCCCGCAAAATCATACCAGCTTACACCTCGTAGTCATTGACGGGCTTGATATGGACCTTGTCCACATTGCGCCCCTTCATGGCGTCGATCCTGAATTCGAAGCCATCCGCGACGAAGCTTTCACCGCCCAGCGGCAGGTGGCCAAGGTGCCAGAGCACGTAGCCAGCCAGCGTCGTATAGCGGTCGCTGTCATCCACCAGATCGCGCTCCAGAAGACCACTCAGGCGGCGAATATCAACAAAGCCGTCGACGATATAACCGCCCTGCCCGTCCGATTCGGCAACAGATGCTTCCTCGTCTTCATCGGGAAATTCCCCGGCAATCGCTTCCAGCACGTCGGTCGGCGTAACGACGCCTTCGAATGAGCCATGCTCATCGACCACGACGGCAAGCTGCACCGGTGAGACACGCAGCTGCTCCATCACACGCAACACATTGGCGCTTTCGTGTACGACAAGCGGCTGCTTGACGACCTGATCCCAATCGATGGACTTTTTGTCCGTCATGTCGAGCAGCAGATCGCGAACCGAAGCGACGCCGACAAATTCATCGACCTGACGGCGGGCAACAACAACGCGCGAGTGCGAAAGCTTGCGAATCGCTTCATGCAAATCCTCTTCGCTTTCATCGATGTCGAGCCATTCGATTTCATTGCGCGGTGACATGATCGAACGCACCGGGCGATCCGCCAGATCCAGAACGCCACGGATCATTTCCTTTTCTTCCGGAAGGAAGACGTCATTGGCAGCTGTCTGCTGGGCGATCACGTCAACAGTATCGGAAAGCGGATTCTCGCCGCGCCCGCCGCCGAGCAGGCGCAGAACCGCGCCCGCCGTCCGCTCACGCAGATCGTTGGTCGTCACCAGCTTTTCACGATTGCGGCGCGAGACCTGATTGGCCGCTTCGATCAACACCGAGAAGCCGATGGCCGCATAGAGATAGCCCTTCGGAATGTGAAAACCAAAGCCTTCCACCACGAGGCTGAAACCGATCATCATCAGGAAGCCAAGGCAGAGGATAACCACCGTCGGATGCTTGTTGACGAAGTCCATCAGCGGCTTGGAAGCCAGCATCATGACGCCGATTGCGATAATGACGGCGATCATCATCACCGGCAGATGCTGCACCATGCCGACAGCCGTAATCACGCTATCCAGCGAGAACACCGCATCGAGGACGACAATCTGGACAATGACCTGCCAGAACACGGCATGGACGACACGGGAGGTTTTCGCACCATGCGCGCCTTCCAGGCGTTCGTGCAGTTCCATCGTGCCCTTGGCCAGCAGGAACAGACCACCGATCAACATGATGATGTCACGTCCGGAGAACGACATATCCATCACTTCGATCAGCGGTTCGCGCAGCGTCACAATCCACGAAATCGATGCAAGCAGGACAAGGCGCATGAGAAGCGCCAGAGCGAGACCGATGACGCGGGCGCGATTGCGCTGATGCGGGGGCAATTTATCGGCCAGAATGGCGATAAAGACGAGATTGTCGATGCCGAGAACGATCTCAAGCACCACCAATGTCACCAAACCTATCCAGGCATTGGGGTCGGCAATCCAGTCCATGGACCAGTCCATGATATGTCGGCTCCTTTAGAACACAACCCGAAGACTATTTTCGGGCAATATGTGAGTACAAACAAATGTTTAGATCGCTGACCTGAATCAAAAAGACAGCGTCCAAACGGGTCAGAAAAAGCGGAATTCAGAGATACCGGCGCAAACGCTTTCGGGCCGGAACGCAAAATCGCGATCCAGCCGAAAAAATCCACAAGCGGCGGAGAGAGGCTTCAGGCCTATGAAGTGAAAGGTTCCCGCGAGGGAACCGGTACTTCGGTAAGACGAATCGTCAGAACTGTCGTCGGGCATTAAGCGCGATGAACCTTTTATAGGGCGCTGTATCGGCTTTCTCGCCGACCTCGGGCACCAATTGGCATACGAAACATACGGTTGTTGTTCGCAATATATTCAAAAGGCTGGCAGGCAAAAGCTTCGATCCGCTGCCAGCTTCACTCTTATTATGCAGACGATCGCCGGTCAGGCAAGTGCGTCTGCCTCATTCCTATTCGGCGGGCGACACTTGCACCCGACGCGATTTGCGCTCGCGGCGCGGACGCGCCTTGAAGAAACGCACACCGATGACCGTGACGATCAGAGTCAGCACGGTGATTCCGATGGCGAACCAGAACATATGGTCGCCATCCATCTTGGCGAAGATGCCCGCGCCACGTCCAGCCAGCCAGCCGGGCAGGAACATCAGCGGCGCCCAAACCAGTGCCGACAGCACGTTTGCAGTCTGGAAGCGCGTCTGGTCCATCGACATCATGCCCGCGACCATTGGCACCGTGCAGCGAACCGGCCCGAAAAAACGACCGAGGAAGACGGCAGAAAAGCCATAGCGGCGGAACAGCAGGCGCGCACGCGCCACACCGCTGCGATGTTTATTGAGAGGCCATTTGTGAATGATGTTACGGCCCAGCCACCAGCCGAGGAAATAGGAGATGATATCGCCGATTACCGCGCCGATGATGGCGCCGATAATAACCGGCAGCGGCTCGATGATTCCAGCGCCGACAAGGCCGCCAATGGCAATCATTATCGGGGTGGCGGGAATGAACATTCCAATGATCGCGAGAGATTCGCCGAAGGCAATGATACCAACAATAGGTCCGGCCCAAGCCCGATGATCGGAAATGAACTGCCCGAGATCGCTGATAATGCTTTCCATGCTTTCCTCAAATGCCGCGAACCGGATCTTGAAGCGGTTTACCCGCCTCGGTTTTCTCCGCAAAGGCTATCCGGTGCATGACGCGCCTTGCTCGAGCTTGTTTTGCTGATCGATCAGCGAAGATTTTTGATCGAGGACTTAATATCCGCTGATCAAGACATTTATATGCTCTAACTTCTCAGACAAGCATCAAAAAATGATGACATGGCTGCGACATTTGAAGCGTTTGCATACGCCCCGATGCCGTAACCTGTTTCGCCTCCCGCGCGGACACATCCGCAAGCACGAATCCAGTATTTCGCGAATATGGAGTCGGCCAGGCGCGCTTACAACGCTGGAAGAGCAAAAAAATGAATCAAAACAAGATTCTTTTTGCATTCGATTCTTCGGGATTCGCTCAAGCAATCGCAACTTTGGCGGATGAATGATCGATATTCCCGGAAAAGGTGCAAAGCCGGATTTTCCAAAACACCGCATTTCCGGGCTTTTGCACAAAGACGCAAGTTTTTTTCGAAATTTTTCTATTGGAGGGTAGACAGCTGGAAAATCGACCGGTATACACCCGCTCACTTCACCGGGGCCGCTGCCTCGGCAAAGCGAGTGGGTGATTAGCTCAGTTGGTAGAGCAGCTGACTCTTAATCAGCGGGTCGTAGGTTCGATCCCTACATCACCCACCATTTTCTCTTTTGAAAACAAACGCTTCCGCTGATTGACACCGTAACGAACGGCGACGAAGTGATCCTGCGATCGCATCAAAATTTCGATTATCTTCCCCTCATAAACCTCATCGTTCATCTGGATATGTCCGCATTCGCTGCAACCTCGTACACCGTGTCGCGAGTACATTACAGTTTCATTAAATATAATTAATTGGCCCATTCATATGCGGTTCATCTAAAAAGACACACATTACTCACACGCCAATTGACGGCGCCCTGTAAAGAGTAATGGAGTCAAGCAACCATGAAATATAGAACCGCACTTCTCGCTGTAATCGCATCGACTATGCTTGCTGGTCCTGTACTGGCACAAGAAAGCAGCAACGCGAATACACCAAAGCCAGCAACGGAAGCGGCTGCTACACAGGATAAGGACGTCAAGACCAAGCGCGGGCCAATCGATCTGGAAAAGTTTTCCCGCATGGAAGAGCTCAAGGCCGCCGACACCAATGGCGACGGCACCCTGTCTCGCGATGAAATTGAAGCGCTGGCGCTCAAGCGTTTCGTGAAGCGCGAAGCCGACCGCCTGGAACGTCGTCTCGACGTCAAGGGCGACGGTAACATCACCCTGACGGCCATCGAAAACCAGCGCAAGAAGGAATTCGCCGCGCTGGATCGTAACGAAGACGGCAAGCTCGACCGCAGCGAAATGCGCGCTGCCCATATGGACCGCCGTGGCAAAGGTCCACATGGAGGCCGTCACGGCATGGGACAGCACCATAAGGGCGGCGAAAAAGGCTCCCACGGTCCAATGAAGGGCCAGAATGAAAAGCCGCAGGAATAATTCCTGAAACAAAAGCCCGGGCGCAACGGCCCGGGCTTTTTATTGGTTCGTCTTCGACGATCAGGAGCGGATAACGCCCTTCTTGAAAATGATATTGCCGTAAAGCCGGCGCTCGCCGGTGCGGATCACAGCGAAAGCTTCGGTGGCGCGGGCGTAGAACGCAAAGCGTTCCACCGGATCGACGGCGATCTTGCGCCCCTCGGCCACAGCGATGACCTCTTCAAACTCGCCATAGATGGCTGGCGTCTCGTTCGGCGCCTGCATGACAGCCGCTGGCATGTCGACAAAATCATCGAGCGGCAGAACCGACAACACGGCTTCGGCCATGGCCGTGGCGCTGATGCCCGGAAAATCCAGCACGGGCACGCCGGAAGCCTGCGCCGGGTAGTTTGCGTCCACGATGACGAGATCGTCTCCATGCCCCATATCTGCGAGAATGGAGAGGAGCGAGCCGGTCAGCAACGGATTGATATTTTTCAGCATAGTGTCTGATTCCAGATTGGAGGCGTTTTCGATGCGAAAATCTATTCAAACGGCGGTCCATATGCAAACGCCGGCTGCGATGCAGCCGGCGTTTTTCTCGATGGTTCCGGAGAGATGGCTTACTCGGCCTTGGCTTCGATATTCACCTTGTCGAGCAGCGACAGCGGGTCCTGCGACGCCGCGATCATATCCAGCGCGCCAATGCCCTTCTCCGCCTTCGACGTGACCGTCAGCTCGAAAATATTCGGCTTGGCGAGGAAGTTTGAGAATGCGGTAACCGCGTCCTGTAGCTTCGGCTGATCAGTCGCCAGTTCCTGCAGGAAGGCGGCGGCGATCAGGGAGAAGTTGCTGCGTACTTCGTCCTCCGTCATGCCGTTTTCTTCCCCATAAAGCTTGAGCGCCTTGGCGAGCAGGCCCTTTTCCTCAACCTTCACCTTCACTTCACGCGCCTTGAGGCCAAGAGCGGCAACCTGCGTCATCACCTTGTCGCCCGAGAAGAACTCCTTGGTGAAGCCGCCCATCAGGCCATTGACCGAAACGCGGCCCATGTCCTTGCCGCTGACGGAAATATCCGAAATGACGAGATTCTGGTTCGCTTCATCCCAGTTCATCGCCATGTTGGAGGAGATCGTCACCGTGTCATAGCCAAGCTTGCGCAGGTGATCGTAAATCTGGTCACTGCCATGCGGAACCGGAAGCGTCATATCCTCATAGCTTACGCGAATATCGGACGGGATACCGTTCTGCGGCTTGGTGAGCGCGACTTCGTAATTCTTCATGGAGAATTTTATGCGCTCTGGAACTGCTGGAACCGTTGCTTCTTCAGCAGCTTCCGGCTGCGCCTCTTCGCCTTCGGTCGCAGGCTCTTCCGTGGAATCCTGTGCCGGACCCGCGATATCGACACCCTGATCGTCCGTCGCGGCGGCTGCATCATCGCCCGCCGCATCGACGGTTTCCTGATCGGTCGCATCGTCTGTGGTTTCGTCAGCGCCGGTCACATCATCAACCGCTTCCGGTTCATAAGGCAGATCAGCATCGACACCGGAAACGCGCGTGGTGCCGAATTCAGGCAAAAGCGTTGTAAAGGGGAAGTTTTCGGCCTCTTCATCGCTAAGCGCGGCGAACTTCTTCAAGGCTTCCATAGTCGGTGCCCAGGAAAAGCCCTGCATGGAAACTTCATCGACTTTCATATAGTCGGTGCCGTTGCCGATATTGACGCCCTTCACGGTGGCGTCCACCTTGCTGGTGTCGAACGCAATCGAAATCTGAGCAATGTCGCCCTTGCCCTTGGTGCCGTCGGCGGGCTCGATCTTGAGGCCGAGCATCTCCATGTCGCCCTTGCCAATCATATCGACGATCGACAGCACGCGCAGGAAGAATTCGCGCTGTTCTGCGGGCGTCAGGTCGTCGGGGTTCTTCACCGCCTCGAGTTTCTGAACCGTTTCCAGAAGCGGTTCGGCAGGCATGCGCATGCTGAAACCATTGCTGCGAATTTCGTCGTAGCCGAAGCTCGCTTCGCTGCTTTTCATGACGATATTCTTGGCAGAGAACGGGCCATAAACCGGCTTGGCGTCCTTGTCGTCCGGTCCGGCCTTTTCCGTATAAAGGCGCGTCAGATAAACACCGTCAATGTCCTTGCCTTCCGTCTGGCCGATTGAGCCCTGCATCTGGTCGCGGACTGTTTCGCCGTCCTCTTTGGGCGCGTCGAACGCAAACTCAAAGGTCGTATTTGCGGCGGAAAAACTGGCGACGTGGCCTTGCTGGATGTCATTGAGCTTCACGTCCTTGTAGACGATTTTCTGCTCGTTGCCCGCAATGGTCTGAACCAGATTGATTTCCGGTGCGACGACGCTCTTGGCCGAGAAGCGACCGACGCGCTCCGGCAAGGTCAGCTGGCTGTTGCCAAAGGTTTCGCGCAATGTGGAAATATCAAAGCTCGCATCGTCGATCTTCACATGGGGAATGGAGATCTTGTAATTGGCGACCTGCGTGTTGATGTCGGATGCATCTAGCATACCGGTCAGAAACAGGAATTTCGGACGGCCTTCGATCGAGCCTATGCGCACATCAGAACCGTTCTTGAGCGGCAGCGTCACGTCGCGCAGATGAATGCGCCCAAGGAAATCGGCTTCGACGGAAGCAGCCTTGCCGCCACGCTTTTCCAGTTGTGACGTGATGGTGTTCTGAAGCGTGATCTTGTATCCGGTCAGACCAGCGGCAGCTATCGCGATGACCGCAACGGCGGCCCAAAGCGCCTTGCGTCCACCCTTGCCGGTCCCGTTCTTTGCCTGCTCCACGATATTCGTCCTTTCAGCGCAATTGAAACGGTTGTCGGTGCCCGCCGTCGCAGCCTAAGGATCATGCAACCAAACGGAAAATCATGGTCTACAGAAACACGGCTAAAACAACAGCTTAGAGCACCCTGCCTGAATCAAACAGGCAATAAGGTGCTCTAACTACCTGTAATTGTGCGCGCAAGCAGGAATGGCGATTGCTGCCTGATTTTTCGGCATACTCCCAATAAAACAGGTGGTTTTTCAGTAGATCGCGTTAGAAACGCCACAGTAATGCAACTCAGAGCGGTGCTTGTGGGTGCGGAGAACCATCGTAGGCGCCCCAGATCGACTGATCGAAATTGACGATTGCTCCGGTCATCAGCCCCGATTCTTCCGAAGCCAGGAACGCAATTGCGCGCGCAACTTCCGCAGGATCGATCAAGCGCCCAAAGGGTTGCGCTCTGGCGGCGTCATCGAGCCAGTTGGCAGGCG
>PJUK01000531.1_pt1 | contig 12067 bp, 13 predicted proteins | sample 1512211 | NCBI WGS metagenome assembly PJUK01 (sample SAMN08177668, study PRJNA422409) | Feces metagenome, whole genome shotgun sequencing project.
AGAAAAACTGAATACCGCCAACCAAAGTAACAGTGCATCAAATGCGGTCAACAACCAGTTGCAGCAACTGACCAATCTGGAAGTCAAAGACCGTTTGGCCTATAGCACCATCCGACTGGAGTTTTTCCAGCAAGCGCAAGTCCGCAAGACCCGTGATCTCAATATCAATCGCATTGCAACCTTAGACAGCGATCCTTTACTCAGCCGAATCTGGGAAGCGATTAAAATCGGGCTCTATGGCTTAAGAGAGACAATCATCTGGCTTGTGATGTTATGGCCATTATATCTCGCGATTGCAATTTTATGGGGCATTCGCCGTTGCTATAAGGCTAAAAAATCAAAAGCTGACTAGTTTAATTGTTGATTTTTGGTCAATAGTATTTTGCTCATTTATGCATTTTTACTCATGAATAGATTTTCTAAAATACGCTCAGTTTTTAGTATCTATTTTTGAGTAATCCCATGAGCAATATTTTAATTATTAACGGCGCGAAAAAGTTTGAACATTCCAATGGTGAATTGAATGACACCCTGACCGAGATGTCTCAAGCACATCTAAGCAGCTTAGGTCATCAGGTACAGGTGACGCGTACCGACAGTGACTATGACATTCAGGCCGAAATTGCCAAATATTTATGGGCAGATGTGGTGATTTACCAAATGCCAGGCTGGTGGATGGGTGCACCGTGGACCATGAAAAAATATATTGATGATATCTTCACCATCGGGCATGGTTCACTCTATGCCAGCGACGGTCGCAGCCGTTCAGATGCCTCTAAAAAATATGGTTCAGGTGGTTTAATTCAGGGTAAAAAGTACATGTTGTCTTTAACCTGGAATGCCCCGATGGAAGCCTTCACCGATCCAGACCAATTCTTCCATGGCGTTGGTGTGGATGGTGTTTATCTCCCGTTCCACAAAGCCAATCAATTCCTGGGTATGGAATCGCTTCCAACATTTATTGTCAATGATGTGATCAAGGCACCGAATGTACCAAGCTATCTTGAAGCCTACAAAGCGCATTTAGATCAATTATTTGCAGCACATTAAGCGAGAACAGATCATGCTAATTATTATTGCTGAAATCCGTACCCATGCAGGTGCTGAGCATCGTCAAGCAGTCTTAGATGCATTTAAAAAAGTGACACCAACCGTACTGGCAGAAGATGGCTGTCATGGTTATGAAGCCTTGATTGATCACCTGCCTGCAATTGAGATGCAGGCCACTGATGAGAATACCGTTGTCATGTTAGAGAAATGGCAAAGTACTGCTCATCTGGAAGCTCACATGCAAACTGCCCATATGCAGCAACATTTTGAAGCGACCAAAGACCATGTGGCTGATGTGAACATTCGTATTCTGGAAAGCGGTATCTAAATTACAAGCGATCAGTAAGGGATTCTTACTGATCGTGATCTTATCCAATATATTCAACTAAATAAAAGGAAAAATCAGAATTAAAGAGTAACAAACGGGTTCATTTACTAAAGGACCTTAATGCTTCTATTCTTTACTCAAAATACTTTTTATAATTTTGTGAAACAAAGGCTCACTTCCTGAACTTTGTAGTTCGATTGGCTGTGTAATTAAAAAGGACCTTATCTCGCCATCAAAAATATAAGGATAAAATTTTGCATTCAAAAATGTAGGCTTCAGCTTTTGATATATCTTATCTGTCTCATCACTAAAATAAATATTTGGATACCCAACTTTTATAACATCACCACTTTCATTGACTAATAACTGAATTTCTAAAGTTCTTTTTTTCCAACCTAACTCGTGTGATTGGAAATTTGGTATTGATGGAAAAATAAGATATTTAGGGGACATTTCATCATTAGGTCTAAACCTCCTAGAACTTAAATCAATATAATTATATTGTTCCCAATCACATTCAGAGTTATTTTTCTGAACCTGTCCAATAAATGAGCCATCTTTCGCCCTTAGAGAAACTTTCATCGTACTTGCATTTACTTTCGTAAATATATTTTGGCTTAGCTCATAACAATATATTGGAAATAAAATATTAGTAAACATGTCAACATATTTACTTATAGGATCTTCTAAATCTTTATTTGATTGAGCTTTTAATAAAGTTACATCAAAATTCATTTCTTGAAGTAACCCCGTAGAAGATAAAATTATTTTAAAAGCATTAGAGTCAGGATCTAGATTTCTTTTTTTATTTAATTTTTCAGTTGTTTTGGAAATATTTATAATTTTATAATTCGTATCTAAAAGTCCTGCTTTAATTAAAGCTAAGTCTAAGTCAGACGGCCTATCACCTTTACTCAAATTATCGTCAGCCCATCCGAGCTGAGTTCCAAATAAAATGAATAAACATAAAAGAGTATTCTTAAACATCAATTTCCCCAATAAATAGAATAATTACTTATGTAATTGTAAATTTTTACTTACAGCAATATATATTTTAATAAAAAAGCGCATCTTACGATACGCTTTTAGCAGAACTTCTTTTATTTAATCCAGTATTAAAGATCAAATAATTTACCTGGATTCATAATCCCGTTCGGGTCAAAGGCTAATTTCAATGCCTTCATATATTCAATTTCTTCAGGCGAACGTGAATATTCCAAATACGGCTTTTTGGTCATACCCACACCATGCTCAGCAGAGATCGAACCATCATATTTTTTCACGGTATCAAACACATATTTATTCACTACCTGACACTTGGCAAAGAACTCATCTTTGGTCAAGTTTTCAGGTTTTAGAATATTTAAGTGCAGATTGCCGTCACCGATATGACCAAACCAGCAGATTTCAAAGTCAGGATAATTATCTTGAACAATTGCATCAATTTCACGAATAAATGCAGGTACGTGGGTAATTAATACTGAAATATCATTTTTGTATGGAATAAACGGCGCGATTGATTCTGAAATATCTTCGCGTAAACGCCATAAGCTTTCGACCTGATCAAGGCTCTGGCTCATCACGCCATCCAGCACCCAACCTTGTTCCATACAATGCTCAAAGATTTCCATGGCCTTGTCGACAATTGGCTCATACGGCGCTTCAAACTCAAGCAATACATAGAATGGGCATTGTGTTTCAAATGGACGTTGTACATGTCCACGATCGAGCACCTTTTGCATCGCAAGTTCACCAAAGAACTCAAATGCAGTTAAGTCAATATCTTTCTGGAATGCATGAAGTACCGGCATCACGGCATCAAAATCAGGTACACCGAGCACCAATACTTGTAAGTTTTGTGGCTGACGCTCAAGCTTGATTTCAGCTTCAGTGACTAGGCCTAATGTGCCTTCGCCACCAATAAATAAATGCTGAAGCGAATAACCCGTTGCATTCTTAATCATGCCTTTGTTTAAACGCAGGATATCGCCTTTACCTGTTACCACGGTCAAGCCAAGCACCCAGTTACGGGTCATGCCGTATTTAATGACTTTAATACCGCCTGCATTGGTGCTGATATTACCGCCAATCTGGCTTGAGCCTGCTGAGGCAAAGTCTACTGGATAGTACATGCCCTGTTCTTCGGCATAATTCTGTAATTGCTCGGTCACGACACCTGCTTGTACGCGTACCATACGATCCGCTGGGTAGAACTCAAGAATCTGGTTCATCTTGTCAAAGCTAATCACGATCTCGCCATTACTTGCGACCGCGCCCGCAGAAAGGCCGGTACGACCGCCTGATGGGGTAATTGCGACATTAAACTGGTTGGCAAGTTTGACAATGGCCTGCACTTGTTCGGTGCTTGAAGGGAAAACGATGACTGATGGGTTCGGATCAAAATGTTTAGTATGATCACGTCCCCAATTTTCCAAACTGTCGGCATCGGTTTTAATACGGTTTTCACCCACAATTGCCGTTAATTGGGTCAATAACTCAGGTGTTAAAGCGACTGAAGCATTCATCGTTTACAGGCCTAGCAAGAAGTAAAGATAGAGCGTCTGGATAACAATACAATATTTTTCAATATTTTAAATTGTAATATCCAACATATGGAAACTCGGCAGAACAGCGCAAACCTAAGGGTTTCAGGTTTGACTATCAGATACCTGCATTTTACATAGAAGCAGCCATGGGATAAAGCGCAGGATAAAGATACTGTAATAACAAAATGTGTTTAACCCATAAAATTCAGCTGCAACTGAAAAATTATCAGCAATTCTGCTGTGCTAATTTTAAACCAAATATTTATATCTCAAAGCTGTATGCTATAGTACTGCAACTAAATTTTGGCCTTTGTAGCGGAGCCGTAATGAGCCAACATCTATCACTACCTAAAGACAAAATCCGTTTCCTTCTGTTAGAAGGTGTGCATCAAAATGCCATCGATACCTTAAACGCAGCGGGTTATACCAACATCGATTACCACAAAACTGCGCTTGAAGGCGAAGCTTTGAAAGAAGCGGTTAAAGACGCTCACTTCATTGGTATCCGTTCCCGTACTCAATTGACTGAAGAAATCTTTGCAGCTGCGAACAAACTGATCGCGGTTGGCTGTTTCTGTATTGGTACCAACCAAGTTGATTTAAAAGCGGCAATGTCTCGTGGTATCCCTGTTTTCAACGCACCGTATTCAAATACACGTTCGGTTGCAGAACTGGTTCTTGCTGAAACCATTTTGCTACTTCGTCGTGTACCTGAAAAATCGAAAGATACACATGCGGGTGGCTGGAACAAATCTGCGGTGGGTTCTTTTGAAACTCGTGGTAAGACTTTAGGTATCGTCGGTTACGGCTCGATCGGTTCACAACTTTCTGTCTTGGCAGAAAGCTTGGGTATGAAAGTGATCTACTTTGATGCTGTGACTAAATTGCCATTAGGTAATGCACGTCAAGTTGGCTCTTTAGATGAACTTTTAGAAACTGCGGATGTGGTGACTTTACACGTTCCAGATGTTCCATCTACGCGTAACTTCTTCAAGAAAGAACAATTCGCAAAAATGAAAAAAGGCTCAATCTTCTTGAACGCAGCACGTGGTACATGTGTTGTGATTGAAGACTTGGCGGATGCGATCAAAGCGGGCCACATTGCAGGCGCAGCGGTTGACGTATTCCCGAAAGAACCAAAAGCCAATGGCGAAGAATTCCAGTCTCCACTTCGTGGCTTAGACAACGTAATCTTAACCCCGCACGTGGGTGGTTCGACCATGGAAGCGCAAGCCAACATCGGTCTGGAAGTTGCTGAAAAATTCGTTGCTTATTCAGATAAAGGTATGACGCTTTCTGCGGTGAACTTCCCAGAAATCGCATTGCCACTTTCTGATGGTCAGCACCGTTTACTGCACATCCACAAAAACATGCCGGGTGTGTTATCGAAGATCAACACCTTATTCGCTGAACAAGGCATCAACATCTCTGGTCAGTCGTTAATGACCAAAGGTGATATCGGTTACCTGGTAATGGATGTTGATGCATCAGCATCTCAAGAAGCGCTAGATACCTTGAACCATGTTGAAGGCACCATCCGCGTTCGCGTATTGTTCTAATTTATAGTTAGAACTATGCTGAAAAAGCCACAGCTGATGCTGTGGCTTTTTTATGGGCATTTGAATTATTATGTGAATATTATACCGAATGTAAAAAAATAAGATGTCTAACCCTGTACTGAAAACACCTCTGCATGCTTTATTGCTGTTGTTGATTGCCATGTTATGTGTACAAGGCAGTGGTTCTTTAGCCAAAATCCTGTTTCAAAGCTTTCCTGTATTGACTGTCTCTGCCATGCGCCTGTTTTTTGGTGCGATGATTCTGGCTGTGATTTTTAAAATCTGGACCATTAATTTTAAAGTAGTCCGCTGGAAAGCCATTCTGACCTATGGTGTCGCACTGGCAGGCATGAATGCGCTGTTCTATTTATCACTTGAACGCTTACCTCTGGGTTTGGCAGTTGCCTTTGAGTTTATTGGTCCCTTAAGTGTGGCGCTATATCATGCCCGGCAAAAATACGACTTTATCTGGGTCGGTTGTGCCATTCTCGGTCTGGTTTTGCTGTTCCCTTTGCAACAGGCCCAGCAAGGTCTCGACCTGATCGGGGTATTGTTTGCGGTCAGTGCAGGTGCCTGTTGGGCACTGTATATTATTGCCGGACAAAAGCCTTCCGGCATCTCAGGCAATCATACCGTTTGCCTAGGTATGTCGATTGGCATGCTGTGTCTACTGCCTTTCGCACTCTTTTCAGGAGCAGTCGACCGGGTGTTTGAACTGCCGAATTTATATTATTTTATTGGCCTTGCGATTTTAGCCAGCGCCCTACCTTTTACCTTGGAAATGATTGCTCTACGGAGTTTAACCCCGCTGAGCTTTGGCACCTTAATGAGTCTGGAACCTGCGGTGGCTGCCCTCTCAGGCTTTATTTTCCTCGGTGAAGTATTACTCTGGAATCAGTGGCTAGCGTTGGGTACCATTATCATTGCTTCAATTGGCTGTACCTTTACCACCCAACAAGCTCGACAACAAAAACAGGCCAAATAAAAATGTTGCCCGCTTATCCCCTTTTCCATTATTTTTAGGCCAGTCATGAAAAATATCCAGTTGGTTGCTGTGCTGTATATGGTCCTTTCCATGGTGGCGTATCAGATCAGTGCCTCATTCGCCAAGCAATTGATTGCCACACTTGATCCGCTCACTGTGACGATTTTAAGACTCTGTTTTGCCACCATTCTGGTTGCAGTGATGTTTCGTTCCTGGAAAATCATTGCCAAATTAAAGGAACTCAAATGGCGAGATTTACTCTGTTATAGCGCTGCCTTGTGCTGTATGAATATTCTGTTTTACACCTCTTTGGGCAAACTGCCTCAAGGGATTGCGGTGGGTTTAGAGTTTATTGGTCCACTCGGTTTAGCCCTACTCTCGATTAAACAGCGCAGTGACTATATTTGGGTGGCATTTGCGATTTTAGGTATTGCTTTAATGGTGCCGTGGCACGATGCCAATGCCCAAAATTTTTCCTATATCGGTGCAGTGTGTGCTCTGAGTGCCGGTTTGTTCTGGGCGCTGTATATTTATTTTGGGCATCGTGTGGTCCAGCAAAACATCGGCATGCATGCCCTGACCATTGCCATCGGTTTATCTGCGCTGACCCTGCTGCCTTTTGGACTCTGGAATAATGCACCTGCGCTGATGGATACTCAATATTGGGGCAAAGCACTGGTGATTGCGCTGCTGGCCACAGCGATTCCTTATGCACTGGATTTAATGGCCCTCAAACGCCTCAGCAAGCTCAGTTATGGAACCCTTTCCAGTCTTGCACCTGCATTAGCAGCCTTAGCAGGTCTAGTCCTGCTGCATGAACGAATCAGCCTGATTCAGTGGGTGGCTTTAGCCTGTATTATGGTGGCTTCGATTGGGGTTACCTTACGTGGCAGTCAGACAAACTAGAACCGCATTATAGAATTTTAGCTTTCGTCTCCCCTGTTTTGAGATCGGCTTAAAAGGGGCAACTTATTCCACTGTAAATAAGCTGCCTGTACTGACCCTGGATACATTATCCAAAAATGGCATTGACCGTCAGAAAAAATACAGAGGGACCCAGTAAACAGCCCAAGCCGGTATAAAAAGTTGCGACCAGTGCGCCGTAAGGCACCAGACGAACATCTGTACCGGCCAATCCTGCCGCCGTACCGCTGGTGGTGCCGGCCAAGCCACCAAAAACCATGGCTGAACGGGGACTTTTTAAATACATAAACTTTGCCAGCAAGGGTGTACCCACCATAAAGAACACTGATTTGATCAGCCCAATTGCAATCGATAATGCAATCACATCTGAACTTGCACCAATCGCTGTGCCTGTAATCGGACCGACAATATAGGTCATCGCGCCTGCGCCAATCGTGGTCATCGAAATCGGGTCTCGATAGCCCATGGCCCAAGCCACCAACACACCAATCACAAAAGGCACAATACAGCCCAGTGTCAGTGCAATGAGACCAATTCTACCGGCCTTCTTGACCTCTTTTACATCGACTTCAAATGCAGTCGAGGCAATGGCCAGATCACGGATCATGGCACCGCCCAATAATGCAAAACCAGAGAAGATGGCAATATCGGAAATACCTTTGGTGCCTTGGGTATAAACGCCGGCAAAATATGCCACCACCAGTCCTAAAGTAATGGCAATTGCAGAGCTTTGCAGCTTCCCTTTGGTCAAATATTTGGAAAGCAGATGCGATACAAACATCATCAAACCTGTGACTGCAAGCGCTGTCACTAACGCATTTTTTGTTAATACAGCAATGATAGCATCCATGATGAACATCCTTTTTTTATTGCTTTGTCAGTTAATTATGATTTTTCAGGCAATTTTTTCCTTTGCCTCAATCGTCCATTCATAGGTCTCATAATCGCCACTAAGTTTATTCAGATAACGGATCACCAGCACTGTGCCGATCAGTGATGCGACTGAGACAATCAATCCCAGCATCCCGCCTGAAAGTGCAGCCACGACATTTTGCCCGGCTGACATTGCCACCACAATCGGAATATACATACCTGACCAGTACAAGATTCCGAACTGTGTCACTTGGGGTAAATAACCTTTTTTTGCCAATAACTCTTTAGAGAGAATCAACAAAATCATTGAGATTGCAACGCCACCGACATTGGCTTTGACACCGATCAACATGCCGAGGGTATTACCCAGATAATCACCGAGTAGGTGACAAATCGCCAAAATTGCTGTTCCATATATAATCATTGTAAATCCCTCATATCCTTGGATTACTTGGTTTTTTTAAATCATATTCCCATAGAAATCTGATTTTCCTGTTGTTTTTGCATGGCCATCCGAATGCTATCTATGCGCGTTCCCTGAAATGACAATACGGTTCCATCTTTAAATATCCGACGTGCAAGTGTGGTAAGTACCGTGCCGGGTAAAGCTTCGACCTGTAACCTGACACCTCGTTCCCATGCAGCCTGAAGCGTACTTTCCCAATCCACAGTACGGCTCATATTAAAAGCCAGATCATCCGCAATCTGTTCTGGCTTGCGCAAGATACGTGCTGTGGTACCACTTAAATAACCAATTTTAGGTTGCTTTAGAGTGACTCCCTCCATCGATGTCGCAAGTTGCAGTGCTTGCTGACTTAATAACTCACAGTGCGATGGTACCGCTACATCCAGTTTCTTTGCCACGACACCCTGCTGTTTCGCCAATCCAGCAACTTGATTCATGGCTTCAAAACATCCTGAAATCACGATCTGGTTCTGCGCATTGATGTTGGCGACATATACCTGTGGCGTTGTTGCCTCAACCTGTTTTATCCATGCTTCAACTGTTGAACGATCTGTACCAAGCAACGCTGTCATGCCATAGCCTGCCGGATAAGCGTTTTGCATGAGTTCACCGCGATAAGCGACCAGACGGACGGCATCTTCGTACGCTAAAACGCCTGCAACCACTGCAGCCGACCAAGCACCAATCGATAGCCCCGCAACATAGTCCGGTTTTAAGTTTTCAGCACTGAGTAGCGCTGAACTGATTACGCCAGAAATGAGGAGGCACAACTGTACTGCTCGTGTCGATTGCAATGCCGCTGCACTGTCCAGCAGCAACACATTTTGTTTGAGTGCATCCGAGGCACGCTCAAGGTGTTCTTTCACCAGCGTGCTTTGCGGCAGATCATGCAACATATTGCTTCTTTGCACACCTTGCCCTGGATAGACCCAAATTGAAGCCATGATACCTATTCCCTAATGCCATGGATTTTCGATTAAAACAGCACCATCGGGCCGTTTTAATAGTACTTTCCCGCTATTCCGTGCCCATTCTTTTAAGGCCAATCCGCCTTGGGGGAGCTGTAGCTGGATATCCACATTCAACCCTGCCTGCTGAAAAGTTTCGAGTAGCTCAATCGCCTGCTGTTTGGCAAAAGGCTGTTCAGTGCGAATCAGCAAATCGATGTCACTTTGCGCAGTGACAGTTGCAATCCCCGTTGCCAGTTCAAAGCCAAAACTTCCTGTATATCCCCAACATCCTGAAAAGTTTTTCATAATGCTGGAAATGCTCTGCAAACGTTCTGCCAGATGCTTAAACTGATGTATTGCTACCTGAGTTAGCGCTTCTGGCTTGAGTTGTCTGGTGATCGTCGATCGTGGCATCACAGCGGCGTATCGTTGATGACGGAACTGACCTCTGATCCCCACCGCAACCTGATCTGCATCGGTTATGGCCCGGCGAACCACCACCGGATCGCCACGCTGTAATACCGCCTTCACCCACAGTGGCGCATCTCCAGCCAAAGCATCGGCTGACATACCCCACAATAAATCATGGGCTTCAAGCTTAAGTTTCATGACCATTGCTCACGCAATAATTCACGCACCCGTTTAGACATTTGACGATTTTGGCCGTGAAGTCGATGTTCCAGACCTCTCGATTGCTCGGCCTTAATGGCTTGAAATGCTCGCGCAATTACCTGCTTCGCTAACAAAAGATCATCGTTTGTCGGTTGTTCAGGGTTCTCAACAGATAAAAGTTCAGATAACAAACCCAGTGTTGCATAACTTTCAATGTCATAAGCCATTGGCGGAATGCTTGATGCCAATTGTTCAAGCTCATCCACTGATCTTAAAGTGACGCGAGCGGCGGATTCTTTCCCCATGGCATGCACCATAACACCTGAGTCTTTTAAAGCAATCATACGATTGGCTTGATAACCGTGCGCCAAAAAAGCCCCTGACATCGACTTGCCCACCAGTAAACTCACAATAGGATGCCCTGCCAGTCTGGCTCTGGCATAACTGTCTACTGCCCCTGCCAAAGCCTGATGAATTCCCAATAATTCTTCACGGCGCCCATAGGCCTGACTGGGTACATCCACCACACATAAAATGCCACGTTTGCTTTCAGCGTATGCATCCGCCTGAATCACTTCATCAACTGCCTTTGCCAAGCTCCAGCCTTCTACCAGCCCAACTTCACCCTGCCGTGCTCGCGGGAACGGATTATTGCTGTCCTGAACCACTGCAATAACACGTACCGCCTGTTGATCAAGCTGTCCATCCGCCACCCAGACTGAAGCCGGGAAACCTTGAGCCACCTGAAAGCCCTGTGTGACTGCCTTAAACCAGTGTGCGCCTCGGGTAGAGGCTGTTAATGTCTCAACTGCGCTATTCATGCCGACTCTCCCTGATACAAAGCCTGAACCTGTGCTGGCGTGATTTGCTCCGCAGTATCCACCTGTTGAAGCTGTGCTAAATAAAATGGGTAATTTGAACTTCGATGTTGAAGAGGCAAACCTTGCTGCAAATAATCAATCACTTGTTGCCGGATTTTATTGCGGTCATCATCCACATATGCATCGGCCAGACCACTGGCAAAGCGCTGGCTGCCACCGGTGATACTCCAGATAAACGGACGATCTTTGGCGTTATATTCCTGTATGCCCGCTTCTTGCTCAATCACTTGCGGGCCATTGAGTCCCAAACGTCCCTCTTGGGTCATCACGATATAACTGCATAATCCGGCAGCAATCGACATCCCGCCAAAGCAGCCAACGCTCCCCGCGACCACCGCAATGACGGGCTGATACTGACGTAAATTCACGATAGCAGCCTGAATCTCAGCTATTGCAGCCAAACCCAGATTGGCTTCTTGCAAGCGAACACCACCCGTTTCTAACAGTAATACTGCAGCAGTGGGAATGCCGTTGAGGTTGTCTTCTACCGCCAGTTCCAAGGCACCCGCAATTTTGGCGCCACCGACTTCACCCAGGCTCCCGCCCTGGAATAAACCTTCAACCGAAATTAAGACTACAGGACGTTGTTGAATAGTACCCTTGGCAATCACCACCCCATCATCCGCTTGCGGCACAATATTCTGCTGAATAAGCCAAGGTGACATCACCCGTGCAAATGGATCAAGCAGTTCTCGGAAAGAGCCATCATCCAGCAAAGCTTTGGCGCGTGCTCTTGCACTCAGCTCAATAAAATCCTGTTTATTGAGCAAATCCTGAATGTCAGTCATGTTCAATCTCCTCGAATGCCTGTTCCAGACGTAAGCGAACCACCCCTGGGGTAGCACCAAAATCATGGATCTCAATGTTGACGGCAGGGTGGATCTGCGCCGTAA
>PJUK01000533.1_pt1 | contig 12030 bp, 8 predicted proteins | sample 1512211 | NCBI WGS metagenome assembly PJUK01 (sample SAMN08177668, study PRJNA422409) | Feces metagenome, whole genome shotgun sequencing project.
AAAAATCCAGATTATTCATACCGGTATTGAAGCTCCGTTGACCATTCAGGGAGTTGCCGCATGAGTCTAGATCAGTTAGAACAAAATGGAAGCCTGTCACTTGAAGACATTCACCACGATGTTTTATTACAAATCGAAGCGATCCTGTTCGCCAGTGACTCACCAGTCTCGATTGCCCGTCTAAAAGAAGCCTTTCAAAACCAATATAATAAGCAACAATTGCGGACCTTTGTGCAGCAACTGGCGATGTTGCAGCATGGTCGTTCAATTGAATTGATTGAAACGGCGCAAGGCTTTCGTTTTCAGGTGCGCGCCAAATATCGCAATATCATTGCACAAGTCTGGCCGGAACGTCCGACCAAGTTATCGCCCTCATTACTCGAAACTGTCGCAGTGATTGCTTATCATCAACCTGTAACCCGTGCCGATATTGAGCAGATTCGTGGTGTCTCTAATAACAGCCAGATTTTAAGAACACTTTTTGACTGGAACTGGATTAAAGAAGCCGGTTTCAGAGATTTACCCGGAAGACCTGCGTTGTTGATTACAACGCCCCAATTTTTAAATGCTTTTGGTTTAGCCTCGCTAGGTCAATTGCCTCCCCTGCAGAACGCCAAGGAAGCATTCATGGCTCTCGATGCACATGCGCCGAAGTCTTGAGAAGGTGAACTGTTGATCATTATGTCTAAGGTTGTGCTGTCATGAGTGAAAAATTACAAAAGGTTTTAGCGAGAGTCGGGCTCGGCTCGCGTCGCTATATGGAGGAAGTCATTGCTGCTGGTCGTGTCAGCATCAATGGTCGTATTGCCCAGGTCGGTGAACGTATCGAACCAGGCGATGAACTCCGTATCGATGGTCGTAAAGTACAGTTCCAGATTGAAGACGAAATCCGTCGTCGTGTGTTGATTTACTATAAGCCAGAAGGTGAAATTTGCTCACGCAATGACCCTGAAAAACGCCCAACCGTATTTGATCATTTACCTCAAATTGCCAATGACCGCTGGGTCATGGTGGGTCGTCTGGACATCAACAGTACAGGTCTGTTGCTATTCACCAATGATGGTGAACTTGCCAACCGTTTAATGCACCCTTCAAACGAAGTTGAGCGTGAATACGCGGTTCGTGTCATGGGTGAAGTGACACCACAAATTCGCAACAACATGCTCAAAGGTGTTGAGCTTGAAGATGGTCCTGCGAAATTTGAATCTTTCTCTGAAATCGGTGGTGACGGCATCAACCGCTGGTATCAAGTGGTAGTTAAAGAAGGTCGTAACCGCGAAGTACGTCGTATCTTTGAATCACAAAGCCTGAAAGTCAGCCGCTTGTTACGTACCCGTTACGGCACGGTGATTTTACCGCGTGAATTACGTACCGGTCGCTGGATGGAACTGGATAAAACCGATATCGACAATTTAGCCAAATCAGTCGAGTTAAAACCACGTCAAGGGACTGGTCTATTCGGCATGGCAAAACGTCGTACCGAACGTATGGCAGACAAGCCGATGGCTGCACGTCGTGGTGGATATTTACGTCAACAGCGCCGTGATGATGAACAAGATCAATCACAGCAACGTTCAGGCGGCAATAGCAACAATAACAATGGTCGTAAAACCATTGGTTTCAACAAAGGCTTTAAAAAGTTTTAAGCCTGAGGTCTGAAATAAAAAACGCTCTAATTAGAGCGTTTTTTATGACTTGATTTTAATGATGGGCAATCCCTTGCGGAATTGCATTCAATAATTTCTTGGTATATTCATGTTGTGGATGCAAATACAGTTCATCCGAATTGGCGATTTCAACCAGTTCACCATGATTCATCACCATGACTTGATCTGAAATATATTTCACCACCGATAAATCATGTGAAATAAAGATATAGCTCAATCCAAACTCATCCTGTAGATCTTGCAATAAATTCAATACTTGCGCCTGCACCGATACATCCAGTGCAGAAACCGATTCGTCACAGATCAGGATTTCAGGTTTTAAAGTCAAGCAACGCGCAATCGCAATCCGTTGCCGTTGCCCGCCTGAGAACTCATGTGGGTAACGGTCATAAGCTTGTACTGGCAGACTTACTCTTTCCAGTAATTCCAAAGCAATCTTTTTCCGTTCTGCATCATTTTGACCAATACCATGAATCCGCATTGGCTCCAGTAAAATCTGTCCAATGGTAAAGCGTGGATTGAGTGAGGCATAAGGATTCTGGAAAATGATCTGGATCTTGCGTTGATACTGACAAAACTCTTTCTCGCTCATGGCAAGAATGTCTTTACCGCCAATCAGCGCCTGTCCACCAGTTGCTTCGTGTAAACGCATCAATAACAATCCGATGGTGGTTTTTCCTGAACCCGACTCACCGACCAAACCCAATGTTTTGCCTTTGGCCAGTTGAAAGGACACCCCTTTCACGGCCTGAAACTCCTCTCGTCCCCATAAGCCTTTACGGCTATAAAACGATTTTTTCAGGTCTTTGACCTCTAAAATAATCTGTTCATCTCCCTTCAGACCACGAGTACGTTGTTTGAGATTCAGGTCAGATAACTGGCTCACTTCAACCCATTGTCCATGTTCCTGTTTCATAAAGTCACTAGTCACAGGCAAGCGGTAAGGTCGTGAAGCCAACTGCGGACGACAATGCAGCAAAGCTTTGGTATAGACATCCTGTGGCCGTTCCAGCACTTGCTCAACCGGACCACATTCCCGAATTTCCCCATGCCGCATGACAATCACCTCATCGGCAATTTCCCCGACCAGCGCCAGATCATGGGTAATAAATAACATCGACATCTGGTGGCGTTGTCGTAATGACTCTAGCAAATCAATGATCTGTTTCTGAATGGTGACATCTAAAGCCGTGGTCGGTTCATCCGCAATCAAAAGCTTCGGTTCACAGGCAATAGCCATCGCAATCATGACCCGTTGCTGCTGTCCCCCCGAAAGCTGGCTGGGATAGGCATCAATCTTGGTTTCAGGTGCAGGAATACCAACCTCCCGGAGCAATTCCAATACCCGGGCTCTGGCCTCCTTGCGCCGCATGCCCAGATGAATACGCAGCACTTCGGCAATCTGATCACCAACCGTAAATACCGGATTTAATGAGGACATGGGTTCCTGAAAAATCATGGCAATGTCTTTACCACAAATCTTCCGGATTTCACCTGCTGACAGGTGCAGTAAATCCTTGCCTTCAAACTTGATCTGGCTGCGTTCTGCAATCTGGCTCTGGCCTTTTGGCAATAGCCCCATCACCGCAAGTGAGGTCACTGATTTACCGCTGCCGGACTCACCCACCAAAGCCACGGTTTTATTTTTAGGGATCGAAAATGAAATTCCTTTCACGGTTTCAATCCACTGTTTATTTTCGCCTTTAAAGCTGACCCGAAGCTGTTCAACCTGTAATAGCGGTATTTCATTCTGATGTTGCATATTGTTCACTCCGCTATTTCAACTTAGGATCCAGTGCATCACGTAAAGCATCGGTAAACATCGAGAATGCCGTGACCAGTATCGCCATTGCCATTGATGCGGCTGCCAGCTGCCACCATTTCCCCAGAATCAGTTCACTTTGCGCTTCATTCAGCATACTGCCCCAAGACACCACACCGACAGGCACACCAAAACCGAGGAAGCTCAGAATCACTTCCGATTTGATAAAAGACACCACCAGAATCGAAATCTGTACCAGTGCAATATGACTCACATTGGGAAAGATATGTACAAACATACGGCGTAAATGACTGACACCAATCGCCTTGGCAGCAAGCACATATTCACGCGACTTGTGTTTCATATATTCGGCACGAATCAGACGAAATACCCCAGTCCAGCCCGTCAAACCGAGAATAAGTACAATCGACAGAATCCCTTTTTGCTGGAGTACTGCGGCAATCGCCAAGACCAGCAACAAATAAGGAATCGAGGTAAAAATGTTATAAAACCAGTTCAGAATATCATCGACCCAACCGCCAAAATAACCTGCAATTGCCCCCAGAAAAGTCCCGATCACCACGGCCAGCAGCGCCGACAATAAACCGACCAGAATCGACGTTTCCGCCCCTTTAATGGTTTTTAATAAGATATCCTGCCCCCATTTATCGGCCCCAAATGGCAAGGTGGTTTTTAACTCCTGCTTTTGTTCAAGCAAATGCCCACCCAGTTGCTGATCAATTTGCTGCATATCTTCCGCCAAAGGATCAACCACACCATAATGATCCACATAACCGCCTTGCTGTTCATTCTGGATCTCGCTGTTGAGCTGGCGGATGACATCTTTTAATGGGTCTACCGGATTTTCTGGTAGCGTTTCGTTAAGCTTCGCCGCTTCCCCAGTTGACGAGGTATCGGCATCTGCGCCTAAAAACGTTGGTGGTGCATAACTGACCGCCACTTCCTTATTCCAGTCCGATGCAATCACACCGGTCATGGATAAGGCCAGCAGGATGAAATAGAACAGCACCACAATAAAGGAAACTACCGCAATACGATCTGATTTCAGTCGCTTTAATACCAGTTGCCATAATCCTGTTGCAGCCGTTGCTTCGCCAGAAGATGCTTTGCTTTTAAAAATTGTACTGAGCATAGTCATCTCCTCTACTTCAACTGAACACGAGGATCGAGGAGCTTATAAATCAGATCGGCGATCAGGTTAAAAATCATGGTCATTGCAGCGATATAGACTGTAATTGCCTTGATGACCGGAAAATCGCTACGCTCTACTGCGATAATGATTTCCCGTCCAATGCCCGGGATGCCAAAAAAACGCTCAATCAGGAAGGCACCAATTAACAAAGCCGGTAAACTTGCCATGACTTCGGTCACAATCGGGATGGACGCGTTACGCAGCACATGCACACCCAGTACACGCGATTCGCCCACACCTTTGGCACGGGCGGTACGTACATAATCCTGATGAATCTCATCCAGCACAAAACTGCGATACAGCCGCAAGGTCGGTGCAATACTTACCACCAGCATAATCAGGATTGGTAATAAGGCGTATTGAAACAGGTTTTCACTGAAATGATCACTCCAGCCCTGCACCGGAAACCAGCTGAGCTGATAGGCCAAAACGTACTGGAAGACAATGATATACACCAGAATACTGATCGACATGCCAATGGTGCACAGCATCATCACCATACGGTCTGTCAGCGAGCCACGCACGGAAGCAACAGCCAGTGCCAAGATAATTGAAATTACGGTTTGTAAAATCGTCAGTGGAATCAATAACGTCAGTGATGGTCCTAAACGGGTCAGAATAATCTGTGAGACCGATTCACCGGTACTCCAGCTGACACCATAATCAAAGCTCAGAATCTGCTTGATAAAAATCCATAGCTGTACGTAGTAAGGTTGATCTACGCCCAACTGTTTACGGATGTTTTCGATTTGCTCCGGGTTAGACATCTTTCCTGCCAGAATGTATGCAGGATCACCCCCTACCCAGTTAAATAAAAAGAAAATCAGCAAAATAACACCCAACATGGTCGGGATCATTTGCCATAGTCTACGCACGACATAAGCAAGCATAATGGCAAATCCTTATTTGACCCGTTGACCAGTAATTTCATTAAAAAATGCTTTGTTATCAGGCTCTCGACCTAAGAAGTCTTTCACCAGTTGAACTGCATCCTTTTGGCTGCCTTGTGACAGAATGGTTTGACGATAGCGTTGCCCGACGACCGGATTGTTCAGGTTGTCCCCAAAAGCAGATAACATGTCCAGCGCCAGTACTTCAGACCACATATAACCATAGTAGCCAGCCTGATAGCCCATCAAATGCCCGAACTGGCCTGGGAATTCGGTAGTAGATACATAGCCTAATGCCGTGGCTGACTCCATTTTCTTCCAGACATCCATCGGCTGGACTTTCAAGGCATCGGCACCATGCAAAGCCATGTCGTATTGTGCATACAGGGTCTGACGTGCATAACGCATACCACGTCCATAATTATGGACCGATTTCAAACGGGCAATCAGGGCATCATCCACACGTGGACAAGCTGGATTACAATAATCAGCCACTTTAGCTAAGGTCTCTTTACGGCGAGCCCATTCCTCATACATTTGTGAAGGCGCTTCAACAAAATCACGCTCTACCGAGGTTCCTGACTGGCCCGAATAACGGGTTTTCGACAAGATGCCATGTAAGGCATGACCAAACTCATGCACAAAAGTTTCAAGCTCATCACTATTTAAACCTTTGCGGTTAAAGTTGGTCACCAGTACAGAAATCGGTTTACGCTTGCTTAAAGTACTGCCCCCATATACACCCCACACCGCTGCATGACCATATTTGCCTTCACGCGGGAATTTATCCATATACAGGCCACCCAACACTTCGCCTGTTTTCTTGTCTGTCACATCGTAATATTCAACTTCATCCTGCCATGTATCGACTTTAGCGGGTTTAAACTCAATGCCATACAGGTCTGAAGAAATTGCAAATAGCCATTTTTGCGCGGCTAAAGTTGGAAAATAATCACGCAGTTTTTCCTGATCAATCTGGTATTTAGCTTTACGCAGCTTTTCACTCCAATAACCCACATTCCAGCGATTAATTTCTGTTTTTTCAATCGGCGTGTTTAAGGTTTTGGCTTTAAACGCACGTAGTTCTTCTACTTCTTTTTGCTCGAGTGGTGCCACCACTTTATGTACATCCGTCAAGAAGCTATTCACTGTTTTTGGTGTTTTCGCCATGCGTTTTTTTAAGGCCAGATCAGCATAACTAGCCTGACCAAACAACTGCGCCAGTTCATAGCGCAAGTCGATAATCTGTTTCAGTAAAACCAGATTCTTTTCCGTACCACGACGGGTAAAGGCGGTTTGATAACGTTTACGTGCAGCATCGCTGTCTGCCAGTTCCATGAAAGGCTGATATTCAGGATATTCAAAGCCTAATAAATAATTACCTTTGTCATTTTTCTTTAACCCTGCAATATAACTGTCAGGTAAGCCCTTTAATTCCGCAGGGGTAAATTCCAGTTTTTCCGGATTATCACGGATATTGCGGGAGAACTCTTGCGAAAGTTTGGTCAATTCATCAAAAATCGTTTTCACCCGAGCTCTCTTCTCTGGGGCTAATTGCACCCCAGTATCTTCAAAAGCATCCAGAATATCCTGACGATATTTGCGATCAATGGCATCTGCTGCCGTGGTATTTTTAATGCGCTGATACAGTTTCGGATTCTGATAAATTTCAGTTTGTAGCTGGTTCAATTTGACTTCACAATCTTCAGCAGCTTTACGCAATTTCGCATCCGGATCGACATTGCTATATAAGCTGATCGGTCCGGCAAAATCTTCAAAGCTTGCCATCAGTTGATCCCACTCAGCCAAGACTGGTGCGGCATCAGACTGCTGTTTTACGGTTTGTTTTTCAAGTTGAGCAATACGCTGTTGTAATTTTTCTAAGTTGGCATCACACCATTGCGCACTAGCCGCGGTTTTTAAAATAGGTAAGGTGGTTCTTTCAGCCCAGATATTCTGGCTCATGCCGACGGCCGTCATGGATAACAAAGCCAGACTCGATAATTGCAATATTTTTTTCGCCATTCTTTCTCTCCAATTTAATGTGTTGGTTATTTCTTGTCTTGAATATCAATGTACATCCACTCTGCAGGCAATATAGGATGCTTTTTATAGCCCAGCACACGAGGCTGTGCGACCACAGTCCGATAACGGGTCGAGACGAATTGTACGGGTGAGTAAAACTCTAAAAGACGTGACATTTTGCGATATAACATATCGCGCTCAGGACCATCGTCCAGTTTCAGGGATTGTTCATATAAACGGTCATATTCGGGTAATTTAAAGCAGGTATGGTTGGTGGCATGAATATTATTGCCATAGAATAACTGCATAAAATTATCGGCATCAGGATAGTCAGCAATCCAGGCAGAGGCTTTAAACATGGTCTTACACTGTTTTTCCGCCTTTAAACCTTCCGCGAAAGGAACGGGCTTGGATACCATATTAATTTTGATATTGGTCAGGTCTTTCTTTAATAGCTCGGCCATTTGCATACTACGAGCACTGCTGGTGGATGGCATAAACTCAATCACCAGCGGCTTGCCATCAGGCAGTCTGCGCCAGCCATCAGCCCCGACCTTATAGTGATACCGATCCAGTAACAGATTGGCGGCCTTGACCGAATAAGGAATACTGCTTTTATACTCAGGATCATGCCCCGCGACCCCATAAGGAATCGGTGTTTCCAGTTTTTTGGCATTTCCCTTGGCCAGAATCGTAATCATTTTGTCTTTGGAAATGGCCATTGACATGGCACGACGTAATGCAATTTTATCTTTGCCAAAACCACCGACCACCGGATTCTGGATATTCCAGTAAAGATAATCAATCGACGGATCGGGTATACGCGACAACTGGATTCCCTTCTTGGCCAGCTCAGGTTTTAAGCTGCCATCTTGCTGTAAGGCTTGTGCGGGCAACTCGCCGTCCAGTGTGAATAAATCCAGACCGTCTTTCTGGAAAGCAAGCCATCCAGATTGTGATTCTTCAATAACACGGATATCAATCACTCCGATCTGCGGCATTTTTTTACCTTGCATCTGCTGGACGATTTTCTGATCTTCTGGATTGCTGGCCTTAAAATTCCAGGTGAAACCGCGATAATCAGGGTTGGCTTTCAAAATAATCCGTGAACCTGGCGTCCAGTGTGCCAGCACATAAGGGCCTGTTCCTACCGGATGCGCCATGGCATAGCCTGTTGTTTTATCCCGATAATGTTCAATCACTTCACGGGCGACTGCTCCCGTTGGTTGATGGGCCAGCAACATCGGAAAATTATGATTCGGTTCTTTCAGGCGAATCACCAAGGTATAACGATCTGGTGTCTGTAATCCGCTGATCGGCTGATCGTAGTTAAATTTTCCGGTTTTACTGGCCTGTTGAATTAAAGCATCCATCCCGGCAATTTTATCTTCAAATAACCAACTATTCGGTGAGCGTAAATTCGGGTCCAGTAAGCGCTTATAGGAATAGGCATAATCAGCTGCCGTCAACTCTCTGGGCTTGCCTTTAAATACCGGATCAGCAGCAAAATAAATCCCTTTCTTCAGCCGGATGGTATAGGTCAGTCCATCCGCACTCACTTCGGGTAAGGCAGCGGCAGTATTAGGTACCAATTGTGCTGGCGATGCCAGATAGTCATAGGTATAGAGGGTTTCAAAGACAGAATATAAAACATGGGCAGAATATAAATCTTGAGTCGCCACGGGATCAAAGCCCGTTTCTGCCACTGGAAAAGCATAACGCAAGACTTTTTTAGGATCGGCGGGGCTTTTGGCTTGTACTGAGCTGAAACCTGAACCTAGGGTCGTCCCCAATACCAGTGCCAGTCCTGCACGCAAAATAGAAATTTTAAAATTTTGCTTCATCGTATACACATCACTTATTTTTGATTTGGTGAAGCAATATCAAGGTATTGCCAATTGGTATTCATAATAGGATGAGCCTTAAACCCCTGAACTTCTGGTTGAATCAACCAGTTGCGAATCCGTGTATCCTGTAAAATCCAGGTATTGTCGGCCTCAATCTGGCGACTCATTTTTTCATAGAATGGCATGCGTTTTTCAGGTGGTTGCTGCATGGCCTGCTTATATAAATTGTCATAAGCAGTAGATTGATAACAGGACTGATTACCGCGTCCAACATTAGGTCCATACAGTAACTGAGTGAAGTTTTCTCCTTCTGGATAATCGGCATGCCATGCACCACTCCACATCATATATTGACACTGCGTGGCCGCTTTTAGGTTATCGGCAAAATTACTGACTTTAAAATCAGCACGTATCCCGATTGCATCCAGATTTTTCTTCCATAATTCAGAGTACATCACTGAAGACGAGCCACTTTCAGTATTGATTTTTAAGGTTAAAGCTTTGCCATTAGGTAGGTTACGATAACCATCAGCACCCTTTTTATAACCGAAATGATCCAGTAATTTATTGGCCAATACAGGATTGTAGCCAATGCTACTGCGGTAATCGGGGTTATGCCCACTAATCCCTGCAGGAACCAGCATTTCAGCCTTCACTGCCTGGCCTTTTCGTAATATGCGAATATATTCATTCACATTAAACGACATTGCGATTGCTCGCCTTAAGGCAATTTTGTCCAGACTCTTCCCGCCGACTACCGGATCTCGCATATTCAGCATCGAATAGGTAATCTCGGCCTCTTTATTGGCATACAGGCGAATCCCCTGTTTTTTTATGGCGGGCTTGAGTTGATTGTTCTGATCAAGCACTTTAGGAATCGCATTTGAGGTGACTTTGTCAAAATCGAGCTGCTTGGACTGAAATGCCAGCCAGCGCGACTGTTCTTCTTCAATAATACTGATATTAACCTTGCCGATTTGTGGCATCTGCTTGCCGCTCATTTCCTTGACCAGTTGGTTGTCCCAAGCCGTGCCCGTCGATTTAAAGTTCCAGACAAAACCCCGGTAATCCGGATTGGCAACCAGTTCGATCTTGCTGCGAGGGACATATTTACTCAGCATATAAGGGCCCGTACCGACAGGATGCATAGCTAAACGATCTTTATAGTATTCAACCACTTCACGTGCAGTTGCCCCAAATGAACTATAAGCCAGAATATAAGGAAAGTTATAATCAGGTTGCGTCAGCGTAAATTGAATCGTATATTTATCGAGTGCCTTGATCCCTTCAATCTTGGCATCATAATTAAACTTTCCGGTTTTCTTTGCCTGTTCAATCAGCGCATTGGCACCGACAATTTTATTATCAATAAAAGAAAATGATGAAGCATGATTTTTAGGATCTAAAATGCGTTTAATGGAATAAACATAGTCTTCAGCCACCAGCTCCCTGCGCTTACCTTTAAATGCGGGATCATCCGTAAAATAAATACCTGACTTTATTTTAAAGGTATACACCTGTCCATTTTTCTCAATGACCGGTAAGCTTTGTGCAGTTCCAGGCATCAGTTTAACGGGATCTGCCAGATAATCATATTGAACCAGTCTTTCAAAAATAACATCAGCGACATTTCCACTATAGTAGTTGAAGGTTTTAACCATATCAAAACCATCATCTGGAGCCTCAAAAGCAACACGGAGTACTTTGTCAGCTTGAGCTGGTGTTTTTGCATAAACCATGGGCATACATGCAACTACACTGGATAAAACAGTGACCGTAATAAAAATAGACTTCAACTTAATACTCACATCATCGTTTTTTAATAAATACTAGACTTTCGCATAGCATTCAACACCACAACCATTTCTCTTCTCTAGATTAACCTTAAAAAATTTTTATCATAAAATCATTTATTTAATAAAAATTTATCATTTGGAAAAAATTAACCCCCCAAGAAAGAATGCTTTATCACAAAAAATTAACTAGCGAATTTCGTGCCACTTTTCCAATAAAAAAATAATGCTTATTTTTTAACCATAAATATTTTAATGCCATTCCGGTTTTCAGGCATCTTAAATAAAAGTAACTTTCTGCCAAATCATATTTTTTTATATTAATTCCCATTTCCATGAAATCATATTAATAAAATACATGTTTTCTGTGGATAGAGAAGCTTTTGCACTATAAAAAAGCAAAAATAAAACGTTATGATTCATTTTAATGCGTAGGAGAAGAACACATTAATTGGTACTTTATGACAAATACCCCAAATTCTTTATTATTTTATGTTTTTAATAATTGGTAAAAATATGAAAAGCTTATAAATAAAAACTAAAACACTTTTACCCAATTTATTCTACATTAAGCGAAATCTAAAAATAGGGCTTGGCACAGGTCTTGCTAAAACGGATTTATCTAATTTTAGAGTGGCAAACCATTAGGGGTTCAATAAACAATGAAAAAAGCCAACTTCGCTCAACCTAACGCTACGTCAAAAACGAGCAAAACCCTACTTAAACTGAGCACCTTGAGTTTAAGTATGCTGTGTCTAACCATGGCACATGCTGCCGACGCGGACTCAACAACTGAAGAAAAACCCACCAAGGTGGTTAAGGTCGCCGTGACG
>PJUK01000535.1_pt1 | contig 11977 bp, 11 predicted proteins | sample 1512211 | NCBI WGS metagenome assembly PJUK01 (sample SAMN08177668, study PRJNA422409) | Feces metagenome, whole genome shotgun sequencing project.
CACGCAGCTTCGACGCCATCTCAAAAGCACTTGGCGATATCATCAGTCTCTTCTCCATCAATGAATGCCAGAACTTCTTTAAGGCTGCTGGGTATGAGGCCGAATAAATGCGACACGCTTTAGTCCTGACTGTCTGGTGGTAACGGCACAAGTTTTTCTAAATCGATAGCGGCTTATCAAAGGCTGCGAAACATGCATGCCATCGCATCAACGAGCTTTGGCTTCAGGCGCTAGCGTTTCCTTCTTTATGAGAAGCCCTTCCAGCAAAGTGCGAAATGTCTGCACAGCCTTTTTTGAGGTGACTTGCGGGTCTTCTGCATTGGCAATCCATTGGGCAGCGCTACTGCTGGCTGCATTAATGAGGCGCGCGGCAGCTTCCGGGTCAATGTCTACGATAATACCAGCCTTTTGCAGATCCGCGAGACTGCGGGCGACTGTTGCAATACAGCCATTGGCATTTGGCCAGCCGGACGGGTCTCCTAGCACCGCGGGACCGTCTCTGAACATGATGCGCTGAATTTCCGGCTCCAGCGCCATCTCAACATAGGCGACATTCTCATCGACAAAGCCCTGCCAAGGTGTCGCGGCGCGGGACGAAATCGCGCAAAGCCTGCCGGTCATTTCAGCATCAATCTGATTGACGACAGCTTGCAGGAGGCCTTTTTTGTCGCCGAAGTGGTGGTAAAGCGCGCCTCTGGTCAGACCGGCTGCGCCCGTAAAGTCATCCATTGAGGCATCGGCATAGCCCACTGTACCGAATGCCTTCCGTCCCGCGGCCAGCAGCTTTTCCCGGGTTTCTGCAATCTTTTCGCTACGGGGTTTGCGCACATTATTCTCCAGTTTTCACATACGTGACGTATATTAGTTGACATGCGCCACGTATCAAGTAATCAATTGACATACGTCACGTATGTAAATGGCAAAAACCTTTGCATCAAGGAATAGGTCCATGTCCAACCCCTATAAAGAGATATTCAGCGCGCCCGGCGCGCTTGGCTTTTCCGCCGCTGCGGGTTTTGCGCGGCTTCCAATGGCAATGGCTCCAATCGGAATCGTCGCGATGCTGTCTCTGACGCACGGCGAATATTGGCTGGGTGGCGCAGTTTCCGCTACCTTTGCCTTGACCAACGCGTTTCTGTCGCCGCAGATATCGCGGGCTGTCGACAAATTTGGGCAACGGGCCGTCGTAGGACCGGTAACCATTGTTTCGGTGGTTGCGTTCGCGGCGCTGATTTTAGCTGCCAATCAAAAATGGCCCAACTGGACCCTATTCGTATCGGCCTTTTTGGCCGGAACAATGCCAAGCATATCCGCGATGGTACGGGCACGATGGACCGAGATTTTTCGTGACCGACCAGAGTTGAACACCGCCTTTGCATTTGAGTCGGCTGCCGATGAATTGGTCTATATCGCCGGCGCTTCGCTCTCGGTTGGCTTGACCGTAGCTCTTTTCCCAGAGGCCGGGATGTTGATCAGCACGGTCTTTCTCGCTGTTGGCACCATAGCATTTCTCGCTCAGCGTTCAACAGAGCCCAAACTCCGTATGCCTGAGCAAAATGTTTCGCAGCGTTCCGCTATCAGGCTTCGTTCGGTTCAAATTATCACCCTGGCTTTGATATTCGTGGGATCGACTTTCGCCACAGCGGAAGTTAGTGCTGTCGCGATCACCAGGGAGCTTGGCCGGCCCAACATGGCAAGCTTGGTTATTGGTGTATACGCCATCGGATCCTTTGTGGTCGGTCTGACGCTAGGCGCGCTCAAACCCAGAATTCAATTGCCGCTACAGCTGCTCATTGCGGTTAGCGTCCTTGCACTCACCGCCCTGCCGCTCTTGTTTGCAAGCTCGTCGGTCGCTCTACTGGCCGTGGCTGTCTTTGTCAGCGGCATAGCCATTTCGCCGACTTTCATCACAGCTTTCGGTCTCATCGAACGCCGCGTGCCGGAAAGCATGCTGACTGAAGGTATTACCTGGGTCATGACGGGGATCGGTATCGGGATGGCGCTCGGTGCGTTCATCGCGGGCTGGGTCGTCGATAATTTTGGTGCTGCGAACGGCTTCTGGGTGTCGATTGTTGCAACTGTGACGACCGTTTTAATCGTCGGATTAGGACAGAGGGCTTTGTCTGGCGAGCGTACAACGTTGGCCGTCGACGAGCGCTGTTCGGCGCAGCCTGCTGAATAGCAGTTTTTACAATCATGAGGCCCCTGACGGAAAGAACGTTGGGGGTCATTTTTATCTGCATTGCCAAATAGTGAAACAAAGCTCGATTTTTGATCGCCATTTTTAGTGAGGCCTGTCCGCCTTGCCAGCTCTGCTATCGCCTTCGAATTGTTATGCTTCTACCAATATAAAAAGAGAATTGGACCAACATTAAATCGACAAACGACAAGGGCGAGGGGCAATCCTGTTGGATGCAATCTCGCCGATGTGAATTATCGCGCAAGAAATAAGACAAACATTGTGCGGGCTGATCCCATAGACGAGCAAAAGCCCGCGCCGTGGCAAAGGGTTCTCCTGTTACAAGGACCGGTTGGGCCTGCGTTCCGCCTGCTTCGGAGATATCTGACGCAATTACGCTATCATTGCATTCAAGTGTTGTTCAATCCGGGTGATCGGCTATTTTCCGGGCGACGAAACGGCACACGCGTTTACACGGGCGGTATAGATGGTCTCGAAGACTGGCTGCTTGTTCAAGCGAGCACACAGAACATCACGCACATGGTTCTCTTCGGTTCAGAACGTCCGGTTCACATCATCACGCGCCGAGTGGCCGCGCAACTGAACATAGTCGTGATATCTCTTGAAGAAGAGATATATCCGCCCCGGTGCGATCACACTGGAATTCGGAGCAAACAACGCCTTTTCCCCAATTGCCGGGCAGCTTCCGCCACGCAGATTCCGAATTGATCTTGAAGATGCTTACCCTCCCAATCGGGGTCATTTCTCCGCTATGTGTATCTATGGTGGGCTATATTACGCGTCCGTAACGCTTTGTGGAAAGCGCAGACAACGGCAGCTTATGCGCCGTGATATCGGCATACTCCGTGAGTTGCCCCGCTGGATCAAAAATTTTAGCCGTTGGCTTTGGGGACAATCGAAGCGCAATCATCGACCGCCTGCTGGAGCACAGTGTCGGTCAATATTTTGTGGTGGCTTTGCAGGTTTCACAGGATACCCAGTTGAAACGCTCCGCCCGAGGGTGGGACAATGCGCGTCGGATAACTGAAGTGCTTGATAGCTTTGCAGCATCGGCTCCGCAACATCTGCGGCTGGTTTTCAAAATACATCCGTTGGAGCGGTGTGATGACAATGATCGCAAGCTGCTAGACGAACTGTCGGTTAATCTCAGCATCATTGTGATTGCGGAATTATCATCCGCGACGGCCATATCGTCTATTATGATGATATCGCGACGCTGCGGATCGGCTTTGCAGAGGCTTGATCTTGAAAGCCGGCCCTTCCGGCCCGACTTTTGCTTCCGATGGCAAGTTGTTAGCTTGCCTTTTTTGTAATCAGCGTCAAAGCGCCATTTTCAGAAAGACTGGCTGCAATGACATCTTGTTCGTTCATGCCTTTTTTTTTGCAGGGCGTCGCGCGCCTCGGGGAACGTCTTCACTGATGTGCGCAGTTTGGTGAGGTCATCGGCGCTGCGTTTTTCGACTACGGCTTGAACCTCTTTCTGGCTTTCAGCCGGCAGTTCCTTGATATCTACCACAGATACAGTCTGTATGGTTGGGGCTGTTGAAGGTTGCTGAGCCGCTGGCGCAGAATTGGCCGGGGGCTGTGGTGCCTGTTGCTGAGCCATTGCGGCAGGGGTCAGGGCGACGAGAGTTACGAATGCAAGCGATGCAATTCTTGGCATCATCTTTCCTTTCCAGAAATTCTGCTAGAGGCGATTTGGGTGACGGAGCCAGTGCACAGGTCGAATGTGACCGTAATGAGTTTCTTTCGGGGCTATTCCCAGGTTAAACCATGTTTCGGTCAAGGCGCCCGCATCTTAACAAATTGTGTGGGCGACATTCATTGCGTCGTATTTGACCTGTATGTCATGACAAAAATTGCTATAACAGTTCAATCGACACTTTGTCATGATGGAGCCGGTAAGCCTATGTGGAAACCCGTATTGGAGCTGCGCAAAGGCGCAACCAAACACCGACTTCTGACAGAAAAAATTGTCGATGATATCGAGGGCGGTATTCTGCAACCGGCAGCCCGGATGCCTACGCATCGCGAGCTTGCGCATCAACTCGGACTTTCTGTGCAGACTGTCAGTATCAGCTATAAGGAAGCAGAACGACGCGGTTATCTGCGTGGTGAAGTTGGACGCGGAACTTACGTTTGCAATCGCGTCACCGAACTTGCGGACCGTTTCATGCTGGATCGAGATCCGAGCGGCACCGCTGATATGTCGATCATACGAGCTGTCTATACGGAGGCGCATGAGCGGGCCTCCAAGCATCTGTTTGAACAATTGAGCCAAACGGAAAACGCCAGTTTCATGCGTCCATGTCGGCCAATCGCCGGGCTGGATCACCATCGCGCCGTTGCTCAGGAATGGCTGCGTAGCTTATCTGTTGATGTTGATCCGGGCCGTATCGTCATTACCAATGGAGCGGCACATGGCCTGTTTCTTGCGGTCGCGACAATTGTTCAGCCGGGCGAGGTGGTGCTGACGGAACGCTTGACCGACCATGGCATTATCGGGCTCGCAAATGTGCTGGGATTTACCCTGCGCGGCCTGCCAATCGACGAACAAGGTGTCATGCCGGATGCTTTTGAGATGGCGTGCAAAGCTGGGGATGTCCGCGCGCTCGTACTGATACCGACACTGGGCAATCCTACAAGTCATCTCATGTCTGCGCAACGGCGTATGGCGATCGCGGAAATCGCTGCAAGATACGATGTTTGTGTTATCGAAGACGAAGTTTACAAACCGATCCTCGAAGAACGGTTGCCTTCAATGCCGGAATTGCTGCCGGATTTGGGCTTCTTCGTAACAAGCTTCACGAAGACTGTCATGACGGGGCTTCGCACCGGTTATCTCGTTGTTCCATCGCAATATTCCATTCGTGTTGCATCGATTTTGCGCGTGACAAGCTGGAGCGGGGTCAATCTTCTGGGCGAGATGGCAAGCCGCTGGATTGAGGATGGCACCGTCAAGGAACTCATCGAAATCCAACGGGGCGAATTGCGTACAAGACAGGCGCAGGTGAGTGACGTCTTGGGGCCTCTGATCGCAGGGAGTAACCCGTTGTCTCTGTGCGCCTGGCTCAAAATCCCGCGCCACTGGTCGGAAGACGGGTTGGTAAGAGCGCTGGCCAATAAGGGGGTCGCAGTGACGCCATCCGATCCGTTTGTAGCCGGGGCCGACCGCGGCCAAGGGGGCATTCGAATTTGCCTTGGCGGACGGCTGTCACGCACAACCTTGCACAAGGCACTTGAAACCATCCGTGAAACCGCTGCACAACTTCCACCAGTTTATGATGTTGGCGCTATAGCCTGACCCTAAAGGACAGACTGGAGAAACTCCTTGGTGCGCGCTTCTTTCGGCGCTTGAAATATCTGTTCGGGCGTGCCCTGTTCGCAGATGCGCCCTTTGTCGAAAAAGCACACACGATCAGAGACTTCTCGCGCAAAGCGCATTTCGTGGGTAACCAGCAGCATGGTGAGATCATGCTCCTGCGCAAGACTGCGGATGACTGACAACACCTCGCCAACAAGCTGCGGATCCAGCGCCGATGTCGGTTCATCAAACAGCAGGACACGCGGACGCATTGCCAGTGATCGTGCTATGGCAACACGCTGTTGCTGACCGCCCGATAATTGGGATGGATAGTGATCCTTCTTGTCCGAGAGGCCGACAAGAGAAAGCAGGTCCAGCGCGCGTGCTTCGGCTTCCGCACGTTTAAGACCAAGGACATGGACGGGCGCTTCGATGACGTTGCGCATTACGGACATGTGGGGGAAGAGATTGAAGCTCTGAAACACCATCCCGACATGCGATCTGATCTTCCGCAAATGTGCTTCGCTGGCATAAAACGGTTCTTTGCCGCCGGTCTCATGATAGGGCACACCACCCAATTCCAGCGTGCCTTCCTGAAAGGGTTCAAGTGTCATGAGAATGCGCAGCACGGTAGATTTGCCGGATCCGGATGGGCCAATGAGCGTAACTTTTTCGCCTGTTGTGACCGAGAAATTGAACTGATCCAATACGGTCAGTGCTCCAAAGCGTTTGACGACGTTCTGAAAGCGAATGATTTCCTGCGTCATTTGAGAGCGATCCCGTTCTTTGGAAGTGTTCGTTCAAGCAGACGGATGACTGCTGAACAGATGAGTGTCAAAATGAGGAAGATCAGGCCGACCATCGATAGCGGTACGAGATATTCAAAGGTACGATCGCCGATCAAGTTGGCAAGATTGAGCATGTCGACGATGCTGACGACCGAGAGAACCGGCGTTTCCTTCAGCATCGAGACCAGATAGTTGCCCATGGCCGGAATGATCCGGGGAACCGCTTGCGGTATGACGATATCGCGATATGTCCTCCACGGCGTCAGATTGAGCGCGCGGGCCGCTTCCCATTGTCCACGAGGAATGGCCTCAATGCCGCCGCGATAAACTTCGGATGTATAGGCTGAGTATTGCAGGCCGAGCGCCAGAGCGCCGGTTAAAAATGCTGGCAAGACAATGCCATAGACTGGCAGTACGTAATAAAGAAAGAAGAGCTGCACCAAGAGCGGCGTATCCCTCAAGAACTCCACCACAACAGCCGTGGGCCAGGAAACGATTTTGTAACGGCTGCGCCGTAAAAGCGCAAAGACCAGTCCAAGCGCCAAGGCGATGGCAAAACCGGTTGCTGCAGCTTTCAGCGTTACGGTCAGACCGATAGCCAGGATCGGCAAGATCGATATGGCGAAGGACAGTGTGGACGTGGTGTCCCAGGCATAACCATAGATCATGCGAAACCTCCAGCCATGGTCTGGCGGCGAAGGCGTCGTTCCAGCCATCTTATTGCAGTCGCAAGCAAAAGAGCCATCGCGAAATAGCCAAGCAGTGTCAGGGAATAAATGGTCACGCTATCCAATGTCAGGTTGCGCAATCTTTGGGCCTGAAATGTCAGGTCGCTGATAGCGATCAGGGACGCAAGAGCGGTATCCTTGAGATTATGGATGGCGAGATTGCCAAATGCAGGCATCATCTCGACAATAGCCTGCGGCAAGACAATGTGGAACAGCGTGTGTCTTTTGCCAAAATTGAGCGCGCGTGCCGCTTCATGTTGGGCTTCTGGTACGGCCTGCAGCGCACCGCGCACGACCTCGGCACCATAAGCACCGATATTCAGGCCAAGACCCATGATGCCCGTGGTGACGGGGTCAAAGGAAATGCCGATCAGGGGCAAGGCATAGTAGAGCCAGAACAGCTGTACCAGAAGCGACGTGCCCCGGAAGACTTCAATATAGACCACGGCGAGCGCCGACAGGATTCTCCCGCCTGCAAAGCGCGCTATTCCCGCCGCAAACGCGAATATGGTGCCTATCACCATCGAGCTCAAAGCAAGTACGATGGTGACTTGGGCGCCTTTGAAAAGGGCGGGTAAATATTCCGTCCAATGCATAGGGTCGTCTCCCGGGCAGAGAGACCCGCCGATATTATTGAGATCGGCGGGCGCTGATAAGCTTACTTTGCGTTGCAGAGTGCTGCTGTGTCTACAGCGCGTGCAGCTTCTACGCTTTCTTCGCTAAGTCCATATGTTGTCAGGATTTTCTTGTAGTCGTCGGTCTTCTTGAATTCGATAAGCTCTTTGTTAAAAGCTTCATAAAAGTCCTTGTCTTCAGGGCGGAAACTAAAGGCGCCGAAGCTTCGCGCAGATTTCCCCTCAACGACAGGGTCGGTGAATGGATGAGCCTGTTCCAGCTGAGGGGAGTTTTCGACAAGCTTTGCAACCGTGAGTTCGGTTGCAGCATAAGCATCGGCTCGTCCTGTCTGTACGGTGGAGGGCGCATCGGCATTGCCCTGGATCATCACGATCTGGGATTCGTCAATCCCCATTCCATGCAGGAAGTCGATTTGGTCTGCACCTGATACGATAGCGACCTTCAGGGATGGGTCCTTCTTGATGTCGTCATAGGAGTGAATTTTTTTGGGGTTGCCTTTGGGCACCAGAAGACCTTCACCATAGCTGGAATTGGCAACGGTAAACTGCACCTGCTTGCACCGTTCCGGCAAGACATTCTGTTCGGCAGCGACGAATTCAAAACGCTTGGCTTTCAAGCCCGGGATAAGCGAGCCGAATGGCGTGACCGTCCAGTCAACTTCTTCAATGCCAAGTTTTTTGAAGATCGCTGCCGCCACGTCAGGGCCAATACCCTTCGCCGCCCCGCTTTCGTCCATGTAACCATAGGGCATCTCGTTGGCTGTTGCGCCACGGACAAAGCCAGCGCTTTTCAGATCGTCGATCGTGACGGCGTGAGATGGCAGGGTGAGGGCAATGGTTGCTGCCGCAGAAAGCAGGGTAGAAATCGTATAAAGTTTCATACGCATTGTGTTCACTCCTCTTTGAAATTACCGGTTTGTTTTAATCCGGCTTATTGCTTCGGTAGTTCAATGGGTTTCAGTTAACGCGCTACGGGTTCCTCGCAGATTGTGGCAATGACCGAGAGGCAGTCACCCATCTTGACGAGCCCCGGAAAGTGACGGGCAGCCAGAACACCGTCGAGCTTGGCGCGGTGTTCCTGCGGTGCACTGCCGGTTCGCGCTATGTTATGGACGCGGGCGATGAGGTCACCCTTCCAAATTTCGGAACCCAGATCGACGAGCGGTTCCAATAGGCCGTCTGTATCTGCAAAGCCGAAACAATCCTTTGACGGCATATCGAGCCAGACCGTCGGCGACTGTTCAATCTCACCTTCCAGAATGCCGGAATGGCGCAAAAGGTTGCGCACGCCGCGTTTTGCTATTGCGGCCGTGCGGGCGGATATGGTTCCACCACCTGCGAGCTCGGTTGTCACAAAGACCTTCCCAGCTTCTTCCGCAGTGGTGTCATACATGCCCACTGCATCTATCTCGACCATGCGCATGGAATAGGGCGCGGAGAAGGCCTTGACTGCGGAAAAGCAGCGGCTTTCCTGTACCTTGTCGGGCAGAGCATGTGCAGCCGCATAGGGTAGGAAATCCAGCGTGCGCCCCCCTGAATGGAAGTCCAATACGATGTCGGCTTCTGGCATAAGATAGCGCGTGAAGTAGTCGGCGATTTTCTCCGTGACCGTACCGTCAGGACGGCCCGGAAAACTGCGATTGAGATTGCCCTTGTCGATTGGGGAGGTGCGGGTGCCCTTCTGAAAGGCTGGGAAATTCATCGCAGGAACGATGATGACGCGACCATTGATTTGCTCCGGCTTCAGACTTGCTGCGAGATCATAGAGCGCCACAGGCCCTTCATATTCGTCGCCGTGATTGGCGCCGGTCAGCAGTGCCGTCGGACCATCACCGTTGCGGATCACGCAGATTGGGATCATCACTGAGCCCCATGCGGAATCGTCCCGCGACCACGGCAGCCGCAAATGGCCATGCTGGATTCCATCCCGCGTAAGATCGACAGTGGGTGTGATCGGGGAGGGGCGTGGAGGTGGCGTTGTGTGCATCATGAAACTAGTCCTTGACCACCAGCTTGCGTGGTACCTTTGAAAGGCATTCGACGCCGGTTTCGGTGATGACGATGCTTTCTGTGATTTCCAGCCCCATGGTTTCAAGCCAAAGCCCCGTCATGAAGTGAAAGGTCATGCCTGGCTGCAATTCAGTGCGATCACCAGGCCTCAGGCTCATCGTGCGCTCACCCCAATCTGGCGGATAGGAAAGACCGATCGAATAGCCTGTGCGATTATCTTTAATGATGCCATATTTCTTGAGAACACCGAAAAATCCTGAAGCAATGTCTTCACAGGTGTTGCCGGGCCGGGCAGCCGCGAGACCAGCCTCCATTCCCTCCAGTGTGGCCTTTTCGGCATCGAGAAATGCCTGTGTCGGCTTGCCCAGGAAGACAGTTCGAGACAGCGGGCAATGATAGCGCTTGTAGCACCCCGCAATCTCGAAGAACGTACCTTCGCCGGATTTCATCGGCAAATCGTTCCATGTGAGGTGGGGGGCGGAAGCATCTGCACCAGAGGGCAAGAGCGGTACGATGGCTGGATAATCACCGCCAAATTCGCCCACACCTCGTATTCCGGCGTCATAGATTTCTGCCACAAGATCGCATTTGCGCATGCCCGGTTCTATTGTATCGACGATACGTTTGTGCATCGCTTCGACAATGAGGCCCGCCTTGCGCATGTAGTCGATCTCTGTGGGGCTTTTGACGGCACGTTGCCAATTCACCAGTCCCTGAGCGTCCTTGAACCGCGCATTCGGCAAGTGCCTTTGCAGAGCGTGATGGGCCGCTGCCGTATACCAATAATTGTCGAACTCCACCGCTATCGTTTTATAGCCCCAACCTTTGTCGTCAAGGATGGATGCCAGCAAATCCATGGGGTGACGTTCCAGTGACTGCACATAATGATCCGGATAGCCGATAATGCTGTCGTGGCTGATCCAGGCCGTGCGTTTTGCGCCGTTTCCGTCTTGACGGCGCCCATACCAGATTGGTTCTCCATCCATTGCAAGGACGATGCATTGATGAACATAAAAGGACCAGCCGTCATAACCGGTCAGCCAATGCATGTTGGACGGATCGGTTACAATGATGATATCGAAACCAGCCTTCTCCATAGCGCGTCTGGTCTTGGCAATTCTGGCGTCATACTCGGCGCGGGTGAAATTGAGTTCAACGCTCATTGATTGGCTCCAGCAGATTTGTTCGAGTCGATTTTGGCACCAGCGTCGCGCTTGGTTGCGCGTTCCGTGGCAAGACGTGCAATGGCCGTGTCCTGAACGCCGGTGCCCGTCAGGTCGCAAAATGTGATGTCTTCGGCATTACGGAGGAAACTGCCCCCCTCTGAAATGATCTGTCCGAGTTCAGGGAAATGGGCATCGGCAGCAACGATCCCGGCGTCGATTGCGTGATGCAATTCTCCTAACCTGCGCGTCTGGCTGAGGCTGTCCGCGACATACAGGATCGGTCGGCGAAAGATCTCGGGTTCTATTTCGTTCTTGTGTTCGGCATCCGAACCCATGGCGGTGAGATGTTGCCCCGGCTCCAGCCAGTCAGCCTCGATGAGTGGCTTTTCTGACGGTGTGGTCGTGACGATGATATCGGCCCCCGCACAGGCCTTTCGCGCATCTTCAACGGGAACGACCGGGATTCCTAGCTTCTGTTCCAGGACCGCCGCTGCGCTTGTCGCTTTCTTGAAATCGCGTGCCCAGATGCGGGCTTCCCCGATCCGGCGCACCAGAGTGAGGGCTTCGAGCTGCAATTGGGCCTGTATACCCGCGCCAAAGATTGCGGCTGTGTTGGCGTCTTCTCGGGCCAGATATTTTGCAGCGACCGCGCCCGCTGCTGCGGTGCGCAAGTCAGTCAGATATCCATTGTCGAGCAGCAGGGCTTCGATCAGCCCGGTTTTTGCGGAAAACTGGATCATCAGGCCGTTGGTCGAAGGCAAGCCAATGGAAGGATTGTTGAAGAATCCAGGGCTGATCTTGATCGCGAAACTATCGAGCCCCGGAATATAGGCGGTTTTAACATCGACTTCCCCGCGCTCGGCGGGAATGTCGAGCCGTAGGATCGGCGGCATACGGACGTCTCCACCTGCAAGCGCGCGAAACGCATCTTCGACACAGACGATGGTTTCCAGACCGAGCATAATGAACTGACGAAGATCTGCTTCGCTTAATATCCGCATTTCAGCCATCAGCTCGCTCCCCCACAAAGCCATTCATGATCATGCGATGTTGTTTGGGATCGATATTGCCACCAGAAACAATAATCGCGGTTGGGGTTGAAACTTCAAGTTTGCCACTAAGAAGCGCACCAACACCAACGGCGGC
>PJUK01000537.1_pt1 | contig 11882 bp, 9 predicted proteins | sample 1512211 | NCBI WGS metagenome assembly PJUK01 (sample SAMN08177668, study PRJNA422409) | Feces metagenome, whole genome shotgun sequencing project.
AAATGCGCCCGGCAGAACGATGGGCTCCTCGTCTTCCTCATTATAGGTCGGACGGAAATCGATGGCGTCCTCGGTGATGCCTTCGAGCAGCAGCGTCGCCACTTCGGTCATGCGCGCTTCGGTGTAACGCATGGCGGCGGCATTATCGCCGTCGATATTGCCGAAATTGCCCTGCCCGTCGACCAGCGGATAACGCACCGCGAAATCCTGCGCCAGACGCACCAGCGCATCGTAAATCGACGCGTCGCCATGTGGATGGAACTTACCCATCACATCGCCCACGATACGCGCGCATTTCGCATAGGCCTGATCGGGATTGAGACGCAGCAGGCGCATGGCATGCATGATGCGGCGATGCACCGGCTTGAGACCGTCGCGCACGTCCGGCAGCGCACGATGCATGATCGTGGACAGCGCATAAGCGAGGTAACGTTCCTCGAGGGCCGATTTAAGATCGACCTTTTCGATGTGTTCTTCGCCGTCGCCCGGCGGAATCAGACTTTTTCCCATGCTTCTCAGTACCAAGTGCGCGATTCGTCAGCAAGCGTTCAGGAGAACTAAACCAGTACATTACAGTGCGGCTGCGCCAAATAGGACACGCAAAGCGCAAGGCTGCGCTTGAAATCCACTGCATAGTTGCACAAATCCAGATTGGAGTGTGCAACAGAGCGTCAGTCGCAAATCCGCCGCCATTTACACACTATAGAGCAACCGGAAACTAGTTTTCTCGTGCTGCAACCACAGGATTAGCAAATCTGGTTGTTAAATTAGAACATTTGCGCCTATGAATGCCGCACCCAAATCAAGAGATGAGCCAGGAGCTTCGAATGCAGGTTTTCGTCAACATCAAGCCAGCGGCGCGCATTTTTGCTGCAAGCACAGCGCTTTCGCTGATTTTCGGCAGCGCCGCCATGGCTGCGGATGCCAATGCCGTCGCCGAGCGCCTCAAGGCCCTCTACGAAAAGCAGGGCGGTGAACTGAGCTTTGCCAATGTAAAGGCCGACGGTTCGAATATCGTCCTCGAAGGCACCAAGGTCAAACTTGCCACGCTGTCTCCGAAAGACGTGGAAGTCGGCGATGTGACGCTTGAAGATGTTCAGGACGCACAGGATGGCGGCTTCACCATCGGACAGGTTGTCGTTCCCGACCTCACGCTCGACAGCACCGACGGCAAGAACGATCAGGCCTCCATCAAAGGCATGTCGATGCAGAACCTGCAGATTCCAGCCGAATCCGCCAAGGGTCCGCTCGACAGCATGGTTCTTTACGACAAGATGAAGATCGATGAACTCGCCTTCGGCAAGCCGGGCACGGATGGCGCCACGGTGAAGGGCATCGATGTCTCGCTCGACACGTCGAACAAGGCGGAAAAGATCGGCTACAGCGCCACTGTCGCCAGCATTGACGCCACCTTCGGCAAGGACGGCCAGAACCCGCTTGAGCCGCTGGGCATGAAGAGCCTTCAGGCCGCCGTCAACATGAAGGGCCAGTGGTCGCCGAAGTCGGGCGATGCCACGCTCGATCAGATGGAAGTTGATGCGCAGGACCTCGGCAAGATCAACATTACCGGCAGCCTTGGCGGTTACGATCTGGCCTTTGTCGAAGCCGTGCAGAAGACGCAGGAAGCGATGACCAAGTCGGACGCCGACAAGGACGCCGCCGGTCTTGCCATTCTCGGCCTCGCAGAACAGCTGAACCTCAAAAACCTGACCATCCGCTTTGACGATGCATCTTTGACCGAAAAGCTGCTGACCTATTATGCCAAGCAGCAGGGTTCGGACGCCAAGGCGCTTGGCGAACAGCTGAAGATGATGGTTCCGCTGATGGCCACGCAGCTGAAAAACCCGGATTTCGCCCAGCAGCTGAAAGCGGCATCGGACAAGTATTTCTCCGATCCGAAGTCTCTGACGCTGAGCGCCTCGCCTGACCAGCCGGTCACCTTCGCATCGATCGTTGCAACCGCCTCGCTCGATCCAACGAAGATCATCCAGCTGTTGAAGGTCGGCATCGACGCCAACAACTAAAATCGAAGAAGCCCGGTGAATGCACCGGGCTTTTTTCCGAGATTTGATCCAAAATAAAAAACCCGGCTCAAAGGCCGGGTTTTTTGTTCTCTGAAAAAGAGCTTAGCTCTTCTGAGCCTGGGGAGCCAAACGGATATGAAGATCGCGCAGCTGGGCTGGCGTCACTTCCGAAGGCGCGTTCATCAGAAGATCGAGCGCCTGCTGGTTCATCGGGAACAGCGAGATTTCACGCAGGTTCTTTGCACCGACCAGCAGCATGATGACGCGGTCGATACCGGCAGCCATGCCTCCATGCGGAGGCGCCCCGTACTGGAACGCACGGTAGAGACCGCCGAAGCGCTCTTCCACGTCCTGCTGGCTGAGGCCGACCTTTTCGAAGGCCTTGACCATGACGTCCGGCAGCTGGTTACGGATCGAGCCCGAGGCGATTTCAAAGCCGTTGCAGACGAGATCGTACTGGTAAGCCTTGATCGCCAGCGGGTCCTGGTTTTCCAGCGCGTCCATACCGCCCTGCGGCATGGAGAACGGGTTGTGCGCGAAGTCGAGCTTCTTGTTGTCCTCGTCCCATTCGTAGAACGGGAAGTCGATGATCCAGGCCAGTTCGAAACGGTCGCGGTCAACGAGGTTCAGTTCTTCGCCTGCACGGGTGCGCGCATCGCCAGCGAACTTGTAGAACTTCGACGGTTGGCCAGCCACGAAGAAGCAGGCGTCGCCATCGTCGAGGCCCATCTGCACACGGATTGCTTCGGTGCGTTCCTCGCCAATGTTCTTGGCAATCGGGCCAGCGCCTTCAAGCTTGTCGCCTTCCTTGCGCCAGAAGATATAGCCAAGACCCGGCTGGCCTTCGCTCTGCGCCCAGGAATTCATGCGGTCGCAGAATGCTCTGGAGCCGCCGGTTTTGGCCGGAATGGCCCAGACTTCGACCTTGGGATCATTGGCGATCATGTTCGCGAAGACCTTGAAACCGGAACCCGCGAAATGATCGGTCACAGCCTGCATTTCGATCGGATTGCGCAGATCCGGCTTGTCGGAACCATAGGTGCGGATCGCGTCGTCATAGGCGATACGGCGGAACTTCTGCGTCACCGGCTTGCCTTCGGCAAATTCTTCGAAAATGCCGCGCATGACCGGTTCCATCGTTTCCCAGATTTCTTCCTGGGTCACGAAGCTCATTTCAAGGTCGAGCTGGTAGAATTCGCCCGGCAAGCGGTCAGCGCGCGGGTCTTCGTCGCGGAAGCAAGGCGCAATCTGGAAGTAGCGGTCGAAACCGGCAACCATCAGAAGCTGCTTGTACTGCTGCGGCGCCTGCGGCAGCGCGTAGAACTTGCCTTCGTGAATACGGCTCGGCACGAGGAAGTCGCGCGCGCCTTCCGGCGACGAGGCCGTCAGGATTGGCGTGGTGAACTCGTTGAAGCCGATTTCGGTCATGCGGCGACGCATCGCGGCAATGATCTTGGTGCGGCTCATGATGTTCTTGTGCAGCGTTTCGCGGCGCAGATCGAGGAAGCGATACTTCAGGCGGATATCTTCCGGATAATCCGGCTCGCCGAAGACAGGCAGCGGCAGTTCCTTGGCTGCGGCCAGAACTTCGATCTCGGTCGCGAAGATTTCAACTTCGCCGGTCGGCAGGTTCGCATTGACCGCATCACCTGCGCGGGCCTTCACTTCACCATCGACGCGGATGACCCACTCGCCGCGAACCGTTTCGGCAACCTTGAAAGCGGGCGAATCGGGATCGGCCACAATCTGGGTAATGCCGTAGTGATCGCGAAGATCGATGAAGAGAATGCCGCCATGGTCACGGACGCGGTGAACCCAGCCGGAAAGGCGAACGTTGGAACCAACGTCCGTCTTGCGAAGGGCTGCGCAGGTATGGCTGCGGTAACGGTGCATGATTTCTGCCTTTTGGTAAGATAAATCAGTGCAGGCAAAGCGCTGCAAATTCTGGCGGAAAAGCGCATTTTGACCAGGTTTTGTCAAGTCTGCACTCTCTACAAGTGGCGCGGTTCGGACCGCATGACGTAACGTATCGACAAAAAACACGATTTGCACTTGTTATGCTATCGCTTTTGCGCATTCTTTCGGGACAATCAATGTCGCTTTGTCTAAAAGAAACTTATGCAACTCATCACGACCACCGAGGCCCTTGAAGAGGCCGTATCCGCCCTGTCCAAGTCAGATTTCGTCACTGTCGATACGGAGTTCATCCGCGAAACGACGTTCTGGCCGGAATTGTGCCTTATCCAGATGGCTTCGCCGGATCACACCGCGCTGGTGGATGCGCTTGCGCCCGGTCTCGACCTTGCACCCTTCTTCCGCCTGATGGCGGACGAGAAAATCGTCAAGGTTTTCCATGCTGCGCGGCAGGATATCGAAATCGTGTTTCATCTTGGCGATCTCATCCCGTCTCCTGTCTTCGACAGTCAGGTCGCGGCGATGGTCTGCGGTTTCGGCGATGCGATTTCCTACGACCAGTTGGTCCAGAAAGTCACCGGCAAGCATCTCGACAAGTCGTCCCGCTTTACCGACTGGCGCAGACGTCCGCTTTCGGACAAGCAGCTCGACTATGCGCTGGCCGATGTCACCTATCTGCGCGATATCTATCTCTATCTGAAGGAAGAGCTTCAGAAAGAAGGCCGCAGCGAATGGGTGAACGAGGAAATGGCGGTTCTGACCGCCCGCGAGACCTATGATCTGCATCCGGACGACGCATGGCGGCGCGTGAAGGCCCGCGTGCGCAAGCCGATCGAACTTGCCATCATGCAATCCGTTGCTGCATGGCGCGAGCGGGAAGCGCGCGAACGCAATGTGCCGCGTGGCCGTATCATCAAGGACGATACAATTGCCGAAATCGCGCAGCAGCAGCCGCGTGACGCCGAGGCGCTTGGTCGTCTGCGTTCGATCCCGAAGGGGTGGGAACGCTCGGCGCAGGCTGCCGGTCTGGTCGCCGCAATTCAGTCAGCGCTCGCTATCCCTAAGGAAGACCTGCCGAAGCTGCCGAAGCCGTCGCATTCGCCGGAAGGCAGCGCCGCTGCAGCCGATCTTCTGAAGGTTCTGCTGAAGCTGGTGACAGAAGAACACGGCGTTGCCGCCAAGATCGTCGCCAGCTCGGATGATATCGACAAGATTGCAGCCGAAGGCGATGAAGCGAAAGTGCAGGCCTTGCAAGGCTGGCGTCGCGAAGTGTTCGGTCAAAAGGCACTGGACCTGATCGACGGCAAGATCGGCATCAAGTTCGAGAACCGCCGTATTCGGGCGGTGGAATTAGGGGAGTAAGGGAATAAGGCAGTAGGGGAATAGGTGAAAAGGGCTGTATAAACATACTCCCCTATTCCCTTACTCCCTTATTCCCCTCCCTTGTCGCTGATCGCAAAATACAGGTTCTTGCCCGTCAATTTGGCAAGCTGCTGCAGGCGACCTTCCGGGCGGTCCGAAACAAGATCGGCAAGATCGCCCGGCACGACCAGCGCAATGCCGTTTTCTTCCTCACGCCAATAGAGGCGTGGAATGACACCCGGCATCGATGCCGACAAAAGATAGACGACGCGCAGCAACGCGCCGAGCAGTTTGGCCCTTTCGCGCAGGCACGGTGTGGCAAGCTGCACGATTTCCGGCGCGATCTCGTCTTCAATCAGACCTTCATGGCGATAATAATTGGCAAGCGCCATATAGGACCGGCCCGGATGGTCGATGCCGCCGAACGAGCCGTGAGCGATGATGTTCAGCGCCTGCGAACCGCGATAATCGGGATGCGCGCGCCAGCTTATATCCGCCACAAGACATGCGGCTTCGCGATAACGCGCCTCATCCTCGGTTTCATCAAAGCCCAGTTGCGGCAATGAAAGCGTCGTCCAGACGGCAAGTTCACGCGCATGACGCGGCGAACGCGACCGCAGGATCGCCAGTTCTTCCGCAGAAGCCAGCAATGGGTCGAGTTTCTGTTCGTTCTTCGGCAAGAGTGAGTAGAGATAACCTTCGCGCACGCCCAGTGCCGAGAAGACGATCTTCGACGGCTTCATGCGGCGGATGGTTTCCAGCATCACAGTCGCGCCATAAGACAGAAGCTGGCGACGGTTCTTCGATACCGCCTCAATACCGCGCATCGTGTCGATATTGCCCTTGGCGACGCGCTTGAGAAAACTCTGCGCCTCAACCGGGTCCATCTCGTAGCCATGCATGACCAGCAGGGGATAATGCTTCGCGGTCATATGCAGCTTGGCAAGGTTACGCCACGTGCCACCAACAGCATAGAAAACCTGCCCCTGATGCATTTCAAGCAGCGTTGCCTTTGCAAGCTCCGTGCGTGTGATCTTCGCAGCTTCCGTCAGCTTTTCATCCGACATGTCCTGAAGGCGCAAGCCGCCGAGCGGCAGGGTGATGCCCTCGCCGATATCGTGATCGTTGACGGCCACCAGCTCAAGGCTGCCGCCACCGAGATCACCCGCCACGCCATGGGGCTTGTGGAAGCCGGAAATGATCCCCAGCGCCGAATAATAGGCTTCTTCCTTGCCGGACAGTACTTCAATGTGCCGCCCGAGAATGGCCTCGGCCTGCGCGATGAAATCAGGCCCGTTCTTCGCTTCGCGCGCGGCAGCTGTCGCCAGCGCGTGCACAGAAACCGCGCCCGCCTGTTCGGCCAGCGCACGGAAGCGCCGCAGGGCGCGCAGTGCGATATCGACGGACTTGTCGTTTAGCCGGCCTGTCTTGGCCAGCCCCTTGCCGAGACCGCAAAGGAGTTTTTCGTTGAAAAGCACCGTCGGTGAACGGACGATACCTTCGTAAATGACGAGACGGATCGAATTCGAGCCGATGTCAATGACCCCGATGGGCTTGAGACCCTTCAGACGGCCTTGTGCTATAGCTGGGCTCATGCAGTCGTTTTTCTTTCCGCCTGCGCACGCTTGCGATGCGCGATGAGGCGGGGGGCCGAAGACTTCAGCGACTTTCCGCGACCCGAAAGGCTAGGATTGGTCATGAAATATTCCTGCGCGTTGAAAGCTTCCTCTCCTTCTTCTTTTTCTATCCGGCGAGAGGTGCCATCCGCAAGTAGCTGATAGCTCTGTTGGTTATCAATTATGTTGGCAAACATGATTTGTGATAAAATTTGTTGATGAACTGTTGCGTTGGTGATGGGTACTAAAGTCTCCACACGGCGGTCGAGATTGCGCGGCATCATATCGGCGGAACCAATATAGACAATCGCCTTGTCGGACGGCAGATCATGCCCGTTTCCAAAGCAGAAAACGCGGCTATGCTCGAGAAAACGCCCCACAATCGACTTGGCGCGAATATTGTCCGATAAGCCCGGAACACCCGGCCGCAGGCAGCAAATGCCGCGGACCACCAGATCGATATGAACGCCCGCCTGGCTTGCCTTATAGAGCGCATCAATAATCTGTGGATCCACCAGCGAATTCATCTTCATCCAGATCGCCGCCGGTCGCCCGCCCTTCGCATGCGCCACCTCATCCTCAATGTGCTTGATGATGCGCGCGCGCAAGGTGAAGGGCGAAATGGCGATTTTCATTTCCTCGGCGGGCTGGGCATAGCCGGTGATGAAATTGAAGATATGCGCCACATCGCGGGCAATATCCGCATCCGAGGTGAAGAAGGATAGATCCGTATAAATGCGCGCGGTGATCGGGTGATAATTGCCGGTGCCCAGATGCACATAGGAGCGCAATTTCTGATCTTCGCGCCGCACGACAAGCGACATTTTTGCGTGCGTCTTCAATTCGATAAAGCCGAACACCACCTGCACGCCCGCGCGTTCGAGATCGCGCGCCCAGCGAATATTGGCTTCTTCATCGAAGCGCGCCTTCAGCTCGACCAGCGCCGTCACCGACTTTCCCGCTTCTGCCGCATCGACCAGCGCACGCACAATCGGGCTGTCGTTGGAGGTGCGATAAAGCGTCTGCTTGATGGCCAGCACATCCGGGTCAGCCGCCGCCTGACGCAGGAACTGCACCACAACGTCGAAGGATTCATAAGGGTGGTGAACCACGATATCCTTTTCGCGAATCGCGGCGAAGCAATCGCCGCCATGCTCGCGGATGCGTTCCGGGAAACGCGGATTATAGGACACGAATTTCAGGTCATCGCGCGGGATCGAAACGATTTCCGAGATCATGTTGAGCGCCAGAAGCCCTTCATGCACACTGACGCGATTCTCCGACACGCCAAGTTCCGTCGCCACGAAGACGCGCAAGGCTTCCGGCATTTCGCCATCGAATTCGATACGGATCACCTGACCGCGACGGCGGCGCTTCAGCGCCGTTTCGAAGAGACGCACGAGGTCTTCGGCTTCTTCTTCAACTTCAATATCGCTGTCACGAATGATGCGGAATGTGCCTGCGCCGCGCACCTCATAACCAGGGAACAGCCGACCGATAAACAGGCTCACCGCATCTTCAATGGTGATGACACGATAGACGTTTTGCTGGTCTGTCGGCAGCTGGATGAAACGCTTCAGAGCCACCGGAATGCGCAGCAACGCAGTCATCGGGTGATTGTCGGCGCGGCGCGCCAGTTGCAAGGCAATTGAGAAGCCCAGATTCGGAATGAACGGGAAAGGATGCGCCGGATCGATGGAGAGCGGCGTCAAAACCGGGAAGATCGTTTCAAGAAAATGACTTTCCAGCCATTCCTTTTCCGAATCCGACAAGCCCGACGGGCGAACGATGTCGATATTTTCCTGCACCAGTTCATCACGCAAAATGCGGAAACGTCCCTGTTGCTCGGCCTGCAAGCGGCTCACTTCATCCAGAACGAAATCGAGCTGTTCCTGTGGCGTACGACCATCGGCACTGCGCAGCGCCACACCGGCCCGCACCTGCGCCGCAAGACCGGCGATGCGCACCATGAAGAATTCGTCGAGATTGGTGGCCGAAATAGATAGAAAACGCAGGCGCTCCAGCAAGGGCTGGCGCATATTGGCGGCTTCATCCAGAACGCGGCGGTTGAACTGGAGCCATGAAAACTCACGATTAACGAAGCGATCCGCGCTGTTCATCAGCTCCGCGATTTTATCTTCATTCAAAGCTTTGTGAGCATCGGGAGCGTTTTGCATGTCCGAACCGATATCGGAGGTGCGGGCTGGTTCAGCTGTCATCTCATGAGCCCGGTTCTGGGTTTCGCTTGCCAACACACTGTTTTCGTTCATTTTTCCTAATCCGGCATCTGCCGGAACGAACCGGCGCATCGCAAAGCCTATGGCTGTCACATGACAGTTTGATAGCAAATCACTTAAATATCCCTAGAATTGATGAAAACGCTTCCGGAAACAAGCGTTTCAGGGTAAACGCAAGCAGAGTTTTGAGCGCGCTGGTCTGAGGCGTGCTATATACCGCGAACGACAGCCCGGAGCGTATTATGTCCGATCACATCATTCCTCATTTCCAGAACGACGCCGGCCATAATGCCATTGAAATCGGCGTAAAGGAATTCATGTGCGTCGGCGCAAACCCGCCTTTCGACCATCCGCATGTCTTCCTCGACATGGGCGACGAAAGCGAAGTGGTCTGCCCGTATTGCTCGACCCTTTATCGCTACAATGCCAAGCTGCATGCCGACGAAACCGTCCCGGCAGGCTGCACCTACGACGCCCCAGCCGACAAAGCGGCCTGATCGGCGTCTGTTAAAGCCCATCTCGTCACAGCATTGGGCAAGAAGACCGATATGGGCAAAGGCCACATATTGATAGCAGGAGCTGGTGTCGCGGGATTGAGCGCGACGCTGGAACTTGCAGCACGGGGCTGGACCATCCGGCTCATCGAGAAAGCTTCCGCTCTTTCTGAAGTCGGAGCGGGCCTGCAGCTGGCCCCCAACGCCATGCGTCACATCGAACGCCTCGGTATCGCCGACAGCTTGGCTTCCCACACCGTAACACCTGAAAAGCTCTACCTCGTTGACGGTCGCAAGGCGCGTCCCCTGCTTGCCATGGAGCTGGGTGACAAGGCTTTTAAGCGCTGGCATCATGCCTATGTGGTCTGCCATCGTGCCGATTTGCAATCGGCCCTGTTGCAAGCCTGCGCGGAAAACCCGGCGATCCAGATCAGTCTCAGCAGCGAAATCCTCGATCATAGCGCTCGCGACAAGGGCATCGTGGCGACCGTCAAAAGCGAAAGCGGAACGGAGACCATCGAGGCCGATTATCTGATCGCCTGCGATGGGGTCTGGTCGGTCGAGCGCGCGATTGCCGGTTATGACATGGCGCGGTTCAGCGGCCATGTTGCGTGGCGCGCAACATTGGCAACCAATGCCCTGCCCGCCTCTTTCCTGAGCGCCCTTCCCGAACGCAAGGCCGTATCGGCCTGGCTCGGCCCGAGGATTCATTTCATCGCCTATCCCGTCAAAGCCGGGACATTCTTCAATTTCGTTGCCATAACGGCAGGTGAAAATGCGGGCGAAAACTGGTCCGGAACAGGCGACCGCGCAAAGCTGCAAGCCGCCTATCGGGATTGGGCCAAGCCGGTTCGCGATGTTCTGGCAACTGCCGAAGATTGGACCTATTGGCCGCTTTTCGAAATGTCGGAACCGCAGTTTCTGGGGCCGAACCGCACCATATTTCTGGGCGATGCGTCTCACGCCGTCACGCCATTTGCCGCGCAAGGTGCGGCGATGGCGATTGAGGATGCTGCGGCACTTGCCGAAGCGCTTGATGCCGCCGATCAATCGGCGGGACTGCGCCGCTTCGAAACCGTCCGCAAGGAACGGATCGCGGCGGTCGCCAAACGCGGCCAGCTTAACCGCTTTGCCTATCACGCCACCGGACCAATGGCGCTTGGCCGCAACATGCTGTTTGCCTTGCGCCGCCCGGATACTTTCCTGAAGGATCTGGACTGGCTCTATGGCTATGATGCGGTTGCGGCCATTCGCGGATAGTCGGTTGAAACTCAGCCTGCGTCGCGCGCGGCTTCCAGTGTCGCAACATCGATCTTGACCATTTTCATCATGGCGTCCGCTACGCGCTGACGGACATCGGGCGCACCGTTTTCGAGAATATCGAGCAACATGTCGGGCACGATTTGCCATGCGAAACCGTATTTGTCGGTCAGCCAACTGCATTCCATCGGCGAACCGCCTTCCAGAAGTTTTTCCCAGAAGGCATCCACCTCTGCCTGATCCTTGCAGCGAACGATCAACGAAGCCGCTGGCGTAAACTTGAACGACGGACCGCCGTTGAGGCCGCATATTTTTCGTCCGTCGAGCGTGAAGTTTGCGGTGACCGCCTGTTCTTCATTCTGCTGATGGCCATGCTTGAAGCGGATGAAGCCATCAATCGAAGCCGGTCGCCCGCAGGCGCGAAAAATCGAGACGTAATGATTGGCGGCTTCCTCCGCCTGCCCATCGAACCACAGGCAAATGGTGAGACCAGACATGGTCAATTCCTCCCTGTCTATCCGGTTTGATGTCAGCCCATGACCTTGGCTGCTTCTTCCATATCCATCCACATCAGCTCCCAGATATGGCCGTCCGGGTCCTCGAAGCTGCGCCCATACATGAAACCGTAATCCTGTTTGGCCGCTGGATCGGCACGACCGCCAGCCTTCGCGGCCTTTTCGACCGTATCATCCACCTCGGCCTTGCTGTCGGCGGAAAGGCAGACCAGTACTTCGCTGACCGCGGTGGCATCGGCAATTTTCTTCGGCGTGAACTGGCTGAACTTGTCGTGGTCGAGGATCATCACGTGGATCGTATCCGAAAAGACCATGCCGGAAGCCGTTTCGTCCGAGAACATGGGGTTCCTGGTGGCGCCGATGGCTTCGTAGAAGCTTGTCGACTTCGCGACATTCTTCACTGGCAGGTTCACGTAAATCATTTTCGGCAGGGGATTTCCTCCGTTGGTGGGCCGTCAGC
>PJUK01000538.1_pt1 | contig 11783 bp, 11 predicted proteins | sample 1512211 | NCBI WGS metagenome assembly PJUK01 (sample SAMN08177668, study PRJNA422409) | Feces metagenome, whole genome shotgun sequencing project.
GATCTTCGGCCAGATCTGGCAGACCACCGACTTCATGCCGCCCTTGTGGTCCTCGTTGGGGCCGTAGACGTTGAAGAACTTCAGGCCGACCCACTGCGGCGGAGCGTGGCCGCGGGCGGCCTCGCGCACGGCGAAGACATCGAAGAGCGCCTTGGACCAGCCGTAGGCGTTCAACGGCCGCAGGGCCATCAGGCTGTCGATGTCGTCCTTGCCGTCGAAGCCCTGGTCGCCGTCGCCATAGGTGGCGGCGGACGAGGCGTAGATCAGGCGCGTTTCGTTCTTGGCGCACCACCGCCAGAGGTCGCGCGACAGCACGAAGTTGGACTGCACGATCAGATCGGCGTCGGGTTCGGTGGTCGAGGAAATCGCGCCCATGTGGATGACGAGCTCGACCTCGTCGCCGCGTACGGCCAGCCAGTCGAACAGCTGCTCGGGCGCGACGAAGTCGGCGATCGGGTGCTTGGCGATGTTGCGCCACTTGCCTTCGGCGGCCTGGCCCAGCCAGTCGCAGACCACGACGTCGAGCGCCGGATCCTCGCAGAGCCTGGCGACGATGTTGGAGCCGATGAACCCGGCGCCGCCGGTGACGAGAACGATGCGTCTGGACATGGGCGGGTTATGGCACAGGGGGATGGAGGGGCAATAGCGAGGGCTTCTCGTGAAGACCCGTCACCTTCCCCGGCCAACCCAATCCCGCCTTCCTGGGCCTAGTGCCCAGGATCCATGGTTCCGCCACTCAGACCTAGGCAGAACGACCGAGGTTTGAGCGGTCGCTGGCATGGACCCTCGCCACAAGGGCGAGGGAGGCGAACGTCTTTGGATCGAGAAGCCATCGACCGGCGCGGCAGCGCGCCGCCCGACGGCCCCGCATCAAGCCGCCAGCTTGCGCTTGGCCAGGGCGTCGAATTCCAGCAGTTCGGCCACCAGGCCTTCGAACTGGCTCAGCGGCACCATGTTGGGGCCGTCCGACGGGGCGTGGTCGGGGTCGGGGTGGGTTTCCATGAACACCATGGCCACGCCGATCGAGACGGCGGCGCGGGCCAGAACCGGCACGAACTCGCGCTGGCCGCCCGACGAGGTGCCCTGCCCGCCCGGCTGCTGCACGCTGTGGGTGGCGTCGAACACCACCGGGCAGCCGATCTCCTTCATGATCGGCAGGCTGCGCATGTCCGACACCAGGGTGTTGTAGCCGAACGAGGCGCCGCGCTCGCAGGCCATGACGTTGGGGTTGCCCGCGCCGGTCACCTTGGCGATGACGTTCTTCATGTCCCACGGGGCCAGGAACTGGCCCTTCTTGATGTTGATCGCCCGGCCGGTCTTGGCGGCGGCTAGCAGCAGGTCGGTCTGGCGGCACAGGAAGGCCGGGATCTGGATCACGTCGACGGCCTCGGCGACGGGGTCGCAGTGGCTGATCTCGTGCACGTCGGTCAGGGTCGGCAGGCCGGTGACCTCGCGGATCTCCTGGAAGATCGGCAGGCTGTCATAGAGGCCGATGCCGCGCGCGGCCGTGGCCGAGGTGCGGTTGGCCTTGTCGTAGCTGGTCTTGTAGATCAGGCCGACGCCCAGGCGCTCGCCGATCTCCTTCAGCGCGTGGGCCGTCTCCAGCGCGTGCTGGCGGCTCTCCATCTGGCACGGACCGGCGATGAGGGTCAGGCGCTCGGCGTTGCCGATACGAACGGCCTTGCCGGTCTCCGTCTTCACTTCGACGACGGCGTTGGGGGCGACGGGCTGACTCAAGGCGGAACTTCCGAATAAGGGTGGGCGCTGAATTGGCCCCACAGGTGGCCCCAACGGCGGAAAGGTGCAAGTGCGGATCGATCCAGGCGTCCCCGGACCCGTCATCGTGTGGCTGCGCAACGACCTGCGCCTGGCCGACAATCCGGCGCTGAAAGCCGCCGCCGACACGGGTCGGCCGGTGATCCCCCTCTATATCCTGGACGAGACCAGCGGCGTGCGGCCGATGGGCGCGGCCTCGCTGTGGTGGCTCGACAAGTCGCTGCGGGCGCTCTCCGAGAGCCTGAAGGCGATCGGCTCCAGGCTGATCCTGCGGCGCGGCCCGGCCCAGGAGGTGCTCAAGGACGTGATCGTCCATGCAGGCGCGGCCAGCGTCGCCTGGAACCGTCTCTACGAGCCCGCCGCCATCGAGCGCGACGCGCAGATCAAGACGGCGCTGAAGGCCGACGGCGTGGTCGTCGAAAGCTGCCTCGCCGGCCTGCTGAACGAGCCCTGGACCGTCGTGAACGGCTCCAAGCAGCCCTACAAGGTCTTCACCCCCTACTGGCGGGCGGCCCGCGCGCACCTGACCCATGTCGAGGCCGAGGCGCCGCCCAAGCGGCTGGAAGCGCCCGAGCACTGGCCCCACAGCGACGCGCTGGACGGCTGGGACCTGCACCCCCGCAAGCCCGACTGGTCGAAGGGCTTTTCGATCTGGACGCCGGGCGAGGCCGGCGCGCTGGCGCGGCTGGACGATTTCCTGTCGGGGCCGGTCGAGGGTTACGGCGAGGGTCGCGACGTTCCGGGCCTGGAGGCGACCTCGCGCCTCTCTCCCCACCTGCACTTCGGCGAGATCGGCCCCCGCCAGGTCTGGACCGCCGCCCGCAACGCCGCCGAGGCCGGCGACGCCCCGCATGGCGAGATCGAGAAGTTCCTGTCGGAGGTGGGGTGGCGCGAGTTCAACCACGCGATCCTTTTCAACTGGCCGGAGTTGCCGACGAAGAACTTCCGGCCCGAGTTCGACGCCTTCCCCTGGTCGCGGAACCCGCGCGGCTTCGAGGCCTGGACCGAAGGGCGCACCGGCTATCCGCTGGTCGACGCGGGCATGCGCGAGCTCTGGACCACCGGCTTCATGCACAACCGTGTGCGGATGATCACCGCCTCGTTCCTGATCAAGCACCTGCTGGTCGACTGGCGCGAGGGCGAGGCCTGGTTCTGGGACACGCTGGTCGACGCCGACCTCGCCAACAATGTCGGCAACTGGCAGTGGGTGGCCGGCAGCGGCGCCGACGCCTCGCCCTACTTCCGGATCTTCAACCCGATCGGCCAGGGCGAAAAGTTCGATCCCAAGGGGACTTACGTCAAACGCTGGATCCCGGAACTGGCCAACCTGCCGGCCGACGTCGTCCACCAGCCGTGGACCGCGCCCGAACGGCTGAGCGCCGGCGCCAGGGCCGTCTACGGCAAGCCGATCGTCGACCATCCCCGCGCCCGGGCCGCGGCGCTGGAGGCCTATCGCCAGCTGCGCGCAGACGCCGCCGACGAATGATCCCCTGGCGAGCGATGCTCGCCAGCCCCATTTACAGTTCGGCTTTCGGGGGTCTTACTTGTCCCACACAAGGGATTGGGAGCGCTGATGACCGACACCTTGCCCGCCTCGTGGCGAGACGAAGATCTCCGGGCCGCCCCGCCGGCCTTCCGCACGGCGCTGCGTATCGCCGTCGAGAACTGGGCGATCGGCTCCCTGACCTTCGTCCTGCCTTCGGGCAAGCCCCTGCGCATCGACGGCAAGACGCCCGGCCCCGACGCCGTTGTCCACGTGCGCGACTACCGCTTCATCCGCCGCGCCTTCGCCTCGGGAGACATCGGTTTCGCCGAGGGCTACATGGCCGGCGAGTGGGACACGCCCGACCTCTCGGCGGTGCTGACCGCGTTCGCGCTGAACTTCGACAAGCTGGCGGCGCTGGTGCGGGGCAATCCCGTCATGCACCTGATCAACGTCATCTTCCACTGGATGAACCGCAACGACCGCAGCGGCTCCAAGCGCAACATCCACGCCCACTACGACCTGGGCAACGCCTTCTATTCCCAGTGGCTGGACCGGACGATGACCTATTCGTCGGCCCTCTACGACAAGGACCCGGCCTCTTCGCTCGACGTTGCCCAGACCCGCAAGTACGAGGCCCTGGCCCAGTCCATCGGTCTGGCGCCCGGCAAGCACGTGCTGGAGATCGGCTGCGGCTGGGGCGGTTTCGCCGAGTACGCGGCCAAGGAGGTCGGCGCCAAGGTCACCGGCATCACCATCTCGCCCGCCCAGCACGACTTCGCCAGGAAGCGCCTGTTCGACCAGGGTCTGGCCGAGAAGGCCGACATCCGGCTGATCGACTATCGCGACGTGCAGGGCAAGTTCGACGGCGTCGCCTCGATCGAGATGTTCGAGGCCGTCGGCGAGGAGTACTGGCCCACCTATTTCGGCAAGATCCACGACGTGCTCACCCCCGGCGGCCGCGCCGGTCTGCAGATCATCACCATCAAGGACGAGCTGTTCGACAGCTATCGCCGGCACACCGACTTCATCCAGCGCTACATCTTCCCGGGCGGCATGCTGCCCAGCGAGACGCGGCTGCGGCAGGAGACCGACAAGGCCGGCCTTTCGTGGGACGGCGTGCGGCGCTTCGGCCAGGACTACGCCGACACCCTGGCCGAATGGGCCCGGCGCTTCGAAGCGGCCTGGGACCAGATCCGCCCGCTGGGCTTCGACGAGCGCTTCCGCCGGCTCTGGCACTTCTATCTCAGCTACTGCGAGGCGGGCTTCCGCACCGAACGCACCAACGTCGTCCAGCTTGGCCTGGCCCGCGGCTAGAGGAGGATCAAGCGTGTCGCTCTTCACCCTGGTCCTCGACTACCACGGCGGCACCTACCTCTCGCAGTTCGACGCCGAGACGCCCGTCGAAGCGGTCGGCGCCTGGTGCCGCGAACTGCACGACAATCAGTTGCTGGGCGAGCCGTCGTCCCTGGTCGCCGAAGGCATCATGGCCGACGCGGTCGAGAACAGCCTGGTGGGCATCGACGGCCTGTGCGGCGCCTGGTGCGCGGCGACGGCCGCCGCCGGGGGCCTGGCCCTGCTCAACGTCATCCAGACCGAGCCCACGGCCCACTGAACCTGGCTCGCCGGCCGCCGCTTTCAGGAAAACTCGATTGATCCGGGCGGCCGCATCGCGATCTACCCTGGCCTTCAACGGCGCCTCTTCGCGCGAAGCCGCAGATTTTCCACCATGCCCGTCACCGCCAACGTTCTCGACGCCATCGGCAACACCCCGCTGATCCGCCTCAATCGGGCCAGCGAGGCCACCGGCTGCGAGATCCTGGGCAAGGCCGAGTTCATGAACCCCGGCCAGTCGGTCAAGGACCGCGCCGCGCTCAGCATCATCCGCGACGCCGAGGCCAAAGGCCTGCTGCGCCCCGGCGGCCGCGTGGTTGAAGGCACCGCCGGCAACACCGGCATCGGCCTGGCCATGGTCGCCTCGGCGCTCGGCTACAAGACCACCATCGTCATCCCGCGCACCCAGAGCCAGGAGAAGAAGGACGCCATTCGCCTGCTCGGCGCCGAGCTGGTCGAGGTCGACGCCGTCCCCTACTCCAACCCCGACAACTACGTCCGCTATTCGGGCCGCCTGGCCGAGGAAATGGCCAAGACCGAGCCCAACGGCGCGATCTGGGCCAACCAGTTCGACAATGTCGCCAACCGCCAGGCCCACTACGACACCACCGGTCCGGAGATCTGGGAACAGACCGCCGGCAAGGTCGACGGCTTCATCTGCGCCGTGGGCTCGGGCGGCACCCTGGCGGGCGTGGCCCAGGCCCTGCGCGAGCGCAAGCCGGACGTGAAGATCGGCCTGGCCGACCCGGGCGGCGCCTCGCTCTACAACTGGTACGCCGCCGGTGAACTGAAGGCCGAGGGCAATTCGATCAGCGAGGGCATCGGCCAGGGCCGCATCACCGCCAACCTCGAAGGCCTGGCCATCGACCACCCCTACCGCGTCTCCGACGAGGAGATGATGCAGCAGATCTTCGACCTCGTGCAGCACGAGGGCCTGTGCCTGGGCGGCTCCACGGGGATCAACGTCGCCGGCGCCGTGCGCCTGGCCCGCGACCTGGGGCCCGGCCACACCATCGTGACCATCCTCTGCGACCACGGCTCGCGCTACCAGAGCAAGCTTTTCAATCCCGCCTTCCTGGCCGAGAAGGGCCTGCCGACCCCGCCCTGGCTGTAGGCGGCGCGCCGAAAGGCCGTCCCCGCACCGCGTCGTAGACGGCGTCGAACACCCGCAGGCCCGGCAGTTCGGGAACCGGACCGGGCGCTGAGACCTCGCCCAGGTCCAGCAGGCTCGGCTCATCGAACCGATAGGCGGGCCAGTGCTCGCCGGGCCGGCCTTCGCGGGCGAACGCGACCCAGGCGCCCGCCATGACGTCGGCCAGGGCGCGATCCTGCGCCGTCCAGGCCCAGGGCTCCTGCTCCAGGTGGTCGAACATGTACCAGAGCTCGGCGAAGTGGCCCGCGCCCCAGTCGGCGCGGACGCTGTCGGCCGGAAACGGCGGCCGGCGGGAGAAGCGGTAGAGCCATACCGGCTGGCCCGCGCCGGCCTGCAGCCTCGCCCACGCCCACATGTCCCATGAAAACCGCAGGTCGCGCTCGAAGTCGGCGCGGGCCCGGCGCGCGCCGGCGTCGTCGCTGAAGGGATAGCCCGCCAGCAGGGCCGGCGGCAGCGGTCCCCAGTCACGAGTGATGCCGGCCGTGAAGCTTCGGGCGGTCACCGGCGCCAGGTCGACCAGCGACCGCGCCTCCTCGGCGTTGTAGCCCAGCAGCAGCGGGACCCGGTTCCATCGCCCCGCGACATAGGCCTCGTAAGGCGACAGCGGCAGCACGCGGGTTCCGACCACCGGATGAGCCAGGCGGCGGGCGGCGGGCATCAACAGCCGCTCCAGCGGCAAGGCCCGCAGCTCGCTAGCCGTGCGCGCGCCCTCGCCCGCCGCCCAGGCCGCGCCGTCCTTCTCGGCCCCGGCCAGGCGGTAGTTCGGCGCCAGCTCCAGCGGTTCGAACAGGCCTCCGCTCTGGGCGATGGCCCGATGGAACAGCCCCGCGGCCTGCGGCGAGGCCATCAGGGCGCTGACCGACATGGCCCCGGCCGACTGCCCCGCGATCGTCACCCGTCCGGGATCGCCCCCGAAGGCGGCGATGTTGCGCTGAACCCAGCGGAGCGCGGCGACCTGGTCCATCAGGCCGTAGTCGCCCGACTGGCCGCCGCCTTCGGCGCTCAGGGCCGGATGCGCCAGAAAGCCCAGCGCGCCCAGGCGGTAGGCGATCGAGACGACGACCACGCCCCGCGCGGCCAGCCGGTCGCCCGCATAGAGCGGCAGGGAAGTCGCGCCGTTGGTCCATCCGCCGCCGTGGATCCACACCACCACCGGCAGCGGCTCGCCCGATCGCGTCGCCGGGCGCCACACATTCAGATAGAGGCAGTCCTCGTCCGTGCGGGGCGGCGGCTCGCCCGGCATCGAGACCCCGGCCTGCGGACAGGCCGGAGCATAGGCGTCGGCCCGCCGCACGCCCCGCCAGGCTTTCGCCGGGGCCGGCGGCCGCCACCGCCGCTCGCCCGTCGGCGGCGAGGCATAGGGCGTCCCGAGAAAGGCGTCCACGCCGCCTTGCGAGATCCCTTCCAGCCGCCCGGTCTCGACGCGCGCCACCGGCCCGGCGATCGCCCCGTGCGCCAGGCCCAGCCCGATCAGCAGCGCCAAAAGTCGTCGTCTCATGCTCGCCTCCTCCGCCCGGCGAGACTGGGAGACGGCGGCGGTCGCGGCCAAGACCGGCCCGTCCCGCCCCAGCCCCGCCTCGTCACTCGCGGCCGCGCCGGCTGGACGCAGCCCGAGCGGCGCTGTCAGATGCCGCCATGCTCGCTCCCGCTTCCGCACCCGATGCAGCCGCCGTCCGCCGCTGGACCGGCCTGGCCTTCCTCTATTGGTTCGGCCTGGTCTGCGCCCTCGAACCCGGCAACCTGCGCGGCGGCCTTCCGCCGGACTGGACTTCGGAGATCGTTCGCCTGCTCGGCGCCGGCGTGCTCGGCTCGGCCAGCGCGCCGGCCCTGCTGGTGCTGGCCCGCCGGGGACGATGGATCGAGCAGGTCGTGGGCGTGGCGCTGCTGGCGCCCGCCCTCGTGGTCGTCTCGTGCCTGCTGGCCGCCTGGTTGCTGCAGGGCCGCTGGCTGCCCACGCCCGCCGACGTCGTGAGCCAGCTCTCGGCCAACCTCGCCCTGCTGGCGTTCGGCCTGGCCGTCTTTCTCGGCATCGTCCACCTGGCCCAGACTCGGGCCCAGGCCAGGACCCCGGCCGCGTCCCCGGTCCGCCGCCTGGTCGAACGCGAGCGCGGGCGGATCACGGTCATCGACCTCGACCAGGTCCGCTGGATCGAGAGCCAGGGCAACTACCAGGCCCTGCGCACGCCGGACGGCCTGCGGCTGGTCCGCCGGACCCTGGCCTCCCTCGAACGCGAACTGGATCCCGGCCGCTTCGTGCGCATCCACCGCCGGACGCTCGTCGCGGTGGCGCATGTCGAGGCCCTGTCGCCGCTGACCAACGGCGACGCCGAGGTGCGCATGAGCGACGGCGCGCGCTTCCGGCTCTCCCGCAATCACCGCCGAGCGCTGGTCGACCGTCTTGATGCTTGCGTGGAGCGCCCGCTCACGTGAAGTTGCGCGCCCGTCGCAAGGGACGCGTTCCTGTTCCCGAAAGGCCAGCCATGACCAACGCCGATCCTCTCGTCTCGACCGCTTGGCTGGCCGACCACCTCGACGCCCCGGACGTGCGCATCGTCGACGCCTCGTGGTTCATGCCCGGCACGCCGCGCGACCCGAAGGAAGAGTTCCTGGCCGGCCACATCCCCGGCGCGGTGTTCTTCGACATCGACGAGATCTCCGACGAGGCCTCGCCCCTGCCCCACATGCTGGCCAGCGGCGTCAAGTTCGCCTCGCGGGTGCGCAAGCTGGGCCTCGGCGACGGCTCGCGCATCGTCGTCTACGACAGCACCAGCATCCTGCCGGCCGCCCGCGTGTGGTGGAACTTCCGCGTCATGGGCCACGAGGACGTGGTGGTGCTGGACGGCGGCCTGCCCAAGTGGATCGCCGAGGGCCGCCCGCTGGAGGACGGTCCCGCCGCCCCGCAGGAGCGCCACTTCACCCCCCGCCTGCAGGCCGACCTCGTCCGCTCCTTCGAGCAGATGAAGAAGAACCTTGAGACCGGCCGCGAGCAGGTGATCGACGCCCGCGCCGCCGGCCGCTTCAACGGCGAGGTCCCCGAGCCGCGCGCGGGCCTGGCCAGCGGCCACATCCCCGGCTCGCGCAACGTCCCGCTGTCGGCCCTCCTGGGCCCCGACGGCGCCATGCTGCCCGCCGACCAGCTGAAAACCGTCTTCGCCGAGGCCGGGGTCGACATCGAAAAACCGATCGCCACCACCTGCGGCTCGGGCATCACCGCCTCGGTGGTGTCGCTGGCCCTGCATCGCCTGGGCAAGCCGCGGGCCGCCGTCTACGACGGCTCGTGGACCGAGTGGGGCGGGCGCGACGACGCCCCGGTCGCGACCGGCCCGGCTGTGTAAAAACACCCAAAGTTACGCAATTTTCGAATACAATCCTGAATTGACAAGGCGACCCATGTGGCCGACCCTCGACGTGTTGGGGGTCGGCCTTTCGCCGCCTAGAGGCGCGGCCAGGCCGCGCGTCGCTCCCCGCCAGTGCCCGTCAGCTTAAGGACTTCGGCGCAGACCGCGCCGAGCACGCAACCGCGCGACCGGCGGAGCCGTCGGCGCGCCCGTGGGGAGAAAACGCCATGTCGTCGTTCCGACCGCTCTACGCCGTCACCATCACCGACGCCGTCGCCGCCGGCGATCTCGAACAGCTCAAGAAGCTGGAGGCCGAGGCCCAGGAGCACCTCAACCAGTACGGCGACGTCGCCACCCTGCTGGCCGCCCTGAAGATCGAAATCGCCAAAGCCGAGGCCTGATCACCATGAACATCAAGCCCTACGGCGTCGCCGTGACCGACGCCATCGCCTCGGGCGACCTCTCGCGCCTGAAGGAAGCCGAAGCCGCCGCCCAGGCCCACCTGGACCAGTACGGCGACGTGGCGACCCTGCTGCCGCTGCTGCGGCTGGAGATCGCCAAGCTGGAAGCCAAGAAGAGCTACTGACGCGCGAGGCGGCGCCTCCCTTGTGGAGACGCCGCCTCCGTTTCGCGTTCCGGGCAAGATATCTCGAGGCCAGGATACTTCGGGGCCAAGAAACTTCGGGGGAAAGCGCGCCCATGACCGACACCCTGCCCTCCGAAACCGCGCCGGCCGGTGCCCGGACGACGCCCGAAGGCAAGTCCGTCCGCTTCCGCACCGAGCGCGACTATGCCGAGCTGACCCCCGTCCACGTGGTCTGGGAGGTCACTCTCGCCTGCAATCTCAAGTGCCAGCACTGCGGCTCGCGCGCCGGCCGGCCGCGTCCGGACGAACTGAACACCGCCGAGGCGCTGGAGCTGATCGACCACCTGGCCGCCCTGGGCACGCGCGAGCTCACCCTGATCGGCGGCGAGGCCTATCTGCGGCGCGACTGGATCGAGCTGATCCGCAGGAGCCGCGCCCACGGCATCCGCACCGCCGTCCAGACCGGCGCCCGCAACCTCACCGACAAGCGCCTGGACGAAGCGGCCGACGCGGGGCTGCAGGGCATCGGCGTGTCGATCGACGGCCTGCCCGACCTGCATGACCGGGTGCGCGGCGTGCCCGGCTCCTACGACCAGGCGATCAGCGCCCTGCAGCGGGCCAAGGCCCGGGGGCTGGCGGTGTCGGTCAACACCCAGATCGGCGCCGAGACCGCCGCCCACCTGCCCGAACTGATGGAACGGATCATCGCGGCGGGGGCCACGCACTGGCAGATCCAGCTGACCGTGGCGATGGGCAACGCCGTCGACAACCCCGACCTGCTGCTCCAACCCTATCAGCTGCTCGAGGTCATGCCGCTGCTGGCCAGGCTTTATCGCGAGGGGCAGAAGCGGGGCCTGCTGATGATCGTCGGCAACAATGTCGGATATTTCGGCCCCTATGAGCGCATGTGGCGGGGCCTGGGCGACGAGGCCGACCACTGGAACGGCTGCGCCGCCGGCCAGGGCGGCATCGGCATCGAGGCCGACGGCACGATCAAGGGCTGTCCGTCGCTGGCCACCTCGCTCTACGCCGCCGGCAACGTGCGCGAGATGAACATCGCCGACATCTGGCGCCACAGCGAGAAGATGGCCTTCGGCCGCGTGCGCGACGTCGAGGAGCTCTATGACTACTGCCGCACCTGCTACTACGCCGACGTCTGCCGGGCCGGCTGCACCTGGACCTCGGAGTCGCTGCTGGGCAAGCGCGGCAACAACCCCTACTGCCACCACCGGGTGCTCGATCTCGCCAGTCACGGCTGGCGCGAGCGGGTGACCAAGGTCAAGGACGCCCCCGCCGCCAGCTTCGCCATCGGCGAGTTCGCCCTGGTGCGCGAGGCCATACCCGGCGCCCAGACCCAACCCCTGCCCGTCCGCGACCCGGCCCGGGTGCACGTCGCCCACCGCGAACGCACGGCCGCCGGCGGAGCCCTGCCGCCCAGGCTGAAGGTCTGCCGTTCCTGCGACCAGTACGTCTGGCCCCACGAAACCGAATGCCCCCACTGCGCCGCCGACCTCGCCGAGGTCGAACGCCAGCACGCGCAAGCCGCCGAACGCCGCCGCGCCCTGATCGCGCAGGCCCGCCGCATCCTGGACGGCATAGGCCCCGCCTAGCGGACCTAGATCCCCCCTCTGAGGTGTCGCCACTCCAGATCCTCCCCCTCTGGGGGAGGCAGCCCAGAGGGCCGGAGGGGGGACGTTTTCAGCTTCCCGGACGCATGGGATCGCCCTCCAAACCCTCTCCCGGAGGGGAGAGGGAGGGGCCCAGGCGATAGCCTGGGAGGGTGAGGGGTGACGGTGTCAGCCGGAGTGCCGGCACGCCGTCGACCGTCCCTAA
>PJUK01000539.1_pt1 | contig 11738 bp, 9 predicted proteins | sample 1512211 | NCBI WGS metagenome assembly PJUK01 (sample SAMN08177668, study PRJNA422409) | Feces metagenome, whole genome shotgun sequencing project.
CCACCACGAGCCCGGATGCTCGACGGCGCCCGACAGCCAGCCCTCGACCGAGCCGGGCAGGTGTTCGTTGGTCCAGTGCTGGTACTTCTTGGCGTCGGGATGGTTGATCACGCCGGCGATGTGGCCCGAGCCCGCCATGGTGAAGGTCACCGGTCCGCCGAACGCCCGTGCGCCGCGATAGACGCTGCGATAGGGGGCGATGTGGTCGTCCTTGGACGACTGCACGTAGATCGGCGTCTTCACCTTCGACAGGTCTAGCTGCTCGCCGCCCAGGCTCAGGCGGCCATGGGTGAGGTTGTTGTCCTTGTAGAAGTTGCGCAGGTAGAACAGGTGCAGCGATTTAGGCATCCGCGTCTGGTCGGCGTTCCAGAACAGCAGGTCGAACGGGCGCGGTTCCTTGCCCATCAGGTAGTTGTTGATGAAGAACGACCAGATCAGGTCGTTGCCGCGCAGCGCGTTGAAGGTGTCGGCCATCGACTGGCTGGGCAGGAAGCCGCCCTGCTGGTCCATCCGCGCCTCGATCTCCTTCAGCCAGGCCTCGTCGGTGAAGAGCAGCAGGTCGCCGGCCTCGGCGAAATCCTGCTGGGCGGCGAAGAAGGTGGCCGAGTTGATCCGCTTGTCGCCCCTGGCGGCCATGTGGGCCAGGGCGCAGGACAGCAGCGTGCCGCCGATGCAGTAGCCGACGGTGTTGACCTTATCGACGCCGCACTGGGTCATCACCTGCTGGCTGGCGTCGTAGATGCCCTCCAGCATGTAGTCCTCGAAGGTCTTGGCCGCGAGCTGGCTGTCGGGATTAACCCACGAGGCCACGAACACCGTGAAGCCCTGGCCGGTCAGCCAGCGGATCATCGAGTTCTCGGGGCGCAGGTCCAGGATGTAGAACTTGTTGATCCAGGGCGGGAAGATCAGCAGCGGGATCTCGTACTGCTGCTCCGTGGTCGGATCGAACTGCAGCAACTGCAGGATGTCGTTCTGGTAGACCACCTTGCCCGGCGCGGTGGCGACGTTCTCGCCGACCTTGAACTTGGCCAGGTCGGTCTGGCTGATGGCCAGCTGTCCGCCGCCGCGCTCCAGGTCGGCGGCGAAGTTCTCCATGCCGCGCTTGAGGCTCTCGCCGTTGGTCTGCATCACCTCGCGCAGGGCCGCGGGGTTGGAGATCAGGAAGTTCGACGGCGAGAAGGCGTCGGTCAGCATCTTGGTGAAGAACTCGACGCGGCGCTTGGACTGCGGGTCGACGTTCTCGGCCTGGGCGACCAGGCCGTTCAGCCAGTTGGACGTCAGCAGGTAGGACTGCTTCATCATGTCGAACACCGGATTGGTCACCCAGTCCGGGTCGGAGAAGCGCTTGTCGCCATGGGCGGGGCTGACGACCGGTTTGGTCTCCTCGCCGACGGCGCGGCGGGCGGCCGACTGCCAAAGCTCCATGTAGCCGTTGAAGAGGTCGGCCTGGGCGCGCAGCAGCCGGTCGGGCTGGGCCGCCAGGCTGCCGATCACCTCGTTGAGGGCCGGCGCGACGTGGAACGGGTCGGGCGACAGGGCCGCGGGGCGGTCGGCCTGACGCAGGGCGGCCTCGGCGATCGCGCCCTGGGCGGTGACCGCCGCGCGGGCCAGATTGGCCGACAACGCCTCCATCATCCGCCGCTGTTCCTCGGTCAGCAGCGAAGCGAAGTCGGGCCCGCCGACGGCCTGGGGCGATTCGGGCGGGGGATCGGGCTGCGGGGGCGGAGGAGGGGGCTTTGGCGTTGCGGCGGCCGTCTTGCGGGGTGCGGAAGGCTTGCGGGGCTTCGCCGCCGTCTTGACGCCCTTGCCCGCGTCCTTGCCGTCGCCCTTGGCCATGCGCGTTCCTTCCGCCTGAATGTCGCTTATCGACCGCCGATTCTCGTTCGGCGCCTTCCGCTCGCCGCGATCATCGCATAAGACCTGAGACAAGATGAACGGCCAAACCGGTAAAATCGTACGTTTCGGCGCCTCGCTCTCGGTCCTCGCGGCCGTGCTGTCGGCCTGCGCCTCGTCGCCGTTCACGCCGCCGCCGGTCGACGCCACCTCGCCTGTGGCCGCCGCCGCCGAAGCGGCCGGCAAGGAGCGGGGCAAGATCCCGAGCCTGGCCGCCATTCCGACCGTTCCGACGGATATTCCCAAGCCGGGCGAGTACAAGGCCCAGGTCCAGGCCGAGCAGGCCGCGGCCGCTCAACTCCGTCGCGACACCGCGCCGGGGACCTTCGCCCTGTCGGACACCGAGGGTTTCGCCGCTCGCGCCCAGCGCGCCGGCCGCGTTCCGCCGTCGGAAATCCCGACCGTGGCCGATCGCGCCGAGACCGAAGCCTTCGCCAAGGCTGCTCGCGGCCGAGCTACCCCGCCTCCGTCCAAGCCCCAATAGGGCGACGGAGGCATAATTTTCCTTGAACTGGCTTGGCTAGGCCCCGCTTGGGGTCTATCCATGCCCGACTTTTCGCTCCTGCAGCGCCAGAGGGCGCACGAGCCATCATGACCGCCGACTTTCACCGTATCCGCCGCCTGCCGCCCTACGTCTTCGAAGAGGTCAACCGCATCAAGGCTCGCCTGCGCGGCCAGGGTGTCGACATCATCGACTTCGGCATGGGCAACCCGGACATGCCGACGCCCAAGCACATCGTCGACAAGCTGATCGAGACCTCGCGCGATCCGCGCGCCGGCCGCTATTCGGCCTCGAAGGGCATCCCCGGCCTGCGCAAGGCCATGGCCGGCTACTACGAGCGCCGGTTCGGCGTGAAGCTGAACCCCGACACCGAGGTGATCTCGACCCTCGGCTCGAAGGAAGGCTTCGCCAACCTCGCCCAGGCCCTGACGGCCCCCGGCGACGTCATCATCTGTCCGAACCCGGCCTATCCGATCCACGCCTTCGGCTTCATCATGGCCGGCGGCGTCATCCGCCACGTGCCCGCGCTGAGCCCCGAGCAGTACCTCAGCAACATCAGCCGCGCGGTGAAGCACTCGGTGCCGCCGCCGTCCGTGCTGATCCTGTCCTATCCGTCGAACCCGACGGCCCAGACGGTCGACCTCGACTTCTACAAGGACGCCGTGGCGCTGGCCAAGAGGCACGATCTGCTGGTCATCAGCGACGTGGCCTATGGCGAGATCTATTTCGAGGACAACCCGCCGCCTTCGATCCTGCAGGTCGAAGGCGCCAAGGACATCGCCGTCGAGGTCAACTCGCTGTCGAAGACCTACGCCATGGCCGGCTGGCGCGTGGGCATGGTGGTCGGCAACGCCCGCATCTGCGCGGCCCTGGCCCGCGTGAAGTCGTATCTCGACTACGGCGCCTATACGCCGGTGCAGGTGGCCGCGGCCGCCGCGCTGAATGGCCCGCAGGACTGCGTCGAGGAGATCCGCGGCATCTACAAGGGCCGCCGCGACACCCTTGTCTCGTCGATGAAGCGCGCCGGCTGGGATATCCCCAACCCGCCCGCCTCGATGTTCGCCTGGGCGAAGATCCCGCCGCAGTTCGAGGCGGCCGGCTCGATGCTGTTCTCGCGCCTGCTGATCGAGGAGGCCGGCGTCGCCGTCGCTCCGGGCATCGGCTTTGGCGAGTACGGCGAGGGTTATGTCCGCATCGGCCTGGTCGAGAACGAACACCGCATCAAGCAGGCCGCGCGCAACGTGAAGAAGTTCATCGCCAACGCCGACCAGATCCTGGCCAAGGCTCACAACAGCCTCGAGCAGGCCTGACCCGCTTGCGAAATCCTCGCCCCTGACAGGCTCGGGGTGAGGATTTCCACTTCATATGCCCGCAATAGCCCTCATCCTGAGCCTGTCGAAGGACGAGGGCGGCCCCGCCAAAGGGTCGCACCGACCACGAGGAACCGCACCATGACTCAGAAAACCTGGCGCGTCGGCGTCGCCGGCCTCGGCACCGTCGGTGGCGGCCTGCTGCAGTTCCTCAACGCTCGCCCCGACTTCGCGCCGGCCGGCGATCGCGCCGAGGTGGTCGCGGTGTCGGCTCGCTCCAAGTCGCGTCCGCGCACGGTCGACATCTCGGGCCTGGAATGGTTCGACGACCCGGTCGCCCTGGCCAGTTCGCCCAATGTCGACCTGTTCGTAGAACTGGTCGGCGGCAGCGACGGTCCGGCCAAGGCCGCGGTCGAGGCGGCGCTGAAGCTGGGCAAGCCGGTGGTCACCGCCAACAAGGCCCTGATCGCCGAGCACGGCGCCGAACTGGCCGCCCTGGCCGAGGCCAACAACGTGCCGCTGCTGTTCGAAGCGGCGGTGATGGGCGGCACGCCGGCGGTGAAGATGCTGCGCGAGGCCATGGTCGGCGACGACGTCGTCTCGGTCGCCGGCATCCTCAACGGCACCTGCAACTACATCCTCTCCGAGATGGAAAAGACCGGCCGCGACTTCGCCGACGTGCTGCGCGAGGCCCAGGCCCTGGGCTATGCCGAGGCCGATCCGACCATGGACGTCGGCGGTTTCGACGCCGGCCACAAGATCACCATCCTGGCCGCCCTGGCGTTCGGCTGCGCGCCCAACTACGAGGCCGCCGAGATCGAGGGCATCAGCGAGGTCGAACTGCTCGACATCAAGCTGGCCAAGGACCTCGGCTACCGCATCAAGCTGATCGCCGGCACCTCCAAGACCGATGACGGCGTGGCCGTGAAGGTCCATCCGACCCTGATCCCGCTGGCGCATCCGCTGGCCCAGGCCGGCGGCGCCCTGAACGCGCTGTTCATCGAGGGCACCCGTATCGGCCGCATCTTCATCCAGGGACCGGGCGCGGGCGCCGGGCCGACGGCCGCCGCCGTCGCCGCCGACATCGCCGACGTCATGACCAAGGCCGTGCGCCCGGTGTTCCAGGCTCCGGCCGGGGCGCTGGCGCCGTTCGTGGCGGTCGATCCGACCAAGTCGGTGGGCAAGGCCTATCTGCGGATCATGGTCCGCGACGTGCCTGGGGCCATCGCCGCGATCTCCGAAACCCTGGCCGAATGCGGCGTCTCGATCGACGCTTTCCTGCAGAAGCCCGTGGAAGGGGCGGGGGGCGTGCCGATCGTGCTCGTCACCCATGCGTCTCCCGAATCCAAGCTGCTCGACGCGATTAGCCGCATCGAAAAGCTGCAGGCCGTGCTAGAGCGTCCCCGTCTTCTGCGCGTCGCGCGCAACTAGAGATCGCGAGCAACAAGCGGTCCAGGTGTGGAAGACATTGGGAAATTAGCCTCGCCACGGGCTGGGAGACACTGATGAGTTCTAACACCCTGGACCGTTCTCTGGTCCTGGATGCGGTCCGCGTGACCGAAGCGGCCGCCATTGCGTCATGGACCATGGTCGGCCGGGGTGACGAGATGGCCGCCGACCAGGCCGCCGTCGACGCCATGCGTAACGCGCTGAACGAGCTTTCCATCGACGGCGAGATCGTCATCGGCGAGGGCGAGCGCGACGAGGCGCCGATGCTCTACATCGGCGAGAAGGTGGGCCGTGGCGGCCCCACCGTCGACATCGCGCTCGATCCGCTGGAAGGCACCACCCTGACGGCCAAGGCCATGCCCAACGCGCTGGCCGTGATGGCCTGGGCGCCCAAGGGCACGCTGCTGAACGCGCCAGACACCTACATGGACAAGATCGCCTGCGGTCCGGGCTATCCGGCCGGCGTGATCGATCTGGACAAGTCGCCCGCCGACAACGTCAAGGCCCTGGCCGCGGCCAAGGGCGTCGAGCCCTCGCAGATCACCGTCTGCGTGCTGGACCGCCCGCGTCACGCCGAGATCATCGCCTCGGTCCGTTCGGTCGGCGCGCGCGTCAACCTGATCACCGACGGCGACGTGGCCGGCGTCATCAACACCGCCGACCCGGCCACCGGCATCGACCTCTATCTCGGCTCCGGCGGGGCGCCCGAGGGCGTCCTGGCCTGCGCGGCGCTGAAATGCGTCGGTGGCCAGTTCCAGGGGCGGCTGATCTTCCGCAACGCCGACGAGCGCGCCCGCGCTGCGCGCTGGGGCGTCACCGAGTTCGACAAGAAGTACGACCTGCACGAGATCGTGCGGTCCGACGCCATCTTCGCCGCCACCGGCGTCACCTCCGGCGCCCTGCTGGACGGGGTGGGCTTCAAGGACGGCTTCGTCCACACCCACAGCCTGGTGATGAATTCCTCGACCGGCGCCGTGCGCGAAGTGCGCATGAAGCGCCGCGCCTAGGCTTTGTCGGGCCGGCGTTCCGCGTCGGCCCGTTCGCACTCGTAATATTGTCGTACTAGTCTGCGAGTCGCTCGCGCCGCGGCGACTGATCGCCGTCTCGTACAGTCTAAGGCTCTTCTCCATGACCGCCCTGATCGATCTCGCCAGCCACCTCGCCGGCGATCCCTCCAGCCCCGCGGTCAAGACCGTCGTCACCGAGATCGCCGCCGCCTGCGCCCGCATCAGCCGCGTGGTGGCCGGCGGGGCCATTCTGGGCAATCTCGGCGCGGCCGGGATCACCAACGTCCAGGACGAAGAGCAGAAGAAGCTCGACATCCTGACCAACGACCTGCTGAGCGACGCCCTGAAGGCCTGCGACCCGGTCGCCGGCATCGCCTCGGAAGAACTCGAGCATGTCGAGACCACCGGCCGCCAGGGCGGCTATCTGGTCACCTTCGATCCGCTCGACGGCTCCAGCAACATCGACGTCAACGTCTCGGTGGGCACGATCTTCTCGATCCTGCCGGCCCCGGAAGGCCGCGAGCCCGAGGAGGCCGACTTCCTGCAGCCGGGCCGCCACCAGGTGGGCGCGGGCTATGCCGTCTACGGCCCCCAGACCATGCTGGTCCTGACCCTGACCTCGGGCGTGGTGGGCTTCACCCTGTCGGCCGACGACAAGTGGCTCCTGACCCACGCCTCGTCGACCATCCCTGCCGACACCGCCGAGTTCGCCATCAACATGTCGAACCAGCGCCACTGGGCGCCGCCGATCCGTCGCTATGTCGACGGCTGCCTGGCCGGCAAGGAAGGCCCGCGGGGCAAGAACTTCAACATGCGCTGGGTGGCCTCGATGGTCGCCGACGTGCACCGCATCCTGATGCGCGGCGGCGTCTTCATGTACCCCTGGGACGCTCGCGAGCCGGGCAAGCCGGGCAAGCTGCGCCTGATGTACGAGGCCAACCCGATGGCCCTGATCGTCGAGCGCGCGGGCGGCAAGGCCACCGATGGCGTCAAGCCCATCCTCGATCTCGCGCCCAGCAAGCTGCACCAGCGCGTGCCGGTGGTGCTCGGCTCGGCCAACGAAGTGGATCAGGTCGCCAGGGAAACGGCGGCCGGTTGACGACTTGCGCGCCCTCCGAAGGGGAGGGCGCGGCCCGTCAGCGGGCCAGGGCCGCCTTCGAACGCAGGGCGGCCGCGGTCGCCAGGATCGAGCTGATCAGCACCAACTCGCCGGCGTTGCCGAGCCAGAACACGCCGCTGGCGGCGCTGCCGAACATCGCCAGGGCGCCCAGGCACAGCCAGGGCACGCCTGCTCGCCGCCACAGCAGGCCGCCGACGCCGATCAGCACCAGCACCGTCACGATCGATGGGATGGGCGGGCTGGCGGTCGCGTGGGCGTAGCGCAGCGTGCCGCCGTACTCCTTGAGCACCAAGTCGAGGTTGAAGATCTCGGTATAGGCGCCGAGCGCCACGAGCAGCGCGGTCAAGATCCACACCCAGGCGCGCAGGCGCAGCCTGGCGATCCAGAAGACGATCGGGATCAGCAGCGGCGTCAGCAGGCCGTGGGCGACATAGCGCGGCACCGACAGCCCCACGAGCAGGTCGCCCGGCCCGACCAGGGCCCCGGCGGCGACGATGGCGTTGTCCCAGCACAGCGCCAGGATGATCACCGTCAGGGGCCACAGGCGCAGGAAGCCTGCATACACGCTGGCGGCCAGCATGCCCGCCGCCATCAGCCAGAACACGAGGGTGATCACGAGGGCGCTCCGTCCGATTCGCTGTCTCTATTCATGGGCGAGGTTAGAGCGGCCATGATCGCCGGCGTCTGCGGCGAGCGAAGTCGTCGCCACACGATCAGGCGCCCGCCCGGAAAGTTCGCCGGGCGGGCTTGGCCTGGGTCACGTCCGCTTTCGCCGCAGCGGCCTGTCATGGATCGAATCCCGCAAAGGCGATAGGGTCGCCCCATGCCCCAAGACGCTGATTTCAGGCTGGTTTAGCCATGGCCGCCGACGGTCACGCCAATCCCGCCGCCACCGAGGCCTTCCTGGGCGTCGAGCGCTCCCTGTCCGGTCGCGCCTGGCGCGAGCGTCCCGCCGACGCCGCCGTGGCGCGCGACATCGCCCGCCTGCACGGCCTTTCCGAGCCCCTGGCCCGCGCCCTGGCCGCGCGGGGCGTCGGCCTCGACGGCGCGCGCGACTATCTGCAGCCGACCCTGAAGCCGCTGTTCCCAGACCCGTCCAGCTTCACCGACATGGACCGGGCCGCCGAGATCCTGATCGACGCCCTGGAGCAGGGACGGCCCACTATGGTGTTCGCCGACTACGACGTCGACGGCGCCACCAGCGCGGCCCAGCTTGTGCGCTGGTTCCGGCACATGGGCGTAGAGCTGCCGATCTACATCCCCGACCGCCTGAAAGAGGGCTACGGGCCCAGTCCCGCCGCCTTCAAGACCATCCGCGAGACGGGGGCGGAGCTGGTCGTCACCCTCGACTGCGGGGCGGCCGCCTACGACGCCATCGCCAGCGCCGCCACGATCGGCCTGGAGGTGGTGGTCATCGACCACCACCTGATGCGCGAGGACCCGCCGGCCGCGGCCGCCGTCGTCAATCCCAACCGCCCCGGCTGCCAGAGCGGGCAGGGCGTGCTGGCCGCCGCCGGCGTGACCTTCATCCTGCTGGTGGCCCTCAATCGCGAGGCCCGCAGGCGCGGCCTGTTCAGCGAGGCGCGGCCCGAACCCGATCTTCGCCAATGGCTGGACCTGACGGCCCTGGGCGAGGTCTGCGACGTCACCCAGCTGGTGGGCTTCAACCGCTCGCTGACGGCCACGGGCCTGCGGGTGATGTCCAACTGGGCCAATCCAGGCCTGAAGGCCCTGCTGGAGGTCGCCAAGGGGCAGGGGGCGGCCAGCGTGTTCCATGCCGGCTTCATCCTGGGTCCGCGAATCAATGCGGGCGGTCGCATCGGCCGCTCCGATCTCGGAGCCCGTCTCCTGTCGACGGACGACCCGATCGAGGCGAGGGCCTTGGCCGAGGAGCTCGACGTCCTCAACACCGAGCGCAAGGCCGTCGAGGCCGCCGTGGTCGAGGAGGCCGTGGCGATTCTCGAGCGCAGCAGCAATTTCAATCCGGACGCGCCAGTCATCGTCGTCGCCGGCGACGACTGGCACCCGGGCGTCGTCGGCATCGTCGCCAGCCGCCTGCGCGAGCGCTATCGCAAGCCGACCCTGGTGATCGGCATCGATCGCGCGGCGGGAGTAGCCAAGGGGTCGGGTCGCTCCCAGCCGGGCGTGAATCTCGGTCGCGCCGTTCAGGGCGCGTTCGAGGCCGGCATCCTGATGGCCGGCGGCGGCCACGCCATGGCCGCGGGCCTGACCGTGCGCCCCGATTCGATTCCGGAGCTGCGCGCCTTCCTAGAGGAGGCCCTGGCCGGCGAGATGGAGGCCGTGGGAGCCGAGTCGGTCGAGATCGACGCCCTGGTACAGCCGCGCGCGGCCAATCGCGGCCTCTGGAGCGAGTTCCAGCAGATGGCGCCGTTCGGTCCCGGCAATGTCGAGCCGACCTTCGCCCTGGCCGGCGTGCGGCCCGAGCGAGTGATGGCGCTGCGCGGCGGCCACGTGCGAGTCGACCTCGTCGGACCCAGCGGAGATCGCATCAAGGCCGTCTCCTGGCGCTCGGCCGAGACCGATCTTGGCCGCAGGCTGCTGGCGGGCGGCGGCGCGCTGCACGTCGTAGGCCGCCTGAAACCCGATGATTACATGGGCCGGGAAGGGGTCCAGCTTGAGATCGAAGACGCCGCCGACCCGCGCATGTGGACGGATTAAAAAAATCGCATCTGACCGCTTGCGCTCTCCGGGGAGCCTTTGTATATCCCCGGCTCCTCGCGGCGACGCGGTCCCTTCGTCTATCGGTTAGGACGCCAGATTTTCAATCTGGAGAGAGGGGTTCGACTCCCCTAGGGACTGCCAGTCGCGAGGCGTCTACTTTTGAACTACTGCGGATTACCTTGCTTCTTCGAAGCTTAGTGGTCCCTTCGTCTATCGGTTAGGACGCCAGATTTTCAATCTGGAGAGAGGGGTTCGACTCCCCTAGGGACTGCCAACCGCAGAGTTCAGAGTTTTCCATACGACATAGAAGGCGCGACTAAACGTCGCGCCTTTCGTATTGCGCGCTCACCGCATCATTTGGCCATTGACGGCCCTCCCTTACCGAGAACACTGTTATTCTTGTGGTGCTCGCTCCTTTGGGCTGTTTGGGCGAGCCAGAGGGGCGGAATGTCTGGTTACGACTTGGATGCATCGGGCGCGCACGAAGACCTCGTGCGCATCAGCGGCCGTGTGAAATGGTTCGACGTCGGAAAGGGCTACGGCTTCATCGTTCCCGACGACCCGGGCCAGACCGGCCTGAAGGACGTCCTGCTCCACGTCACCTCCCTGCGCAATTGCGGCCGCGAGTCGGCGCTCGAGGGCTCGGCGATCGTCTGCGACGTGGTCAAGCGGCCCAAGGGCTGGCAGGTCAGCGAGGTCGTCGACCTCGACGAGACCTCGGCCCCGTCGCCCCTGGAGCGCCCGCGTCGCACCTTCGACGAGTCGGCGCCCCGGCGTGACGGCCCGCGCGCCTTCGGCGGCGCGGCGCGCCAGTCCCTGGCTCCTGCCGGTCCGCCCGAGCGGGCCAAGGTCAAGTGGTTCAACCGCACCAAGGGTTACGGCTTCGTCGTCCGCGACGAGGCGCCGGGCGACATCTTCGTGCACATCGAAACCCTGCGTCGCGGCGGGCTGGAGGATCTCCAGCCGGGCGACGACGTCATGGTCCGTTTCGCCCAGGGCCCCAAGGGGCTGGTCGTGGCCGAGATCACCGCCGCCTGAGGCGGCTTTCCCGGTCGGCGAGGGGCGGGTAGGGTCCTGGCTGGTTCTCCAGTCCTGGCGAGGCGTTCTTGGCCCTTCTCGACGATCCGCGGCGGCGCGACGCTCTAAGGCTGCTGGCGGGCGCGGTTCCGGTCCTGGCGGGCGCGGGCGAAGCCTTCGCCGCCGGTCCCCGTCTCGAACCGCTGGAGATCGTCACCGGCCGGGGCGTGGCCCGTTTCCAGGTCGAGATCGCCGCCACCGAGGCCGAGCAGCGCAAGGGGCTGATGTTCCGCAAGTCGCTGGCCCCGGACCGCGGCATGCTGTTCGTCTACAAGAAGCCGCAGCGCGCGGCGTTCTGGATGAAGAACACGCTCATCGCGCTCGACATTCTCTATGTCGGGCCGGACGGGCGCATCCTGTCGATGGTCCGCAACGCTCGCCCGCTGGACGAGACGCCGCTGCCGTCGGGCGGCCCCGTGCTCGGCGTTCTCGAGATCGCCGGAGGCCGGGCAGGGCAGCTTGGCGTGCTTCCCGGCGATCGCGTGCGGCACAGGATCTTCCCCAAGGGCTGAGCCGCGTCGAAAATCCCGCCCGCGCAGGCTTGCGTTTCGCCCCCAAAGCCGAGTAGGAGCAAGCCCTTGCTGGTGTCCGGAGCGTAGCGCAGCCTGGTAGCGCATCTGTTTTGGGAGCAGAGGGTCGCAGGTTCAAATCCTGCCGCTCCGACCACCGGCAGATCCGTTTGGAGAGGCTCATGCTCG
>PJUK01000540.1_pt1 | contig 11728 bp, 13 predicted proteins | sample 1512211 | NCBI WGS metagenome assembly PJUK01 (sample SAMN08177668, study PRJNA422409) | Feces metagenome, whole genome shotgun sequencing project.
AAAGGCAAGCGTGGTGATGAGGCCGAAGACTGCCGCAAGCGCCAGCGCGCCGGGGAAGAAGCCGCCGCCACCGGCGACCGGCAGATAATTGGCGAGCGCCAGTGCGGCGGCAAAAGGGATGATTGCCGCCAGAATGAGCCCAAGCACGATGCCGATCAGGCCGATCACCATGATCTGCACGAGATAGACCAGAACCGCAAAGCGTGCAGGGGCGCCGAGCGATTTGAAAGTCGCGATCACGCCGCGCTTGCCGTCGAGATAGGCGCGCACCGCATTGGCGACACCAACGCCACCGACGATCAGCGCGGTCAGGCCGACCAGCGTCAGAAACTGGGAGAAGCGTTCGATATTGGCGCTCAGCGCCGGTGCAGCATTGGCGCGGGATCGGATATTCCATCCGGCATCCGGGAAATCGGCGGCGGCCTGCCGCCGCACCTCGGCAATCGCCGAGTCAGGTGCTCCGTTGGGCAGTGCGACCTTGTAGATATGATCGACAAGGCTGCCGGGTTGAATCAGACCAGACGCGCGCAGACCATCGAGCGAAACGAGAAACCGCGGTGCAAAATTGAAGCCGGACGACAAGAGGTCCGGTTCGCTTTCGATCACAGCGCGCAGTTCAAAGGTTTGCGAGCCAAGCAGCACCTTTGCGCCAAGCGAAAGTCCCATGCGGTTGAGGAAATCCTGACTGACGGCAGCGCCGTAAATATCGCCTTTGATGGCCGTCATATCGGCCAGCGACTGCTCCGGTGCGGCCTTCAGCGTGCCATAAAGCGGATAGGCGGCATCGACCGCCTTCACCTCGACCAGCGACTGGTCGGAACCATCGGGCATACGGGCCATGGAGCGCATTGTCGCGCTTTCGGCCATTCTGCCCTGTTTTCCGATGAAGGCGCGTTCTTCCGCTGTTGCTTCGCGCTGATTGAGTGCAAAGCTGACATCGCCGCCCAAAATGCTCTGGCCTTCCGATGCAATGCCGGTGCTGACCGACCGCGCCACGGAATTGACGCCGCCAATGGCCGCCACGCCAAGCGCGATACAGGCCAGAAAAATATAGAAACCGGCAAGCCCGCCGCGCATTTCGCGCAGCGCAAAACGGAGAGCGAGAGAAAAAGATTTCATTCGGCTCATGCGTCCGCCGCCAGTTTCTCAAGCACCGCACCGGCCTTTTCAGCGGTTTCTTCGATGCGACCGGACCGGACGGGAATTTCGCGGTCGCAGCGCGCCGCCAGCGACGGATCATGCGTGACCAGCACCATGGTCAGCCCGTTTTCGCGTTGCTTGGCGAAGAGAAGATCGGCAATTTGACGCCCCGTTGTGGTGTCGAGATTGCCGGTCGGTTCATCGGCAATCAGAATTTTCGGCGATGGCGCGAGGGCGCGGGCAATCGCCACGCGCTGCTGCTCGCCGCCGGAAAGTTCGGACGGATAATGCGTCAGACGTTCGCCAAGCCCAACCGCTTTCAACTCGCGCTCCGCGACTTCGAATGCATCGCGGCGGCCAGCCAGTTCCAGCGGAACCGCCACATTTTCCAGCGCCGTCATATTGGGAATCAAGTGAAACGACTGGAAGACGATGCCTATATTGGCGCCACGAAAAGCGGCGGCCTGATCCTCGCTCATCTGGCTGATCGTCTCGCCCGCGATCTTCACAGTTCCGTTATCAACATGCTCCAGCCCAGCCAGAACCATGAGAAGTGTGGATTTGCCCGAGCCGGATGGACCGACGATACCAACCGACTGGCCTTGCGCAATATGGAGAGAGACACCCTTCAGCACATGCACCGACGAGGCGGCATGGCCAAGTGTCAGATGAACGTTCTCAAGTTCGATAATCGGGCCAACAGCCTGTTCCGTCACGCGGTTTTCTTCCTATATGTATGTGTAGAACCGAAAAGCGCGCCACAAATTTGAACCTATGTTGCGCCAAGATTTGATTCAATCCCGTGAGCTGTCGCTCATCCCTTTACCGAATATGGGTTGCCAACGATGCGTTTCAAACTCTCAATTCCGGCATGGCTCTCGATTTTTGCGATCCTCGGATCGGTTTTTGCGGGCAGCGTCTATGCCCAGCAGGAGCCGACGCAGGAAGACCCGACCGGCCTTGAAGACGCCTTGCCGACCGAGCAGCTTTCGCAGGTCAAGGTTGTGGGCTTCGGCGACAGCCTGATGGCCGGTTATCTCCTGCCCGCCAATGCCGCCTTTCCGCAGCAGCTTGAAAAAGCGCTCAACGACAAGGGCGTCGAGGTTTCAATCGAAAATGCAGGCGTGTCGGGTGACACGACTACCGGGGGCCTGTCGCGCATCGACTGGTCTATCCCCGATGGAACCGATCTCGTCATTCTTGAACTCGGCGCTAACGATGCGCTGCGCGGCATCCAGCCCGACATCACGGAAAAGAATCTCGACGACATGCTGGCGCGTCTCAAGGAGCGCGGCATTGCCGTCATTCTGGCAGGCATGATGGCCCCGCCCAATATGGGTAAGGACTATGCCGCCAAGTTCAACCCCATCTATCCGAAGCTGGCGCAGAAATATGGCGTGCCGCTCTACCCGTTTTTCCTCGACGGCGTAGCAACCAAGAAGGAGCTTTTGCTCGAGGATGGCATGCACCCCAATGAAAAGGGTGTTGAAGCCATGGTGGCAAACTTTATGCCGACAATCGAAAAAAGCCTGTCCGATGTGCAAAACAAGGGGACATCAGGAGGCTGAAACCCGTTAGGGGCATAAACAGCTTGCCCCGGGAACCAAACGATGATTCGCTACGAATGCATCGACTTAGCCGAATCGACTTCTGACAGGTACGATGCTTTGACTCTCTAGGTTAGAGTGTCCTTTATGCGTCCACGACGCATAGCGCTCTGACACAGAACGCTTCGAGGAGGATGCCTTATGCCGCGTCTTTTCACTGCCCTCGAAATCCCGCGCGATGCTGCGCTCTCGCTGTCATTATTGCGAGGCGGTCTCCCCGGCGCACGCTGGATTGATGTCGAAAACTACCACATAACGCTGCGTTTTATCGGAGATGTGGAAGGCCATGTGGCCGACGAGATCGCCAATGCGCTCGACCGCGTACGGCGACCCGAATTCATGCTCAACCTGTCAGGCGTCAATGCTTTCGGCTCCAAAAAGCCGCACAGCATTTATGCGGGTGTATCCCCCTCGCCTGAACTCAACGCATTGCAGGCGGAAATCGAACGCATCTGCCAGAGGCTTCACATTCCCGCCGATCCGCGCAAATTCACTCCCCATGTGACCCTGGCGCGTCTTCGGAATGCCCGCATCGATGATGTGGTGCATTACCTGTCCTCACGCGGCAATTTCGCGACGCTACCCTTCAAGGTGGGGCGTTTCGTGCTGATGTCGTCGCGCGATTCCGTGGGCGGCGGACCTTACATCGTCGAGGAAGCTTGGCCTTTGGTGGCCCGTTCCAGCCAGAACTGGTCGGCCAATGCTTTCGAGGAAGCCAGAACCATCCGGTAAACCAGCTCGAAATCCCCGATGCCACCATAATAGGGATCGGGGATTTCAACCGGCTTTCCCTCGGCAATCTCGGTGAACAATCCGATACGGGCTGCAGCATTACCGGGCTTGCGCTCGGCTATCATCCGCATGTTGTAACGGTCCATTCCGAGGATGAGATCAAAGCGGCTGAAATCTCCCGCAGTCAGCTGACGGCAACGCTGCGCGGAAATATCAAGCCCGTGCACGGCTGCCACGCGCACCGAACGCTCATCTGGCGCTTCGCCAGTGTGATAACCGTTGGTGCCCGCCGAATCGATCAGCACATCGCGAATGCCGCGTGCTTCAAGCACCTGCCCCATCACGCCTTCGGCGAGCGGCGAACGGCAGATATTGCCCGCGCAGATGAAAAGAATGCTGGTCGGTTTCTCTATGGTCACGGAACCCTCGCGCTCATGATAAGTTAGTTCGAGAACCGCAACATAGGCGAAAGATGATGGCACGCAACCGGTTGACCGAAGACGAACTGAAACAGGCGTTGGCCGAACTGGATGGCTGGCAGAAGTTGGAGGATCGCGAGGCGATCACCAAGAGCTTCAAGTTCAAGGATTTCAGCGCTGCCTTCGGCTTCATGACACGGGCGGCACTTTATGCCGAAAAACTCGACCATCATCCAGAATGGTTCAACGTTTATAATCGCGTTGATGTCACGCTTGCGACCCATAGCGAAAATGGCGTTACCGAGCTGGACATCAAGATGGCGCGCAAGATGAACGCGATAGCTGTGCCTTAGAGCCTGAATCAAAACGCGGCATGTGTGTGCGAAAATGGTGATTTTCGAGTACCGGAGCGGAGCGTACTCAAGGTACGTGAGCACCGGCATGTAGAAAATTGCCATTTGCAGCCACACAGGGCGACTTTTGGAACAGGCTCTTAAACCTTTGAAATATAAACCATAATATTCTTCTTCTGGTAAGTGAAGCTGCCGTCGCGGTTTCGGCACGAATAGGGCAGCGCTTTGGTCAGATCGACGCGATCGCCCCAGTTCTGGCCGAGCGCGCCGCCATTGATGCTGCGGATAAAGACATCGCCGACTGCAATGGCCGAATGGAAAATATGCCCGGCCCGGACATCGTAGAAGCCGATGGCGCGGCCATAGGTAATGGCGGAATAGCCGTTCCATTGCTCTCCGGCACGGAAATTCAGCAGCGGAATCCAGTTCTGCCCGGAGGTTCCGCGCAAGGTATGCTCCGAAATGCCCGCCCCCAGAAGAAAGCGCATATAGGCCGTCGCGTCGTAGCAAACATTGTCTTTCACATCGACATTGATGTGGTCGCTCAAATCCTGCGCCGATGCGAGCTGGTTTCCGCGATAGAACTGACTTGTCCGGTCAGCACGGACAAAGTTCTCTCCATAGCCGGTAAGATGCATGAACAGTCTCCATTCAATCAGATCAACAAGCTGACCCAGCCCAAAACTGACCTTGGGCTGGCCGGACCTATATTCCTTTGATTTGGCATGGCCGTTGTAGCTGATGGTTCTTGCAGGATGCTCCCTGCCCTGAACGAGCAAAAACTTGAAAACCGGGTCGATTGCCCCCATTTTCGGTCGTGTCATTTTCGGCTCTGTTCACGCCGACATCTGACTGACAGGAGTTTGCACGACGATGGATAGCGTCAAAATTGGTGAAATCCTTGAACCCGGCAGCGAAAGCGATTTCAAGAAACGCAGCGAACGGGTGAAGCAAGGTTTCTGGAAGGCCGCGCGCCGCGCCGGTCGCATGGTGCCCTTCATGGATGAAGTGGTGGCCGCCTATTATTGCGCGCTCGACCAGAACACGCCGACACGCGTGCGTATGACCCTGATGGCGGCGCTCGCCTATTTCGTGCTGCCCTTCGACATTATCCCCGACATGCTGGTCGGCATCGGCTTTACCGACGACGTCGCCGTGCTGATGGCGGCGCTCACCGCCGTGCGCACGCATATTACGCCCGCGCATCGGCTCGCGGCGCGTCAGGCGTTGGAAGAAGGTAAGGGAGTAAGGGAGTAAGGATGCTCGCTTAATTGTGAAGTAAAACAATTCCCTATTCCCTTATTCCCCTACTCCCTTATTTTCCAAACGCATGTCTTTATCCCAAAACCGGTTCCCACTTTTGGGAGACATGCTTTCCGTCATATTCCAGCCGCTTTCTTTGCATTGAAGTTGAGCGCGGGATGGCTACCAGCCCTTGCTCGTTCAAGTTTTCTTTCAAAACTTCACCGTTTGGTAACCCAGATTAAGGCACTTTAATCGGCAACTGAGCGGGGCGGCGTGTTGAACGGCGGCATCCCGATATTCGAGTTTGAAGCAAACGAAAGAGAACCGGTAAAAGACCATGCTTGGAAAATCGATCGTCGCGGCTTCGGTGTTTACGATTGCAATGGCGGGCTCGGCCCTCGCCCAGACACCGACCCAGATTAAACAGTTCGACGCCTGGGGCGCCTATAGCTACAAGGCTGGCAACGGCAAGGTTTGCTATGTCCTCTCCGTTCCGACTGTGAAGGCTCCCGCCTCGGTCGATCACGGTGACAATTTCTTCCTGATCAGCCAGAAGCCGGGCCAGAACATCTCGTTCGAGCCGCAGTTCATGGCCGGTTACGATCTGAACCCCAATGCCAAGGTTACCGTCAGCGTCGGCAGCAACCGCTTCACCATGTTCGTGAACGGCAAGTCGGGCTGGATGGAAAACGCCGCCGAAGAGCCGAAGCTCATCGCAGCCATGAAGTCCGGTCAGGATCTCAAGGTCGAGGCGCAGTCGAAGCGCGGCACCAAGACCAATTACACCTATTCGCTGAAGGGTGTTTCGGCAGCGCTTGCCGCGATCCAGAACTGCAAGTAAGCGACATTTCGTCGGATACGGACTGCTTTTTCAAAGCCGGAGCCTGTGCTCCGGCTTTTTTCTTCGTGCCTGTTCCGGCAATTCTGCATAACAGCCGGGATGATCGAACGGGATGACGGACGCCTTATTCTATGCTAAGAGCGCGCGAAACAAGGCTCGCATATGCAGATGACAGAGCCCATATATCCTCGCAATAAGGGCAATCGGGCCCAAATTGATCGGCGCGCGACATCGCGGTCGCCCCTTAACAGTTGAAAACAGATGTCTATTTCGTTCGATCTTACCATTGATGATACGCGCGACCAGCTGGCCCGCCATGTGCGCGCCAATCTGGACGCAAAGCCGTCGCTCATCGGCATGTCGCGCGAGGAAATGGCCGAAGCGCTCGTCAAGGCTGGCGTGCCGGAACGTCAGGTGAAGATGCGCATCAGCCAGCTCTGGCACTGGCTCTATGTGCGCGGCGTTTCCGATTTCGCCGATATGCGCAATATTTCCAAGGATTTGCGCGCCATGCTGGCGCAGCATTTCACCATTGCGCGCCCGGAAGTGGTCGAAGAGCAGATTTCGCAGGACGGCACCCGCAAGTGGCTGTTCCGATTTCCGCCGCGGGGCGCTGGCCGCCCGGTCGAGATCGAAAGCGTCTATATTCCCGAAGAAGGTCGCGGCACGCTGTGCGTTTCCAGCCAGGTCGGCTGCACGCTGACCTGCTCGTTTTGCCATACTGGCACGCAGAAGCTGGTGCGCAATCTAACTTCGGAAGAAATTCTGGCGCAGCTTCTGACCGCCCGCGACCGGCTCGGCGATTTCCCGGACAAGGACACGCCCGACGGTGCCATGGTGCCCGCCGAAGGCCGCAAGATCACCAATATCGTGATGATGGGCATGGGCGAGCCGCTCTATAATTTCGAGGAAGTGAAGAAGGCTCTCATTATCGCCTCGGATGGTGATGGCCTGTCGCTTTCCAAGCGTCGCATCACGCTTTCGACCTCCGGCGTGGTGCCTGAAATCTACCGCACCGGCGATGAAATCGGCGTGATGCTGGCGATTTCGCTCCATGCCGTGCGCGACGAGTTGCGCGACATCCTGGTGCCGATCAACAAGAAATATCCGCTGGAGCAGCTCATCAAGGCTTGCCGCGAATATCCCGGCCTGTCGAATGCCAAGCGCATCACATTCGAATATGTGATGCTGAAGGACATCAACGACAGCCTGGAAGATGCCAAGCTTCTGGTGAAGCTGTTGCAGGGCATTCCGGCCAAGATCAATCTCATTCCGTTCAATCCATGGCCCGGCACCAACTATCAGTGCTCGGACTGGGAACAGATCGAGCGCTTTGCCGATTACGTCAATGCAGCCGGTTATGCCTCGCCGATCCGCACGCCGCGTGGTCGCGACATTCTCGCCGCCTGCGGTCAGTTGAAGTCGGAATCGGAACGCATGCGCAAGAGCGAACGCCTTGCGCTGGAAGCCATGATGATCGCCGGACACGGCGAATAAACGGGGCGAATAACCCGATAAAGCGAGCGCGCATGAACGATACATTCGACTACATAATGCGCTTCGTCGTTATTCTTTTTGGCTATTGCTGCGGCTTGCTGGCAACCGGTTGGTTTCTGGCGGCAATCCTGTTTCGCAGCATCGGCGTTGATGCGCTGATGGACGATTTCGCGATGATGGCCGGGGCAGGCAATACGGAAGCCGCCAGCCTTTGGGCCACAACCAGCTTCTGGAGCAGCGTTTTCGTCGGCGGTTTCATCGTGGCCATGCTGGCAGGCGGCATCAGCTTCCTGCCAGCGGCCATCGTCATTCTGCTTGCCGAAGCACGCGGTTATCGCTCGTCGGTGTTTTATTGCGTTGTGGGCGCCATCATCGGCCTAGGAGCCGCGGGAACCGCTATTCCGTTTCGCGGATCGGACGACTGGCCGGAAATGCCGCTCTGGATTGCAGCCTTCGTCGGTGCGGGCATTGTCGGCGGCTTCATCTACTGGCTGATTGCAGGCCGCAATGCCGGACGGCTTTCCGACCGCCCGGCTGGGTAGATATCAGGTTATTTCGCCTGCGCGGTGATGATTTTCAGGGCGAAAGCCGAAAACACGCCCGCAAACAACCAATCCACAATGCGCGTGACCGTCGGGTTCTTCTTCAGGAGGCCCGCAAACCGGTCGGCTGCGACCACCATCGGAATGGTGAAGGGCAGCGCCAGCGGGATGAAGGACAGGCCGAGAAAGAACAATTTGCCCATTGCATGCGGGTCCGTTACGGAAACGAACTGCGGCAGGAAGGTCATGTTGAACAGAATGATCTTCGGGTTGAGCAGATTGATGCCAAGCCCGGTTGCCCAGTTCTGAACCAGCGTATGTTTCTTACCGCCGTTCTTTTCCGGCGAAAACGCCGAACCCTTGCGGATTGCCTGTACGGCGAGCCAGACGAGATAGCCCGCACCCACAACCTTCAGCACGGTGAAGGCAGCTGGAGACGCGATAATCAGTGCCGAAAGCCCCAGCGCCACCATGGTGGTGTGGATGACGATGCCGGTGCTTGCGCCAGCCATGCAGGCGAAACCGGCTGCCTTGCCTTCAGACAAGGCCCGTCCGACGAACAGCGTCATATCCGGGCCGGGTGTGATGGAAAGAATGGCGGTTGCAATCGCGAACTGGACGAAAATGGTCCATTCGGGAATGAAGGTCAGGTTTGTCAGGAACGACATGCGAAAAGCTCCGAAAATTCGCGGCAAGCTAACGCGAATCAAATCTCGCCGCTACTGGATTCTCGGGTCTTTTCGATAAGTCGCAGCCATCCGGCTTGCACGTCGCCTAGCAACTGATAAAAGGACAGCAACATCCAATTCCCAAGCCCTGCGGATGCTCTCCCCGAGCGGACAATGGGTCATCCATCGTATCGGAAGTTGACTATGAGCAAGTGGAAAGACGTTAAGAAAGTCGTGCTCGCCTATTCGGGCGGTCTCGACACCTCGATCATCCTGAAATGGCTTCAGACGGAACTCGGCGCGGAAGTCGTGACTTTCACCGCTGATCTGGGTCAGGGCGAAGAACTTGAACCGGCACGCAAGAAAGCGGAAATGCTGGGCATCAAGGAAATCTTCATTGAGGACGTGCGCGAAGAATTCGTGCGCGATTTCGTTTTCCCGATGTTCCGCGCCAATGCCGTCTATGAAGGCGTTTATCTGCTCGGCACGTCGATTGCCCGTCCGCTGATTTCCAAGCATCTCATCGAGATCGCCAAGAAGACCGGCGCAGACGCCATTGCGCATGGCGCAACGGGCAAGGGCAACGATCAGGTTCGCTTCGAGCTTTCCGCTTATGCGCTGAACCCGGACATCAAGATCATCGCTCCATGGCGCGACTGGTCGTTCAAGAGCCGCACGCATCTGCTCGAATTCGCTGAACAACACCAGATTCCGGTTGCCAAGGACAAGAAGGGCGAAGCGCCGTTCTCCGTCGACGCCAACCTGCTGCACTCCTCGTCCGAGGGCAAGGTTCTGGAAGATCCAGCACTCGAAGCACCCGAATATGTGCATATGCGCACCATTTCGCCGGAAGCAGCACCCGACAAGGCAACGATCATCAAGATCGGCTTTGAAAAGGGCGACGCCGTTTCGATCAATGGCCAGCGTCTTTCGCCTGCAACGCTGCTTGCCAAGCTAAACGAATATGGCCGCGACAACGGCATCGGTCGTCTCGACCTCGTGGAAAACCGCTTCGTCGGCATGAAGTCGCGCGGCGTCTACGAAACGCCCGGCGGCACGATCCTGCTGGCGGCCCACCGCGCCATCGAATCGATCACGCTCGACCGTGGCGCTGCTCACCTCAAGGACGAGCTGATGCCGCGCTATGCGGAGCTGATCTATTACGGCTTCTGGTTCTCGCCGGAGCGCGAAATGCTTCAGGCCGCAATCGATCTCAGCCAGAAGAACGTCGAAGGCGAAGTCACCCTCAAGCTCTACAAGGGCAATGTGATGGTGATCGGTCGCGAGTCGGACAAGTCGCTTTATTCCGACAAGCTCGTGACCTTCGAAGACGATCAGGGCGCTTACGACCAGAAAGACGCAGCAGGCTTCATCAAGCTCAACGCGCTGCGGTTGCGTACGCTGGCTGCCCGTGACCGCCGTTAGGTATTGATCTTCAGGCTCTGCTGGCCTGCAAATGGCAGTTTTCTGCGCTTCCGGTGCTCACGTACCTTTAAGTACGCTGCGCGCCGGTTCTCGAGGCCCACCATTTTCGGCTCACCGCGCCAGAATCTCAACGGCCTAAGGTCTACCGTTTTGGAAACGCCCTTCTCATCGGAGGGCGTTTTTCTTTGTCCTGAATTTTCTTGTTCCTTGAAGAATCCGACGCGCCCACAGGGATCGAACGTTTCCCTGCTTGACTCTTTTCAGAGTCGATTCAATACTAGAACAAATAGAGAACAATGACGGTTCCTGTCTCCGGAACCGCGCCAACAAACACAGACAGATTACAGGATTTTTGACGTGAGCGGCATCGACATCGCGACGTTGCGGCGCATGGTTACCGCCATTGAAGGCAACGATCCGCAAGGAAATTTTGCTGGCGATACAGCTGCCGGTTTCGGGCGCGAAAACAGTTTCGCGCTGGGCCACGCGGCGGCGGACGCGGCCTTTCCGCATGGGCTTGCTGGCGATGCCTTGCATGAGGTTTTCGCGGAAAATCCCGGTGCGCATATGGCGGCGACCGGCTTTGCGCTCGCCATGGCATTGCGCGCCACACAAAAGCAGCGACCGATCATCTGGATCGAGGAGGAAACGGCGACAAGCGAATATGGCGGGCTCTACCCGCCGGGGCTGCATGCTTTCGGCATCGCCCCGCACCGGTTGCTGATCGTGCGCTGTCCGAATGCGCAGGATGTGCTGAAGGCGGCCAATGATGTGCTGGAAGCAGGAACCGGCGGCAAGGCTTCGCATCTCGTCTCCGGCATCGTTGCCTCGATAACCGGCCAGCCGAAATGCCTCGACCTGACACCCTCACGTCGCCTGCTGCTGGCAGCGGAGACAGCGCAACTGCCGGTCATCCTGCTTCGAAGTCATCGCACCGGCGTGCAAAGCGCTGCCGTCAGCCGATGGCGTGTCGCGCCTGCGCCTTCTCGCTCCAGCGGGGCCAATGCGCCGGGAAAACCGGCCTTTCTGGCCATTCTGGAGCGCAACCGTCATGGCACATGCGGCCAGTGGATCATGGAATGGAACAATGAAACCCTTGAATTCGGCATCAGAGAACGGGAAGGAAGCGGCAGCGTCGGCATCCACCATGGCGTTCATGGCGCTGTGGTTTCCGTTCCTGCCGACGGACAGGCTGCACCGCGCCGGGCGATCTGATGCATCCTCCGGGCAAGCGTCCGACGCACTGCCGCTTGTCATTA
>PJUK01000543.1_pt1 | contig 11679 bp, 12 predicted proteins | sample 1512211 | NCBI WGS metagenome assembly PJUK01 (sample SAMN08177668, study PRJNA422409) | Feces metagenome, whole genome shotgun sequencing project.
CTGCATCTGCCCTTGCTGGCCCTGCTGTCCCTGACCCTGCTGGCCGGGTTGTGTCTGACCCATTTGCAGATTGTTCATCAGGTCCTGCAATTGCGACAGAAGCTGTTCGGCCTGATCGCGCGATCCCTGACGGGCCAGATTTTCGATCTGGTCCATCATGCGCTGTAAATCCCGTTCCGTCAGCATCTGCGCATTGGGATCCGGCGCTGACTGGCGCGCATTCGGGTTCTGCTGCTGGCGCTGGGCGAATTCGCGCAGGAAATCCTGCATCGCCTTGCGCAATTCGGCGGTGAGCTTCTCGATCTCTTCCTGCGAGGCACCGTTTTGCAGCGCATTTTTCAGTGCTTCCTGCGCCTGACGCAGACGCTTTTCGGCTGCCGAAAGATTGCCATCCTCAATACCGAGCGCCACCTGCCACATATAATAGGCAGTATCGCGTAGGGCGTCGTCGCTTCTCGCCATGCGAAGCCTGGTGCGGATGGTGACGAGGCCCAGATAATGCGCGGCGTTCTTGATCGTTTCTTCCGGGCGCAGCATCAGCGCCGACAGCATGTCCAGCACATGATCGCGCTGGTTGGCGTCAAGCGCCAGAATACGCCGCTGTTCGGCAATAGCGCGCGCCAGCGGGTTGCTGAAAGGCCGTTCGGGAAGCGTTATCACCTTGGTTTCGCTGCGCCCAACCTGGCCCGCCGCGTCGGTGACGACGAGGGTTAGCGCTATCTTCTGGCCTGCCCATGGATGTTCGGTCAGGTCTTTCGATGTGGTGGTTTCCTTCACGCCGCGGCGCGGCAATGCGAGCGGCAGCTCCGGTGCCTCGTAAAGCGGGGAGGCCTCTTCGTCTTCATCGATTTCCAGCGGCACGATCTCGGCAAAGGCTCTGGCCGGCACATAGTCGTCATCGATTTCATAGGTCAGTTGCAGCGTGCCGTTGAGCGCGTGACCGGGTTCCTTGGTAAAGCGGATCGTCGGCGGCGTGTCTGGCGTCACCGCAAATTTCCAGCGCGCATCGGTGCCGGAAAGGGTCACGGTTTCGTCTTCGCGTAAATCGTAGCGGAAGTTGCGGCTTCCATCGACAGCGCTTTCTTCCGGCGTCTGTACCGGCCTCAGTCCTTGCGCTTGCGTCTGCTCTTCCTTCGGGGCGACGGGCTGGACTTCCCGTTGCTCGCCTTCTGCATTGGTTGCGGTGAGGCGTTCCGAGCTGCCGCCGATGACGCGGACCGAAAGCACACTGCCCTCGGGAACCGTGATCGCTTCGGCATTGCGGCTGTTTTCAGCGCTGGCCGTCAGGAAGACCGGCGCGCGGCCTGTATAGCGCGGTGGTGTCACCCAGGCATCGACACGGGCAAGGGCGGCACCGTTGCCGGGGCGAATGTGAAAGGCGTCGGCAATGCGCCCGCTGCCAGCGCTGGACGTGTAGGCGAGCGCTGTGACGAAAAGCAGCGCCACGACGGCGCGCAGGCCATAAGGATCGCGTTCCGGCAGGCGCGGTCGCGGCAAGCCGGATTGCAGGTTCTTGAGCCGTTCGGCCATACGCTTCTGATGTTCGCGCCACAGAGCCTGCGAAAACGGATCGTGGGTGCCGCTGGCCATATGGCCGGATTGCACGGCCAGCGGTTCGTGCACGAGGCCGTTGACCGCCTCGATGCGCGCCGTGACATCGTCTTCGGTCGGCTGGCGAAAACGGGATGGGAGATAGAGCGCAACCAGCCCTGCCAGCGCGAAGATCGTCAGCACGGCGATATGCAACCAGCGCGGCATCATGCCGAACAGGCCAAACCAGCTGATGCTTGCAAAAAGCGCAACCAACAGAATCAGCGGCAGGACCAGCGGCCACAGGCGTTCAAACCCGACGGACAAGAAGGTGCGCAGACGCAGTCGGCGCAACAGAGCGCCATCGCCTGAAAACAGGCGCAAAAAGGCTTCCCGCATCAGCTGCGGCCTATCCTTCTTGTCTTGGCCTTGATCCGTCATCCGGGCTTTCTGCTCTGTCTGCCAGCGTGCAATCAAATGACAGGATAACATGCATCATGGCAAAGGCGAGGCTTTGCCATGATTAATATGGGCCCTGATTAATTGGGCCCGATGGCTTACAGCCAGTCCGGTATGGAATCGAGCGCAAGCAGCTCTTCGTAAGTGTGGCGCGGGCGCACGACATGGTAGCGGTCGCCATCGACCAGAACTTCCGGCACCAGAAGGCGGCTATTATAGGTGCTCGACAGGACCGCACCGTAAGCGCCAGCGGTGCTCACCGCAATCAGGTCGCCGGGCGCTGGCTTGGTCGTCTCGCGGTCGAGGCCGAGATAATCGCCCGTCTCGCAGACAGGTCCGACGAAATCGGCGCGGATGCGCGGCGCGTCGTCCTTTGCCAGCTTGACCGGGCGGATATCGTGAAATGCTTCATAAAGCGTCGGGCGGATGAGATCGTTCATCGCGGCATCGACGATGATGAAGTTCTTCGCATCGCCTTCCTTGACGAAAATCACTTCCGTCACCAGCAGACCGGCATTGCCGACGATCAGGCGGCCCGGCTCGAAAACCGTCTTGAGGCCGAGCGGCTTGATGTGCTTGGCGACAATCTCCGCATAGGCCACCGGCAGCGGCGGCGGGTTGTTGTCGGTGCGATAGGGAATGCCGAGACCGCCGCCGACATCGACATGGCGGATGTTGTGGCCATCGGCCTGCAATTCCTTCACCAGCTGCGCCATCAGCGCAAAAGCATTGTCGAAGGGTTCAAGATCGATGATCTGGCTGCCGATATGCATATCGATGCCAACCACGTCGATGCCCGGCAGGCTGGCCGCACGGGCATAGGCCTCGCGCGCCTTGATGCGCGGAATGCCGAACTTGTTTTCAGACTTGCCGGTCGAGATCTTGGCGTGGGTCTTGGCGTCGACATCCGGGTTGATACGCAGCGATACCGAGGCAACCTTGCCCGCCTTGACAGCACGGGCCGAGAGAATTTCCAGCTCCGGTTCGGATTCGACATTGAAGCAATAGATACCGACCTCAAGCGCGAAATCCATTTCGCGCGGGGTCTTGCCGACGCCGGAAAAGACGATTTTGCTGGCAGGGATGCCTGCGGCGAGCGCACGGCGAATTTCGCCTTCCGACACCGTATCGGCACCGGCGCCGAGCTTTGCGAGCGTCTTCAACACGGCCAGATTGGAATTGGCCTTCAGCGCATAGGCGATCAGCGGTTCCATATCGGCGAAAGCTTCGCTGAACACGCGGAAATGGCGCTCGATCGTGGCGCGGGAATAGACGTAGAAAGGCGTACCGACCGCCTTGGCGATTTCAGGCAGGCTGACATTTTCGGCGTGCAGCACACCGTCGCGATATTCAAAATGATTCACGGAAGATAGTCCTTGGGAACTAGAGCAGCTTATCAAGAATGAAAGGCTTGTCTTCCTTGGGTTTCGGCTTGGTGTGGCCCTGATCATCGGTGATCAGCGATGACGGCGGCGGTTCCAGCGGGCCTTTACGTCCACAGGCGGCAAGCGTGGCTGCGAGTGCGGCGATCATAAGCACGGTCGAAATGGCGGAGCGGCCTGTCATCAGCTTTGGTTCCTGAATCAAAATCTTGGTTGGGCTAGCTGTAACGCAAAATTCTCAAGAGTGAAATCACCCGTTGGCCGGATGATTTCACATGACTTTATCTTGAACGGCGATCAGGCCTTCACGATGCGCTTTTTCCAGTACCGGATCTGGCGGCGCACTTCCTGCGGGGCCGTGCCGCCAAAGGACTGGCGGCTCTTGACCGATTTCTCGACCGTGAGATAGCCGAAGATCGCATCGGTGATGCCGGGATGGATCGATTGCAGCTCTTCCAGCGAGAGCTTGGCGAGGTCAACCTTGCGGCTTTCCGCCAGAGCAACCGCGCGACCGGTGATGTGGTGCGCTTCGCGGAAGGGCAGTCCCAGTTCCCGCACCAGCCAGTCGGCGAGGTCGGTTGCCGTGGAATAGCCCGAACCGGCGGCTTTCTTCATGGAAGCGACATTGATCGTCAGGTCGCGCACCATGCCCGCCATGGCGGCAATGGCGAGTTCCAGATTTTCGGCAGCGTCAAAAACCTGTTCCTTGTCTTCCTGCATGTCCTTGGAATAGGCGAGCGGCAGACCCTTCATGATGGTCAAAAGGGCGACCAGCGAACCGTTGATACGGCCAGTCTTGGCGCGAACCAGTTCGGCGGCATCCGGGTTCTTCTTTTGCGGCATGATCGACGAGCCGGTGGAGAAGGCATCGGACAGGCGCACGAAGTTGAACTGCGGCGTGGACCAGATGACGATTTCTTCGGCAAGCCGCGACATATGACCGGCGCAGATGGCTGCAAGCGACAGGAATTCCAGCGCATAGTCGCGGTCGGAAACGCTGTCGAGCGAGTTGCGGGTCGGTTCGCGGAAGCCGAGCGTCGTGGCCGTCATATGACGGTCGATCGGGAAGCCGGTGCCAGCGAGGGCTGCGGCACCCAGCGGCGATTCATCCATGCGCTCGATAGCGTCGCGCACGCGGGACAGATCGCGTCCGAACATTTCCACATAGGCCATGCAATGATGGCCGAAAGTGACGGGCTGCGCGGTCTGGAGATGGGTGAAGCCCGGCATCACGGTCGCCGCGTGTTCTTCGGCGCGTTCCAGAAAAGCTTCGATCAGGTTTTTCAGGGCGACGGCGGTCTTTTCCAGTTCCTGCTTGACCCAGAGGCGGAAATCGACGGCCACCTGATCGTTGCGCGAGCGGGCGGTGTGGAGGCGACCTGCCGAGGGGCCGATCAGATCGGCCAGCCGCGCCTCGATATTCATGTGAATGTCTTCGAGCTTGCGCGAGAAGGTGAACTTGCCGTCCTCGATCTCCTTGAGGATGGTTTTCAGGCCCTGCTCGATCTGTTTGTGATCGTCTGCCGTAATGATGCCCGTCTTTGCGAGCATGGCTGCATGCGCGAGCGAGCCTTGAATATCTTGCGCATAGAGCTTGCGGTCGAAGCCGATGGATGCATTGATCTCTTCCATGATCGCATCGGGTCCTGAGGCAAAACGGCCGCCCCACATCTGATTGCTTGATTTTTGTTCGCTCATGCTCATATGCCCCGAGTGACGATTTGGCCGGATATTAGAAAGAAGTGACGCGACATGGCAGAAGACAACGAAAAGGCGAAATCGGGAAATCGCAAGATCGTCCTTCTTGCAGCCCTTGCCGGTGTCATTGCCGGTATCGGGGCGGTATACGTGATGGAGCGCCCCTCTGGCAATGTGGTAGCCGCTAATGTTTCGTCCGAAAATGACGAAGCGTCCGCCCAATGCGCCTTAAAAGCGGATTCGCTGAAGGCGCTCGACGCGGCTGCAACCGGCGGCGTGGCCGCCATGCGCCCAGCGGAAAAGCCGATTTCCGTGGCGCATCTTGCCTTCACGGGCCCCGACGGCAAGCAGATGACGCTTGGCGATTACAAGGGCAAGACGCTTCTCGTTAATCTCTGGGCGACATGGTGTGCGCCATGCCGCGAGGAAATGCCAGCCCTCGACAAATTGCAGGCCGAAAAGGGCGGCAAGGATTTCGATGTCGTGGCGATCAATATCGACACGGGTTCCGACGACAAGCCCAAGGGTTTTCTAAGCGAGATCGGCATTAAGAACCTCACGCTGCACCGCGATGCGACTATGGCAAGCTTCAATGAGCTGAAGCGCAAGAACCTTGCTTTCGGCCTGCCGGTGACGCTTCTGGTCGATAAGGACGGCTGCCAGATCGCATCCATGAACGGGCCCGCCCCATGGGAAGGGCCGGACGCCATGAAACTGATCGAAGCCGCGCAGAAACTTTAACGCTCGACAACGGGGCGAATTGGTGGCTTCCTCCTTTTCCGAAGGAGACATCGCATGAGTCTCGACGTCTGGCTTGCATTCACCGCCGCATCCATCGTGCTTCTGATCATTCCGGGGCCAACGGTTCTGCTCGTCGTGTCTTATGCGCTGGGGCAGGGATGGAAGACGGCTTTTCCGATGGCGGTGGGCGTGGCGCTGGGCGACTTCACGGCCATGACGCTGTCCATGCTGGGCGTCGGGGCACTGCTCGCGGCTTCCGCAACTGTGTTCACAGTGGTTAAATGGATCGGCGCTGCCTATCTCGTCTGGCTCGGCATCAAGCTGTTCCGGGCCGGAGGCACGATGAATGCCAAGGCCCGGCATGACAAGGTGCATCCGGTTAGGATGCTGGTTCATGCCTGGCTGGTGACGGCGCTCAACCCGAAAAGCATCACTTTCTTCGTGGCGTTTCTGCCGCAGTTCCTCAGCCCGCATCGGGATTTTCTGACCCAGATGCTGGTCTTTGAAAGCACATTTTTGGTGCTCGCCTTCCTCAATGCCTTCGCCTATGCGCTGACGGCGGCACGGGCGCGGCGCTTCTTTGCCAGCGAGCGGGCCCTGCGGATTTTCAATCGCGCAGGCGGCACCTTGCTGATCGGCGCTGGTGTTGCGACTGCAACGATCAGGTCAAGCTGATGTAAAACCGGCGCGCTTTAACCGCACAATGGCGAGATCGAGCGCCGACAGAAACGCCGACCGGTCCTTCGGCGCAAATGGCGCGGGACCGCCGGTGATTTCTCCGACAGAGCGTAGCGAATCCATCAGATTGCGTGTCGCGAGCGTGTTGCCGATGGTGCTTTGCGTATGAACGCGTCCATTGGGCGCGATGACCGATGCGCCTTTTTCGAGCGAACGGCTGGCCAGCGGAATATCGGCGGTGATGACGATAGCACCCGGCTTAGCATTTTCGGCGATCCAGTCGTCGGCGGCGTCGAGCTTGTCCGAGACGACAACCCGCTCCACCCGTTCGGCATCACGCGGGATCGCCACGAAACTGTTGGCGACCAGCACCACAGGCAGGCCATGCCGCTCGGCGACACGGTAGATTTCAGCCTTCACCGGACAGGCATCGGCGTCAACGAGGATGCGGATCGTATTGGTTTCAATGGTCATCCGTTCTCAATAAAACGACGCCTGCCTTTTGGCAAATTGAACGCTGCAATCAGATTTATGCGATAGGTGTTTCTGACGAAGCGGTATAAGGCGAGCGCAAATAAGAGAGTTTGCCATGGCCGCGCGCTTCTTCCCCATTATGTTTGTTCTGCTCTGGGCCACCGGCTTCATCGGGGCCGGATTGTCCATGCCCTATGCGGAACCGTTCACCTTCATGGCGGTGCGGTTTTCCATTGCGGCGGTCATCATGACGCTGTGGGCGCTGGCGAGCCGGGCGGTGTGGCCGAAGGGCGCCACACTGGTTCACGCGGCTATCGCCGGTTGTTTGATCCATGGTGCCTATCTTTCAGCACTTTTCTGGGCGGTTCATCACGGCCTGCCTGCTGGCATGTCGGGTCTGGTCGCGGGGCTGCAACCCATGCTCACCACGCTGATTGCGGCAATGCTTCTGCGCGAAAGGGCGAGCGGACGCCAGTGGACAGGCCTGCTGATCGGCTTTCTCGGTGTGGCGATGGTCGTCTGGCCGAAGTTTTCGGCAGGCAGCGGCGTCGATCCCAAGAGCCTTGCGGCGGCTTTTTTCGCTGTGCTTGCCATCAGCACCGGCACGGTCTGGCAGAAGCGTTTCGGCACGACCAGTGATCTGAAAACCGGTACGGCAGTTCAGTATATCGCTGCTGCCGTCCTGACGGCGCTCTGTGCTTTCAGCTTTGAAACCCGCGTGATCATCTGGTCGCCACAGCTCATTTTTGCGCTGGTCTGGCTGACGCTGGCGATTTCCATCGGCGCCATTCTGGCGCTTCTGGTGATGATCCGCGAAGGCGCGATGTCGAAAGTCGCCTCGTTGTTCTATCTCGTACCGGGCACGGCGGCGATCATGGCCTATCTGATTTTTGGTGAAACGCTCGGTCCAATCCAGATTGCCGGCATGGTTGTCACGACTTTGGGTGTTGCCCTGACGACCATGAAGCGCTGATTATTCCAAGACCAGATCTGGTTGCTGCTCGCGTTTGCGGAAATTCATGATCGCGGCGTTGATTTCAGCGCCGATGATGAAAATAGCCGACAGCATGTAGAGAAAAACGATTGCCACCATGATCGAGGCAAGGCCCGCATAGGTGGTGACATAAGTGGCAAAAGTTTCGAGATATTTTGCAAAGGCGGTCGCGGCCGCCAGCCAGGCGACAAGTGTGATGAGAATGCCGGGCAGGATATCGCCGAGACTGCGGCGTCCGGCTGGCAGCCAGATATGCACCATGAACAGCGCCAGCACCAGAACGGCCACGGCGACGCTATAGCGCCAGAAGGCGATGGTGCCGGTGAAAGGCGCGATGTCTGGGAACCATTGCTCGGCAATGCGCACGGCGAGCGGGGCCAGAACCAAGAGGAAGCTGATCGCCATCAGGCTGAGCGTGCCAACCAGAACGAAGCCGAGGCTTTGCAGGCGGCAGAAAATAATCGAGCGCTGGTCGGTGACGCGGTAAGCACGGTTGAGCGCAATGCGCAGCGCCTCTACGCCATTGGAGGCAAAATAGGCAGCGGCGATCACGCTGAGAGTCAGAAGCCCGCTGCGCTGCACGGTCAGAACGTTGGTCACTTCATTGGCGATGGGGGCCGCGATATTCGATGGCCACATGTCGAAAATGACGTGGACAGCCGTTTCAGCAAATTCCTTGGTGCCGAGAAAACTCGCCAGCGAGGTTGCGAAGATCAGGAAGGGAAACAGTGCCATCAGGCCCGATAGGGCGATGTGACTTGCAAAAGCCCAGCCGTCGTCCGAACTGAAATGGCCCAGCACATCATAGGTAATCTGACGGAGAAAACGTCTGATTTTTCGCATCCGCAGATTTTACCCTTTTCGCCGCCAGCATTGAGTTTCAATGCCTTAAATCTAGCATCACCTGACAGATTGCAAGGGTGGCGCCGTTTTAAAGGCCATGCGAATCAAGCACTGTAGAGGAAACGCGGCGGCAGGATGGGACGAAATGGTTGAGGAACGCGCAAATCGCAGCATCATCATAACCGGCTGTTCTTCCGGCATCGGCGCTTATTGCGCGGAAGCTCTGCACCGTCGTGGATGGCAGGTTTTTGCCACCGCTCGCAAGGAGCAGGACATTGCCGCCCTGCAAGCCAAGGGGATGACTGCCTATTATCTCGATTATGCGGAGCCGGATTCCATTGCCGCCCTTGCCGACGAAGTGTTGCGCAAGACCGATGGCAGGCTGGATGCACTGTTCAACAACGGTGCCTATGCCCAGCCGGGCGCGGTCGAGGATTTGCCGGTGGAAGCACTTCGCGCACAGTTCGAAGCCAATTTCTTCGGCTGGCATGATCTGACGCGGCGGGTGGTGCCGGTCATGCGCGCGCGGGGGCATGGGCGCATCGTCCATTGCTCATCGATCCTGGGGTTAGTGCCCATGAAATGGCGTGGGGCCTATGTCGCGTCCAAATTCGCCATTGAAGGATTGATGCTGGCACAGCGCATGGAGCTTGAAGGTTCCGGGGTGGAGGTTTCGCTGATCGAGCCGGGGCCGATTGCGTCGCAATTCACCTATAATGCCGCCCGGCATGCGCAAGCCAATATCGATATGGAAGCCTCCGTGCATCGTGAGCTTTATCAGCGCCAGATGGCCAAGCTGACGAGCGGCGGCACCAAATCGAAGAACAAGCTTGGACCGGAAGCCGTCTATGATGTACTGCTTCACGCATTGGAGGCGCCGCGTCCGAATCCGCATTATGCGGTGACGAGACCGGCGAAACTGGGAATTCTGGCGCGCCGCCTGATGCCGTCGCGCTGGCTTTACCGGATGCTGTCCGATCAGTCTTGAAGTATTTTCAGCAAAAGTGCGAAGCGGTTTTGCGTCTGAAAATTCAATAGACTGCGGATGATGGGAAGGGAACAAGATGGACGTTGTGTTCAAAGGCGCAGCCATGGTGGCCATGCTCGCCGTTGCGATTGTGTTGATCATCGGCCTGCGCAATATGATGCGTGGTGGCGACGCCAATTTTTCCAACAAGATGATGCAATTGCGCGTCTTCCTGCAATTCATCGCAATCGTTCTGATCGTGGGCGCAATCTATTTCGCACGGTACACGGGCGGACAGTAAGGCATGGTCAAGCTCAACAAGATTTATACGCGCACCGGCGATGACGGCACCACCGGTCTTGCCAGCGGTCCGCGACGGCTCAAATCCGATCTGCGGGTGGAAGCCTATGGCACGGTGGACGAAGCCAATGCCTGTATAGGCATGGCGCGAATTCATACCGGCGAATATGCAGAAATCGACGCGATGCTGTCGCGTATCCAGAACGATCTTTTCGATCTCGGCGCCGATCTTTCGACGCCCGATGACGGCAAGCCGCTGGCCTATGAACCGCTGCGTATCGTTGCGTCGCAGGTCGCCCGCGTCGAAGCCGATATCGATAATCTCAACGCCCATCTTCAGCCATTGCGCTCGTTCATTTTGCCGGGTGGTTCGGCGGCGTCGGCTGCACTGCATCTTGCGCGCACCGTTTCGCGCCGCGCCGAGCGACTGATGGTGGCGCTGGCGAAAATCGAGGGCGAGGTGGTGTCGCCGGAGGCGCTGCAATATATCAACCGCCTCTCGGATTTTCTCTTCGTCGCCTCCCGCGCCGTCAACGATAACGGCGCGAAAGACGTGCTCTGGGTGCCGGGCGCAAATCGCTAAGTTTTTATTTTCGCACATCTTTTCCGAAAACCGCTTCACACTTTTCGGGATGTGCTCAGACGCCTCGCTTGTTGCCCCAGATCAGCACATGCAGTTGGGGCAGCACATGCGCCTCGAACCAGCGGTCGGCAATCACCTTATCCACCAGCCATTCCATGCGGCGCATAATGCCGTCGATGTCGATCAATGCATCGTCCGTTTCTGGCGGTGGCGGCGTGTGATTGCCGGGCTGGAGATAGACCGGCAGATGCGGATAAAGCGCCGAGACGTGTTTTGCGAAAGCATAATCGGCATCGTCGAAGATCACGAATTTCAGCACCGTTCGGGGCTTTGGCCCCGCCGCTTCGACACAGGCTGCCAGTGCGTCGGGATCGAATGCCATCGCGCTGGAAGGCGGTTTCGGGCTCAATACCAGCGTGTCCAGCGCGGAAAACCAGTCTTTTGCGACGGACCCCTGCGTTTCCAGTGCAAAGCGATAGGCCTCCTTCTTGCCATGGGCGATGAGCGGGCCAAGCGGCTGTATGGCCGGATTGCCGCCCGAAAGTGACACTGTTAAGGGTCGATTTTCCGAAAGTGCCGTCACTTCATGCCAGATGGCCTCGACGCCCATTGACTTCCACTCATGGCGAAAGCGGCTTTCGACCGCGTGCAGGCTGTCGCACCATGCGCAGCGGTAGTCGCAGCCGCCCGTTCGCACGAAGACAGTCGGCTCGCCGATCAGGACGCCTTCGCCTTGAATGGTCGGGCCGAAAATTTCGCTGATGCGGATTTCGGAGACCGGTTTCATGGCTTTGCACTTGGGCGATATTCCGCCCAGGTTTTTGGCGTTTCGCTCACCCGCACGGCGGATATTTCCGGCCAGCGCGCATGGCACCAGTCGAAAAAGTGCTTTGCCAGTGTTTCGGCTGTTGTCTGGCCATGGCCCAGCACGTCATTGAGATGCCGATGATCGAAAGCGTCATCGATATAACGCTTAAACGGCGCCAGTTCATGATAATCGCGCACGAAGCCATGGCCGTCGAGATCAGGA
>PJUK01000546.1_pt1 | contig 11611 bp, 12 predicted proteins | sample 1512211 | NCBI WGS metagenome assembly PJUK01 (sample SAMN08177668, study PRJNA422409) | Feces metagenome, whole genome shotgun sequencing project.
CCCAGGGCCAGCATCAGGTCCGACAGTTCCTTGTTGGCCGTGAACTTCTCGCCCGAGGCCGAGGCCACGTTCAGGATCTTGCCGCGCAGGGGCAGGATCGCCTGGTTCTTGCGGTTGCGGGCCTGCTTGGCCGAGCCGCCGGCCGAGTCGCCTTCGACGATGAACAGTTCCGCGCCGTCGACCGCACCGCCGGCGCAGTCGGCCAGCTTGCCCGGCAGGCGCAGCTTGCGGGTCGCGCTGGCGCGGCTGACTTCCTTGTCCTTGCGGCGCTTGAGGCGCTCCTCGGCGCGCTCGATGACGAACTCCAGCAGCGCCTGGGCGGCCTTGGGGCTGCCGGTCAGCCAGTGGTCGAACGGGTCGCGCAGGGCGTTCTCGACGAAGCGCTGGGCCTCGGTCGTCGACAGCTTTTCCTTGGTCTGGCCCTGGAACTCGGGGTTCTTGATGAACACCGAGATCAGCGCGCCGGCCTGGGCCACCACGTCGTCGGCGGTGATGATCGTGCCGCGCTTCTCGCCCTTGAGGTCGGCATAGGCCTTCAGGCCGCGGGTCAGGGCGGCGCGGAACCCGCTTTCGTGCGTGCCGCCTTCAGGGGTCGGCACGGTGTTGCAGTACGACTGCATGAAGCCGTCATGCTCGCCGAAGCCCCGCGGGGTCCAGGTGACGGCCCATTCGACCGCGCCGGCCTCGCCCTCGCGCTCGATGCGGCCGGCGAAGCTGGTCGGGGTGACGGTCTCTAGGCCCTTGGTGCGCTCGGCCAGGAAGTCGGCCAGGCCGTTGGGGAAGTGGAACACCGCCTCGGCGGGCGTCTGGTCGTGGATGCGTTCCTGGGCGCAGGACCATTTGATCTGCACGCCGCGGAACAGATAGGCCTTCGAGCGGGCCATGCGGTACAGGCGCGCCGGCTTGAAGGCGCAGCCTTCGCCGAAGATCTGGTCGTCGGGCTTGAAGCGCACCATGGTGCCGCGCTTGCGGCTGGGCTGGATCTTCTCGACCGGGCCCAGCGGCTTGCCGCGGGCGAAGCTCTGGCGGTGCTCGAAGCCGTCGCGCCAGACCGTCACCTCGACCAGTTCCGACAGGGCGTTGACGACGCTGGCGCCCACGCCGTGCAGGCCGCCCGAGGTCTCGTAGGCCTTGCCGCTGAACTTACCGCCCGCGTGCAGGACGGTCATGATCACTTCCAGCGCGCTCTTGCCCGGATGCTTGGGGTGCGGGTCCACGGGCATGCCGCGGCCGTCGTCCTTGACCGACAGGTAGCCGTCGGCGTCGAGCTTGACCTCGATCGACTTGGCGAAGCCGGCGACGGCTTCGTCCATCGAGTTGTCGAGCACTTCGGCGAACAGGTGGTGCAGGGCCCGCTCGTCGGTGCCGCCGATGTACATGCCCGGACGCATGCGCACGGGCTCCAGGCCTTCCAGAACCTCGATCGAGCTGGCGTCGTAGCCGCCCGACGACGGGGCGGGCGCGGCCTCGACCTTGCCGGGCGGCGGGGGAGGCGGCGGCTGCGGCTTGGGCTCGGGATGCGGTTCGCGGGCGGGCAGGGGCGGGGCGCTCGGCGGCGCCAGGGCGTCGTCGTCGAACAGCGAGAACAGCGAGTTGGGGTCTTTGGAAGACATCAGATGATTTTGCGGCGATTCGGGTGTCTCGCCCCGTATGACCCGAGCTCGCCCCCAAGGAAAGCGCTGCTTGTGGATCAGGCTGCAGCTTCAGTGTGTATGCACGAATGTGACAATCTACACGTGTATTTTCGTTGATATCGCTCGGGGTTGAGCGGATGCTCCTCTCCACCGGCCCGAGCGGCGGCCGGTCCATCGGAAGAGGGAGACGCGTCATGACGACGACGACCGTGCAGGCGACGACGGCCGTGTTCACCACCACCGACTGCGGCGACACCAGCGGAACGGCCAACGGCCTGCTGCCGGTCGGCTCGTCCGTCGCGATCAACGGCAGCACCGACCTCAGCTCGTGCATCATCGGCAACAGCGAGGGCAAGGTCTACGGCATCCAGCTGGTGCCCAACGCCGGCATCTACAGCTACCAGGTGCAGGTCGACGCCCAGGGCCCGTCGGGCATGTTCTCGGGCAGCATCAACCTGGCCTTCACCGACCAGACCGGCGACACCTACAAGCTGGCCATCACCGCCAGCCGTCGCGAGCAGCACACGGTGTCCTACAACAGCGATCGGCCCTCGATCGTGAAGATCACCTGGGCGACCTGACCTCGACAGGCGGTCCTCCGACAGGCCCCGCCGGCGGATCCGCCGCGCGGGGCCGTTCGCCCTTCCGGGGCGAGGTCGACAAGGCTAGGCTCCGCCGGCGCGACGCTCGGCGGCTGGCCGGCGGTCGGCGCATGTTTCCAGCGTTTTTCCGGATTTCGACAGACGCGCCCGCGAGGCCGTCCGAAAGGGAGGATGTGATGCGTGCGATCCTCGCGCCGGCGATCTGCGCCGGCCTGCTGGCGCTGTCCGCGCCCGGCCTGGCCCTGGCCGACACCGGCTATGCGGCCGCCTGGCGGCCCGGCAGCGGGGCCCAGTGGTGGCGCTCGGGCATGAGCCTCGACCAGTTCAAGGCCCAGGACAAAACCCACTTCGACAACGGCCTGCGCATCCATTCGCTGTCGGTCAGGGACGGCCGGTTCGCGGCGGTCTGGCGACCGGGGACGGGAACCCAGTGGTGGCGTTCGGGCATGACGCTCGACGAGCTGAAAGCCCAGGACTCCACCTATTTCAACCAGGGCCTTCGCCTTACCGCCCTGGAGCTGGACGGCGGCCGGTTCACCGCGGTCTGGCGGCCCGGCGCGGGCGCCCAGTGGTGGCGCACCGGCATGACGGTCGACCAGATGAAGGCCCAGGACCAGACGCACTTCGACAACGGCCTGCGCATTACCCTGCTGGAGGTCGACGGCGGGCGCTACACCGCCGTCTGGCGGCCGGGATCCGGGGCTCAATGGTGGCGCTCGGGCATGACCGGCGGCCAGGCCGAGGCGCAGGACCAGACCTATTTCAGCCAGGGCCTGCGGCTGGCGGCGCTGTCGGTCGACGGCGACGCCTACGCCGCCGTCTGGCGTCCCGGCGCGGGAACCCAGTGGTGGAGCCACCGCCGCTGCACGGTCGATTTCAAGACCGAGGACGCGGCCTATTTCAGCCGCGGCCTGCGCATGGAGTTCATCGAGCAGCAGGCCGACGCCGTCGGCGCCTACCGCTATCCCTGGAAGGCGGGCGACACCCGCAATGTCGGCCAGGGCAATAACAACGCCGGCGGGTCGCACAACGGCAGCCAGGCCTTCGCCTTCGACTTCTCGATGCCGGTCGGAACCCAGATCCGCGCGGTGCGCGGCGGCACGGTCGAATGGCTGCAGGAAAGCCAGAGCACGACCTACAACCCCAACGCCCCGACCACGCCCAGCAACACGCCGTTCCCGGGCGGCAGCCTGCAGAACTGGGGCAACGCCGTGCGCATCCGCCATCCGGGCGGCTTCACCAGCTGGTACTTCCACATCCAGCAGAACGGCGTGCTGGTGAATGTCGGCGACGTCGTCCAGCGCGGCCAGCCGATCGCCACCTCGGGCAATACGGGGCGTACCTCCGGACCGCACCTTCACTTCCAGGTGCAGGCGGATTCCGCCAACTGGGGCCAGTCGGTGGCCATCAGCTTCAACGACTGCCAGGTCCCGACGGGCGGCGACAGCGTGACGTCCAACAACGTCTGGCCATAGGCGCCGCGGTCTCCCGCGACGCCTCGGCTGGAAAGGGTCTCAAGCCGCCTTGGCCGCGATGCGGGCCAGGGCGCGGCGCTCGATGCTGGCGGCGAACAGCGGCGTCTCGCGGCTGTTGTGGTCGCCGCCGTCCCGCTGACGGGCGTCGGCGGCGTCCGCGAACGGCATGCCGTGCTTGTCGATGAAGTCGAGGAAGGCCTGCGTCGGGTGGGCGACCACGCTGTTGGTGTACTCGCAGGTCGCCTCGTCGATCTTCCTGGCGCTCAGCGTCCAGATCACCTGCACGCGCGTGCGGCCGTTCGGGGTGAAGGCGTCCGAGGTCGACACCATCTTGCACAGGGTCGGGGTGGCGATCTCGGCCACGTAGTGCTGCACCATCAGGGTCTGGCCGATCATCTCGACATTGATCGACATGCGCCGGCCGTCGTCGGTGAAGGTGGCCCCGGCCGAGATGTGGTCGGGCGCGCAGCAGCGCTGGTACTCGGCCTCGGGCAGGCTGAACAGCCACTCGGCGATGTCGATCGTCTCGATCGGCGCGTTGATGACCGCCGTATAGGCCGAGGCCGACAGTTGCTTGTCCGTGATGATGATGTCCGACATCGCCGTCTCCAGTCGTCGAAAGCTTGCCCGAGGCTCCGGATGAGCCCGCCGGGCGACGCGATGACTGTCGGCGCGGAGACATCGCGGCGGTATCCATCCATGGGTTTGCCGCGCGAAGGCATGGGGAGGGGGCGGCTAGACCTTGGTCTAGAAAGGGCGAGGCGCTCAGTCCTTTGTACGCGCGGCTTTCAGGCGTTCCACCCGCGCGAAAGAGCGCTCGTCGCGGCCGAAGACCGTCGCCTTGACCGGGCGGCCCTTGGCCTCGGCCTCCTCGACCGAACGCAGCAGCTTGCCGACGCCTGGTCGGCCGCGCTCGCAGCAGATGCACAAGCAAGGCGGCGCGCCATTGGATCCGGGGCGGCGGCGCCAGCCCACGACCTGCGGCGGAGCCTTCACCCGCAGGATTTCCGAGGGCTGGATGCGGCGCGAGAGCAGCACTTCGAAGCCTTCGGGAGAGCTGGGCAGGCGCTTGCCGGCCTTCACGGCCCTCGACCGGTCGTCGGCCGCGCGGGCCGCGGTCGGATCGACGGTTTCCGCCGCCAGCATGATCGCCACGGCCTGGGCGGCCGTCATCCGCTGCCGGGGGCTGCCGTAGTGGCCGATCTCGACGGCTTCGTCGTCGGGGACCCGGAAATAGACGGCGACCATCGTGCCGCCCGCCCCGCCACGCAGTTCGCGCAGCCATTGGTGCGAGATCTGGAAATTGCGGGTCACCGGCATGGCGTAGACCTGCCTGGTCAGCTTTCCGGGCGCTATGCCGCCGCGCCGAATGGCGGCGACGTTGTCGTGGCGGGTCAGGTGAACAAAAACCGGCACTGGTTCAGGCCAGTTCGCGCCGCATGGCGTAGTTGTGGATCGGCACGCCCCGCACCTCGAACTCCCGCCGCTTGGTCACGGTGAAGCCATGGCGCTCGAACACCGGCCGGGCCAGTTCGCTGGCTTCGACGTAGAGGGCGGCTAGGCCTTGCTCGACGGCGTGTCGGATCACCGCCTCCAGAAGGCGCGAAGCGACGCCTTGGCCGGCGAAGTCTGGGTGGCAATAGAGGTGGTCGACATGGCCGTCGGCCTCAAGGTCGACATAGGCCACGGCCTGATCGCCGGCGTCGGCGGCGACGAAGGTCGTGCGGCCGTCGGCGGCGCGGTTCAGCACGTCGATCGGGTCGAGCGGCCGCGGCGCCCAGGCGGCCACCTGGGCCGGCGTGTAGCCGCGCGGCCCCAGCGCGCGGACGGCGTCGTAGTAGAGCCGCGCCATGTGAGGCGCATCGTCGGCCCGATAGGGGCGGATGACGATGGTGGCGGCTTGCATCTGATCCCTCGAAAAGCGACGGCCCGCCTCCGGTGAGAGGCGGGCCGTCTGGTCGTCCTAGCGGTAGGCCGGCGGCAGGCCGTTGTCGCCCGCCGCGTAGCGGTCGCGCAGCTGGCTCTGGCGGCTGTCGGCCGGCTGCTCGACGCCGCCGACGAAGACCTTGTCGGCCCAGGTCGTGGTTTCCAGCGGATCGCCGGTCCAGAGCACCAGGTCGGCGGTCTTGCCGACGTCGAGCGAGCCGATCTGGTCGGCCATGCCCCAGATCCTGGCTGGCGTCAGGGTGATCGCCGCCAGGGCCGCCGGGTAGGGCAGGCCGTTGGCGACGGCCAGGCCCGCGTTCAGGCGCTCCTGGCGCAGGTTGTTGAAGTCCCGCGCGCCGTTGATCGCCACGGTGACGCCGGCCGCATTCAGGCGGGCGGCGTTGTCGAGGCGCGAGCCCAGGGTCTCGAAGCTGTCGGGCAGGTCGGCCTGGGTGTCGACGATCACCGGCACGCCGGCCTTGGCGATCTCGCCGGCCACCAGCCAGCCTTCCTCGGCGCCTTCCAGCACGATCTTGATCTTCTCCTCGGCCGCCAGCTTGAGGGCCAGGCGGATGTCGGAGGCGCGGTGGGCGCGGATCAGCAGCGGGGTCTTGCCCTGCACGACCGGAACCAGGGCCTCCAGGTCGAGGCGCGAGAGGCCGTAGTCGCGCGTGGCGCCCTGCTCGAACGCGGCGCGGTTCCTGGCGAACGCGCGGGCGTCCTGCAGGGCCGACTTGACCAGCACGATCGCGGCGCCGCGCGAGCCGCCGGCCGCGCGGGCCCCGGCTTCGCCCAGCGACAGGGTCACGGCGGTCTTCGACTTCGACACGATGTCGGCTTCGCCGGCCTTGAGGCGCACGAACGCCGCCTGGCCGCCGAACAGCGGGGGATCGCCGCCGCCGTCCTTGCCGGCGGTCATCTCCTCGACCACGCCGTCGTCGGCGTGCTCGTGGGATCCGCCGCCGACGCCCGACAGCACCGGGGTCACGGCCGAGCTGGTGACGCCGCCGTCGCGGGCCAGGCCGATCATCGGCGAGGCCGGATTGACGCTGTAGGCGATGTCGAAGCCGGCCGACAGCGAGCTGCCGGTGCCGTCGTCACGCGTCTCGCGCACGCCGCCGATCTCAGAGGCGCTGATGTTCGACGACGGGGCGACCAGGCCCGGGGTCACGACCCCGCCCTTGGCGTCGATGGTCGTCACGCCGGCCGGCACGGCGACATTGGCGCCGAGGGCGGCGATCTTGCCGTTCTGGACGAGGATCGTCCCCGAGGGGATCGCCGCGCTCGACACCGGTTCGATGCGGGCGTTGACGATGGCGAAGGTCTGGGCGCTGGCCGAGCCGGCCGTGACGGCGCACAGGGCGGCGCCGGCGAAGAGAATGGACCGGATCATCAGTTGAACGCTCCCTGGCCGGGCTGGCCGAGCTCGAAGTCGGACTTGGGCTGATAGCGCTTGTCGTTGCGGTCGTAGGTCAGGGCGCCGTCGATATAGACCTGCTCGGCCTGGGCGTAGACGCTGAACGGGTCGCGGTTCCAGACCACGATGTCGCCGGCCTTGCCCACTTCCAGGCTGCCGGTCTTGTCGGCGATGCCCATGGCCTTGGCCGGATTGGCCGCGATCCACTTGATGGCCTCGGCGCGGGTGATGCCGTAGCCGATCTTGTTGCCCGCGGTCATGGCGATGGCGGCCTCCTGGTTGAGGCGCTGGGTCATGATCGGGTCGTCGGAGTGGATGACGACGCAGGCGCCGGCCTTCCAGACCATGGCGGCGTTGGAGTCGACGCCGTCCAGGCTTTCCATCTTGAAGCCGGTCCACGAGGCCCAGGTGGCCGAGCAGATGCCTTCCTTGGCCAGCAGCGGGGCGACCTTGTAGCTCTCCACCGCGTGGTGGAACATGGTGATCTTGTAGCCGAACTCCTTGGCCACATCGATCATCACGGCCATCTCGTCGCCGCGGTAGCAGTGGTTCTGGACCAGGATCTCACCCTTAAGCACGCCGGCCAGGGTTTCCAGCTGCAGGTCGCGCTTGGGGGCGTCGGCCTTCTCGCCCTTTTCCTTCTTGGCGCGGTAGTCGTCCCACTTGCGGGCGTAGTCGGCCGCGTCGATCCAGGCCTTGCGATAGCCGAAGACGTTGCCCATCGCCGTCGAGGGCGTGCGGCCCTTGCCGCCATAGACGCGCTTGGGGTTTTCGCCGCAGGCCATCTTCAGGCCATAGGGCGCGCCGGGGAACTTCATGCCCTGCATGGTGGTCGAGGGCACGTTCTTGAGCGTCACCGAGCGGCCGCCGAACAGGTTGGCGCTGCCGGGGAGGATCTGCAGGGTGGTGACCCCGCCGGCGCGGGCGCGGTTGAAGCCCGGATCCTGCGGCCACACCGAGTGCTCGGCCCAGACCTGGGCGGTGTTGGGATCGGTGGCCTCGTTGCCGTCCGACTTGGCCGAAACGCCGGGCGAGGGATAGACGCCCAGGTGGCTGTGGGAGTCGATGATGCCGGGCGTGATCCACTTGCCCTTGGCGTCGATGGTCGTGACACCGGCCGGGATGGCGGTCTCGGGGCCGCCGACGGCGATGATCTTGCCGTCCTGCACGACGACCACGCCGTTCTCGATCTGCTGGCCGGCCGCCGTCAGCACCGTGGCGCCGACGAAGGCCGTCGGGCGCGAGGGCAGGGCGACATAGGTCGACGGGAAGCCCGACGAGGCCTGCCCGTCCAGCCCCTTGGGCAGCGGCTTGGCTTCGGCCTTTTCGGCCGGTTTGGCCGACGTCTCAGGCTTGGCCGTCGTTCCGGTCGTGGCGCAGGCCGAAAGCCCCAGCGCGAGCAGACTGACGGCCGCGGCCGTCGTACCCCATCGTGTCATCAATTTTCCCCGACTCTCGAAGAGGCCGCGAGGACAGACCAATTCAGACCCCTGATCAAGCAGCGCGGCGCCCCATTTTTCCCGGATCGTGGCGTTTGTCTGTCGCGCGTGCTTCGTGCGAGGATCGCGACCTGCGGTCGAATCCGCTTGGGAGGAACACGATGCGCCTGCGTCCCTGGCTCGGCCTGGCGGCCGCTCTCCTGATCAGCGCCTGCGCGGGCCAGCCCGCCGGCCCCTCCACGGGGGCGCCGCCCCCGATGTCGCGCGCCCCGGTCGCCGAGGGCGGCATGTGTGGCGGGATCGCCGGCTTCCAGTGCGGCGAGGGCCTGTCCTGCGTCATGCCGGTCGGGGCCTGCAAGACCGTCGCCGACGCCTCGGGGATCTGCCGCAAGCGTCCGCAGGTCTGCACCATGGACTACCGTCCCGTCTGCGGCTGCGACGGCAAGACCTACGGCAACGCCTGCAGCGCGGCCGGCCAGGGCGTCAGCGTCGCCCACGAGGGCGAGTGCAAGGCTTCCTGACGCAAATGGACCGCAGGCAGGCCATGATCGGCGGCGCGGCGGCGGCTCTGGCCCCGTCGCTCGCTGCTGCTGCTGGAGACAAGACGATGTACGGACTGATCGGCCAGATGAAGGCCGCCCCCGGCAAGCGCGACGACCTCGTGGCGATCCTGAAGGAGGGCACGGGCGCCATGCCCGGCTGCCTGTCCTACATCCTGGCGCTCGACCCGACCGACGCCGACGCGATCTGGATCACCGAGGTCTGGACCGACAAGGAAAGCCACGCCGCCTCGCTGAAACTGCCTTCGGTGCAGGCGGCCATCGCCAAGGCCCGCCCGATCATCGCCGGCTTCGGCCATCGGTTCGAGACGACGCCGGTGGGCGGGGTGGGGCTGTAGGTCTGCGGCGGGAACGGTCGTATTCTGCGGCTTGTCGCGATCGGCCTTCCGGCGCGTGTCGTTTTGCTGCTAGGCGGGGCGATGATGCCTAGGTCCGCGCATGGAAGCCCAACTTGATCGAGCAATACGGATGGTCTGATCTGCTGGCCGAGGCTTTCAAGCCTCATGAGCGCGCGGGTCATGCGGTTGGTCGCGTCGTCGTCCAGCAGCGGAACGGCTATCTGGCGATCACGCCCGAGGGCGAGGTGCGCGCCAAGCTTTCCGGCCGCCTGCGCCATGAGGCCAAGGAGGCCGGCCATCCGGCGGTCGGCGATTGGGTGGCGCTGTCGGTGAACCAGGCCGAACGCACCGCGACCATCCAGGCCGTCCTGCCGCGCCGCACCGCCCTGGTCCGCCGGGCCGCCGACAGCGTGCAGACCCCGCAGGTGGTCGCCGCCAATGTCGATCTTGCCTTCATCGTCACCTCGATGAACGGCGACCTCAATCCGCGCCGCATCGAACGCTACCTGGCCGCCGCCTGGCAGAGCGGCGCGCGCCCCGTGGTCGTGCTGACCAAGTCGGACATCTGCGCCGAGGCGGCGTCGCTCGCCGCCGAGGTCGAGGCCCTGGCCGCCGGCTGCCCGGTCGTCATCGTGTCGGCGCGCGAGAGGCTGGGCCTGGACGCCCTGCTGGCCCACCTGGCGCCCGGCGAGACCTGCGTCCTGCTCGGCTCGTCCGGGGTCGGCAAGTCCACCCTGGTCAATACGCTCCTGGGCGAGCAGCGCATGGCCACCCAGGACATCCGCGAGGCCGATGACCGCGGCCGCCACACCACCAGCCACCGGGAGCTGGCGCTGCTGCCCGGCGGCGGCCTGATCATCGACACGCCCGGCGTGCGCGAGGTGGGGCTGGTCGAAGCCGACGAGGGCGTGAACCAGGTGTTCGACGACATCGCACGGCTGGCCGAGACCTGCAAGTTCGGCGACTGCAGTCACACGGGCGAGCCCGGCTGCGCGGTGCAGGGGGCCATCCAGAGCGGCGAACTCGATCCCAAGCGCTGGGAGCATTTCCGCAAGCTCGCCCAGGAGCTGGCGGCGGTCGAGGACAAGGCGGCCCGGGCTTTCAAGGACGCCGAGCGCCGTCGCCTGGGCAAGGCCCAGAAGACCTATCGCACCGCCAGAAAGGACGCCCGCGGGGGCGCTTGAGGCCGGACCCGGCTTTCGCTAGCGGCCGCCCTCGACGGATGGACTTTCAAAATATGGCCGCTCTTCCTGGCGAATGGGATTAGGAGAGGGGTTCAACACCTTCGAGAGATGACCCATGCCGGCCTTCACCATCGTCACCACCAGCGCGACCCAAGGCAGCGATTCAGCGGAGGTGAACACCCTGACGGACGAGTTCTCCAACGAGAGCGAAGCCCTGGGTTACGCCCGCCGCATGGCCGACGAGATGCTTGATCTCGCCAGCCAGCTGTCGCTGGACTTCGACTACACCAATGTCGGCCTCTACGAGGGCGACCTGCTCGACGAGGATCTCGACCCGGCCCACGCCGCCTTCAAGGGCGCCTGGGTGCTGGACGAGGAGGGCGCCTCGTTCGTTCCCGCCGACGAGTTCCGCGACGGGATCGCCCAAGCCGAGGCCTGATCTGGCCCGAGCCTGATCTGAACGACAGGACTGGGGAGCCGGGCGCTCCTCAGTCCACGTACTGCTCGCTGACCGCCCCATCCAGCCGCCGCACGCGCGCCGCGGCCAGCACCTGCGGCTCCATCAGCCGGGCGTTGATGCCGATCTTGTCGCGCCCCGGGTCGTTGGAGCTCCAGTGGGTGACGCAGCCGCAGGCCCGGCAGCGGTGGAAGGCGATCGAGCGGTCGTCCCACTCGTAGGTGTCGGTCGGTCCGTCCTCGGCGCGGCGCACGGCGGCCAGCGGATAATAGGCCCACAGCACCCCGTAGCGTCGGCAGATCGAGCAGTTGCACTGCGTCACCTCGGTCGGCGCGGTCTCGATCGCAAAGCCCACGGCCCCGCAGTGGCAGCTGGTGCGGATCATCTGGCTGTTCTCCAAAAGGAAAGGCCCGGAGCTTGCGCCCCGGGCCGATCCCAAAGTGCCTCAGGCCTTTCGGCTTAGCACTTGTAGTACATCTCGAATTCGACCGGGTGCGGGTGCAGTTGCAGACGCATCACTTCTTCCATCTTCAGCTCGATGTAGCTGTCGATGAAGTCGTCGTCCATGACGCCGCCGGC
>PJUK01000547.1_pt1 | contig 11585 bp, 8 predicted proteins | sample 1512211 | NCBI WGS metagenome assembly PJUK01 (sample SAMN08177668, study PRJNA422409) | Feces metagenome, whole genome shotgun sequencing project.
CAGGCCGTCGATGCCGCCGAGGTCAACGAACGCACCGTAATCGGTGATGTTCTTGACGACGCCTTCAACGACCTGACCTTCTTCAAGGTTCTGGACGATTTCCGAACGCTGTTCCGCACGGCTCTCTTCAAGAACGGTACGACGCGAGACAACGATGTTGCCGCGACGCTTGTCCATCTTGAGGATTTCGAACGGCTGCGGGACGTGCATGAGCGGGGTGACGTCGCGGATCGGACGGATGTCGACCTGCGAACGCGGCAGGAAGGCAACAGCGCCGTCGAGGTCGACGGTGAAACCACCCTTGACCTGATTGAAGATCACACCGTCGACGCGCTCGCCATTGGCGAACTTCTGCTCGAGCTTGACCCAGCTTTCTTCACGACGTGCTTTTTCGCGCGAGAGAACAGCTTCGCCGAGAGCGTTTTCGATACGCTCGACGTAAACTTCAACTTCATCGCCCGGCTTCAGCGTGCCGTCTTTGCCCTTTGCGCCGAATTCCTTCAGCGGTACGCGGCCTTCGACCTTCAGACCGGCGTCGATGATCGCCATGTCCTTTTCGATGGCGACGATGCGGCCCTTGACGACATAGCCTTCAGCAAGATCGTTTTGCGCGAAGGATTCTGCCAGCAGGGACTCGAAATCTGCGCGGGAGGGGTTGGATTGAGACATATATACTCCTGATGCATCCGGAAAATTCATCGGATGCGGCGCCGGGGGTTCGTGTTGTACACTGTCCGACCTCGGCTCCGTCTTTGCAGACAACCGGCGCGTGGAACGCGAAGTCAGACTATTTGTTATTCGAGCAGCCTATATAGTGCCGACCGGGCATTTTTCCAGCATTTCCGGGGCAAATTCAGGCCAAAGAGCCTTAAAATGCTGGTCCGTTATGCCTTATGACGCGCGAGAGCCTCATCGATGAGGTTTTTCGCCGCCAGAAATGCCGCTTCTATACTCATTTCGCTCGTATCAAGCAAGTGCGCGTCTTCGGCAGGGCGCAAAGGAGAATCAGTGCGGTTGGTGTCGCGCTCGTCGCGCTTCTTCAGATCGGCGAGAATTTCGCCAAGGTCGGCAGCGCCGCCCTTTGAAACAATCTCGTCGTAACGCCGCTCGGCGCGTACTTCCGGCGAAGCGGTGACGAACAGCTTTATCTCCGCCTTGGGGCAGACCACCGTGCCGATATCGCGACCATCGAGGACGCTGGCCGGAAGGGCCGCCGCAAAATGGCGCTGGGCTTCGACAAGCGCACGCCGCACGGCTGGCATGACCGCAACCTTGGATGCGGCCTCGCCGATATCATGGGCGGAGAGCACGGTCTTGTCCATTTCGCGTAAGTCGAGATGGCGGGCCGCATCGGCTGCCAGCAGCTCATCATCAAGCGGCAGGTTCTTGTCGAGAAGCGCCTTGGCGACTGCGCGATAGGTCAGTCCGGTGTCGAGATGCGGTATGCCGTAATGCGTGGCGATGCGCCGGGCAAGGGTTCCCTTGCCCGAGGCTGCCGGTCCATCGATGGCGACGATGAATGGCTTCATTCGGCTTCGCTCGGCTCGATCTTCGCGCCCATTCCGGTCATGAGGTCCATGAATTCCGGGAAGGAGGTTGCGATCATCGTGCTGTCGTCAACGGTCACAGGCTTTTCAGAGGCAAGGCCCATGACAAGGAAGCTCATCGCGATACGGTGATCGAGATGGGTGGCGACGACACCGCCGCCGATGCCCTTGCCGTCGGGACGACCGCGAACGGTGAGCGACATCTCGCCTTCCGTGCAATCGACGCCGTTGACTTCGAGGCCGCGGGCAACCGCTGCCAGACGATCCGATTCCTTGACGCGCAGCTCATCAAGCCCGTCCATGATCGTTTCGCCTTCCGCGAAAGTCGCAGCGATGGCCAGCACCGGATATTCGTCGATCATCGAAGGCGCACGCTCCGGCGGAACGGTGACGCCCTTGAGCTTCGACGATTTCACGCGCAGATCGGCAACATCTTCACCGCCAGCGAGACGTTCATTAAAGACTTCAATATCAGCGCCCATTTCCTGCAAGGTGAGGATCAGGCCCGTGCGGGTCGGATTCATCAAAACATTGCGGATGGTGATATCCGAACCTTCGACCAGCAACGCTGCAACCAGCGGGAACGCCGTTGAGGATGGATCGCCCGGAACATCGATGGTCTGGCCGATCAGCTTACCCTGTCCGGTGATGCGGATATGGCGCACGCCATCCTTGTCGGTCTCGACGGTGAGATCAGCGCCAAAGCCCTGCAGCATCTTTTCGGTATGGTCGCGTGTCATGACCGGCTCGATGACGGTCGTGACGCCCGGCGTGTTGAGACCGGCCAGCAGCACTGCCGACTTTACCTGCGCGGAAGCCATCGGCACGCGATAGGTGATCGGATTGGCGACGCTCGGTCCCACGAGGGTCAGCGGCATGCGGTCGCCATCGGTCGACTTCACCTGCACGCCCATCTGGCGCAGCGGGTCAAGCACGCGGCCCATCGGCCGGCGCGAAAGGGACGCATCACCGATAAAGGCGGTGGTCATGTCATAGGTGCCGACGAGGCCCATTGTCAGGCGCGCACCCGTTCCGGCATTGCCGAAATCGAGCGGTGCTTCCGGTTCAAGAAGGCAGCCATTGCCGACGCCATGGATGATCCAGGTATCGCCATCCTTTTCGATCTTGGCGCCCATGGCCTGCATGGCGCGACCGGTATTGATGACGTCTTCACCTTCAAGCAGGCCGGTAATACGGGTCTCGCCCGATGCCAGGCCGCCGAACATGAAGGAACGGTGAGAAATGGACTTGTCGCCCGGAATGCGAATTTCGCCGGCCAGTGCCTCCGAGCGGCGGGCGACTGCAGGTTTCGGGGAAGCGGAATGGGACATGGATTTTTCACTGTCGCATTTTTGGCGCGATCGCGCGCCGGGATTGAGAGATAAGCGGGGCTTCACTAGCATAGTAATACCATGCGGTCATCCGCGAATACGCCATCGATGGTCTGCCGGACGCGCCTATAATAAAGAGTCTTGGCTATTCGGCGTCTTTCGCTTTGACAAACCCGCTAAATTGCGTTTATGCACCGAACAACAAAGGCAAAGACGCGGCACCGTCCGCTGTTCCTGCTGTGGACCGGTCTTTCGGTATATTGCGGGCATATGGGTGGTCTGACAGGATCAGCCGGCGCGTTTTTGAAATGAATTTATGCCCCCGGATGAAAAGTGGCCCCCGCCACAGGCGTAACGGGAATAAAACTCACGAGGCTCAACGTGGCAAAAGCTGAACTTGGTACCAAGCGCATCGACCCGGAAACGGGCAAGAAGTTTTACGATCTGAATCGCGATCCGATCGTTTCGCCTTACACCGGCATCTCCTATCCGCGTTCTTATTTCGACGCGAATGCAGAAGCCCGCGTCGTTGAAGAAGAAGCCGAAGAGGAAGAACTGGATACGGCACTGGAAAAGCCGGATTTCGTTTCTCTTGAAGATGCCGACGATGAAGCGAAGGGTGGCGGCGACGATCTGCCGGATCTGGACGACGACGATGTCGATCTGGGCGACGACGATGACGACACCTTCCTCGAAGAGGAAGAAGACGAGGACGACGATATGTCGGGCATCCTCGGTGGTGGCGTCGGTGGCGACGACGAAGAAGGCTGATCCCGCAGAATCAGCTTGATTTCCCAGTGTTTACGACAGGGCAGCCCACGGGCTGCCCTTTCTTTTTCGGCCTGCGCAGAGGCCGCTTTCCACAGCCTCCGGCGGCAGAAGCGGACAATCGGCAAATTATTTTCGCAGATGTGAAAAGAGTTGCGATTTAGCTCTTGATCTTCTGGCAAACGCCATTTAATAAGCCGCCACACCGGACAGCAAGTTCTGTCTGGCCCGCCTCGAAAGAGGTCTGATGGGGCCATAGCTCAGCTGGGAGAGCGCCTGCATGGCATGCAGGAGGTCAGCGGTTCGATCCCGCTTGGCTCCACCATTCACTTTGTGAATTGAACTTCCCCTTGTTTTCGATGTCTTGGCGTGCATGCCACATGCGCTCGCGTGCCACAAATGCGTACCACGGTACTGACCAAGTTCATCCTTGCATCTGTCTGATTCGCTCCATTCATTACGATTCAGGCTCTAAGCGCAAAATCTGCGAAAGACGAATATGTAGCAATATACTGCTGTATATTGTTGCTTAAGCTTCTGCTAATTATTGCAATTAGAGCATTTCCAGCAAAAGTGCGTAGCGTCTACGCGAGGAAATCAGTCGACTGGACTGATTTCTGATCCCGCTTCGATGCCTATAAACAAATGGATAGAGCGGTCCCACGATTCCGTTTCAACCGCAACTGCTCTAGAAAATGCAAAGAATATTTTGTTGGAGTCCGTTCCGAATAAGAATTGTTTTTATTAAAATATCTCGAATATAATTCAAAAAATCCCGCCTATAATCGCTGAAAGTATCTTCATATTAGTAATTTTGCAACAGAATATATTTTTATACTTAAAAAGGATAGTTTATGAAAATTCCTGCTAAATTATTTACTGCCGCTTCGATCGTATTTTCATTTATCGCTATGCATGAGAATGCTTACGCTAATGATTACAAAAAATGTCCGGACAATACAACCAAGGTGCATATTAAGGCGATTTCCTATGAAGGATCTAATTATTACCCAACATTTTCGATAGAAGAGGATAATAGAAATACGTGGCTAACTTTGTCGAAAAAATCTGGATTGAACACAGAATATGGCCGCGCTATGTATGCTCTTTTGCTTGCAGCTAAATCTGGTTATTATCCTGTAACTTTATTCTGCGATAATAGCAACGGCGATGTAAAGAAAATCGATATGGATCCAAAGTAATATATTTTTATTATTTGTTAAATATAATTGAATATATTTCTCATATTATTTTATATTTATATAATTTATTGGGTAAACATATGTATAAAAAGAAGGCTATCCTTGGTTCTCTTATAGTCGTTCTCGTTACTTTTCCGATGAGGGCCAATGCAGTTGATCCTCCTCTCAAAGGTGCATTTTCATTAGCGCGTCAATTAAGGGCGGTCGCCCCCTTTCTTTCGTTGTCCCGATACACGCTTGATCTGACGAGGAATACAGCGACTCGCCAAGGCTCTCCGCAAGAGTTTCCCATAGAGGCAAGTCGCCACCATATTATTCCTCAAGAACGTCTTCGAGCTTTTTTTGCAACCGTAGTGGCACACCCAGGCCATTTACGGAGGTTGCATACAGCCTGGATTAATTTCAGGATCATGGCGCGGAGTACGTTTGGTCAGATGGCTGCGGATTCTCTTGATCGCAGGCGAACGGCTACTTGTCCTGCAATAACGTATGCTGAAGTTGCACAGGCTATGGATCTTGCGGATGGTTTTGCGAGTGGTCGAGTGGTGCCTGGAGGAACGATTGAGCCAGAGGGCTTAGATGCGTTCAGTGACTATTTTTTGTGGGCTCCGGGAAACTTGTTTGAGGGGCCATCAGGCATGAATAGAGAGGATGATCCCGCGCACGCGCCGCGAAATGATCCTCGATATCAAAACGAGAATGAAGGTTTTGAAATTTATGCAGAATACATTGTAGGACGTGATAGATTTCAGTATCTCAGTCGACTTAATCGCAATATGTATAATTATATTCAAGATCCATCAGGAAATGAAGGTCTGCTTCGACAAATATCTGCTGATCTTACGCATCTTTACAGAGAAAGCAGTACAAATTATCGCATAACACCTTTAGATCCTGATCAGTGGGAGAGAGTTGGCGTTTTAGGAGGGAGACTTTATCGGATCAGGAGACACACACGACAGAAGAGGAGTGCTTCTTTAGTGGAAGACCAGATACAGAATCCGATTGTCACGGATAGTTCAACTAAGTGTTTATCCCGTATTGTGCCACATGACATCTCAACTTCTGTGCTATCGATGCTTCTTCTCGAATAATCGTTAACTGCTCGGATGATTCATCCTGTTTAATTTCAAGGCTCATCGCGGAAGCCAGAAGACGGTGATTGCTGAGAGCCTGTTCCAAAAAACGTCCTATATATGCGAAAATGGCAATTTGAGATTTGCTTTCGCATAATCTGAACCGAAAAGTCTGCAGCTTTTTGGGATTATGCGAGGCTTCCGGTGCTCACGTGCCATGAATACGCTTCGCTCTGGTATTCGAGAATCACCATTTTCGCACACATGCCGCTTTTTGATTCAGGCTCTGAGAGCCCGACGTTCGATTTTTGTCGAATTTCTTGTCCGCAAGATCATTTCACACTCGACTTTATCGCGGAAGCATATACTGACATCCCTGTGCATATTGTTTAAGATGTCTTGTAATGAAACGGCTTCCTGACTTCGACGGTCTCCGGTTTGTATTGTGTCTCGGGATCGCATTCTTCCATTATTCTTTTCGGGTTTCCGTGAAGAACGATGCACTGTCTGATCTTATATCAACATTTGCTTATTTTACCGATGTCTTTTTTATAGTCTCCGGTCTCTTTCTGGCGCGGCGCGCAAACTATATCTGGGACCCGCGCCACTACGCTGCTTTCATGGGCAAGCGCCTTGCGCGAATCTATCCGCTGCATCTGGTGACCTTTTTGTGTTTCGCGCTCATATCGGTGCTGACGGCCAAGGGGTTTTTACACCCCGCTGTGCTGCCGAACATGAATGTGTGGGACGGTGTGGCCCAATTGTTCCTCGTGCAAAGCTGGGGATTCGGCGAAAGCCTGTCCTATAATTACGTCAGCTGGTCGCTCAGCGCGCTGTTCCTGATGTATCTGTGTTTCCCGCTCTTCGATATGCTGTGCAAACGGCTGGGCAGCGGTGTGCTGGTTGTGGTCGCCATTGCCTTGCTGGGCGGCGAATATCTGGCGCGCTCGGTCGGCACACCATCGCTGACGCGGATACAATTTGCCGATATCGGCGTGTTTCGCGCGCTGCCGTCGTTTCTGTTCGGCATGTGGCTGGCGCGGCGAAAGCATACCGATCTGCCGAAACCGCTGATTATGCTCGCTCTCGCCGGCTGTTTGGTGGTGTTTCTGTTTTATCATCCACAAAGCGCGATGGATGGCGTTCAAACATTGGAAGGACCCTGGCGGCTCGTCTTCCTCTATTTTTGCACCTATATTCTCTATGCCGCGAGCATGCAGAACATCTACACGCCGTTGCGATGGAACGGCTTCGTGAAATTGTCGCGTTACAGTTTCGGAATTTTCATTCTTCACCCTCTGGTCGGCCAGTTTTTCTTCAAGATCGCCTTCGCGATACTTCCGGCAGAAGCCGCGCAGAGTGGCTTCAGCGCGCTTCTGCTGATTTCCGGCTGCACGTTGATCAGTGTGCTTGTCGCCATTGCTGCGTGGCATCTGTTTGAAAATCCGATCCACCGCTGGGCGGTGCGCCGCATCGACTTGTGGATGGACAGACTGGGTGAAAGCGCACCGATGATGCGCCGACGCGACGCATGACCCGGAAAAGCATGGACGTACCGGAAAGTCTCTTTTAGAAACCTCTGGCGGCGCAGCCCGTAACTGGTGTCTGCTGCGCCCGTGTCATGGAGGAATAATGAGCACCGAGCCCGTTTCCACGCAGTTTTCGCACGACCATCCGCTGTGGCAGCCCGATGCGCAACGCATCGCAGCCAGCACGCTGGAACAATTCCGCATTCGCGCCGAGCAGCGCACCGGCCTCAGCCTGTCGGATTATGCGGCGCTGCATCGCTGGTCGGTGGAAGATCGCGCGGGCTTCTGGACGCTCATCTGGGATTTCTGCGAGGTCATTGGCGAGCGCGGTGCAACGGCCCTTGTCGACAAGGGCCATATGCGCGAGGCGAAATTCTTTCCCGAAGCGCGGCTTAATTTCGCGGAAAATCTCCTGCGCCAGCAGGGCCATGACGACGCCATCGTCTTCCGTGGCGAGGACAAGGTGGAGCGTCGCCTGAGCTGGAACGATCTCCACGCGCTTGTCTCGAAACTCCAGCAATTCATGCTGGCCGAAGGCGTAGAGCCGGGCGACCGCATCGCGGGCATGATGCCCAATATGCCGGAGGCCGTTGCGCTGATGCTGGCCGCCAGCTCCATCGGCGCCGTCTGGTCGTCGTGCTCGCCGGATTTCGGGGTGCAGGGCGTGCTCGACCGCTTCGGCCAGATCGAACCGAAGCTGTTCTTTGCCTGCGATGGCTATTGGTACAATGGCAAGCGCATTGAGGTGGCCGACAAGGTGGCGCAGGTCACGGCACAGCTGCCGGGATTGCGTCGGTCGGTGATCGTGTCCTATCTGGGCGAAGCGGAAGCTGTCGCGCAGAAGGCTGCGAAGGGCGTGGCGCTTGATGAAGCGCTGAGCGCCTTTGCCGCAAAGCCTGTCGAATTCACACGCCTACCTTTCGATCATCCGGTCTATATTCTGTTTTCCTCCGGCACGACCGGCATTCCAAAATGTATCGTCCATCGCGCGGGTGGGGTGCTGTTGCAGCATCTGAAAGAGCAGCGTCTCCATGCAGATATCCGCGAAGGCGACAAGTTCTTCTATTTCACCACTTGCGGCTGGATGATGTGGAACTGGCTGGCGTCGGGCATCGGTTCCGGGGCCACCTTGCTGCTCTATGACGGCTCACCATTCTATCCCGATGGCAATGTGCTGTTCGATTATGCCGCCGCCGAAGGCATGACCTATTTCGGCACATCGGCAAAGTTTATCGACGCCGTGCTGAAAGCCGGGCTGAAGCCGGGCGAAACGCACGACCTCTCGGCGCTGCGCACTGTTTCGTCCACCGGCTCGCCGTTGTCGCCGGAAGGCTTTGCCTTCGTCTATGACGCCATCAAGCCGGATGTGCATCTTGCGTCCATTTCCGGCGGAACGGATATCGTGTCCTGCTTTGTGCTGGGCGTGCCGACGGAACCCGTCTGGCTGGGCGAAATTCAGGGCGCTGGCCTCGGCATGGCTGTCGATGTCTGGAACGATGACGGCCAGCCGGTGCGCATGCAGAAAGGCGAACTGGTCTGCACGAAGGCGTTTCCATGCATGCCGCTGCAGTTCTGGAACGACCCGGATGGGGCGAAATATCAGGCCGCCTATTTCGAGCGCTTCGACAATATCTGGTGCCATGGTGATTTTGCCGAATGGACCGCACATGACGGCATCGTCATTCATGGACGTTCGGACGCGACGTTGAACCCCGGCGGCGTGCGTATCGGTACGGCGGAAATCTACAATCAGGTCGAGCAGATGCCGGAGATCGCCGAGGCGCTCTGCATCGGTCAGGATTGGGATAAGGATGTGCGGGTAGTGCTGTTCGTGCGGCTTGCTGAAGGCGTGACGCTGGATGACGATCTGAAGGCGCGCATCAAGACCAAGATCCGTACCGGCGCTACGCCGCGCCATGTTCCGGCGAAGATCGTCGCCGTCAGCGATATTCCGCGCACCAAGTCCGGCAAGATCGTCGAACTGGCCGTGCGCGACATCGTGCATGGGCGCGAGGTGAAGAACCGCGAGGCGCTGGCCAATCCGGAAGCGCTTGAGCTTTATCGGGACGTTCCTTCCCTGCAGGAAGACTGATTTCTATTCCTGCTCCGATGCGCGGGATGATGCGCAAACAAAAGCTGAACCGGCGACGAAGGTCGCCGGTTTTCGCGCAACAAAATTTCTTTATCCGGTAATAAATAGCCACAGAACGCCGCGCAAAGCCATTGCCTATTTGACCGCCACGGGACACTCTGACCAGACATAGCCGTCTTGAAAAAGATGGATACCGGGCAGAACTTGTGGAGGACGAGTATGTTTGCTTCGGGCATGAATTTCGGTCTTGGCGAGGAGATCGAAGCCCTTCGTGAGACCGTGCGCCGTTTCGCGGAAAGCCGCATTGCGCCGCTTGCCGCCGAAACCGACCGCAATAACGCATTTCCCATGCATCTGTGGCGTGAACTGGGTGAGCTGGGTGTGCTGGGCATCACGGCGCCGGAAGAGTATGGCGGCGCGGGTCTCGGCTATCTCGCCCATTGCGTGGCCATGGAAGAGATCAGCCGCGCCTCGGCCTCGATTGGCCTCAGCTATGGCGCGCATTCCAATCTCTGCGTCAACCAGATCAAGCGCAACGGCTCAAGCGAGCAGCGCGCCAAATATCTGCCAAAGCTCATTTCCGGTGAACATGTCGGCGCGCTCGCCATGTCCGAGCCGGGAGCCGGATCGGACGTGGTTTCGATGAAGCTTCGCGCCGAAAAGCGCGGCGACGCCTATGTGCTGAACGGCAACAAGATGTGGATCACCAACGGCCCGGATGCCGATGTGCTGGTGGTCTACGCCAAGACCGATCCGTCGGCTGGCTCGCGCGGGATGAGCGCCTTTATCGTCGAGAAAAGTTTCAAGGGTTTCTCGACCGCGCAAAAGCTCGACAAGCTTGGCATGCGCGGCTCCAACACCTGCGAGCTGGTGTTCGAAAATTGCGAAGTGCCTGCCGAGAATGTGCTGGGCGAGGTCGGCAAGGGCGTCAACGTGCTGATGTCCGGCCTCGACTATGAGCGTGTGGTGCTGGCGGGCGGCCCGCTTGGCATCATGGCGGCCTGCCTTGATGTCGTGGTGCCCTATGTGCACGAGCGCAAGCAGTTCGACCAGCCGATCGGCGAATTCCAGCTCATGCAGGGCAAGCTCGCCGACATGTATGTGACCTTCAACGCCTCGCGTGCCTATACCTATGCTGTGGCGGCAGCCTGCGACCGGGGCGAGACGACGCGCAAGGATGCGGCGGGCTGCATTCTCTACACGGCAGAAAATGCGACCCAGATGGCCTTGCAGGCAATCCAGTCGCTGGGCGGCAATGGCTATATCAACGACTATCCGACCGGGCGTCTGCTGCGCGATGCCAAGCTTTACGAAATCGGTGCGGGTACGTCGGAAATCCGGCGTATGCTGATCGGGCGGGAATTGTTTCAGGAGACCCGTTGATGCCGGTTCTAAAATCCGAGATATCGACGCGAAGCACTACCTATCAGGCTAACCGCAAGGCCATGCTTGAGGCCATCGATATCGTGGCCGAGGCGTCCCGCCTTGCCATCGATGGCGGCGGCGAGAAAGCGCGCGAACGTCATGTCGCACGCGGCAAGCTGCTTCCCCGTGACCGCGTTGCGCAATTGCTTGATCCGGGTTCGCCCTTTCTGGAAGTCGGTCTGACGGCGGGTCACGGCATGTATGACGGTGCTGCTCCTTCCGGCGGTATCATCACCGGCATCGGGCGCGTATCGGGACGCGAATGTATGATCGTCTGCAACGATGCGACGGTGAAGGGTGGCACCTATTATCCGGTGACGGTGAAAAAGCATCTGCGCGCGCAGGAGATCGCGGGCGAGAATCGCCTGCCCTGCATCTATCTGGTCGATTCAGGCGGGGCCAACCTGCCCAATCAGGATGAGGTTTTCCCGGATCGCGACCATTTCGGACGCATCTTTTACAATCAGGCGCAGATGTCGGCAGCGGACATTCCGCAGGTCGCCGTGGTCATGGGGTCGTGCACGGCGGGCGGCGCTTATGTGCCTGCCATGAGCGACGAGACGGTGATCGTGCGCAATCAGGGTACGATCTTTCTGGCTGGCCCGCCGCTGGTGA
>PJUK01000550.1_pt1 | contig 11535 bp, 13 predicted proteins | sample 1512211 | NCBI WGS metagenome assembly PJUK01 (sample SAMN08177668, study PRJNA422409) | Feces metagenome, whole genome shotgun sequencing project.
ATAGCAAAACTGGAAAACTGACTGTCCTCCAAAATTTGGCTTTGGACGCAGGTCGTCCGTTTTCTGCGAATGGTGCGTCTGCTGACGGGAAGGTTATTTTTGGCGGCACGGTCGACGCCCAAGGTGTGCAGCGCCCTCTGGTGTGGTTGAATGAAACGTCGACGCCAACTGGTCTTGACGCTCTCGATGCCAATAGTACGGCGGTCGCCCATGCAATTTCGGCTGACGGAACGACGATTGTCGGATCCTCGAACAGTAATGGTGCTTTGAACAACGGTCATGCCGTTCTTTGGTCGCGTGTTAACGGTGCCTATTCGATCCTTGATCTTGGAACATTGGGTGGCGCTACTTCCGCCGCGGCTGCCGTTTCCCACGATGGATCGGTGATTGTCGGTTCGGCAGATTTGGATGCGACACATAACCATGCTGCGGCATGGTACGACATAGATTCGCATGCGGTGGATCTTGGGACTTTGGGTGGTAACTCCAGCGCACGCGGCTTGTCTGCCGATGGAACCGTAATTGTTGGACAGTCGAACCTGGCTGGTGGAGATTTGCGCGCCGTGGCGTGGTACGGCAAAAACGCGAATCCGGTGAATCTGGGCGTTTTGAATGGCGGATCGAGCTCTTTTGCCCGTACTGTGTCCGCTGATGGCAGTGTCATCATCGGGGGGGCAACGTATTCATCAACAGCTGATACCCATGCCGTAGCGTGGTATAATCAAGAGACAACACCGACCGATCTGGGCACTTTAGGGGGCAAGGCTTCTGACGCAACTGCCGTTTCAGCGAATGGGGGGTTATCGTTGGCCATGCGACGAATGAGAGCGATGCAATCCACGCCGTGGTTTGGATTGGCGGTGCGACATCGCCGACAGACCTTGGGACTTTGGGGGGCAAGGCTTCCTATACGAGCGGCGTCTCTGCTGATGGGACTGTGATCGTCGGTTACTCTTATGGCGCCGATACTGTTCCACATACCGCGCTCTGGAAACTCGTGACGGTAACGCCGCCCGATCCTAAGCCGAACCCCACTCCGACCCCTGATCCGGACCCGAACGCGAATGGGAAGCCGACACCAGCACCGGAACCAACGCCCACGCCTGTCGGCATCGATGTCACCAATACGGTGCAGACGGTTGCCGCACTTGCCAATGACACCTTCTCGGTCGTCGGCTCGCAAGGCGCCATTGTTGGCCGGCTGATGGGCGGCAGCAGCAGCGGTCAGGGCTTCAACGACTTCTCCGGCGCCGGTCTCGGCATGGCGCGGGGTGGCGAAAGCTGGTACGGCATCTATTCCGACGTTGGCCGCGCAGGCGACAGCAAGGATGTGCTCGGCTGGATGACGCTCGGTCACGCCTTCACCGATAATTTCTCGGCAGGCGCAACCATTGCCCATACGTTCTGGCAGGACATGCCGGACAATTTCGACCGCACCAACAATAATCTCGGCGGCGGTATCTATGCGCAGTGGAAAGACCGGACCCAGAGCGGAACCTGGTATATGCGTGGTTCGGCTGCGATCAATCGCTATGATGTCGAGCGGACGCGTCAGGTGCTGGGCTATACCGAACCGGGCAGCGGTGACAGCACCGTCAATGGTTGGGGCGTACAGCTGGAAGCAGGGCAGTCGTTTGATCTCGGCAACAAGGCATCGTTCGGTTATTACGGCGGCTTGGACTATACCGACCTGAAAATGGACGGCTATACCGAATCCGGCGCTCATTTCCCATTCACCTATTCGGATGTGAAGTCACAGCGCACCACGGCCTATCTCGGTCTCAATTACGGCATGGCGCTGACCGACAAGGTCAACTGGTCCGTCAATGCCGAGATCGAGCAGGATTTGTCGCACAAGGACCCGAGCGTAATCGCCAGCGCCGACTATATCGGCTCGTTCAAGTTCGATTCCGATGCGGCGCATACACGCGGCAGCCTGTCGACCACGGTTTCCTATGCGTTCAGCGATGCCGTCAGCATCGGCGTGACGCCTTATGTAAACCGCACGGTCAACAAGGATACGGCCTTCGGCGCGATCATCGGCCTTTCTGGCAAGTTTTAAGCTTTGCCGGGCAAGGAACGGTTCTGCTTGGCATGAAGCGTTAGAGCCGACGGCAGATCGGCTTCGACGTGCCGTTTAGCGAAACTGTCATTATGAAAACAAACAGGCGGGAGAGGGCAACCTCTTCCGCCTGTTGCGTTGCGCCCGTTCTTGACCCAGCTTTCCCTGTCTGTGTTTCACTGCTCGACAGCAAGCACTTGGCGCAGTGCGCTCTCACGCGAATCCAGGGCAAGTTTGATCGTTGATCGCGGCGGAAACCGGATGGCTGAAGCAGGGCCCGCGTTTCATTGGCGCTGGAGCCGCTCCGGCTGCGATACGCTGGGGATAGTGGCAACGAAAAAGTGAAGGATTCGCGCCACATTCTTGGACTTTGGGCGGAAAATGAGTCGCACCATTAGCTATCCAATTGTTTTTTATGAATAAAAAACCTTCTGGAGCAGTGGCTTCACCGCCTTGACTAGCGGGCGGGGTGTCAATATGTTGCGCGCAACTTGGAAATGGGGTTTTGAACCTGCCTTTCTTGAAAAAAGGAGCTGCCAATGGCACGGGGAATTGAGCCCGAAAAGCCATCCGGTGCTGTCAAGGATGGGCAAGGGCAACCTGCTTCCGGGGAGCTGGATCAGCGTTTGAACCGTCTTGAGGCCGAATTGGTCAAGAAGGGCATGTTCAAGAAGCCAGCTTCCGAGGAGGAGCGGTCGGAGACGGCAAGTTCGGTCGCGCAGGCCATGAAGCTTTCCAGCGAGTTTATCGCTGGGATCGTGGTGGGTGCGGTGCTTGGCTGGTTCATCGATCGTGTCGCCGGCACGTCGCCTTGGGGATTGATCGTATTTCTCCTACTGGGCTTCGCAGCGGGTGTCCTCAATGTGCTTCGTTCCGTAGGTTATGTCGCCGATCAAGGCGGCATTAAGACTAACGCGGAAAAGAGTGACAGGAAATAAGACTTGGCGGACTTTACGGTAAAGTTCGTTCAAGTGTAAGTGATAAGCGGGCCGGATGCATGTCGGGCCCCGAGACTGAAACGCCTTCGGGTAGACCAAGTCGCCTCAGGGCAGACTAAATCGCCTTCGGGCAGGCCAAATCGCCTTCGGGCAGGGAAGACAGACGAGGTTAAGGTGGCGAACGATCCGATCCATCAGTTCCAGATTTCTCGGTGGATTCCCATCGATGTAGGCGGCGTTGACCTGTCGTTCACGAATGTTTCGGCTTTCATGGTCGCAACCGTCGTGGTCGCTTCGGGCTTCCTTTATCTGACATCGTCGGGCCGCGGTCTTATCCCGACCCGTCTGCAGTCGGTTTCGGAAATGGCCTACGAATTTGTGGCGACAAGCCTGCGGGATTCGGCTGGTTCGAAGGGTATGAAGTTCTTCCCCTTCGTCTTCTCGCTGTTCATGTTCGTGCTGGTCGCGAATTTCATCGGTCTCTTCCCGTATTTCTACACTGTTACCAGCCAGATCATCGTGACGTTCGCTCTCGCGTGCCTGGTCATCGGTACGGTCATCGTCTACGGTTTCTTCAAGCACGGTTTCGGCTTCCTCAAGCTGTTCGTGCCGAGCGGTGTTCCCGGCATCATCGTGCCGCTGGTTGTCGCCATTGAAATCATCTCGTTCCTGTCGCGTCCGATCAGCCTCTCGGTTCGTCTTTTTGCGAACATGCTTGCAGGCCACATCACGCTCAAGGTTTTTGCCGGCTTTGTTGTTTCGCTGGCCGCTCTTGGGCCCATCGGCGTCGGTGGCGCGGTGCTGCCGCTCATCATGACGGTTGCGATCACCGCACTCGAATTCCTCGTAGCCTTCCTCCAGGCCTACGTGTTTACCGTTCTCACCTGCATGTACATCAACGACGCAGTACATCCGGGACACTGAGTTCAAACCGGCGGGCGACCGCCAGAACTGAAATCCGCGCTTATATTTCAATCCAGAAGGAGCTTAACATGGAAGCGGAAGCAGCAAAGTACATCGGCGCCGGTCTCGCCTGTTTCGGTATGGCCGGTACGGCTCTCGGCCTCGGCAACATCTTCGGCCAATACCTCTCCGGCGCTCTGCGCAACCCGTCCGCTGCTGACAGCCAGTTCGGCCGTCTGGTGTTCGGTTTCGCCGTTACGGAAGCTCTGGGCATCTTCTCGCTGCTCATCGCGCTTCTGCTCCTCTTCGCCGTCTAATAAACGGTTCAAGAGTCTGGCCTGCCGCGATCTGTATCTTGAAATGCAGCGCGGCTGGCCTTTGCATATGACGTTCGAGTAGGCATGATCCCGGAAGACGGGAACCGGTTTTCGGATCAGATCATGCTCGATTTAAGGGGAAATCTGGATGTTCGTGTCCACGGCGTTTGCCCAAACCGCCACCGAATCGCAACCGGCACCAGCTGCTGGTGAGCACGGCGCAGCTGATGCTGTGCACACCGAAACCGGGGTCGCGCAGGATGCCGGACACGGCAGCGGCGTATTCCCTCCGTTCGATTCCACCCACTACGCCTCGCAGCTTCTGTGGCTGGCGATCACTTTCGGTCTTTTCTATCTGTTCATGTCGCGCGTGGTTCTGCCGCGCATTGGCGGCGTGATCGAAACCCGTCGTGACCGTATCGCCCAGGATCTCGAGCAGGCTGCCCGTCTCAAGCAGGATGCCGATAACGCCATCGTTGCTTATGAGCAGGAACTGGCCCAGGCCCGCACCAAGGCCGCTTCCATTGCAGAAGCTGCTCGCGAAAAAGGCAAGGGCGAAGCAGACGCCGAACGCGCTGCTGCCGAAGCTGCGCTGGAAGGCAAGCTCAAGGACGCCGAAGAGCGTATTGCTGCGATCAAGGCCAAGGCCATGAGCGACGTCGGCACCATCGCCGAGGAAACCACGGCTGAAATCGTCGAACAGCTTCTGGGCACCAAGGCCGACAAGGCTTCGGTAACAGCCGCTGTCAAGGCCGTGAACGCCTGAGGAGAGGACAATGGACGCTACATTTTGGGCACTTGTTGGCCTCATCATCTTCCTGGCGATCCTCGCCTATCTGAAAGTTCCGGCCATGGTTGGTCGTTCGCTCGATGAGCGTGCCGATCACATCAAGAAGGAACTGGAAGAAGCCCGTACGCTGCGCGAAGAAGCACAGCAGCTTCTGGCCGAATACCATCGCAAGCGCAAGGAAGCCGAAAAGGAAGCAGGCGATATCGTCGCCGCTGCTGAACGCGAAGCCAAGGCTCTTCTCGAAGACGCCAAGCGTGCGACTGAAGAATATGTGGCCCGCCGTAACAAGCTGGCTGAACAGAAGATCGCAACCGCTGAAGTCGACGCTATCAATGCCGTCCGCGCTTCGGCTGTCGATCTCGCCGTTGCCGCCGCTGGCAAGCTTGTCGCCGACAAGGTTGACACCAAGGTTTCCGGCGGTCTGTTCAAGGACGCACTGGTTCAGGTCAAGTCGAACATGAACTAAGGTTCTCGCGACCTTTTGAGTTTTGAAATGCCGCCTGAAAGGGCGGCATTTTTGTTTTAATAAGGCCTCGGAGAGGGTGCGCCAATTCGGCGGTGCATACCAGTGGAATGGATGAGCCATTCAGGGACATGCCGAGTATTCGAAAAGAATGGAGCTACCGGGGGCGATGGATGACATAACCGGCGCGATCTGGTTGATCGCCGCCAGTGGCGCCTGATAAATCCACCAGGATTCGATCGGTGCAGCTTCCGGTTTTGCGCTCGCATCTTTTCGGACCGAGCCGGATAAGGGCTCATTCCTGCGGACTGATTTCCGTTCAGGCGTTTCGCATCTACACGATGCGCTTAAGTGTGAGGCTCAAAGCGTCCCTTGATCGGTGCGAAAGTGTAACGGTGCAGGCCGGGGATGGGGCCGTCGCTTTCAATGGCGGCGCGGTGGCGGGCGGTTGCATAGCCTGCATGCACTTCCATGCCGTAGATCGTGTGAACGCTGCCTGCGCGCTCCATCATGCGATCCCGCGTCACTTTGGCGACGATGGAAGCCGCAGCAATCGACACGGAGCGCTGATCGCCCTTCACGAGGGCGGAACCGGGGCAGGGCAGGCCGGGCGGTACATCGCGCCCATCAATCAATGCGTGGCATGGCTGTAAGATCAGCCCGTGTACGGCGCGACGCATGGCTTCCAAAGCAGCTTTCCGAATATCGCTGACATCGATGCTGCGGGCGCTGAGACTTGCAACAGAGACGCTTATGGCCTTCGCCAGAATAGTCTCATAGAGCGCATCGCGCTTGGCTGCATTGAGACGTTTGGAATCGTCTAGCCCGTCGGGAACGTCGCTTGCGTCCAGCAGCACGGCAGCAGCTACGACCGGCCCGGCGAGAGGCCCGCGCCCCGCTTCATCGATGCCGACAATATGGCGAAGCCCACGCGCCAGCAGCCTCGCTTCTTCAGAGAAGTCGGGCACGAGTGGGATGTCGAATAGAAGAGGAGAATCAGAAGCCGTGCTTTTCATGAGGCGGCGATTTTCGCATTGCCTCCGATTCTCCGCAAGGTCCTGCCAAGAGGAATGGTGGCGGGAAGCAGGACCCGATCCGCCTGACGGGACAGGCGGAAAAAGATAGTGTGTTAACCCGTATTGGGGGTGGCCATCAAAACAGGGATAATTGCTTGCCGCCTTTCTGGACGGGTTCGAACAGATCGGTGCGCAGGTGTTTGCGCTGGGTGTTAAAGCCGAGCTTGCGGGCGGCGATTTCGAATCTGCGGCCGATCTGCCAGGCATAAGGGCCGGTGCCGCGCATCCGCTTGCCCCATTCTGCATCGTAATCCTTGCCGTCGCGCATCGAGCGCACCAGCGACATCACATGCCGGTAGCGGTCAGGATAATTGCGCAGCAGCCAGTCTTTGAACAAGGGCGCTACTTCCAGCGGCAGGCGCAGCAGCACATAGCCAGCCTCGCGCGCTCCTTGCGCATAAGCCGCGTCGAGAATGCGCTCGATCTCGTGATCGTTGATACCCGGAATGACAGGTCCCATCATGACCGAAGCCGGAATACCCGCATCGGTCAGCTTGCGGATTGCCTGAAGGCGCAGGCTCGGCGTCGAGGCGCGCGGCTCCATCGTGCGGGCCAGATGCGCATCGAGTGTCGTTACCGATAGCGCGACCTTGGCGAGACCCTTTTCAGCCATGCGACTCAAAATGTCGATATCGCGCACCACAAGCGCCGATTTCGTTACGATGCCCACCGGGTGGTTGGCTGCCTCCAGAACTTCGAGAATTTCGCGCATGATGCGCCATTTCTTCTCGATCGGCTGGTATGGATCGGTATTGGTGCCGATGGCAATCGTCTTGGGCTGATAGCCAGCCTTCGCCAGTTCGCGTTCCAGAAGGCGCGGCGCATCCGGCTTGGCGAACAGGCGGGATTCGAAATCGAGACCAGCCGACAGCCCCATATAACTATGGCTCGGGCGGGCGAAACAATAGATGCAGCCATGCTCGCAACCGCGATAAGGATTGATCGAACGGTCGAAGCTGATATCGGGAGAATCGTTGCGGGTGATGATCGTGCGCGGCTTTTCCACCTGCACATCGGTGTTAAAAGCGGGCAGCTCTTCCAGCGTCGTCCAGCCGTCGTCGAAATCCTCGCGCGTGGTCGGCTCAAAGCGTCCCGTCGGATTAATGCCCGCACCGCGTCCACGCCGACGGCTGTGATCGATCCTCAGCCCCGCTTCGCCGACAAGCGCGTTGGCATGCTCCGCACGGCCAGTGCCGAATGCGGCCATGTCTGCCTGCTTGATGATATCTGCGTGCTGGATAGCTGCCATCTTCATCTCCCTGCGGAGCTTCAAAGCATGTCCGGCAAAGCCTCTGACGGCTTGCATGCGGCAACGCTTCTGGTAATTGTCCGACTCTGTCTGATGAATCTATTCCTATCCGAAGAGTAAGAACAAATCAAGAACATAGTTCGTTCCGCTTTCCGTTCACGCGCTGTTGATATAAGAAGCGCGCATGCTGTCCGTGATTATAGAAACGCAGAATTCCGAAAAGCCTCTGACCCACACATTGTCGGCGCTTGTGCCAGCGGTGGTGGAGGGGCTTGTTCGTCGCGTTCTGGTGATCGACAAAGGCTCGTCGGATGAAACCGCACTGGTGGCGATTGGCGCCGGATGTTCGTTCAGCGATGGCGCGGATAAGGCGGCGGCGTTAAGCGAGATCCGCACGCCCTGGGTTCTGGTTCTCGCGCCGGGCGCTATTCCGCAGGATGGATGGGAAGAAGTTGCGCGTCGCCATATGGAAGGCACAAGTGATCCGGCGCGGTTCACGCTGGCCGGGGAGCGCGGGCTTGGCGGGTTGAAGGCGGCAGTGTTCGGCAAGGGGCCGACGCTCGATGCCGGGCTTCTGGTTCGGCTGGATATGATCAAGCCTCTGATTTTGGACGGGATGGCTTTTGCTGGGCTTCCGCGTCAGATGAAGCCAGTGCGGCTCAAGCATGGCATTCATCCGCCCACGCAGGATTGAAGCGGTCCCTAAGAGCCTGTTCCAAAAGTCGTCCTGTGTGGCTGCAAATGGCAATCTTCTGCGTTCCGGTGCTCACGTACTTTGAGTACGCCCCGCTCCGGTACTCGAAAATCACCATTTTCGCACACACGTGCCGCTTTTTGATTCAGGCTCTAAACAGCAAAAGGCGAAGCAGGAGCTTCGCCTTTTTGTAAGATAGCAGCTTTCGCTTCTATCTTGATTAGTTCTGGTAGCTCGAAGGCGAAGCGTCGCCAAAACGATGTGCAGAACCGTCCTGATAGGTCGAACCCGACTGGATCGTCGCGGTTGCGGTGTGGTCAACGGTCTGAGAAGCAACCGGGGTGCGGTCGTTTGCATAGAGGTCGGCCGGTTCGCCGACATGCGGGTTTTCTGCGAAAGCAGCACCGGCGCTAAGGGCAACGGCAACGGCAGCAAGAGCAAGCTTTTTCATTTTCATATTCCTTTGAAGATCGCCCTTCGGATGGCACCCGAACCAATCGGGAAGCAAGTAAGGGCACCCGGGTGGCTCAGGCACCATCCTTCGGGGAGATAACTGTTGAAGCCGGATCGTTTGAGGCCCGGCCTTGGGCGTCAGCGTTCGAACGCGACGCCCGTTATGCAGCAGGCTTTGGCCTGATTAGTTCTGGTAGCTCGAAGGCGAAGCGTCGCCAAAACGATGCGCGGAACCGTCCTGATAGGCCGAACCCGACTGGATCGTCGCAGTTGCGGTGTGGTCAACGGTCTGCGAAGCAACCGGGGTGCGGTCGTTTGCATAAAGGTCTGCAGGTTCGCCAACATGTGGGTTTTCTGCGAAGGCAGCACCGGCGCTAAGGGCAAGGGCGGCAGCAGCAAGAGCAAACGTTTTCATTTTCATATTCCTTTTCGTTTGCCGCACGAACGACACCCAATCACTGGGTTCTGTCCGGGGCGTCCCGGGTGGCCGAAATGCCATCCATCAGGGAGGGGAAATCAATCGCCGGGATTGCTTGGGAGGATTCCGGCAGGGCGGGCGTCAGCGGCGTTTTTAGCGCGACGCCCGTTATGCAGTCAGGCGTTGGCCTGATTAGTTCTGGTAGCTCGAAGGCGAAGCATCGCCAAAGCGATGAGCAGAGCCGTCCTGATAGGCCGAACCAGACTGGATGGTCGCGGTTGCGGTGTGGTCAACGGTCTGCGAAACAACCGGGGTGCGGTCATTTGCATAGAGGTCTGCAGGTTCGCCAACATATGGGTTTTCAGCGAAGGCAGCGCCGGCGCTCAGGGCGAGGGCAGCAGCAGCAAGAACAATCTTTTTCATTTCCTATCTCCTTGGAAACTGGAGCGGCGTTTCTTTTCGTCGTTCCGATGCAGCTGAAATGGGTGACAATGGGCAAAAGTTCCAGTCACGAAAATGTTTTGTTAATCACACATTCGTGCTCGTTAATATTTGGAAACAATCGAAAATAGGAAAAATATATACGTAAAATCAACAGTTTGATTGATATACCAGCAATCACGTGACTGTTATATGACGCTTTTTGTTCATAAATCGCGAACAGAGTGTCCGTGTTTATTGTCCAATAAGAGTGAACAATAGCTGGCTTTTGAATAGGGTGTTACTGACTATCGAAGGAGAATGGATTTCTGCGGGCTGCACGCAAGCGCAAAGCAGGCAGAATCAATATCGGAGGAGGCGGGTTACAGCTGTGTGAGGGTTACGATGCAGCTGTGCCGGTCGCGATGACAAACCAGTCCGGCTTTTCGGCTCTCATGCGGGCTGCGGCCTTTTGCAGGGCGTCTTCGTCGGCGAAGATTGCAAAACAGGTCGCGCCGGAACCGGACATCTGGGCGTATAGCGCATCGCCCGCCCGTAGCAGCGCAAGCTTGTCGCCGATTTGCGGAGCAAGCGCCAGGGCTGGCGACAGGAGATCATTGCGCGTCGTGCCAAGGTAATGGCAGAGCGCGCCGAGTTCATTCTGGTCGGGCGGCAGCAAGGCGGGATTGTTCCGCTTGTCGAGGGCGCGAAACACATCGGGCGTGGCAAGCGCCGTGCCGTCATTGACGAGCAGCAGGGGCAGGGCCGGAAGGCCCGTAACAGGTGCAAGGTCTTCGCCAATGCCGCGCGCCGTCAGCGGCGTGCCATGCGCCGCACCATGCAGGCACATGGGCAGATCAGCGCCAAGCGCCAGACCGAGCGCGGCGAGCCGGTCGAAATCGAATTGGAGGTTCCAGAGCGTGTTGAGGGCAAGCAATGTGGCCGCCGCATCGCTGGAGCCGCCGCCAATACCCGATGCTATGGGCAGGTTTTTTTCAAGATGAATGGCAACGGGCGGCAGATCGCGCCCGGAATGCGCGCGCAATGCATCGCGCGCCTTGAGCACCAGATTGCCGCCATCGAGGGGAACCGCCGAGGCGAAAGGCCCGCTGACCGTAAACCGGTCTTCCGGAGCATCGGCAACCGTTATCGTATCGCCATAGTGCGCAAAGACCACCAGCATGTCGAGCAGATGATAGCCATCGTCGCGCCGTCCGGTGACGTGCAGCGCGAGGTTGATTTTCGCAGGGGCAAGACGGGTAACAGACCGGCTGTCAGCAGGCCGGGCGCGCAACAGGGTGTCGGTCATCGGGGTTTAAGCGGATCAGTCTTTCTTGACGTAATATTCGCCGGTTTTCGGGTCCTGCACCAGCGTGCCGTTGGCACGGTTCTGCGCTTCCTTCTCGGCCTGACGAACGCGCTGCGACACGCGTGTGGCTTCACGCTTGAACGAGCGGTAGCCATACCAGGCGGCGATGATGATCAGCAGCAGAAAAATGAGCTGTGGCATGACCAAATTCCTTATGTGTCGTGTTGGGCGCGCGCTTATCGCACCCTGTCATTTCTGACATCTTATCACGAGAAACCGTGATGTTTCAAAGACCATAGCGTCCCCAAAGCGCTTTTTCTTCAGCAACGGAGAGCAGGCCGTCGCCGAGATGGGCGGCAATTTCCGCCGGTTCCAAGCCGGAAAACGCCGATGAAAGCGCCATGCCGACGCCCGGAACCTTGCGGCCAAGCAGTCCGCGCTGG